>Ga0310691_10006124_pt1 | contig 12917 bp, 9 predicted proteins | sample 176DNAGHGlowgp2_FD_203887 | JGI IMG/M metagenome (GOLD analysis project Ga0310691, IMG submission 203887) | Sheep rumen microbial communities from Palmerston North, Manawatu-Wanganui, New Zealand - 1766 DNA GHGlow gp2 (v2) (version 2) | ecosystem: Host-associated > Mammals > Digestive system >... | reverse complement strand
ACTAAATAAATTAATCTTAGTTACCATATTTGCTTTAACTATTAACATACTACCAATAAAATATATACCTACATTTATTAGATGCATAACTATATTCATGACTGGCATCATTATCGCAAACTTCTTTTGAATATATAAATGTGTATTAGTTATATCTTTATTAACATTTTCAAATCTTTTACTTTGGAATTTTTCTGCATTAAATGCTCTTATTACTCTAATACCCATTAAACCTTCTCTAGTTATATTATTTGTATCATCAGTTAGTTTTTGAATCTTCTTGAATCTAGGAGTAACTACCATCATAATACCAGCTATAGTAAATAATAATATTAATACTCCTGCTCCAACTACACTACTTAATTCTACACTCTTATTTAGAATCTTACTTATGGCCCATACCGCCATTATTGGTGCTCTTACCATTGCTTGTAATCCCATAGCTATTAACATTTCTATTTGTGTAACATCATTAGTAGTTCTAGTTATTAAACTACTTGTATGAAAATTCTTTATTTCAGCTGTAGTTAATTTACTTACTTTCTTAAATACTTTTTCTCTTAACTTAAGTGAGAATGATGCAGATAAACTAGAAGCAATATATCCTATAATAATAGCTGATATCATGCTACCAAACGCACATAAAAGCATAAATCCGCCTTGTATTAACACTTCTTTTTTATCTATATTATCTGTTTGTATTAACTTAGTTATCTTACTCATAAAGTCTGGTAATTTTAAATCTAACCATACTTGAAATACCATTATTAGAATACAAGATAATATCATTAATAATTGTTTCTTACTTAAATTCTTAAATAGTTTCAACATAATATTTCTCCAATCCTTTACCATTATATATGAATATTTTTTATCAATCAATATTAATATATGATTTTATTTAAAAATATGATATACTTTTACTTGAGGTGTATTATGAAAAAAGTATTTAAATTATGTTTAATTATGATATCTATATTATTTATTACTGGTTGTGGTGGTAATAAATATTTAAAGAAAATTGATTATAAAGAGTATCATAAAATGTTAGATAATAAAGAAAGCTTTGTTTTAGAAATTATGAGAACTAATTGTAGTGCTTGTCAAAACTTTAAGCCAAAGTTAGAAGAGTTTGTTAAAGAATATAAAGTAACAGTATATTATATTGATACAGATGATTTATCTGATAAAGAAAAAGATAAGTTATTTGATGAAACTGGTATTAGCGGTACTCCTACAGTTATCTTCTATAATAAGGGTAAAGAAGAAACTAAATCTTCTAGAATTAATGGTAGTGTACCATCTGAAAGAATTATAAGTAAGTTCAAAGCTAATGGAATAATAGATTAATAATTTATTTCATCTATTAAATATCCAATATATACAACTTGTTTAGTCTTATCTTTACTATCACATGTTATAAGTGTGATAGTTTTTTTATTTTCTTTCTTTATAATAGCTTTACCCGTCTTTTCAATGCAATAAATATTATTGATCTTATAAACATATTTTGTGTGATTATAATAATACTCTATTAATGAATCAGTATCTAAATATTTTAAATCTTTAAATATAGCTTTTTCTCCACTACCAGAATGTGCTATTAGAATAATATTATCTTGATTAGAATCTTTATGCATCATTATATTTTCTTCTATATTATTTCTTTTATCATCAATAGAATATATACCTTTTTTAAGATTAATCTTAGGTATTGATAAGATAGCATTATATGAGTTATCTACATATCGATAATTAATTTCTTTTTTTAGAGTGGATTCTATTTTATTACTTTCTTTTATTATGCTTTCTCTTATACTAATTTTATTATATATATTTAGGCTTAGACCTGTTGATACTAACCCTATTCCAATTATTCTAATTATTTTCATATTTCTTACTCCAATATAATAAATATGATCCTAATAATATCATCAATATATATGAATTATTATTATTCTTATCTTCTATATATGTATTAGGTACATTATCTATTTCAGTATACTTATAAATATCCTCAATTAGTTTTACTTCTTTAGTTTCTGGATTATTTAAACTTAGATTAATTATTTCATTTTTATTATTAATATAATAGTCACCATATATTAATTCCTTAGATAATCTATTATTATTTTTAGATACAATATCTACTTCTTCATCCTTAGAATACATTTTAATACCATCTTTAGTATATATATCATTTTTAGCATATATTGGTATAGTAATATCATTATCTTCCTCTGTATTAATCAATTCATCATTCAAATAATAATTAATTAGTTTAGATATTTCTATCTTAGACTTTTCTTTTTCATTTAAAATATTAATATTATATACTTCTTTATCATAAGAAAAATTACTATCATTAATATCTATATTAATAATATTTTCATCTTTTAAATAATTAGTAACAGCTTTTATTTGTTTAATTTCATAACTACCTGGTTTTAAATCTATAATATCTGTTTTACCTAAATCATCTGTAGTTAAGCTTATTTCTTCATTAGTATCAGTATTTTTAATAATAAACTCTGCACCATTTTCAAGTATAGGTAAATTAGATTCACTATCTAAATTAGTTATTTGTACAGGTACAATTAATTCTTCATTATATAAGTTGAATTCTTGGATAGTATTATTACTATTAGAATTAATTTCTAAATCATCTATAAATTTATGATTAGGTGTTCCTTCTACTTGTCTAAGTGTATATATACCATATGGTAATGCTATCTCATAATAACCATTATCATCCGTTTCTATTACTTTTCGTAAAACTCCATTGCTATCATATAAATTGAATTTAGCTTTTTCAGGTATAGTATTATCTTCTTCTTTTAAATATTTATGGATTTTAATTATGTTTGCATTTATAGAAAATGTAATCTTTTTTTCTATTTTAGGATATGATCCAGGTAAAAGTAAGTTTTGTCCACTATTATCTATATATATTATTGGATTAGAATTATATAAGTTATCTATTTTTCTAAAATGCATATTCTTATCACCAATATCTTTTATAGTTATTCTTAGTGTATTACCTTCTTTAATATGCATTACCCCTAAGTTTCCTCCTACAGTATAATTTTCTAAAACACTATTAGTATCAACCAATTGAAATTCTTCATCATAATTAACTATATACTTATCATTAAATGATGGAAGTATATTATGCCTATTAACTAAACCATATATTTCATTCATTTCACTTTCATATTTATTTGCTTTATTACCATTTAAAGTATCAGTAAAAAAAATATTACTATCCTTTTCTATTTCTTTCCATATCATAAATTGAGTTATACCATACCATTTAATATCAGTATGATTTTTATATCCATATCCATAATATGCTATTAAAATAATTCTATCTAAAGTAGCTCTATCAATATTAGAATAATTAGGATACTCATTACCAATTATATTTTTATTACTATTTAAAGTCTCCCAAATCTCTAAACAATAAACTGGTTTATCATCACCATTTCTCCTAAATACTCTCATCTGCTCATATTTACCTGTAGAACTCCCATTTTTAAATTTTTTAATATACATGTTCGGTAGATATTCACCTTCATAAAAACTACTTTCTATAGCCTTTACTTTACTAGGTAGTAAAATACCTAATACTAAAATTATCAACAATATTTTTTTCATATAATCATTCCTCCTATTTTATTGTCTTAATATATATATCTGGATTTTTTTAAGGAATGTCATATAAATTTTAAAAAAAATTAAAAAAAATAGGATTTTTTCCTATTTTTTTATTAAATCTTTAAAGAAATATACAATACTTAAGATTATTCTACTTAAGAATGCTGTTAGTTTTAAGAAGATTCTTTCAAAGATATTGGCTTTATTATATACTTTTTGGAAATAATATTGACTTTTCTTTTGTATCTTTAATTTTTTTATCTTTTTTAAGTTCTTATCTATTGATACAGAATGATTGTGAATAATACTTACATCATTACATATTATTTCTTTTTTATTCATATCCTTTATCTTTTTAGCAAGAATATTTTCTTCATAATATAAGAATACATTTTCATCTAAATAATTAATACTTTCTAAAGTTTTAGAATTAATTAAGAAGAAACATCCACTTACTACATCAACATAACTTATTTTATCTTTATAATACTCTTCTTTATAAAATACATATTTTTTTCTTATTCTTCTATGAATATAAACTATATTCATTAAAGCATCTATAAGTGGACTAGGATTCTTCCATCCCCTATTTAAACAATTACCTTCTACTACAACTGGTGCTACTACACCAATATCATCTTTTAGATAACCAGTTAATTCTTTTAAATTATCTTCACTATTAATAATAATATCAGAGTTAGATACAATAATATTACACTCACCAAACAATTCTATTAGTCTTTTACATCCTATATTAATAGCATAACTAAATCCTTTATTATCATTATTTTCTATTAGTTCTATTTTAGAATTAGTTAAGTCTTTTAATTTAGTTTTAATTTCTTTTTTAGAATTATTATCAACAATTATAATCTTATCTAACATTTTATAATCTTTAACATTATTAATTAAATCAGTTAAAGACTCTAAATCATTATAATGAACAATAACCATTCCTGTAGTCATATAATCACCTACTACTATTCTAACATATTTTTACTATTTAATAATCCTATATATATACAAACATTAGGATATAATAAGACATGTCCTGATGTTAGTGATATTAAGATTAATAAAATAAATGTTAATCCTTCATATGAATTAAATCTTTTAAATTTAATATTACTAAATACTGATACAAATAGAATAAAACCTATTATTCCATATCTAAATATCAAATCAAACGCATCTATTTCTACTAGTTTAATTACTGGATTAGATAATCCTATACCAAACAAGATTTTAAGTATACTACATGTTTTAAAATAATTAAAATTATTTCCTATAAAAGATAATCTATCATTAAATAAAACATGGTTTAAGTAATCATATGAAAATACTTTATCAACTTCAAAGAAAGATTGTTGGATTTTCATATTATGATAAACATTAGTCTTAGTAAATAAATATCCACCTACTATTATCAATAATAAACTAAATACTACTATTCCTATTTTTTCTATTTTACTTCTATCAAAGAAAACCTTTTTTCTTTCTTTAAATAAATAAAATATGACTATAATTATAGTTCCTAATAATAATACTTTAGTACCAAGTAATACACTACATACTATAACACTAAATATAGATAAAGGTATTAATAGATATTTCTTTTTATTATTATAGTAATCAATTACTAATGGTAACATTCCTATTATAATCGCACTAAATTCATTTATTGAATTAAATAATCCTCTATATCCTGTTTTACCATCTGTTTCTTTATAGGCACTTGATCCTATCTTAGTTATATATGAGAATAAATATATTCCAATATAAGTAAACATTATAATACTTAACACTTTTCTTTTATCATACTTTTTAAATTCAAAATCTTTAAAGTATAGAATACTTGCCGGTAAATATAAGAATTTAAATGTATTTGATATACTATTTGACAAAGATATATCTAAGTATGATAACTGATATATAAACTCTATTACACTAAATATAAGTAATGGTATTAATAGTTTTAAATTTCTTTTTCTAAATAACATTATTCCTATAATACCAAGCAAATAGATTCCACGAATAATAATATTTACTGGTAAATTATAGTATACTGTTATATCAAGGATAGGTCCTAATAATAAAAATATAAATATTATTATTTCTTCTTTCATACTATTTCTCCTTATATTCTAAATAATGATAATATAATTCTTTTCCCTTTATTTTATTATTTATTTTATAATCAATATCAAAGTCTTTTAAATTATATAATATTCCATGATAATTATCTTCTTTTAAAACAATACTCTTATTACTTAAAGATTTTAAATCTTTTCTAATTTTAAGACTATTAGTAAAAGTATAATATGTATTTCCTAATAATGGTATTGAAGTATTAACTACTATTAATGTTAAGAATATATATCTTAAATATTTATTCTTTCCATATTTATATAATATATATAAACTAAATATTATAAATAAGTAAAAGTGTGGTGTATATCTAGCCCACCATGACTCAGACATAACTATAAGTAAAAGTGAAGTTATACCAAGTGTATAAAGTAAATGATTTTCTTTTTTATAATCTTTATATTTAGTAATTAATATACCAATACTAACTATTAATAATCCACTAAATAATACTCCCCATCCACTTATTCTTAAATCATTAGATGTTGCTGGTACTATTTCATCTTTATAAACCATAAATGGAACTTTAATAGTAGTCTTATCATTTTCTCTTAAGTTATTAGCTTTAGAGAATGTTCCATAGTATAACTTTTCTAATGTATTCATCTTTATAAACTTTTTAGGTTCTTGAGCAGTTATTATATCTTCTCCATTATCATCATATAATGGGAAGAATGGATTAAAATGATCAATAGTATTCTTAATATATGTTGGATAACCTACTATAACTAAAGATACTATGAAAAGTGGTATAAATATTAAACACATTTTTTTAAATAGTTTTAAGAATTCTTTTTCCTTATAAGCATTATATAAATATTTACATACAAATAAGAAACTAAATACAAGTAAATATCCCAATCCATTAAACTTCATATTAGAAAGTAATATAAATGTTAGAATATATCCAAACCATAATTCTTTACTCTTAAGATTTTTTTCTAATTTAATTAAATAGAAAATAGCTAAGAATAAATATAAACATACTAACTGATCGTTATAATATGTAAATAGTTGCGCTGCCGTAATTGGATTAATAACAGTTACTAAGCTAATTATTAATGATTGGTTTAAAGAAAACTTATCAAGTAAATAACTAAGTATTAAACTAAATACAATATATAGAGTTATAAAGTTCATAGCTTTACCAGATTCTATATTATCTGTTAAAGCATAAAAATTACTAGCCATTATCCAATTAGCCTTAGCATAATGATCTGTCCAAATACTATAATCATCTAGCGTAGAACTATTATCTCTTTCCTTAATAAAATTCTTACTACTCTCATATACAGGATTAAATCCTTCTTTTAAAACACCTATTGCGTCTTTATGATAAGTATTACCATCACTTGAACGATCAAATGTAAATGTTCCTATTAGAGTAGATATTAGTATAATACCTATTGATAATAAAACTACCTTTTTAAAATCTTTAATACTCAATTTTTTCTTAGTTAAAAAATAATATGTTACTGTATTAATTATTAAAAATGATATTAAATGATACTTAGATATAGTTACATGTATAAAGAATAAACATGTAGTACCTAATACCATTAAAGTCATAAATAATAATAAATATAGTCCACTATGTTTTAATATATTTTTCATTTTATCACACTCTATTAATATTTTATCATATTTACACTTTAAATAAAATAATATTTAATATTTCTAATACTTATTATATAATTATAATAGAGGTGGTTATATGGAAGAAGATATTAAAAAGCGTGATATATTAATGATTTTCACGTTTGGTAGTTTAGCACTATCATTAGTATCGACAATAACATGTATGATTTATGTTTTACTTAATCGAGCTAGTTTAGTTAATCGTGTCGTTAGTATTATAGGAGTTATATTACTAGTTGCATTCGCAATTATGCTAGTAATTACAGGATTTTACATCGAAAACAAAAAAGCGAAGATTGGTATAGCTATAGCATCATGGATACTAGCAATATTTAGTATAGTTCAAATATTTACAGGAGTTAATAATAAAACTGATGTTGTATTAGACTTTACTGATTATGATATTAAAGATGTTGTTAGTTGGGCAAATGAAAGAAATATTGATATTATACAAGAATATGCTTATAGTGATAAAATTGAAGAATACCATGTTATTAAACAAGATGTTGAAGAAGGTACTCCTGTTAAAGATATAGACGAAATAACTGTTACTGTATCAAATGGTGTTGATCCTACTAAAAAAACTGATGTAACTGATATGGTTGGTTGGAAGTTAGATGATGTTATTAAGTTTATTGATGATAATCATTTAACTAATGTTACTATCAATTTTGAATTTAGTTCTACAGTAGAAAAAGATATTATCATATCACAGGATGTTATTAAAGAGATTAAAAGAAATGAACCTGTTACCCTAGTTTCTTCTTTAGGTAAAGAATCAGATTTAAAAGATGTTACCTTAGATAATCTAGTTGGTCTTGATGAATTCCATGCATTAATATATTTAAAAAGGAATTGTTTGAAATATAAATTAGTTTATAACTATAGTGAAGATAAAGATGGAATCGTATTAAAACAAAGTATTAGAAAATGGACAGTTCTTAGTCCAAAAAAACATGATGAAATTGTATTAACTATATCAAAGAAAAACTTAGTTACAGTTCCTGAATTAAAGAATATGACACAATCTGAAATAAATGAGTGGGCTACAAACAATAGAATTAAAATAGATTTTATTCAAGATTATGATGATGTTATTAAGATGGGCAAAGTTATATCTGCTAGTCATTCTGAAGGAAGTGAAATAGAACCTGGCACATTAATAAATGTTATTATTTCAAAAGGTCAAATAAAGATGCCTGAATTCACTGATTTAAATACATTTAGAACATGGGCAGATGAAAACGATGTAACATATACAGTTGAATATCAATACAGCGATACTGTTAGTGCTGGTAAACTAATATCATCTTCTCATAGTAAAGGACAAACAATTAAAAATAGTGATACTGTTTCATTAATAATATCAAGTGGTGGAAATACAGAAATACCTAATCTAATAGGTTTAAGTAAAAGTGAAGCTAAAAATCGTTGTGAAAGTGTTAATTTAGTATGTGATTTCACAGGAAATGGTAATAAAGTAACTAAGCAATCTATGTTATCTGGTTCTACAGTACCAAGTGGAACATCTATTACAGTAACATTAGGAGATTAAAAAAGAAGTTCAATTTGAACTTCTATTTTTTTGTTCTTCTTTTCTTTTGCTTTTCATCTAAGAAATCTAATGCCATTTCTTCATCTTCGATTACCTTAGTTCTTCTCTTTTTAACTAGCTTTGGTAAAGGTTCAGCTGTTAACTTAGGTGTTTCTAGTATTTCTTTTAATTCCTGTGTATTTAAGAATTCAGATGGCTTGGCATCAACAATTTGTTTTATTGCTTTTCTTCTTGCTGCTTGTTTAGATGTTTCTTTTTTAACAGGTTCTACCTCATTCTTTTTAGGTTCTACTTTATTAATTATTATTTCTGATTTATCTAATTCTTTAGTTTTTTCTAATTGTGTATCTTTAGGTTCATCAAAGATTTTTTCTATATCTACTTTCTTATTATTTTTCTTTCTTACTAGTAAAATAATTAATACTATTATTATTAATAACAATAAACTTGCTACTCCAGCTGCACAATATAATAATGTTTTATAATTATTTATTTCTTTATTGTGATCTTTATTTAAATCATTAATTTGATCACTATTATATAGTTGTAGAGTTTCTTCTTTCAAATCATATTGATACCAATTATCTTCTTTAGTTTCAATATTAGTTCCATATACTAACGCATAATCCTTATATTTATTTTGATATGCTGTATACTCTTTATCGCCTATCTTAATAGCTACTTTAGTATAATCATCAGGAACTTTTTTTGGTTCCTTGAACTCAACACTTAATCCTTTTGTAGTTAATAATTCATATCTAGTAGTTATTACTCCATCTTCTACTTTATATAGATAAATAATATCGTTCTTATCCTTTAAGCCAACAAAAGTTAAATTTAATTCTTCACTAACTAAAGCAGGTATTTCTACTTCATCTAAAATTATATTACTTAATACAAATTTTTCACTATCTAATCCTTTAGGTACAACTAGGGTTTTACTTCTTTTAACTAAACTGTAAGTTTCTTTACCTATCACTTTTTCAATGGGATTAGCATCCTTAACATTAATATTTAAAGTATATACTTTTTCTTTACCTGTTTCAGAAGTTACTTTAACTTCGAATTTATTAATTCCTTCAGCAACTTCTTTTTCTCCATCCCCTTCAAGTGAAGAATATCCATCTTCCCTTTCAGCATTTATTTTAATTGTTTCTTTATCATCTGTTACTTCTACGTTATATTCAAGTGTGTCTTTTGAAAATTCAGGTGTTAAGGCATAACCTTCTACTGATAGAGATTTAAGATTATTATTATTTGACTTTTCACGTGGCTTAACTACACTGATAGTTACAGATTGACTACCATTCCATGTATTACCATTTGAATCAGCAACATCTAATGCTCTAACAGTAATTGTAGCTTTACCTAGCCCTTTAGATGAAAATGTATATGTCTTAGACTCATTTTCAAACCATTCACTTCCAGTTCCTCCAGATAATACTCCTGAATCTGAACTAGTTACTGAAAACTTACCTGTTAGTCCACTAGCATTAACAGTTACTCTTACCGAATTACCATTAACTATTGATGTTGAATTAGCACTTATTCTAAGCCCTGCAGCATCAACTCTAATAGGTATCACTAACATTACTGCCAACGCAATTATACTTAGTATTCTTTTCATTCTTTTTATCCTCCCATTATTTGGTTTTTAACTTTTACATAATCAGATGCTGATATAGAACCATCTCTATTAAAATCAGCTGCTTTCTCAAAAACACCACCTAATATTTGAGAGCCCATTATATGATTCTTTATTTTAACATAGTCAGATGCAGTTATACTACCATCTCCTGATGTATCTCCAGATATAACTACACTTAGTGTTTCAGATCCTGCGTTTGTTGTAATAGTTACTTTATCACCTGTAGCTAATCTACCAGACTTTGCTTCCCCATTAGCTTTAGTTATGACTACAGCAAGTGCACCTTTACTAGTTAATGAATTGATTAACGTGCTCGTTTCTAGACCAGCGTTTAAATTATTAATAATTCCTGCTTGATAACTATAACTTGCATTAGATACTACAGTTGATACTGGTATCTTTGGCTCCTCTGGTTGTTGTGGTTCTGAATTAGTATTATTACCAGGATCAACATTTGGTTTATTATTAACTACTGTACCAATTACCACTTTAGTAAAGTTATCACTTGGAACATATACAAAACTATTCCAATTATATTCATATCTTGGGTTAGATTTTGAATCTGCATTAGTATAGCTTAAGTTTGGTGTTAGTGTTGGATCGCTTTGGATTTTATACCATGTTTTTCCATTACCATCTTTTTCTTCTGCTAAAACTACTACTGCTGAATCCTTAGTTTGATATTTATAATATCTACTAGTATTACTAGCAGTTTCATTATCTATATCTGCACCATTTGGTGTCTTCTTTGCATAGACAGTATTATTGTCTTTAAGTACTGCTATAGTGTATTGGTTTTGTTTTCTTTCTTGGAAATCAAACATCTTATCTAATTCATAATAATAATGAACAGCTTTCTCAGCCCAGAATGGATCAGAAGCATATTTTAGATTTAATCCCTCAGCCTTATTACCTAGGTTTGCACCTCTAAATCTCCAATCACCTGGTTGTAAGAAACCATATGATAACCAAGAATATGCAAATGCATCAATACAATCTGCAGGAGTATTAAAAGATCCTGATTGTAAGTATGGATTATTATCAACAGCACCTAAACCAAATATATTATTTTTATCTTGAGCTATTGTACTATTACCCCATCCAGACTCATTAATACCAATACCTAACATCAATATAGCATTAGCTCCATATTTGTTTTGTGCATTAATAAATGCTGCACCAGTATTATATAATTTAGAAGTTGTACTATTACCAGTACCACGATTTATATATTGATTTATATTGTTTGCATTATAAATTGTCTTAGTCCTAAAAGATAAATATTGATAATAATTATAATATGGTGTATTTGGATTAATTGAGTTTTGATAAGTATTGTTCTTATAATCATTAATCATTGTCTTAATACCAGTATAAAAATAATGTCCATCATAACTAAAATATTTAGTATCAGCAGTTAACATATCAGGTTTAGTATCTATTGTCCAATAGCTTTCTCCCTTAGTACCAAATACATTACCTGGCATATAATGTCTTAATTCATTACCAACAACTTTATAGTATTGTGCAGTTGGAGCCCAAACTACAGGAATAATATCATATAATAATGCACCATTATCATACTTATTAATCCAACCTGTAAGGCCAGCAACTTTAATCTTAATTCTTTTTGTATTATAGTTATAATCTAAAACTACTGCATCATCAGGTTGATTACTACGAATATAACTAATATTATTACTAGAAGAATCACTATCATAAACAGTTATATAACCAGATGGTATATTAGTATAACTAACATCATAATCAACTACTGCATATTTAGCATCAATAATCATACCATTCTCTATTAAAACTAAATCCTCTCTAGGATCAGTATACATAACAGTTTTAGCTTGATCATAAGTATCATAACACTCTATTTTATCTAAGCCACCATCAGTTTTAGCTAAAGCAAGTTCAACATTAGGGCACTCTTTTCTAGCAGTTATGTCACTAGCAGACATAGCTTTAGGAAAATATGTAGGCATAACTAAAATAAATGCTAGTATTAAAAGTAACATTATTTTCTTTTTCATATCCCCACATCCTTCCTATAAATAGTCAATTATATTATATCATTTTCCATAAATAAAGTATATATTTCGACATGTTATTTTATAAATATTGTAAAGGAATGTCAAAGATAAAAAAGATAAATTGTATAAATAAATTCATTTGGTATAATTATAATAAAGAGGTAAAAAAATATGGCTACAAGAAAGAGAAAAAAAAGAAAAATAAAGTTTAATAATTTATTAATATTACTTG
>Ga0310691_10006123_pt1 | contig 12918 bp, 10 predicted proteins | sample 176DNAGHGlowgp2_FD_203887 | JGI IMG/M metagenome (GOLD analysis project Ga0310691, IMG submission 203887) | Sheep rumen microbial communities from Palmerston North, Manawatu-Wanganui, New Zealand - 1766 DNA GHGlow gp2 (v2) (version 2) | ecosystem: Host-associated > Mammals > Digestive system >... | reverse complement strand
TCAACAAGACAAGTATTCGTTGGAAGGACTGGCAAAGGTTGTGGTCAACTATGATATGGTCTCTGATTTCCATGAGGGTTTGGCAATGGTGACAAAAGGAGATAAATACGGCTTTATTGATAAGATGGGAAATGAAGTAATCCCTTGCATCTATGAGTTCATGGAAGAGGTAGACCCAAATTTCCATGACGGTTTGGCATTAGTTCATCAAGGAGAAAAGCATTTTTTCATAAACAAAGAGGGTAAAGAGGCTTTCCCATACAACTATGATACTGGCTTGAATTATTCAGAAGGTCTTGCCCTTGTTTGGAAAGACAGAAAGTGTGGCTACGTTGATACAAAGGGAAATGAAGTCATTGCACTTACTGATAAATATTATGGCAGCAGTTTCCACGATGGTTTGGCAGCAGTTAGAAATAATGATGGCAAATATGGATTCATTGACAAGAAAGGAGAATTGGTTATACCAATGAGCTTTGATGTTGATGAAGGGGGTGAAACTACTGAGTTCCATGAAGGACTTGCACCGATATATAAGAATGAGAAATACGGATATATTGACAAGAGCGGCAAAGAGGTGATACCATGTAATTACAGTGCGGCTTTCAATTTTAATGAAGGTATGGCACTTGTAATGAAGGAAGAAAAGTTCGGATTTATAGATGTCAATGGCAAAGAAATTATACCATGTGAATACTCCTATGCCAACCATTTCTCTGAAGGTATAGCTGTGGTTCAGAAAGATGGTAAATACCAATTTATTGACAAGACAGGAAAAGTTGTTTTGGATAATTCATATAGTGGAATATCCAATTTTCAAGAGGGCTTTTCTGTTGTATATAAGGAAGGTGAAAAGAATGAATACCACACACAGTACGTACACGGCTTTATTGATAAGAACGGAAAAGAGGTCATACCTTGCATCTACAACACATGTAATCTTTTTTCAGAGGGGCTTGCTGTTGTTGAAAAGGATGGTATATATGGATTTGTTGACAAGAATGGAAACAGCACCTTTGACTTGCAAGATGAAGGTGTGAAAAGTGTTATTCAAGCTAAGAATGACGAAAAAGAAAAAGCTCGTATGGAAGAGAAAAGACGAGCAGAGGAAGATAGAATAGAGCATGAGCGTAGGAGAGGTGTAGAGAAGGAGGTTACTCTCTCTTGTATAAAAGGGGATGGTCATAGCATAATGCCACAAGATAGGTTATCTGGCAACTATGGAGCATACGGTACTAGCAATTATGTTAGGTCTAATACGATAACAGTACCAAATAATAAGGTGTGGGTCTTTGATAATTATGAGATAATAGAAGGACAACCTTTAGATATTGCATTGTTCTATTTCTCTAGATTATCACAAAGCAATGTATCAGATGAAAAATATGAACTGAATAAAGGTAATATACCTATCTTTAGAGGTGGTGATAAGATAGTGATTAGTTTTATGACAACTTATCCTGCCGAAACATATCGTATAAGAGTATTGTTCAAGGAAAAAGATGAAGATTTGTATTTCTAATAATTAAAAGTCAAGATGAAACAATGTCCTAATTGTGGCACACAGATAGCGGACGATAGTCGCTTCTGTACTGAATGTGGAAAAGAGATAACGAAAGCCAATGTTTGCCCTCATTGTGGGGCAAGCGTTGGCGAGAGTGATGCTTTCTGTCAGAATTGCGGAAAGAGTTTGAGCGAGAATCCAAATAGCGAGCCAATTACTTATGAGGAAGAGCAATCTAAGAGTGGATACAAGAAGTATCTCCCTTATATTCTTGGTGCTTTTATATTGCTAGCAGCAATTGGCTACTTTAGCTCAAAGGATTCATCAAATAATGGAAGTAATGCAGATGCAGTTGCTGTAGGTTCAACTTCTACAGGCGTTGAAACCTCTGGTTCAACAAAAGAAACAATCACCAAGAGATTAGAAGAGATATTTGACGATGTGGTTAAAGGTAAGACCAATGACTACGAAGAAAGATATTTCTCTTCTGACTTCAATCGGATATACAATGAAGTTGCAGAAATAGATAGCCGTTTTGCTCAAGAAGGAAGTCTTGGTTTTTGGGATTCAGGCTTTTGGGATATGGCACAAGATGAAGTTAAGTTGAGTGCCACAATAAAAGATGTTTATGATGTCAAAGATAAGGAGGCTATGGCAAAAATTACATTCAAGTTTACTTACTTTGATGGAAGTTCCCATACTAACAACGAGGATATTAAAGTTGTGCTTGAAAATGGGAAGTGGGTACTGGATGATTTACATGGTTACAAGAAGCAAATGAAATCATTTGTTGAGGAGAACAAAGATTATCAGCCTTCTACTGCGCAAAACAAGATTGATTCCTCATCTGGAAATGATTATTCATCAAATAGCTCCAACACATCTTCATCTTCAAGAACATTCTATAGTGAGCAGATTGTGATTGGTTATCTTGCTAACCAATCATTCCGAGCAAGTGACGGCTTGACTATGAGGGTTGATGGTGATGGCAGACTGTATGTTGATGGTGACTACGCTGGAGTTCTATCTGTATTGCGCTATAACTCTACAAGTGCTTTGCTCAGATATGGTGGTGGGCAATACGGAGAAGGTAAACTATCGGTGCAGATAATTGACGACAAATTCCAATTGACTGACCCTGTGGACGGCACTGTGTATTATCAGCGTTAATAACAACAAACTATATTTTAACAAACAACAGAATGAAGAAACTTGGGCGTATTCAGCTATCATGCTGCTTGCCATGATGGTTGCAGCAAGTACGGCAAGGATTTGGATGCCTTATACTCGCGCGCGTATAAAAGTTTTTTCTCGAAAAAAAATGCCACTTTGCCACTTGCCCAGTGTTTATCGGGCTTCGCGCGGTGGCATCATGGTGGCATTAGTGGCATTTTCGGGCGAATTATTCAACACAGAGACACAGAGTTACAGAGGTTTTTTTATTATAAGCTGTGGTTCTTCGTGCCTTTGTGTCTTTGTGTTTTACCCTTTAAATGAAACGGTGCAGCCCTTTTGCACTCTTAGTGCCGATATTTTGCACTGTTAGTGCAAATAGGCTGCACTCTTCCAATTGAATTTTAAAGCTTAAGACGATGCTTGACACAGCTATACATTTACACTTTCCAACTTTCCTGCAACGTGCAAGAGACCGCGTCGGATAAGTTCGCGGTTCTTACCTTGAGGAACAGAAATACCCGCCTTATATTTGCGCATAAGTGAGGGATTGATGCCTATCCACTCAGCGAAGGCGGTGACATTTAAAAAAGGACAGGTTTCAAAGAGTTCCTTGAACGTCATTCGCTCACGCTCCATCTCATCCTTGCTGACCACGGGGAAGTGCAACTCCTCATAGTCTGCCACCAAATCAGAAATCATGTCAAGTTCCAACAAGTTCTTGTCACCCGCAGGAGTCTCGTTACTCACAACTTTCAGTAGCTCGTTTATTCTTTCACAAGCCGCCTTGTACTGCTCTTCCGTTTTAATCATTGCCATAGTCAAATATTCTTTATGTCCTTTATTCTTTCATACTCCTTATGCGTACCGACGAAACGGATATACACTTTCTGATTGACAAAAAGGACGATTGCCACAATCCTGTAATTGTTGCCTTTTATGTCAAACACATAGCGGTCATTGCCTACATAGTCCACTGTATTGAATGTTTGCTTTATGTCCGCAAAATTGCGCCAATAAGCCTTTGTTACTGCCTTGTACCAGTCTTTCAACGGCTGCTCCGCATCAGCATGAACGGCAATAAAGTCTCGTATGGCTGCAAAAGATATAACTCGCATATTGTCCTTCGTTTTTGCAAAAGTAACAAAAACGTTCCTGCCCGCCAAACAAAACAGCAACAAATTTGTTTCTGGCATACATTTTTAACATATCGGGAAAGGGCAGGAAACAATTTTGGGATTTAGCGAAATAAAAACGGAACACAAAAATAAGAGGTCTGCTGAGAATTAATCAGTGAGACCTCTTAAATGTCGGGATGAGGCGACTCGAACGCCCGACCCCTACGTCCCGAACGTAGTGCGCTACCAACTGCGCTACATCCCGATCTTTTAGTGCAATAGCACCCGATTTCGGAAAATCGAGTGCAAAGGTAATGAGATTTAGAGAGAAATCAAAATAAAAGGGCGAAAATTTTGTTTTTTTGTGTATCTCAATACTGAATATAAGGCTCAAGACGCTGAATATCGTGCGCGGAAAACTCTTCGAGCAGGCGCAGTTGCTGAATGCTCTGCAACGGGCCGTGCAACCGCCGGTAGTCGGTGATGGCCCTGGCCTGATAGAAATTCAGATAGGGATGGGCCTTCAGCTGGTTGAGCGACAACTTGTTGATGTTCAGTTTACTTACTTCCACCTCTCCGAGCTGGAAATAGCTCAGGGCAGATTCGGGAAATCCGTTGATTTCGCGCAGCTGTCCGACGCTGACAAAGCCGCCAAGTTGCTGACGGTAGCGCACAATGCGACGGGCAAAGCCGGAACCTATGCCGGGAACGTGCTTCAGTGCGGTGGTGTCGGCAGTGTTCAGCTGAACGGTCTCGCCGGGAACCAACTTAATGGGATAGGCTATGGTGTCGCGCGGACTGACATCGGTATGTGTGGTGGTGTAGTAGGAACGGGCATCCTGGTAATAGTCGCTGATATGGATATATGGTTTGAGCTCTTCGAACTGTTTACGTGTGAGTCCGTAGGTTCTGGCAAAATCCTCCGGACGGCGATAGGTTCCTCCGGCAGCGCGGTAACGATAGATGTTGCGAACCATGAACGGACTGAGTCCCAGACGGAGCAGCTGGGTGCTGTCGGCTGTGTTCGGGTCGAAGGCGAAACGCTCCACCCTGCGTTCTTCCACCTTATAATATTGCTGCGGTCGGTTGGAATAGCGTCTATATGAACGATGAAAGGTTGTGTCGCTGACAGGAGCCATGGCCAGGGAATCTTCCGCCGTGAGCTGTGTGGATGTCTGTCGGCTGCCAACCAGCCAGACGACCCCGACAACAATAGCAATCAGCGCCAGCAGGAAGAAAATGCTGATGCGGTCGGACTTATGCAAATAGAACAAATCGCTTAATTTCATTAACGAATTAAGAGTTTTGAATTAAGAGTTTTGAATTGTCGGCTTCGCCGATTATCAATTATATAATTATGAATTGTCATGGCTGGAATAACTTCCTAACTCCTACTTCCTCATATCACTCCGAACTGATGGAGGAAGATGCAAAGCATGCCTATGGGGCAGACATACTTGGCGGCAAAGACAAAGAGGGGGAAGAAACGGGGCGAAAGGGTGCCCCAGTTGGTCATCTGGTTACGCACGGTCTGATGGGGCATCACCCAGCCCACATAGACGGACGTGAGGAAACCGCCGAGCGTGAGCAGGACGTTGGCCGAGAGGAAATCGAAGAAGCCGAACAGCGAATAGCCGAACAACTTCAACTGCGGAACGGGACCCAGCGAGAGGGAACAGAGGGCGCCAGTAATCATGGCCAGCAGTGTAACGATGCGGGCACCAGTCTTGCGGCCAAGGCGGAACTCCTCGCTGACGAAGGCAGTAGGCGTCTCGTGCATGGAGATGATGCTGGTGAGGGCAGCAAGCACCAGGAGCACATAGAAGATGATGCTGATGACATAACCCAGGAAGGGCATGAACATGAAGGCCTGCTGGAACACATTGGGTAGCGTGATGAAGATAAGCGAGGGACCGCTGTCGGGCTGAACGCCCACGGAGAAAGCCGCGGGAAAGATAATCAGTCCGGAGAGCAGGGCCACCAGGGTATCGATGACCGCTATCTGGATGCCGGAACGGGCAAGGTTTACGTTGCGCCCGAAATAGCTGGCATAGGTGGCCAGGCAGGCCATGCCCGTGGACAGCGTGAAGAAGGTCTGCCCCAGCGCATCGAAAAGGGTGGCAGAGGTGACCTTTGAGAAATCGGGATAGAACAGGAACTCAACACCCTTCCAACTGCCGGGGAGCATGAGCGAGCAAACCACGAGCACGAGCAGCAAGACGAATAACACGGGCATCATGAACTTGGAGGCTTTCTCGATGCCGCTCTGCACGCCACGGACGATGACATAGTGGGTGATGAGCAGGAAGACGACCGTCCACATGACGGGCTTGACGGGATTGTTGGTGAACGAGTCGAAATAGAGCTGGATGTATTGCGGGTCGCCCATCAGATGGCCGGCCACGGAGGCAAAGACATACTGAAGTGTCCAACCGGCCACCACGGAATAGAAACCCATGATGATGAACCCGGTGAACACGCCCATATAACCCACAAATTTCCATGGCCAGCCGCCATAGGCCTGGGTGGCATTGCGCTGTGCATTGCGCCCCACGACGAACTCGCAGAGCATGGCAGGAAGACCGAGCAGGAAGAGGAACACCAGGTAGATGATGAGGAAGGCAGCACCACCGTTCTGCCCCGTCTCGTAGGGGAAGCGCCAGACGTTGCCCAGTCCGACGGCCGAGCCGGCCGTGGCTAGCACAATGCCAAGCTTTGATGCAAACAATCCTCTGCCTTCCATATTATATATAAATCCTACTTCGTAACTCCTAACTTAAATTAATCCGAAATTGTAGAGGAAAATGCTGATGATCAACAGCGGACAGATGTATTTTACCAACAGCACGAACAGATGAACAAAGCGCTGGTTGACTGTGCCCCAGTTGGTAATTTCATCGTGCACCACCTTATGGTCGACATACCAGCCAATGAAGATACAGGTGAGGAAGGCGCCCAGCGGCAGACAGCAGTTGGCCGTAAACCAATTGAGGGCATCAAACAGCGGCATTCCGAAGGGGGCACACCAGTCCCACATGCCCAGCGACAGCGAGCAGATGCCGCCCGTGATGATGGCATAGAGCGTGACCATACGGGCTGCCTGCCGACGACCGATGCGCAGCTCTTCGCTGAGGAACGAGGTACTGACTTCGTGGATGGAGATATTGGAGGTGAGCGCCGCTATGGTGAGCAGCAGGTAGAACATAATGCTCACGATATATTCCATGACAGGCATGGAACCGAATGCCTGCTCGAAGACATTGGGCAGCGTGATGAAGATGAGCGAGGGACCGCTGTCGGGCTGCACACCCACCGAGAGGGCAGCAGGAAAGATGATAAGTCCGGCGAGGATGGCTACCAGCGAATCGATGGCGGCTATCTGCACGGCGGAGGACAGCAGGCGGGTCTCGCGCTTGAAATAGCTGGCATAGGTGCAAAGGCAACCCATGGCAATACTGAGCGAGAAGAACGACTGTCCAAGGGCCTCGAGAAACGTACGGCTGGTGACCTTCGAGAAGTCGGGCTTGAGCAGGAATTCCACACCCTTCCAGGCATTGGGCAGTGACAGCGAACAGCCCATGAGGATGAGAAGCAACAAGAACAGTACGGGCATCATAATCTTGGATGCCTTCTCGATGCCATCCTGCACACCGTGGACTATCACGAAATGGGTGATGCCAATGAGCAGCGCAGCCCACATGATGGGTTTGACGGGATGGGTGGAAAAATCCGTGAAATAGTCTTTGAATATTTCGGGAGTTCCATGGATGTTACCCATTGCAGAAGAGAAGACGTACTGCAACGTCCAGCCGCTCACCACGCTGTAATAGCCCAAGATAAGCGCCGAAGTGAGCACACCGAGATAACCCACGAGTTTCCAGGCCGTTCCGTTGCCCATAATGGAATAGGCGCGGGCGGTGTTTGACTGGGCATGGCGCCCGATCATCATCTCGCAGAGCATGACGGGAATACCCATCAGCAGCACGCAAAAAATATATATTAGGATGAAGGCGGCTCCGCCGTTCTGACCTGTCACGTAGGGGAAGCGCCACACGTTGCCCAGTCCGACAGCTCCGCCGGCTGTGGCAAGGATGACGCCCACCGTTGTTCCGAAGTTCCCTCTTTCAGTACGCATACTTTTAAAAATTTAAATGATAACCTGGACCCACCCCCTGCCCCTCCCAAAATGGAGGGGAGTAAATAGTAATAAAGCCTCCCCTCGGGGATTATTGGAGGTGCCTTAGAGCCTATAATTCAAATTTCTGACCCCACCCCTAGTCCCTCCCCTACGATGGGAGGGGAGTTCCCATAGCAACTCCATCGCTATCAACTCCCCTCCATTTAGGGAGGGACAGGGGTGGGTCTCTTTTTACTTTTCCAGTTCCAGATGACGGAATTCCGGGGGGATGGTGCCACGCCATACCACGAACGGCATCTGGCGCAGGTGAGCATTATAGAAACGACGGTCGCCTGTGACCTCATCACCGATGAAATCGGGCTTTTCGAACGGTTCTTCCTCATTTTCAAGCTCCACCTCGGCCATCACCAGTCCGGCATTGTCGCCATAGAATTCATCTACCTCGAACGTATGGCGGCCGTCGGGACTGGGCACCAAGAAGCGGGTCTTGTCGATAACCCCTGGCTCGCACATCTCCATCAGATGGTCTGCCTCGTCGAGCGAAATCTCCTTCTCGAACTCATAGCGCGTAAGTCCGCCGTTGAGAGAGGGGCCTTTGATGGTGAGATAGCCATGGGCATCGCGGACGCGAACCCTGACGGTGCGTCCGTTCCTGCTCATGATATAACCTTGCCTGATACGGCTTTTCGAGGTGGCCTGCTCGCGGTATCTCTCGCCACGTACCAGAAATTTCCGCTCGATTTCCAGTCCACTCATGGCATCAGGAAATCATGATGGTTGCCCAGATGGCATAGATGATGGCAAGCACGATGAGAGCGCCGAAAATCCACTTCACGACACTCTTGCCCTTCTGCTCTTCCTGTGCGGCATGGCGCGCACGCTGTAATTTTCTTTTCTGACTCATAATTTTATTGCTTATTAATTATTTATTGATGTATCGCTTTCTTTTGAATTTCTTGGAAGTTTGAGAGTTTAGGAACCTGCTTAATTCTCATCGGCAACGGGGAACTCCATGAGATAGGCCTTGATGAAATCGTCGATTTTGCCGTCCATCACGCCATCCACATCAGATGTCTGATAGTTGGTGCGGTGGTCTTTCACCCGACGGTCGTCGAACACATACGAACGAATCTGCGAGCCCCACTCGATTTTCTTCTTGCCAGCCTCAATCTTGGCCTGGGCCTCGAGGCGTTTCTTCATGGCGCGGTCGTAGAGCTGCGATTTCAGCAACAGCAACGCCTTCTCTTTGTTCTTTGGCTGGTCGCGCGTCTCGGTATTCTCGATGAGGATTTCCTCTTCCTCGCCAGTGTCAGGGTCGGTATACCAATAGCGCAGACGGACGCCCGACTCCACCTTGTTCACATTCTGGCCGCCGGCACCACTACTGCGGAACGTGTCCCATGAAAGTTTGGCGGGATCGACATACACCTCGATAGTGTCGTCGACAAGCGGACTCACAAATACCGAGGCAAAAGAGGTCATGCGCTTGCCCTGGGCATTAAACGGCGACACGCGCACCAGACGGTGCACGCCGTTCTCACTCTTCAGGAAACCATAGGCATACTCGCCGTGCTCGATTTCCATCGTCACGCTCTTGATGCCAGCCTCGTCGCCGTCCTGCAGGTCGGCAATGGTCACCTTAAAGCCGTGGGCCTCGCTCCAGCGCATATACATACGCATCAACATTCCTGCCCAGTCCTGGGCCTCGGTGCCGCCGGCGCCCGAATTGATTTTCAGCACGGCGTCCATGGGGTCTTCCTTCTGGCGCAGCATATTCTTCAGTTCCAGGTCCTCGATGGCCTTGATGGCCTTGGCGTAGTCGTCGTCGACCTCCGCTTCGGTCACCATATCCTCGTGATAGAAATCGAAGGCCAGCTGCAGCTCGTCGGCAAGTGTGCGTACCTGCTGATAGCCATCAATCCAGCGCTTGATGTCCTTCACCTTCTTCATCTGCACCTGGGCGCGCTTGGGGTCTTCCCAGAAATCGGGGGCCTGCGTGCGGAGGTCTTCTTCTTCAAATTCTATTTTCTTGCGGTCGATGTCGAGATAGCGATGCAGGTCATCTGCACGCTGCATCACGTCTTTCAATTGATCTTGCGTTATCATATCACTAAACAGATTCTTCGTACATGGACTCGATTTCGGCGGCGTAGTTCTTGTTCAACACGCGGCGCTTAATCTTCAGCGTATTGGTCAGTTCGCCCGATTCCATCGTGAACGGCTTTGGCAGCAGCACGAATTTCTTCACCTTCTCGTAGTTGGCCAGCTGCTGCTGAAGCGTGTCGATGCGCTCTTCCATCATCTTTATGATGCGCTTGTTGTGGCAAAGGTCTTCAGGACTGCCGAACTCGATGTCGTTGTCCTTGGCATATTCCTCGAGGGCGGCAAAGTTGGGCACAATCAACGCGCTCACGAACTTGCGCTGGTCGGCGATGACGGCCAGCTGCTCGATAAACAGGTCGACCAGCAGCTTCGACTCAATCATCTGCGGAGCGATATACTTGCCGTTGGAAGTCTTGAAAAGCTCCTTGATGCGCTCCTTCAGGAACAGTTCGCCGTTGCTGAGATAGCCGGCGTCGCCCGTGCGGAAATAGCCGTCTTCGGTAAAGCTCTCCTTGTTGAGGGCCTCGCGCTTATAGTAGCCGCGGGTAATCGTCGGACCCTTGAGCAGTATTTCGTCGTTGTCGCCAATCTTGATGTCGAGCCCCGTAATGGGACGTCCCACCGAACCGATGGTGAACGGCTTGTCTTTGTGCACATTGCTCACCGTGGCCAGACTCTCGGTCAGTCCATAGCCCACCATCATGAAGATGCCGATGCTGATGATAAACTCCTGCACTTCGGGCGACACATAGGAGCCTGCCGTGGGGAAGAAATTGGGATGCTCTAGTCCTAACTGCTTGCGAACCAGCGAGAAGACGGTCTTGTCGATCATCTTGTACTCCATCTGCAAGGCCAGTGGCGGACGCTTGCCGCGGCTCAGGTATTCCACATTGTGCTTATGGCCTACGGCCAGGGCATGGTTGAACATCTTGCGCTTCACAGGACCGGCATTCGCAATCTTTTCCTTCACGCCTATATATACTTTCTCCCAGAAACGGGGCACGCTGCTCATACACGTGGGATGCGTCTCGATGAGCGACTGCTGCACCTCTTTGGGATAGGTGTTCACGATAATCTTTGCGCCCTCGGTGAGACAGAGGAAGCACCATCCGCGCTCGAAGATATGCGTCAGCGGAAGGAAGCACATGATGCGGTCGTCCTCGCCGACAGGCAGGTTCTCGTCGTTGGCAATCATGGCGGCATTGAACTGGCCATGGGTCAGGATGACGCCCTTGGAGTCGCCCGTGGTGCCGCTGGTATAGAGAATGTTTGCAATATCGTCGTCGCTGGCCTGGGAATAGAGCGTCTCTACCTCGCTCTGGCGCGGACTGCCCTCGCCCAGCTTCAGGAATTCATCGAAATAGATGCTACTCGAATCGTGGGGAACCTTGCGTACAGAACGGTCGTAGATGATGACCTTCTCGAGCGTCGGACAGAGCGGCAGCACCCTGTAGGCCTTCTCGTACTGCTCTTGCTCGCCTACGAAAAGGAACCTGATCTGGGCATCGCCAATCATGTACTGAATCTGCTGCTCGGAACTGGTGGCATAGAACGGCACCGTGACGGCACGAATGCCAAAGGCACCGAAGTCGGTGAAGAGATACTGCACCGTGTTCTGCGAGAAGACGCCCACGTTCTCCTGCACCTTAATGCCCAGGTTGAGCATGGCATTACTGACCTCGCGAACCTGCTTCGAGAACTCATTCCATGAGCATTCCTTCCATTTCAGACTACCAAAGTCGCGATAGATGAGAGCTGTACGGTCGCCGTACTTCTCAGCCTGCTTATGAATAAGCACCGAAAAATGACATCTTGTCTGCATATACGCAAATGTTGTTTAATAAAACGCAAAAGTACAAATAAATTTCAAAAAAACAAAAAAAACAGCCAAAAAATCCATTTTCCAGCCCTTTATGGCCTCGCGGCAACAATCAACGGCTGCCGAAAAAGTTAAAAAATCATATTATTCAGGGGAAGTTTTCAGCGAAAAAGGGATATTTCGGCAGATTCTGATTATTTTTGCATGACACTTTATCTTCAACTGATTATGAGACAAGAAGAACTGACCAACCTGGCCGTGGAACTGCTGAAGCACCTCATCGCCACGCCTTCGGTGAGCCGCAACGAGGCACAGGCTGCCAACGTGATGGAGCAGGCCATCAGAGAACTGGGATTCGAACCCAGAAGGGAGGCCAACAACGTATGGACCATCGACCCGCACTTCGACGAGCGCCGCCCCACCCTGCTGCTGAATGCCCATATCGACACGGTGAAGCCTGTGGCCACATGGACCCGCAACCCGTACTATCCCCAGCAGGAGGGAGACACGCTCTACGGACTTGGCAGCAACGACTGTGGCGGCGGACTGGTGTCGCTGCTGCAGGTATATGCCTGGCTGACAGCGCGTGAACAGTCGTACAACCTGGTCTATTTAGCCTCAGCTGAAGAGGAAGTGTCGGGCAAAGACGGTATTTCCAGGGCTTTGCCGCTGCTGCCGTCCATCGATGTGGCGGTGGTGGGAGAACCCACGGGCATGCAGCCGGCCATTGCCGAGAAGGGACTGATGGTGCTCGACGTGGTGACACGCGGCGTTTCGGGCCATGCGGCTCGAGGCGAAGGCGTCAATGCCATCTACGAAGCCATCGAAGACCTATGCTGGCTGCGCAGTCATAAGTTCAGGAAAATCAGCGACTTCCTTGGTCCCACGGTGATGAACGTGACGGTCATCAAGGCCGGCACACAGCACAATGTGGTACCCGATAAATGTGAGATGGTGGTGGATGTGCGCACAAACGAGTTCTACCAGAACGAATTTGTGTACGAGTTCATTAAAAAACACCTGAAGAGCGAAGTGACGGCGCGCTCGTTCCGCCTGCATTCAT
>Ga0310691_10006122_pt1 | contig 12919 bp, 5 predicted proteins | sample 176DNAGHGlowgp2_FD_203887 | JGI IMG/M metagenome (GOLD analysis project Ga0310691, IMG submission 203887) | Sheep rumen microbial communities from Palmerston North, Manawatu-Wanganui, New Zealand - 1766 DNA GHGlow gp2 (v2) (version 2) | ecosystem: Host-associated > Mammals > Digestive system >... | reverse complement strand
GATGGAGCTGTCGGGCATCGTGGCCGGAATCTCCTTGTCCCAGCCTGCGAAGGTGTAACCTGGCTTCGTGGGCGGAGTGGGCGGAGTAATGGTCGAGCCATAGTCCAGCGTCAGCACCTCCTCCCAATCTTCCGAGGGTATGCTGAAGGTTGCTGTGTACTGGTTCACGGTGAACTTGGCCGTGAAGGTCATGCTGCTGTCGGGCATTGCAGGCGGCACATCCGGAGTCCAACCGGCAAAGGTGTGCCCCCTGAGCACCGGATTCTCTGGCACTGCGATAGCCTCCCCATAGGCCACTTCCAACTGACTATAAACGGTATCGGCATAGGCGAAGGTCACTGTATGTAGATTCGGTTCAAAGGTTGCAGCAATGGTGGATGCCGCTGTCATGCTCTCAATGGTCAGGTGACCATCAGCCACCTGCTCCATTGCATTCTCTTCATTCACAGTCACGTTAGCCAAATGGTGTCCCTTGTCAGGCGTCAGGTTCAGCACCACTTCACTGCCATAGGACACATCAAACGTTTGCTCGCTGTCCCTGACGGCCGAATCGATATATGTCACTACGCCGTTTCCGGTAGCAGTAACGGTCAGAGGATTGCTTGCGCTGGCCCCTTCGGCAAACGTGACCTCCAGGTTTATGTCATCCTGTATACTTGCTATGAACAGGCGGTTCTCGACGACCTGCGAGGTGACGTCCTCTTCCCCAATCAGCACCTGTTCCAGATGGTAGCCATCGTCCGGTACGAAATAGACATTGGCGGAGGAGTTCTCCACAAAGTCGATTACCTGCACGGAGTTACGGATATGCTTGCTTCCCACTCTCGCGCTTCCGAATCCCGTCGCATTGATGGTCAGATAGAAGATATTGCCCAGTTCCGACGCTTCACGCATAATCAGGCTACCGTGTCGTGCGGAAGCTGTTTCGGTATTACCTTCTACATCGGTCATGGAAATCTGGTTGACGCTGACTTGTTGTGTCTCATTGCCAGAGAAATCCTCGCCAAGAGACAAGTTGATGGTGAGCAGTCGGGTATTGCATGGCGGAGTAGTACCACCAATCAGATGCATGGCATACGATATCAGTTTCTTATCTTCTCCTGCCCGTAGCGGACCAAAGTTTCTTACCTCTGCCGCAGCCTCCACCTTCTCGTATGTAAGCGTGTAGCCAACGGCCTTCCCCGACAGGCGTATGTTTTCCATGTCTGGAATTGTGCCTTCCGGAAAGTTGAGTTGGAAGTGCATATCTTTCAGGGTGTCCAGGGCATTCAGGTATACCGGATACTGAATGGTGCGACCGGGCATTCCGCGCATAGTGGTCAGGTACAACTCGTAGCGATGGGTATCGGGAGAACTGGGTTCGTTGGGTGAACCGGGATTGTACTGGAATCGGGCCTCGAAGTGGATGTCGGACTGTTCCATCGTGTAGTCGTAGTTGGCAGACTGGCTGTACAGCGAATCGTTGGCATACCAGCCCAGGAAGACAAATCCTGATGCACCGGAAGCACTCAACCTGGTGCTCTGGCCCTCTTCCACAGTGCCAGTTCCTACAGACACACTGCCTCCATCGGCCGGAACAGCCTCTGCCGTCACCTGATGCTTAGGCTTGATGACTGGCAGGTCTGGCTGCGGCGGTTCGTTAGGTGAGCCCGGGTCGTACCGGAACCGGGCCTCAAAAAGAATGTCGGCCTGCCCCATCGTGTAGTAGAAATCGGCAACTGTGTTGTAGAGTGTATCGGCCACGTACCACCCGGTGAAGCGGAATCCAGCCGCAGCGGAAGCACGCAGTCGGGTCTGTTCGCCCTCTTTCAGGCTACTCCGTTCGGTATTGGCCGAACCACCGTCGGCAGGCGAAACCGTAACCGAGACGTTGTAGTCGGGAGTAATGAACGGTATGTCGGGCTGAGGGGGATCGTTGGGTGAACCCGGATTATACTGGAATCGGGCTTCGAAATGGATATTTTCCTCGCCCATGGTGTAATAGAAGTCGGCACTCTTGCTGTACAATGTATCGGCAACGTACCAACCCAGAAACTGGAAACTCGATGCTGCTGAGGCACGCACTCGGGTTTGGGTGCCTTCTTCCACCACATTCTTTTCCACGCTCACGGAACCGCCATCAGCGGGAACGGCCGAGACTGAAACGCTATGCGTGGGCTTCTTCTCCGGGAATACGGGCGTCACGGGATCGTTGGGGTTGCCGGGATCGTATCGGAAATGGGCTATCAGCACCTCGTCACCCTCCTGTTTCGTATAGGCAAAGTTGGCTGTGTTGGAAACCTCTGTGCCGTCGGCTCGGGTCCAGCCTGTGAACACGAAGCCCGTGGCTGCCGAGGCCCGTAGGTTCACCGTCTGCCCGGTGGCGTATGCGCCGCCACCGCTCACCGAACCGCCATCCGAGGGGTCAGCCAACAGGGTCAACTGACCAAGGCCGTCGTCGTCGGCCAGCAGTGGAGCCGCTGCATGCCCGATGTCGGCAACACCAAGCAGCATCGCCAGCATCAGGGACAGATACCTTATATATATATTGTTAATCATAATTTCATCCAGTTGTAGGATTCCCTATTCACTTTACGCTAACCTTCACACTCTTCCTGCCCTGGCGCACAATGTAAACGCCCTGCCTGGCCGGAACAAAGCCACCCTCTGTACGAGCCACCAGACGACCGTCGGTGGCATATATCAGAGCCTGGCCGTTAATCTGCAGACCGCCCTCGGTGGCCATGGCCACATGTTCCCGTTCGGGCAATTCGGTCACATCCGTCACCAGCGACTGGGCAACAAGGCGGAAGCGGTTGTTCGTGGTTCCGGCTTTGGCATGGAACGTATAGCCCTCATCGGTGATATCCGTGGTTACGTTCTCCAGTTCGTCATAGAGCAGTATGCTGCCTGCCTGACGGTTGCGGCTGACGCGGAAGGTGTACATCCCGTCGGTGGGGGCATAGATACCCAGCCGCACCGTGCCGTCCTCCACGGGGCGTTCGTTGATGGCATAGTGAACATTGTCGTCGCCCAGGCTGTAGAGCTGTGGGATGGTCGTGTCCTCATTGGCAAACTTGCTGGCATCGCAACTGCGCTCATAGCCAATCAGGGACATGGGGTTGAACACGACACGCGTCTGGTCGTAGACCACGTCTTCGGTATTGTTCAGCACAACTCCTGCAAACAGGCGCAGGTCTACCAGCTTGCGCAATTCGGGCTGTTGCATGAATTCTGCCCTCACACCATTCTGGTCAGTAATCTCTGTGGTCAGCTGTTTACCCACGGTGGGGAAGGTCACCTTTGCGTTCTCGTCGGGACACTGAAGGAAGAAGGCTCCGTTAGGCAACATGGCATAGTCGTCGTCTACGATACTATAGGCTTTGTAGTTGCCACCGTTAGGCCACCATCCCCAACTATCTGTTCCACGTCTAACAAAATAGCCGGTAGTATGCTCATATACCGTAATCGGTGCTGTGGTATTCATCTTATGGATGTTGTAGTAGGTCTGATAGGGGTTACCCACCAGATTCCACCCCTTGTTGGCGGCGTCCTCACTGTCGTTGATCTGCAGAGCCTTGGAAAACTCAGCCGTGCTGACGATGTTCTGCTTGTCGCCGTCGTTCAGGGCGCGGAAGAAGACATAGTCTCGCTTGCTTGTGCGCATGATGAAGCCCGAACCGGCAGCCACCGTGGTGTCGGCGGGCAAGTCTTTCCAGTTTCCGCTTGCTCCGTTCACGGCGCGGTTGGCTCCGTCGTAGTACCGCAGAGCCACGTGGGCGCCGCTCTTTGTTGTCACATCTTTCGGTTTGAAGTTAAAGGGCAGTGAGATGAAATACCAGACATCGTCGGGAGCGAAGTAGCAGTGGGTGTAGTCGCCCTTGATGCTTACGCCTTCTCGCTCGCAGAGCAGTTGCGACTGCCAGTCGACATACAGGTCGTTGATGTTGATGGGGTCGCCGCCCTCCTTTATGTGCAACGTGCCCGTATTATATTGTATGGTCACGTTGGGATTGCCCTTCCATGTGTCGCGATAGGTGAGCACAAGCGGATTGCGAACATACCAGTCGTTCACCTCTTCGGTGCCGAAGCCCTCCAACGTATAGTCTTTCCAGTAATTGTCTTGCTTGTAGATGTTAACAAGATAGTCGGGAACCTGTACGGTGAAGGCACTGCCACAGTTCCAGAAGAAACGATCCTTGTAATCGCCCACAACCATAGAGCTGCATTTCAGACGTACCGTTTTCAAAGCATTATCGTAGCGCAGGATAGGGCTTTCGTTTCCTGCAGTGTAGAAACTGCTGGGAAACTCCACGGTTTCCAGTTGTTTGCAATCGGCAAAACAAAGGTTGCCCAGCGCAGCCTCTTCGGGGATGACAAGGTTCTTGATAGGACAATATTTGAAGGCTACGAAACCGACAGATACACCCTTTTGCAGGCTGACTTCCGTGATGCCTGAATCAAAGAAAGAACGGTCGCCAAGGCTACGCAGCGTGGAGGGCAGAGTGGGATTATACGCCCAACAACGGGTGAAGGCATCGCGATTGATGGCAGTGATACCCTCGTGGAGGGGCAATTCTTTCAGGTTATGGCAGTTATTGAAACAATAATCCGGAATGGTGGTCTGACCCTTAGGCAGGCTGGCCTTCTCCAGGTCATAACAATGGCGAAAAACATGGTTACTGAAAGATGTCACAGACTCTGGCACACTGGCCTCCTTCAAGCTAAAGCAATAGGAGAAGGCATGCTGCCCAATCGAGGTGACGCCTTCATGCAGTATGGCCTTATCGAGATATGCCTCATGGAAAGCTTCATCACCGATGCTTGTAAGTGTTGCAGGGAAAACTATGTCGTCGACATAGGAGCAGCGAAAAGCACGATAGCCAATGCGTTGCAATGTGCTGGGTAACTTTATTTCATGCAGATAGTCCTTGCTGTTCTTACCGCCATTGTTGGTGTCTCGGTTAAACATATTGTCGGGGATGACGGTGACGGTGGCTTCGCTCAGGTCGAGGGAGAAGAGCGAAGGCATGTTGTCTATCTGCGCCCAATCGTCGGCATTCATGGGACCCTTTATCTTCAGTTTTCTTACATCTTGTATACGATTCACCTTATCGCCATTGCTATCAGTGCTGGCCAACACTTCCAAACCCAAACTACCAGCCTCGCGCAAGTTGACACTGACAGCTGGCGTTCGCCAAAGGCTTACCCACTGTAGGTCGATATACTGACTGTTATAACCTTCGGGACAAGTTGCCACCCACTTGATGGTATGCTTCCCCTTGGGCAGCGTCTCATAGAAGTACCAATCGCGACCCAGTTCCTGTCGATTGATTGTACGTACCAACTTGTCATCGACGTACACCTCCATCGTGACATAATATTCTGAATTATAATTCTGCCAATAGTAGTTATTATCATAACTTCCATAATTGTCGCTTTCGTCGCATTGACTATTAGAATTATAAGGATTATATCGCAGTGCCACCTCTTGGTCAACATCCACGATAGCTTCCAACGTCTGCTGCTCACCAGAGCTCATACTATAATATCGGCGTAAGAGATTGTTATTTGCTCGTCCCCAGGAATTTGGTTCTACCTCTTGAAACAGGATGGGATACTCTCCTCCCCAGGCATTCCTCACATAGTTACTGAGGTCGAGCGCATTGTTCAGTTCCGTGGCAGCAGCTATCAGTTCCTCTGCTGTACTATTCTCATTAGCATATATTTCTTCGTATTTGTCTACACAATATCCATTGCCATCAGAGGCGACGAGAGCGTTATAAAGGTCAAAACGGCCCTTATAATAAATGGCATCTGTTATACCTTGTTCGGTGGCAGGAACAATGAGCCAGAAGATGTTGCCTCCTGTCAGATTCCTATGGAACCCATCATCACCACTCACCCATCCCAGATAATGACTGGCGTCATAATAGGCATAACTGTCTGCCATCTGAATAGTAACAGCATTTGCCGAATCGGCGAGAAGAAAATCGTAGCAGACATCTGTCCGGGTGTTGCATTCAACATACCAGTTGCTACCATAAACACACAAAGAACGATCGCTTTCTACTAATTTAAAGTGGTAGTAGCCCTCTTCCGTCTTAGATATGGTGAACTTGCACGGATTGTTGTTCAATTGACGAGGATATATCATATAAGAACTGGATTCAGGATTATAATGCATCCACCCCCAATGTTTACCACCACCAATATTAAATAGGTAGACTTCTGTATCGCTACTGATTTCACTAACGGAAATGGTTGGGTTGATAGGTTGAACTCGCTCTGCTGCGCTCATTTGTACCATTGCGCAGATGCTTACTGCCATGAGTGTAAGCAGGTGTTTGATTTTCTTCATTGTTTTATGCATTATATTTGTTAATAGTTTTATAGTTTGGGAACCAGACAAAAAAGAACGAGGACTACTTACTTCGTCTACGTTTCCCAGGTATTGCCAAGCACCTACAATCCTTAACGAGTAAAAGCCCACGCCTACAGGCGTGAGCATCCAGGCTTATTACTCTTGGATTGTTTCTTAAATTTGGCGATTTGGGAAACAGAAATCTAAAGCGGACGCATCTTTTCTATATGTCAGTCTGTGGTATTATCAGCTCATGGGCATTATGGTTTTGGGGTTGAACGTTGCAAAAATAAGCATTATATTTGAAATAGCCAAATATGGGGACGGATAATTTAGGACACAGTCCATGCGAGGGAACCACGGAACCTGTGGAAGTTATGAACGGAATCAGGGACACCATCTATTTGTTGATGCGTGTCCACGGCTACATGAGCAACACCGAGCCCTGGAACTACGGTCCCGAGGCGAAGGCCGTCATCGCCAACTGCATCCGCGAGCGCGAAGCCCTGCGCCCCTACATCGAGGAATGCGCCCGCCGCGTCAGCCAGGAGGGCTACACGCTGATGCGCCCCCTGGTGTTCGACTTCCCCGACGACCCGCAGGCCCTGGCCCAGAAGTACGAATATATGTTTGGCCCCCGCCTGCTCGTCAGTCCCGTCACCGAGCCCGACGCCACGGAATGGCAGACCTATCTGCCCCGCACCCAGGGCCGCTGGCGCGACCGCCACACGGGACTCTACTACCAGGGCGGCCAGACCGTCACGACACGCATTGACCACACCTTCATCCCCGTGTTCGAACTGGAACGCTAATTACACGAATCATGCTGAGCCCCGAAAGCCATGCTGACTTTCGGGGCTCAGCGTATATGGGCAAAAATGATGTGGCTTAGTCAATTCTTCCAATAGTTACCAATCCCCTTCGTGGGTCATCCGCCGAAACCTTGTTGTTCACCAATGGATCTCGTTCAGGTTGCCATGAACGATATTGTATCAATGGCTTTTCTGGGTCGGAGACGTCTAGCAGCAGGAAAAGAAAGCCTGTATCGCTGTAGGTTGAGGAATAATAGTCCTGACGTATGTTGATACCAAAACGTGCATCATAGGCTTTCTCCATAAAGCAGTCGCTGAAATGAATGTTGATAAACTCATTGCGTTTGAAACATTCCTCCAGTCTATTCATATATAAATCCTTGTCCATCTTCATGTATCCGAATTTATCGTTTTGCGACTTAATTATAAACCGTCGGTCATCACCCTTTACTGACGGATTAGCCCTTTCAAGTTTGTGCCCAGTAATAATAACCGCATAATCAGCAAATATTTCCCTTATATATTCCATCCTGTGCAATGCAAAGGCTGTAGCATAATTCTCCAGAAATGTTGCCAACATCGTACAGGTACTATCACCCCAATATTGCAGATGGCGGTCGGTATATATCTGTTCACGAGTCGCCTTGTCTAAACCAAAAGAGACATTCTCAATAAGTTCATCCCGATTGAAAGTGAAGGTTACATCTTCCACAAAAACCCTTTTGTTATTCTTATAGGTAAATCGCATGGGGATACTGCGGCAAACTATCTTATCGCGAAAGGGGAAACAATGGAGCTCCGGGATGGTCAGTATCTCAGCTTTTCCATAGTTGATAAGCCCAGTAAACATTGCATACCCTTCGGGGGTGAAGTATTCTTGTACCTTCTCATATTGTTTGCTGCGAATAGCTTCTGCTATGGAGAGCACCGTTTTGGTATAGTCCTTGGCATGACTACGCTTCAGGAAGTCGTCGGTAGGAGTAGCCTCAGATTGAGCCGCTGCCTCAAACTGTGCTTTCGTTTCCTTCATCTGCTTCTTATTCCCCATGTCAGCAATGCCATTGGCAAGGTCGTAGTCAGTGTTTCCATACATCTCTATCAGGTAAGCAAGTTCAGGGTCATTGCGTGTCTCGCCTTTGAACTGGAGTTCATAGTGGAGGTGTATTTTATCCGCACCATAGTTTTTGCTAAGCGTAATGTACGACATTCCGTCCTTGGCCGAGTGCTGCAAGCTACTCATGCCCAATCCATTGTTATAAGTAAAGTCTAAACTGCTTACAGGCTCTCCTTTATATGTGGTATAAAGTTTGACGTCCTGGCCATTCACCTCTGCCACCTTGGTATCAAGATTTCGAAGGATATCTTTTGTCAACTCGGGGATAACGTTAATCAAAAGCTTATCCTCATACTTCATACTGCTCGGGTCATCAGTGCTGTTTACCAAACACAAAGCCCATGTGCAGAAGCGAAGAGCATCACTGACATTCCCCTTACTTTCAGCCCGCTGCGCGTCGATGTAGAATTGTACAGCTCGCTGGTAGCGACGGCTGTATATCGTGTCAAGCTGAGCTTTGGTGATATATGCCATGACACGACATTGGGGCGGATTAGCCAGAATCAACGTCTTTACCCCTCGCAACTGACCTGCAGCCCTCATGGAGAGTTCATTTCCCATGGTAGACGAAGATTGAGCAGTGTCCCCTTTCCAACTATTCTCCATTGTGAGGTTTGTCCGGCTTTCTATCTGCGACGAGATTCCCAAAAGCAACATCTGCATAGCCTGCTGGGTAGCACTGGACACATTCGTTCCATCCCCTATGCCATATCGGAAGTTAACGATATCCTCTTGTATGCTTTGGGCCATGCGCTTATTCTCCTTCAAGTTCTGCCCCAAAAGATTAAGTGAAAAACCTAAAAGCACAACCGCGCACAAGGCGCTACGAAATACATATTTTCTCATTCTTAATTAACTATTATCAAAGATTACTCAAGGGGTAGGGTTAGAATCTCGTCCCGGTGTGAGCCGCGTCTTGAACGACATCACTTCGCTATACGCCTCCCCAACAGCAGATATAGCGTATGCTGTGGCATAGTATATGGTTCCAGGTTGCAAGTTTGGCAGCGTTGCCGTAGCATTTTCTCCGTTTATGGTTCCCTCAATACGTGTACCACTTCTCACATTTTCAGAGTTGGTACTATAAATGATGCCACAACGCGTGATATCGAAGGATGATGACGTCGCACTAAAAGATAGCGTAGCCTCCGTCATACCCACACTGGCAGCATACGGTGTGTACACAACAGGGGCTGTAGCAGCCGCCTGACGGATTTCCAACTGTTGCGTTTTGTTTATACCTACGGTTGATTGAGTCTCGGCAAGGATTGTAACGACACGTTCCGCTTCACTCGTATTGGGCATAACTGTGACCACTACGGGGGCAGGCTCACCAGAAGGTTCACCGCTACACTGCATCGTACCGGCATTGAAGGTTGCCCACTGTGCATCGCCCTGAGGCTGTAACTGGGTGATGGTTGCTCTCCACTCAAAGTTTGAAACTACTCCGAACGTCACCGTTCCGCCTACTGCCGGAACATCGTTTGCAGCCGTTAAGGTGAGCATGGGATTCTTGCTGCCAATTTCCACAGGAATGGTCACGATGTCCGCTTTGTGGTCTACGTCTGCTATGGTAATAACTGCTGTCATCCCCTCTGGGTTATTGTTAGGTTCGGCATGGATGGTAAACGTCTTGTCGCCTTCCGCTGTCAGACTGGTTTCGTCATCCACCTTCAACCATTCGGCAGAACTCGTGACGGAGTAAGCAGAGTTACAAACCACCTGTATGGATTGATTCCCACCTTCATACGTATAGTATAGAGAAGAAGGAGTGACCCGAAGCCATATATTACCTGCACGCTGGGTTATGGTGACAATCCTGGGCATCCCACCATCTGTCTTGATAGTCAGATGCCCAGTTTGCTCAGTGGAGAGCATGCTTTCCACCACATCAAACACTACATTTCCGCTCCCATTGCCCAGTCCGGCTTCGGGTTTGGTTATGGTTATCCAACTAACGTCGGAAGAAACCTTCCAGCCGCAATTGGCCTCCACTGGAATGACATTACCTGTAGAAGCACTGCCACTGACATCAAGCGTTGTACCAGCAAGCAGCTTCTCACTGCTTACGACATCGGCCTCCATACTTTCAGTGTTACAAGAGGCTAATCCCATTGCCATCAAGGGCAATGTACAAAGCGCATATATAAAATTGTATTTCATACCAAATCTTTTATCATAAGTAGTAATTCATTTCTGCAACGAGCCCTATTTGTTACCAAAATTCACGAGTATACCCATGCTTATGGAGAAACCTCCGGCACGGAAATCAGCAGCATCGGCGGCTCGTCTGAAGTCGTTGCTCCGCTTTAGTGGCAGGGCATATTCCGGTGTCAGGAATAGGTACATATGCTGCATAGGGACCCCCAGGATTTTCACTCCCAGTGTAAGATTGTGTGCAGAAGCGCCATCGGCAAACTTGCCACTACCTTCCACCAGTTTAGCCGATAACATCTGATACATATAACCCACCTGCGGGGTGATGCCCAAGCGAGGTATCAGACGTATCTGGTAGCCCAGATGCGCTGCCATGGTGTTCATTTTATATTTGTTTCCGCTCAACATCTCATTGCCTGTCTCAGGGGCAGTATCATACATATAAGCAGGGTGAGAACTCTTAAGCCCGAACGTGTAGGAGAGCTGCAAGTCGAAGTTCCGCACCACGCCACCGATGTAGCCCGTGATTCCCGACAAACTACTCTGCGTGTAACCTGCACCAAAGTAGAAGCCCCACACATTCTTCAGATAATTAACATAGGCCAGACTTACGGTGTCTGTCAATGTCATGTCACGTTCCACTTCGTACGACTTTTCCAATCTCTGGTAATCCTTTCGTATGAAGGAAAACTCATGTCGGCCAACAGGCAGAACACGCGGTTCGCTCAAATCAATTTCTTTATTCCCGTCATACAAGACTTTGGCACTTCGCGGATGCACGTCTATATGAATGGTGCCCGTATGCGGCACAGGAGCTTGAGCCTTGACGGCATTCAGTGTTTGTGCAGTCACATTAAACAACGTCGTGGCATCCGTACAATCTCTTTTTCGAGTTACCACCTCATGGGCTCCCTCCTTCATCAAGGTTTTCCAAGTACCTGCTCCTACCCTTTTACCTTGATAAAAGATATCAGCATTAGGATCATCCTCCACAGTAATGGTCACATCACCATAGTGCGGTGTCTGATCCACCATCTCAATGCTAAAGAACTGTTGTTTCTCATCCTTTTTGTTTCCACGAGCCACCTTCAACTCGCCATGTCCTTCAAAGCGGTCTTTTTCAGCCTCCACCTGATAGGTTCCGTAGGGCAAGAAATGGTTATAAATAGGAGTCTCACCTACGTATTTCCCATTGATGGCCACACGAGCCTGGGCAGCGCCATTACTATTGATGGTAACGAATCTTCCCGAACCAATATTCAAGAGCATTTGATACGTGGTTCCCGGCCTAAGTGCCATGGGGTACTCATATTCTACACGACCGAATGTAGGATGACTGATGGTCATCTGCAGGGCCGTAGCTGGTACATAAACCCACATTTCTCCTCCCTTGGGCTCCCAAGTTAGGAAACCGCTCTGAGCACCTCCATAAAAAGTAAAGCCTTCCACCTGAGGAGCAAAGACCTTAATGAGTGCACACGGATCACCATTCTGGTCCACTACAGGTTTGTCCGTTGCACGGGCACTCATATCGTTGATGCGCTGCGAGAAGTCATCCACTTCCAACTGGGCGTAGACTTGTACTACGCCCGCCATCAACGCCAACATTAACAATATACGTTTCATATTATCTTATTCATTAATATCATTTTACTACTACTTTTCTACCCTTCTTTCCAGCGGTTGGGGGCATAATATACAATCCTCTCTTCAGACGGAGTGTAGAGAATGAAGTATGGAGGTTGGATATCTTTTCTCCTCCAATGCCATACACCGCACCGTCCCCATTGCGTTCGATGTCTTGAACACTATGCACTGAGTTCATATTTTCCTTCTCGAAGATTTCATAATATCCCTTTACCGGCGAACTTCCTGTAGCCTCGAAATAGGCTTCGAATGGGTGCGCCGACCTGCCCGGACGTTCTGCCGAGAACACACCGCCTTCTGCATGCCCGTCGTAGGCATCGCCCACGTTCAGCAGATACCATTCGGTATTCTCCGCCTCATGACGATAGCAGGGCAGGAACGTCCGCTCGACAGACGATATCTCCACGACATCTGTTGTCGGCTCTACCATGACATTGGCTGCACTGAAAGTCACACGTCCGTTCAGTTTGTAGATGTCCCACAACTCAGGCTCGTTAGGCATGGACAGGATGTATGGCTCATTAGCCCGAATGCCGTCAGCCTCCTTGAAATGTCCTTCTTCGGTGAACCGATAGAGCCAGAAGGGTCTGTCGCCATCCACTATCTGTTCATCCAGCAGTGTAGCGAAGGGATGAATCTCGCCCTGTTTTTCATGCTTAATAATCTGCACGTCGAAGGGCAGGACTATGCTCTCCCAACCCTGACATTTATCAGAAAGGGTCTGTTGCAAGTATTCGTGACTGTAGGAGATTTCCTTAGCTATGAATGCAGTCGGGCAATAGAAGTCTCCAGGGACATTCGCATCACTCAATGTGATACGCTCCGCCGTCAGGCTCTGCAGATTTA
>Ga0310691_10006120_pt1 | contig 12924 bp, 11 predicted proteins | sample 176DNAGHGlowgp2_FD_203887 | JGI IMG/M metagenome (GOLD analysis project Ga0310691, IMG submission 203887) | Sheep rumen microbial communities from Palmerston North, Manawatu-Wanganui, New Zealand - 1766 DNA GHGlow gp2 (v2) (version 2) | ecosystem: Host-associated > Mammals > Digestive system >... | reverse complement strand
TAAATTAGTTACAATTACACCAGACAAAGCTACAATAAAAAGAAATGGAATAGAAACTACTGTTACATTAGATGAAATAAATAAAGGTGATACTGTAATATGTAAGCCAGGAGAGAAAATAGCAGTAGATGGTATTATATTAGATGGAAAAGCCCATGTAGATGAATCTTTTATTACAGGAGAAAGTAAACCTAAACTAAAAGAAAAAGATGATAGAGTAATTGCTGGAAGTATTAATTTTGATGGATATCTAGAATATAAGGCAGAAAAAATAGGAAAAGAATCAACTGTATCAGAAATTGTTAAACTTGTTGTTGAAGCAAGTAATACAAAAGCTCCAATTGCAAAAATTGCAGATAAAGTTTCGGGAATTTTTGTTCCAATAGTAATTTTAATTGCAATAATAGCTTTTTTAGGTTATTTAATAAGTGGCCAAAATCTAGAAAATGCAATTACAACATTTGTAACTATATTAGTTGTAGCGTGTCCATGCAGTTTAGGCTTAGCAACTCCACTTGCAATTGTTGTATGCGAAGGAATATGTGCAACAAATGGAATTCTAGTTAAAAAAAGTGAAATATTTGAAAACGCTAGAAAAATAGATACTGTTATATTTGACAAAACAGGAACTTTAACATATGGAAAATTAAAAATATCTGAGATAATTAATTATAGTAATATTGAAAATAATAAATTATTACAATTAGCAGGAAGTGTAGAGAGAAAGTCTACACATCCAATATCAAAAGCATTTATAGATTATGCTAAAGAAAATAATATATCATTGTTAAATGTTGATAACCTTGAAAACATATCTGGAATGGGAATTGTAGCTTATATTAATAATGAAAAAATAATAATAGGAAATAATAAAATATTAGAAAAATACAATATCCAAAATGAACATTATGTGGATGAGCAAAGACTAGCTGAAAATGGGAATAGCATTGTTTATATAGCAAATGAAAAAGAAGTTTTAGGGTTAATTGGAGTAAATGATATTATAAGACAAGAAGCGGAAAATCTAATAGAAAAACTGAATAAACTAAATATAGAAAGTATAATGCTAACAGGAGATAATAGTAAAACTGCTGAAAACACTGCTAAAAAAATCGGAATAAACAAAATAATATCAGAAGTTTTACCAAAAGACAAGGCAAATACAATTAAAGAATTAAAAAAAGAAAATAGATTTGTTATGATGTGTGGGGATGGAATAAATGATAGTATCGCACTTGCATGTTCTGATATAGGTGTAAGTGTAAATGATGGAACAGATATTGCAATGGATTCAGCAGATGTTATTTTAAATAAGAATGATTTAAACTGTATACTTGATTTGATAAATATAAGCAATAAAACAGTAAAGATTATTAAACAAAATCTATTTTGGGCATTTTTTTATAATTGCTTGATGATACCAATTGCAGTTGGAGTATTAAAACCAATAGGTATATCTATAAATCCAATGATAGCGAGTGTTAGTATGGTGCTAAGCAGTGTAACTGTAGTATTAAATGCTTTGAGATTAAAAAAATTATAATTTTCAATATTTTTTCAATGTTTGTTTTTTATATTATACATATCAAAAACAAGAAAGGAATGTGATTAAATATGAAAAAAGTATTTTTGATAATAGGAGTGATAGTTTTAATAACAATAGTTATTGTATTGAGTACATTAAAAAACAATAATACAATAACAACTGTATCAAAGATTTATAAAAATAGTGAGTTATTTACAACTAAAGATTTAGAACAAAATGTTAATACTACAAATGCTACAAAATATACAGTATCTGATGGAGAAAATATAAATATAACATCTGAAGGAGTATATGTTATCTCAGGAACAGCAAAAAATGTAACAATTTATGTAGAAGCTAGTGATACAGATAAAGTTCAAATTGTATTAGAAAATGTATCTATTACAAATGAAACAATGCCTGTTATATATATCAAAACAGCTGATAAAGTATTTATTACTTCAAATGGAAGCAATACTTTAAAAGTAACAGGAACATTTGTAAAAGATGAGAGTAACAACCTAAATGCTGTAATCTTCTCAAAACAAGATATTACATTAAATGGAGAAGGAACTTTAAACATAGAATCATCACAAAATGGTATTACAGGAAAAGATGATATTAAGATAACTGGAGGAACATATAATATAAAATCATCTGCAGTTGCAATAAGAGCAAATGATTCAATAAGAATAGCAGATGGAACATTAAATATAGATGCAGGAACAGACGGATTACATGCAGAAAACAGTAGTGATGATACAAAAGGATATGTATTTATTGCAAAAGGAAATATTGGAATCAATGCAACTGATGATTGTATACATGGGACATCAGTTGTACAAATAGATGATGGAACACTTTTCTTAAATGGAGCTGAAGGAATTGAAGGAACTTATGTACAAATAAATGGAGGAAAGCTTTCAATAAATGCTACAGGAGATGGAATAAATGCGGGAAGTAAATCCGAAAGCTATAAAGTTACAATTGAAATAACTGGAGGAGAAATAAATATTACAATGGCTGATGGAGATACTGATGGTATTGATGCAAATGGAGACATAATAATATCAGGTGGTACTATAAATGTAACAGGAAATTCTACATTTGATTATGATGGAACAGCTACATTTATTGGAGGAACAATAATTGTAAATGGAACTAAAGTAGATACAATTCCAAAACCATTAGTAACTCAATAGAAATATTTGAATGTTAAAAATAGTATAAAAAAATACAATCATTACTTGTCAGTCTTATAAATATATATTTTATCATTCCGTTTGGTGTCGCAATTTTCATATGTTCAATTATATAATAAATTATATAATTGAACTATATCTGTCAATTGCTCCAGACCGCCCTACGCTTCGCTCCGGTTAAACGCTTACGCACTTCATTATAAAATATATATTTATAAGACTGACAAGTAACGATTAGTTACACTAATATGTATATAGTTAAGTTTAAAATAATAAAATAAAAAAATTCAATTTATTTTCAATAATTACAAATTATAATTACCCCATAACCTAGAAATAGGTTAAATCTAATAGAAAAGAGGTGATTTATTTGAAAAAAGTAAATACTATAGCAAAGATAGGAATCTTTGTAGTTACAGCATTAGTAGTTTTAATGATTAGCTTTCCTTATGTAGTAAATGCTTCTCAAGAAAGTAAAAATGAGAATAATTCTGTAAGTACAGACAACAAAACTTCTGAAGAAGGAAAAGGTAAAAAAAGAAAATCTGAAAAGAAAACTAAATGGGAAAATTTATCAGATGAAGAAAAAGAAGCTAAAAAAGCAGAAAGAAAAGCAAAATATGAAAGTATGACTGAAGAAGAAAAAGAAGCGCTAAAGGCTGAAAGAGAAGCTAAAAAAGCAGAGAGAAAAGCAAAATATGAGAATATGACAGATGAAGAAAAGCAAGCTCTAAAAGAAAAAAGAAAAGCTAAAAAGTCAGAAAAAAAAGAAACCAATAATGCTGAAAATAGCCAAGATGCTTAATAAAAAGACTAAGTATTAATGTGTGGTGGTAAATAAATGTTTATCACCACAAGGCTATATAAACTTTTTTCAAATAAATAAAAAGGTGGAATTAGTTTGAAAAGATTTTAATTCTTTTTCAAACTATGTGTGCTTTTGAGCGAATCCAGAAAGGGATGGAATTTATAATGAATATTTTAATTATAGAAGATGAATATAGCTTAGCAGATGCAATATCAGAATCATTAAAAAATGAAAAGTTTAATGTAACTATAAAAGCTGATGGAGAAGAAGGGGAAGATGAAGCACTAACTCAAAACTATGATTTAATACTACTTGATGTTATGCTTCCAGGGAAAAATGGATTTGAAATATTAAGATATTTAAGAAATCAAAAAATAAAAACACCAATTATCATGCTTACTGCTAAATCTGAAATAGCTGATAAATTAAATGGTTTAGAGCATGGGGCAGATGATTATATAACAAAACCGTTTTCAATGAGGGAACTTATTGCTAGAATAAAAGCTGTTTTAAAAAGAACAAATAATATTGAAAATACAGACTGTTTAAAATATGGGGATTTAACATTAGACTTAAAAAATGCAAAATTAATATGTAATGACAATGAAATTCAGATTAATGGTAAAGAATTAGAGTTAATAGAGCAATTATTAATTAATAAAAATCAAATTTCATCTAGAGAAAGCCTAGCAGAGCGAATTTGGGGATATGAAAGTGACAGCGAATATAATAATGTGGAAGTTTATATTACATTTGTAAGAAGAAAACTAAAATTAATAGATTCTAAAGTTACAATAAAAGCAATAAGAGGAGTAGGATATAAATTAGAGTTTGTTTAATTTGGGACTGGGTACTTTTTTAAAGAGAGGTATAAAAAATGATAAATAAGTTAAGAAAAAAAATTTTTTGGATAATTCAAATTTCACTCTCAGTAATTATTATTCGGGATTATTATGCTATTTATAAGTTTTAGCTATAGAAATACTATAACTTCATCTACAATGTTTATGGATAGACTAGAAAAAAGGTTAGAAATTAGAGAAGACAGACCTAAAGAATTTGCTGAAGAAAAAAATGAAAGAGAGATTGAAGGTGTTTACAAAATTGAAGTAAACAACAATCAAGCCTTTACAAAATCAAATGATGTAACTGATGAATTAAAAAACTATGCTATAAAAGTTATCAATAGAAACTTTGATGAAGGATATATAGGAAATTACATATATAAAGTTAGAAAATTAGGAGCAAGTGAAAAAGAAGTAACTTTAATAGAAAGTGAAACTACTATAAAAACATTAAAAATAACTATTTTGGTAACAATTGTTATTGGAGCATTTGGAATAGTTATAATATATATAATTGCAAAAAAATTATCAACAACAATTGTACAACCTGTGGAAAACACTTTTGAAAAGCAAAAACAATTTATATCAGATGCATCACATGAACTTAAAACTCCACTTGCTGTTATAGAAGCAAATGCGGATGTTCTTGAGGAAAAAGTCGGTGAGAATAAATGGATAACATATATTCAAAATGAAGTTCAAAGTATGAATAAGTTAGTAAATGATTTATTAACTCTGTCAAGAACAGAAAATACAAGTACTGCAAATTTCCAAAAATTTGATTTATCTAAGGAAGTTGAAATGTCAGTATCAGTTTTTGAAAGTATGATGTATGAAAAAAAGATTAAACTTGAAACAAATATTAATGATGAAATAGAGTTTAACGGAGACAAAGAAGATATAAAACATATTGTTTCTATTCTAATAGATAATGCGATTAAACATACTGAAGAAAATGGAAAAATTATTGTAAATACTTTAAAAGAAAAAAATAACATTAAAATAGAAGTTAAAAATCAGGGAAAGCCTATCCCAGAAGAAGAAAGAGATAAAATATTTGAGAGATTTTATAGAGTTGATAAAGCAAGAAACAGATCTGAAAAAAGATATGGTCTTGGTCTTTCAATTGCAAAAGGAATAGTTGATAAATATAATGGCACAATAAGTGTTAGCTGTAAAGATGGGTTTACTAGTTTTTTAATTAAAATAGATTTTTAAATATATTATTTTTAATTATTACCATTTATAGTTTTATAAATATATATTTTAAAATGGAGTGCGTAAGCGTTCAACCGGAGCGTAAGCGTAGGGCGCCTGGAGCAATTGACAGATATTGTTCACTTATATAATTTATTATATAAGTGAACAAAAGAAAATTGCGACACCAAACGGAATGATAAAATATATATTTATAAAACTATACATGGTAATATTATTTTAAAAAATTTATATTTTTCAATTTTATTTCAATCTTTTCTTATTATAATAAAACCATAATATGAAAGTGAGGAATAAAGGTTGAAAAACAATTACAATTTTGACTATGTTAGAATTTTGTTTAAAAATGCTCAGCTACAGCATACTGACGCTGTAACTCACTTGCGTTCGAACAGCCTCAGCAACATACACAAAGTATGCTCCGCTTTTTGCACAAAATTCTGCCTTGCCAAAATTTAATTCTTTTCCAACCTGACTTATGCCTTAGGAAGGAAGGGTAAAAAATGGAAGAAACAAAAAATAAAAATTTAAAGAAAGAAATTTTAGGGATTATAATTGCTGTTGCAGTAATTGGATTAATTGCATGTTTTATTTATGCATATTACAATACAAGATTATTTAATAATCAAACAAATTCAACAACAACTACGACAAACGAAGATGTTTTAACTGAAAAAACAAGCTCAAATTTGAGTAGTTCGAATTCAAGCAACTCTACCAATTTATCAGATTCAAAAACTGTAAATATTACATCAGGTGGAAATTATGATTTATCAGGAGAGTATGAAAGTATTACAATAAATACAAGTGAAGAAGTAACTCTTAATCTAAATGGGGCGAAAATATCAAATTCAAAAGGGCCTGGAATAAATATAGAAAAAGCTAAAAAGGTAAATATAGTTCTTTCAGGAGAAAATGTAATTACATCTACAACAACTGAAGACTTAGATGGAGCAATTTATTCAAAAGCTGATTTGGTAGTTTCAGGAACTGGTAGTCTAGAAATCAAGTCAAATTATGATGGTATTGTTTCAAAAGATACATTAGTAATAAAAAGCGGAACATATAAAATAACTACTGATGATGATGCAATTAGAGGAAAAGATAGTGTTGAGATTTCTGATGGTACATTTACAATAAATGCAGTAGGAGATGGAATTAAAGCATCTAATGATGAGGATACTAGTTTGGGATATATAACAATTACAGGTGGAACATATAATATCACAGCTAAAAGTGATGGAATTCAAGGTATTACAAAAGTAACTATAAGTGGTGGAACATTCAATATTAGTGGAGCAGAAGGAATTGAAGCAACTTATGTAAAAATTGATAATGGAACAATTAATATTTCAGCGACTGATGATGGTATAAATGGAAGCAAAAAGTCTAATATAGGAACTCCTACAGTAGAGATAAACGGTGGAAATATCACAATAAAAATGGGTCAAGGAGATACTGATGCAATAGATGTTAATGGAAATATTTATATTAATGGAGGAACAATTAATATAACAGCAAATTCAGCATTTGACTATGATGGAACAGCTGAGAAAAAAGGTGGAACAATAATTGTAAATGGAAGTGAATTAAATACTATTACCAATCAAATGATGGGTGGAGGAATGAAAGGTGGACTTCAAGGTGAAATGCAAATGAATGGAGAACAAATAAATCCAAATGATAGGATGCAAATGAATGGAGGAAAAAGAACTAGATAAGGAGGGTTAAGATTATGAAAGTTTACCGAAGTGAATGGAAATATACTTTAACTAATCAGGAACTATCTCTATTAAAATCAAGATTATGTGAAGTAATGGAGATAGATTCCCATACACCTTCTGGACGGTAGATACTTAATCCATTCATTATATTTTGATGATTATAAAGATACAGCTATTTACACAACAAATTCAGGGCTGTCAGAGAGATTTAAGTGGAGAATAAGGTATTATGGAGACGATTTAAACTATATTGTGCTTGAAAAAAAGGAAAAGTTAGAAAGCAGATGCCATAAGAAATCTTGTAAAATAACAATAGATGAATATAATCAAATTATTTCAGGTGATGTTACAGATTTAGTATTTGAAACAGAAAAAAAATTAATAAAAGAATTAGCAATTGATATAATAACACATAATTATGAACCAAAAGTTATTATAGATTATGAAAGAATTGCTTATGTTGAAGAAATAACAAATGTAAGAATTACATTTGATATGAAAATATCAGCTTCGTATGAGCTAGAGAATTTTTTAAATGGTGATTATCAAAGTTTTTATGTTTTGCCAAGTGGAATAAATGTGTTAGAGGTTAAATTTGATGAAATATTACCATCATATATTAGAAATATTGTAGAGTCATATAGTTTTAAACAGAATTCTTTTTCGAAGTATTATTATGGGAGGAAGATTATTGATTCATATTTCAGATAATAGAATTGAAAAATAATTGCGTTTTGGCGTTGTTGGACTTCGCTTCAAAAGATGCTCATGTACCCTATGTACACTCCGCTCTTTCTTGCTTGTCCGCCTAGCCAAAAGCACAATTCTTTTCCAATATATATGAAGTATAAAGAAGAATGGAGAAAAATAAAAATGGAAATTTTTGAAAATATAATAAATTCTTATGCTAATGAAAGCATAACAACAAGTACAATTTTAGCTGTACTACTAATGGTTGCAATACTTGCAATATATGAGTTTTTTGTTTATAGAATGGTATCACATAGGTCATTTTATAATAAATCTTTTAATATAACTACAGCAATTTTACCTTTTTTTATATCAACAATAATACTATGTTTACAATCAAATTTAGTAATAACATTAGGTACAATAGGAGCATTAGCAATTATAAGATTTAGAACATCTGTTAAAGATCCAGTAGATATGATGTATCTATTATGGAGTGTATTTATAGGGATTATATGTGGATGTCAGTTGTTTGAAGTAGGAGTTCTAACATCAGTTGCAGTTACACTTATATTAATAGAGCTAGAACATTTAAACTTTGGTAGAAAATCATTTGTTTTAATTGTAAGAAGTACAGAAGATGTTGAACAGGATTTAACAAAAATATTTAAAGATAGAAAAATAAGCCATAAATTTAAATCAAGAAACTATACTTCAAAAGGTTTTGATTATGCGATAGAACTTACATATAAAAATGTTCAAGAATTAAATGGTGAACTTTCAAACAATAAAAGAATTAATAAGTATTCAATTATAGAATATGATGCAGACGACATTGTCTAAATTGAAAAAATAATTGCGCTTTGGCGTTATTAAACTACGCTACGAAAATCCTCAACGTGCACAAAGCACGCTTCCGGTTTTCTTGCTTGTTTGCCTAGCCAAAATCACAATTCTTTTTCCAATTATGTAATAAACAATTAATGTGAATTTTATTAAATTTTTCTTGTAAAAATTTAATTCTTTTCCAACTTGTGAATTTAAAGAATAAAGGAAATAAAACTATGAGTAGAAAGAAAATATTAATAGCTGTTAGTATTTTTACAGCTATAGTTGTTGTTTTAATTATTGTGTTGAATCCAAGCCATAAATATAATAAACTTTCTGTAAGTGAAAAAAAATGGAATTCTATAAAAGATTCTCGAACTGAAAACAATAATTTAGTATTAGAAGATATTAGATTTAATGATTATAAATTAATAATTGACGAAAAAAACAATACTATATATTATTCTTTGGTAAATGATAGCACAAATTGTTATAATCCAAATGTTGAGTATGATGCAAGTAATAATGTGAAATTAATAATTCTAGCTGATGAAATAACAGATGAAAAAGTAAAAAGTGAGTATAAATTTAAAATAATGATTTATAATGAAAAAGAATATCATATATATAATCTAAAATGTACAGACATTCCAATACTAAATATCAGTTATAATAAAAATAATGAAACAAATCAAAATAGTGTTCCAATGGAAATATATTTGTTCGATAATTTATCAAATATACCTAATAAAATAACAATATCTAGAGGCAAACTTAAAATAAATGAGGATAATTATACATTTTCACTCCATATGTTGACTCCCGGAAAAAACAAAAGAAATAATAAACTCTCGATTTTAAATATGAAACCTAATAGTGAATATGTATTATCAAAAATAGATAAGACTACTTCACAAAATCAAGAGAATGGTATGAATAGTATGGAGCATATAGTTGAATTGTTTTTAAATAATGAGTATCAAGGAATATATTTACTAGAATTAATTGATACAACAAAATAGAAAATACTAGATTAAAAGCTTTCTATTGTGGAGAGCCTAAATGTATTATTTTGAAATCACGCGTAAGCCGAACAACCGGAGCGAAGCGAAGGGCGACTGGAGAAATCGACATCGTAGCTGAATTTTTCGTAAGAAAAATTACAGATACATAAAGATTTCGACACCAAGTGATTGAAAAATAATACATTTAGGCTCTAAATATATTGATTTTGTCAGCTTTTTATTATATAATGAGCATATATAAAAAAGGAGAAAATTTATATGTCAATTTACGATTATAAAGTTAAAAATAGAAATGGTGAAGAAATTTCAATTTCAGATTATAAAGGAAAAGTCTTAATTATTGTAAATACTGCAACAGGTTGTGGATTTACACCACAATATGAAGGACTAGAAAAGCTATATAAGGAATATCATAATAAAGGATTAGAAATCTTAGATTTTCCTTGTAACCAATTTGGAAATCAAGCACCTGGAACAGATGATGAGATACATGAATTTTGTCAATTTAAGTATAACACTTCTTTTGATCAATTTGCAAAAATAGATGTAAATGGGGAAGAAGAAAGCCCATTATATACATGTATTAAAAATGAAATAAAAGAAGATACTATAGAAGGAATGAAAAACAAAATAGCAATGAAAGCAGTTGAAAAAATGAGTGCGACATGCAAAAAAGCAGGAGATATTAAATGGAATTTTACTAAATTTATGGTAGATAGAGAAGGAAATGTTGTAGCAAGATATTCACCAGCTTTTAAGCCAGAAGACATGGAAGAAAAGATAAAAGAATTAATATAAAATTTCGTTACTGTATAATAATAGTTATACAGTTTTTTTATTTGGAACTAGATAAAACTATTGACAATAAAGTTTAGCAATTATAAAATAATTATAATTCAAAGAGTGAATACACAATAGAAAAATAAAAAAGATACAGAGGGGATGAAAATAATGGAAAACTTAAAAAGTAAAAAAATGTCATCTGGTATAACATTGATAGCGCTTGTTGTTACGATAATAGTTTTGTTAATTTTAGCGGGGATTTCAATATCTATGCTTTCTGGAAATAACGGTATATTAAGTAGAGCTGGACAAGCAAGAGATGATGCTATAGTAACTCGAGAGAATGAACAAATCAAATTAGCAGTTAATTCATCAAGAATAGATGAGCTAGGAGAAAAAGCAAATGCAAAAGGAGTTAGAAAATATTTTAAGTCTCAAGGAGATAAAGTATCTGTATATCAAAATGAAGACGAAATAGAAATAGAATACTTAGATACAGGACATAAATACATTGTTAAAGTAAATGGAGAAATTGTAAAACAAGAAGGAACTGATACAGAAGAGAAAAAAGTGTACTATAAAATTGATGGTACCACTCTTTATTTAAGCAGTGTAAAAAAAGATGAGAACTATAAAGAAAATGTAGACTATTATATGTCATTGAATATGATAAATGGATGGAATTTGCCAGAATGGGCTGCAAAAATTGATGTTGATAATGATGGAAATAAAACGATTAAAGGATCTGAAATCGAGAAAGTAATAATTGAAAATAGAATTCAGCCAAACAGCACTGCAACATGGTTTTATTATTGTAGTAATTTGAAAGAAATTGTGAATTTAGAAAATATAGATACAAGGTTTGTTACTGACATGAGCTATATGTTTTACGGTTGCCAGAGTTTGACAGAATTAGATTTATCAACATTTATCACAAGCAAAGTAACAACAATGGAAGGAATGCTATTTAGATGTAAAGAATTAACGAATGTAAATGTAAAAGATTTAGATATAAGTAATGTTACTAGTTTAGCATTTATGTTTATGGGAGATTCAAAGATAAAAGAATTAGATGTTTCAAAATGGAACACTGGAAATGTGGTACAGATGGCACAGTTATTTACATCATGTTCAAGTTTAACAAAGCTTGATGTTTCAAATTGGGATACAAAAAACGTAAAGACGTCTCATATTATGTTTTATGGATGCTCTAGTTTGACGGAACTAGATGTTTCAAAATGGAATACAAGTAATTTATTGAATATGGATAGGATGTTTTATGGATGCACTAATTTGACTAAATTGGATGTAAGTAATTTTGATACAAGTAAAGTATTTTATATGAACAATACGTTTAATAACTGCAAAAGTTTAAACTCAATAGATGTAAGTAATTTTAATACAAGCAATGTTATAGATATGGACGGTATGTTTCAAAATTGTTCTAATTTAACTACACTAGATTTAAGTAGATTTGACACCAGTAAAGTTATGGATATGAGCTATATGTTCTATGGATGTCAAGGATTAACTTCATTAAATATTAGCGGATTCAATACTAGTAATGTTAATAATATGAAATATATGTTTTATAATTGTAAAATGCTTAATTCAATAAATGTAAGTAATTTTGATACAAGCAAAGTAACTGATATGTATGGAATGTTTCGAAATTGTTCTAGTTTAACATCATTAGATTTGAGTAATTTTAATACTGAAGAAGTAACTGATATGGAATATATGTTTGATGGCTGTTCTAATTTAGCTAGTTTGAATATTACAGGATTTAATACATCTAAAGTTACATCGATGTACAAAATGTTCAATGTATGCAAAGCTATATCTATTCTAGACCTAAGTAGTTTTGATACTACTAATGTAACTAGTATGAGTTCGATGTTTTATAATTGCCCCAACTTAGAAACAATATATGCAAGTAACAAATGGTCAACTGAGAAATGCGCTACTACTGGATGGGTATTTAGATATACAACTAAATTAAAAGGAGGACAAGGAACTACATATAAAAGTGCAAATCATGGCACAGATTATGCTCGTATAGATGGAGGAACAGAAAAACCAGGATATTTTACAGCAAAATAAGAAATTTATCATATAAAATCCAACAATTTAAAATGAAAAAAATAATTTCAAAAGAGACTTTTCTTTTGGAATTATTTTTTATTTTATGATAGTATCTAACAATAGAAAAAATATTATAGATAGATATTAATATTCTTACTGAATAAACTTCCTAATTGTATCATACAAATATG
>Ga0310691_10006117_pt1 | contig 12925 bp, 10 predicted proteins | sample 176DNAGHGlowgp2_FD_203887 | JGI IMG/M metagenome (GOLD analysis project Ga0310691, IMG submission 203887) | Sheep rumen microbial communities from Palmerston North, Manawatu-Wanganui, New Zealand - 1766 DNA GHGlow gp2 (v2) (version 2) | ecosystem: Host-associated > Mammals > Digestive system >... | reverse complement strand
TTAGGTGACGACAATCAAAATCAGTGGATTTTTGTCCTAAATGACAAAATCAGTGTTGCAGACATAAATTTAGGAATAGAGTCTGTAACTAATGGTTCTTCTTTTGCTATTGACCAATACTACTCAATCAATGGTGTAAAAAACAAAAATCCAAGAACTGGTCTGAATATTGTTAGGACAAAGAATGGTAAGACGAGAAAAGTTATAAGTAAGGGTTATTAATTGCTCTCTCACTATGATGGTCATTACTGTCATGGGTGAAAAAAGTGTGGCTGATGCTTGGCTGCTTCAGAAAAAAACGTTATCTTTGCCATCGAATTGCGGAAGTCACAACAGACACGCAAGACCACACATCACATTGTTCAACCCCTAAACCCCTGAATGCCTATGGGATGACATAAACAGTTAAGACATATACGTTGAAGCGTCCGCTTTGATTCTTGTTTCCAAAAATCTGCAAAATTTAAGAATCATCAAGAAAGAAGTAGACGGTTCACGCCTGATGGCGTGGGCCTTTACTCGTTTAAGATGATTAGGTGTTTGCAGATACCTTGGAAACGTAAGCGAAGTAATTGCTCACGTTTTCTTTTTGTATTTTCAAACAACAAACCCGTTCGAACTCTGGTCACATACTAGAGCAAGAAGCTAAAAAACAATCATTATGAAAAAACAAATCCTTCTTTTCATTCTTACGCTTCTTCCCATGTTTGCAAGTGCCGATGAAAGTGGTACATGTGGTGAAAACCTTACTTGGACTTATGAAGAAGCTACTAAAACCCTCACCATTTCTGGTAGTGGAGAGATGAAGAATTATTATAAAACATGTCCATGGAAATCTTGTGATATCCAATCAGCAATTATAAAAAGTGGAGTAACAAATATAGGAGACTATGCTTTCTATTATTGTAGAGGTTTGACCTCTGTCACCATTCCCAACAGCGTGACAAGCATAGGACAATACGCTTTCTCTTATTGTAGCGGCTTGACTTCAGTTACTATTCCCAACAGTGTGACAAGCATAAAAGACGGCGCTTTCTATGATTGCAGCGGTTTGACCTCAGTCATCATTCCCAATTGTGTAACAAACATAGGAGTCGAAGTTTTTAGGGGTTGTAGAGGTTTGACCTCTGTCACCATTCCCAACAGCGTGACAAGAATAGAAAATAGCGCTTTCTATGATTGTAGCGGTTTGACCTCAGTCATCATTGCCAATGGTGTGACAAGCATAGGAGACTACGCTTTTCGGGGATGTACTGGTTTGACCTCAGTAACCATTCCCACCAGCGTGACAAGCATAGGGGGTTCCGCTTTTTACTACTGCGACAATCTACAGCATATAAGGGTTCCTGTAACTGATTATGCTGATTTCTGCAATAATAAGAATATTGGCCTTATAAATGGAATAGGAAAACCTGTCCAATTAATAGACGAGGAAGGGAATGAAATAAAAGAATTTATCATTCCTAGTAGCGTGACAAGCATAGGAGACTACGTTTTTCGGGGGTGTACTGGTTTGACCTCAGTAACCATACCCAATAGCGTGACTAGCATAGGAAACAGTGCTTTCTCTGGCTGTAGTAGTCTGACTGCCATCACGATTCCCAACAGCTTGACAAACATAGGAGACTACGTTTTTCGGGGGTGTACTGGTTTGACATCAGTAACCATACCCAATAGCGTGACTAGCATAGGAAACAGTGCTTTCGATGGTTGTTACGGTTTGACTTCGGTTACCATTCCCAATAGCGTGACAAGCATAGGAAACGACGCTTTCTATAGTACTTCGTTGAAAACGTTGATTATTGGCACAGGAGTGTTGAGTATAGGCAACAATGCTTTTAATAATCGTCCTGTCAAGACTATTTGGTTGACAAACACTCCGCCTCAAGGTTTTACGAAAGCACAAGGCTCTGTTAACTATGTGGCCAACAACCAATATAGTGGTCTTAACAATATGAAGGAATACAAATTCCTCAGTTCCATGTTTGAAGTGGATGGCGTGAGATACGTTCCCGTCAGTCCTTCTGACCGTACTTGCGATGTTATTGATTGTGTTAATGATGAATCCATCTCTGAGGTCAACGTAAAGCCCACCGTTTCATACAAGGGCGTAGAAATGACCATACTTAATGTAATGCTTTATTCGTTTTACGGCAATAAGCATCTGCAAAGAGTAAGCTGCGACGTGGCAGGCTGCATTGGTGAGTGCGCTTTCTACAATTGTGAGAACCTTCAGACTGCGACCTTGGGTGAAAAAATTACGGGCATTGATGAATATGCTTTTAGTGGGTGTGCGAAACTTGGCGCCATCGTTGTACCTGACTCTGTAAAGACAATAGGGCGAAATGCCTTCTCAGGCTGTTTGGGCTTGGAATCAGTCCGCATAGGTAACGGCACGAGTTTTATAGGATTGGAAGCTTTCAATGGATGCTCTGGCTTGGCATCAGTCAGCATAGGAAATGGTACAAGGTCAATAATGAATAGTGCTTTCTCTGGATGTTCTGTCCTGCCCCGTATTTTAATTCCTGGATCAGTGGCCTATCTTGGTGATAACATTTTTAGCGGATGTAATAGTCTGAGAGAGGTCGTTATGTCCGACAGGAAAAAGGGAGCAAATACCATTCTTTTTGACGACTGGTACACCAACAGCAATGAAACGAAGACTATAGCAGTTAGCGCTGGCGACACCTTGTCTTTCGATTATCAAGTAACCAATGGCAGGCTAAAAATCTCATACGGTCCAAATTATGATAATTATTCTAGTAGTGGAACATATAAACGAGAATTCTCATATCCACAAACAATAACGATTTATTTCAGTCCGAATAATTCTTCTTCATCTGCTTCTTGCAGCATCACTAATATGAAATTGATTGAAAGTGGCCTTCTGACACTTGGCTCAAATGGCAGCAAATCACTCTTTGCCGACTGTCCATTGGATTCGGTCTATATTGGCCGCAATATCTCCTACAACAAAGACAGCTTCTATGGCTACTCTCCCTTCTATCGCAACACCTCGCTGCGGTCAGTAGTCATCACCGACAAAGAAGAAGAGATTTCTGACAATGAGTTCTATGGCTGCACCAACCTGCAGAATGTGCAAATAGGCGACGGTGTGACGACGATAGGCAACTGGGCATTCTCTGGCTGCGCCAGCCTTCAGAACTTTGCTTTCGGTACCCAGGTGAAGACCATCGGCAAGGAGGCATTCTCTGACTGCACCGCCGTGACAGCCATTGTCAGCAAGGCTCAGACACCACCTGTCTGCGACGCTCAGGCTCTGGATGACATCAATAAATGGTCGTGTACGCTGACTGTGCCCAAGGGCTGCAAGGACAGCTATGCTACTGCTGACCAGTGGAAGGAGTTCTTCTTCGTAGAGGAAGGCGAAGGCGGTGGGCAGAACCCTGACAACCCTGATGTGAAGCGATGTGAGACACCCACCATCAGCTACAGTAAGGGTAAGCTGACGTTCAGTTGTGGGACAGCGGGAGCCACCTGCTTGTCAACCATTAAGGACACTGACATCACGTCATACAATACCAACGAGGTGCAGCTGGGTGTTACCTATCTCATCAGCGTCTATGCCACCAAGGAGGGCTACGAGAACTCCGCCACCGCCACCGCCACACTCTGCTGGATAGACGTGGAGCCGAAGACGGAGGGCATAGAGAATGGCATTGCCAGTATCAGGGCCAATGCCGTGCTGATTCAGAGTGCAAACGGAAAGTTCAGCATCTCTGGTGTCGATGAGGGCACACCCATCATCGTGTATAACACCGCCGGTCAGGAGGTGGGCTCAGGCAAGGCAAACGATGGTGTCAGCGAAATTTTCACGACACTTCGCAAAGGTGAAATCGGCATCATCAAGATTGGTGAGAAGGCTGTGAAAGCGATGATGAGGTAAGATTTTATGCCTGACGAACAACATTTCCCCGCGATTTCGTTGGAATTTGCGGGGATTTTTGTATTATTGCAGATTAGAAAATAACTTTAGGTCGTTTTTATATCACATTTTTATATATTAGTAATATGCAAACAATTAATTATTCCATCAAACAACAGGGTAGACTCAATAATCTATCGATGCCGTATACTGAAAATGTTTTCCTATGGGCAAATGGCATGTGTGGCTCAATGATTTTTTGTAATTCGGAAGATCCGGAACATTTATTTTTCAATTGTTATGGTTCACTAAAAGATGGAATTTTCAAAGATACAGTGAAGCAGGACGGTAATAATCCACTATCTACAGTTGCTGAAGGACTAGTAGTTTATATTATGTATTATTGTTACAATAACGGATTAAACTATAATGTTGCGGAACTATTCGATGACTACTATACAAGGTGTTATAAAAAATACACGAGTATTGAACAGATTTCTGCTGATTATTGGAGAAGAAAAAAAACTATGCCAATAGAATTTGCTAAGAAACATTTAACTGAAGAAATAAATAGAATTGAGAAATCGCAGGCATTGTTTGATTATCTTATTCCAGAAGACATAAAAAGAATAGAAGATTTATCGAAGAATTATATCGAATATGTTAAGGAGAAGGTAGGCACGGAAATGACAAAGCGTAAGAGTGGAAGGAAGGCGAAGGATTTACATAACATTGTGGAATCATTCAGTTATCTTCCAACCCTCGCTGACAGAGGAGCGCGCTTAACAGCGTTCTACCAAAGCCTGGAAGGGAGATATATCGATAGGAAGACGGACCAGAAGGTCTTTATTGATATTTTCCAAAACATCACAACGACTAAAAAGATTGTTTGGATAGGGGAAATCAAGGCCTTGCGTTATATGATTGACAAACTCGACAAGGCTGGGTACATAACTTATCCGAAAGGTTTTACTAAGTGGCAGATTACATGTGCTCATTTCCAAATAAAGAAAAGTCAGAAAGAAATGGCCGATGATAAGACATGCAGCGTCTTAAATGTTGAAAATCTTCAACCGACGCAGTTTACTAAGGGTGGGAAAATTCCAGATAGTATTGATGACCTTGATAGAATCATCAGGATACTCGACCCCAAAAATAACTATAACGAAGCACTCCAGGACTACTTAGATGCACAGCAGGAACACGATGGTGAAATAAACATAAAAGAAGCACTGGCTTATGGACTAAATACGGACATTAAAGTCTGACTCTGCTCGAAAGTCTGCATAAATTATTTTTTTTTATTTTTTTTCTTATTCCGCAAATTACCTATTGTCAGGTTGTTTGCGTTTTTTTTGTGTTTTTCACGAGTCGGCAATTATTGTGAGTCGGCAATAATTCGAATTAATGCAGACTCAATCCGCCACTCTTGAACTCTCTCACATGAGAGTGAAAGAATAAATGTATAATAATCTTTTTCGCGTAGTGTCGCAAAGTGACGTGACCTACGTGCCCTCCTCAAAGGAGGCGAACGGCCAGCTGGCCAAGTGTGAAATCCGGCTCAAAGAGCTGGGTGGCAAATACAGCGACGAATTCGTTGCTACGCTCTTCGGTAGCCTTGCCCTGTGCAAGTTCTACGAGAACGACCTGGTGGCAGCTGTGCTGCGCTTTCAGGTTCATGAGGTGAACGGATGCCTGTATCAGGACGTGGTGTGCAATGATGTTGTTAAACTTAACCGATAGGAGGACAGACCATGAGTAATACAATTTCATTAAGCGGCATGGGCGCCATCACGCCCAGCGAGAACGGTAAGGGAATGTGCTTCGAATTCTGGGCCGACGACCCGGAAGGGCTCCAGGTGGAGGCCGTGAGCACCAACGGCACGGCGCAGCTGATGCGTAGCGGCTCGTTCTTCTTCGTGCCACGCAAGAAGCGTGTGCGCAACAATTCGCTACTTATCTCCAAGATGGCTCACGGCCGTCTTAGCGGTACCCGCGACAGGGCTATTCAATTGACTCTCAAGGCTTTCGCTGCGGAGGGAATCGACTGGCAAAAGGTCTTCGTCACGGAAGCGGTTGAGGCGCTGGCCAACTTGACGGGCGCGGCGCGAATGCGTCAAATCCTGACCGAGCTGATGCTTAGGCTCAAAGATTGATGCATAGCGAATAAACTGTTTCGGCCAAGGCGTTTCAGTAGTTCAGTAGTTCAGTAGGATATGTGTATCAGTTATATAGTAGATAACTATTTAATAATCAATATAATATATATAGATTTTGGGTATTGAAATACCCTTTGTCTAAACTGAAACAACTGAACGCTGAAACGCTGAACACCTGGCCCCACTTTAAGTTTCAATTAACAAACAAAATAAAACAATATGTTCGATATCACATTACCGACACCGCCCGCAATGCCAAGCCTCAACGGCAAAGGCTTAGAGGCCCTCAAGCTCTTGTTGAGCCAGACTTCAAAAGACATGCACGCACCCCTGTTGCCCATGCTGTTTCCTGTCCTCGGAAGCAAGGTGACAGGTGCCGACGCAGAATTCCAGTACCCCAGCGGACAATGGCTCGAGCTATGCGGGATGCTCGCTGCCCTTGTGGCCGACTCCGGGAACAACAAAGGTCAGCTGGGACTTCTGGTAGAGGCCATCAAGCGCGATGAGCGTCGCTCAGACCAGGTGGAAATCAAGAAGTATCTGGAATACCAGAAGACCTTCAAGAAGCGTCAGACAAGCGACAAGCCCGATGCCCCCGACTTGTGTCTGAGGTGCTTGCCTTCGGACGCTACCCGTCCGGGCTATCTGAAGGCTCAGATGGCAGCGGAGGCTCACGGCGGCTACACCACCTTCATCGACCTTCCCGAGATTGACGGACTGAACGGTCTGTGCGGAGGGCATAAGCAGGTGACGCATCTGCTGAGGCTGATGTTCGACCGTCAGATCTATCAGGCACTAAGAGCCACCGTCGACGGCATCACGGGCTCGGCCTTGCTCCGAACCAATATCACCATGTCGGCAACGCCTTCAAGTTGCCGTGAGTTCTTCAAGTCCAACTTGTTCGACGGCACGCTGGGCCGTGTGGCTCTCAGCTTCAAGCCTCGTGCTGACAGAGACGGACGCATCCCTCGCATTGGCAAGTTCAGCGACGAGTTCTATGAGCAGCTCGACCAGTATCTGACGCGCCTCACCATCGTCAAAGGCCGCTATGTCATCCGTCCGCTCAACAAAGTGATAGAGCGCCTGGCGGTGGAGATGGCAGAGCTGGCTGACCTGACAGACTCAAACTGTCTGCACGATATGGGCAAAAGAAGCTTGATATCGGCGTTCAAGGCGGGCTGTGTCATGTGGGCGCTGAACAATATGACATGGACTCGCTCTATGGGCGATATGGTGGAGTGGCTGGTGTGGAACGACACGTGGAGTAAGTGGCAGGTGCTGGGCGACATGCTGCTCCAGGACGGCATGCTGAGCACGACTGGCAATGAGAAGAAGGGACCTGCCAACATGCTCGACAGCATACACGGGACCACCTTCAGCGAACAGCAGCTGGATGCGCTTCGCCAGAGTCTGGGCAAGCCCATTGGTGCCGACACCAAGCGCCAGCTCCGCGTATGGTCTGCAAGGGGCTTTATCACCTACAGCAGCCAGACGGGACTCTACACCATAACTGAGGAATACCTGAAGAAGTCGAACAACAAAAAGTGAAGATGACTATGGACAGGTATGACATCGAGAAGCTCCGCGACCTCCCCATCGAGGGGGTCGCAGAGCGACTTGGCCTAAGGGTGACGAGACACAAGAGCCTCTGCCCCTTCCACGACGACCATCACCCATCGCTGACCTTCAAGAAGAACAAATACCGTTGCTGGAGCTGTGGGGCAAGCGGCGACGCCATCAGCCTGGTGGAAAAGATGCTGGGAAAGGGCTTCAGGGAGGCTTGTCTCTGGCTGGCGAATGAGAACAATGTGATTCTGACTGAATATAAGCCAAAGGATGCAGCGCCACCCAAGCCCTTCGATGCATCGCGCTATGAGCGGTTCTTCGAGCGGCCTTGGCTGAACGAGGAGGCACGACAGTTTCTTTTCGATGAGCGCAGGCTCGACCCAAGGGTGGTGCGCTGGTGTCGCTTGACGTCGTGGAAGGACAAGCAGGGGGTGCCTTGGCTGCAGATACCTTATTATAACCGTGAGGGCCGTCTGGTGGGTGTGCAGAACCGTAACCTGACGAAGGGGGCCACACCGCGATTCCGATTCCCGCTGGGCTCGGAGTGCAGCATCTACAATCTGCCCGTACTGAACCTGCTGAAGCCTGGCGAGGCGCTCTACATCACCGAGGGCGGCTCCGACTGCTGGGCGATGCTCTCCGCAGGACACAAGGCGATAGCCATCCCGTCGGCCACCATGCTCACGCAGAAGGATGTGGAGATTCTCTCAACCCTCAGCGCTACGCTCTCAACTGAATTTCACATGTACCCCGACCGCGACGTACCCGGCGAGCGCCTCTTCCTACAGTTGCAGCAGGTGTTGCCAGGCTTGGTTCATCATCAGTTGCCCCCCGGTTGCAAGGACTTCGGAGAGTATTATCTTTACTTGAAATAACGATGCGTTTTTTATTGAAAATAAATGTATTATTATTTGGTAGTTAAAGAAAAAATTCGTATCTTTGTAGTGTTAAAGTTCACTCTATTTATTTACTTTTAAAACTATTATTGTTATGTTGAAAATCAATCTCTACAAAAACAAGGTTGCCGGCAGCGAGAGCTACGGCAAGGTGTACGGCCGCGTGGAGACCGCCGACATGATGACCCTCGAGGAGCTGGCCGCTCACATGGCCGACCACAGTAGTCCCTACACGAAGGGCGTCATCAAGGGCATCCTGACCGACATGGTGCACTGCATCCAGGAGAAGATGCTCGACGGCGTTCCCGTGAAGCTCGACGACCTGGCCATCTTCACCCCCAGCGTCATCAGCAAGCCCGCCGACAGCGTTGAGAAGTACGACCTGGGCACCCACATCAAGAGCGTGAAGATGACCGCCCGTGCCACGGGTGACATGCGCAAGTCCATCCTCTCCAAGACCGCCCGCCTGGGCTACACCAGTCTGGCACAGCGCGTCAAGGCTGGCGAGCTCGTCCTCAGCTCGACCAAGGGTGAGTACATCGAGGGCACCGGCACCAGCGGTGAGCCGACGGTGAACCCCTAACTTGATTTGAGATTTGAGATTTGAGATTTGAGATTTTATATAGTCTTGAAGGCAAAACTCAAAACTCCGCTCGGCTATTCCGCTTTGCTCTGCAAAGAAATCTCAACCCTCAAAACTCAAATCTCAATTCTCAAATCAATAAACAAATCTATAAAACAAATCTCAAACCTCAAATCTCAATTCTCAAATCAATTATCTCCATGAGATACGGAAATATCTCATGGAGATAATGTCTTATATGCTATGCGTGGCGAAGCAAGGATTTGCGCCGTTGTCAGATGTTCGGCTGGTCCCAGGTCTTCGTGGCTGTGCAGCGTATGGTGGTCTGCTGGTCGCCGGCGCGCAGGATGAAGTCGCCCTCTTCCAGCGTCCAGCGCCCGTCGGCACCGACGAAGGCCATGCGCTTCGCAGGCAGCTGGAAGGTGACGGTGCGCTTCTGGCCAGGCTGCAGCTCCACCTTCGTGAAGTCGCGCAGCCGTTTGTTGTCAGGCGTGAGCGAGGCGACGACGTCGCTGCTGTAGAGCAGCACTGCCTCCTTGCCCGTCCGTGTGCCGCTGTTGCGCACGTCGACGCTGACGTTGATGACGTCGTCGGCAGTGAAGGCGTTCTTGTCGGTGCGCAGGTTGCTGTATTCAAAGGTGGTGTAGCTCAGACCATAGCCGAAGGGCCACAGCAGGCTGACCTTGGCGTCGTAGTTGTAGGCGCCTGACATGGTGCCCACCTCCTCTGACACCTTGTAGTCGTAGTTGTTCAGCGAGTTGATTTCGCGCGGATAGGTGTAGGGCATCTTTGCTGAGAAGTTCGCCTCGCCGCTGAGCAGGTTGGCCAGTGCATCGCCACCATAGTTGCCAGGCAGGAAGGTGTGCACCACGGCCTTGGCCAGCGGCTCGATGTCGCTGATGAGGCGGGGGCGTCCCTCGTTCAGCACCAGGATGATGGGCTTGCCCGTCTTGGCCAGCTCCTTCACCAGGTTGCGCTGGTTCTCTGACAGCCACAGGTCGGTCAGGTTGCCGGGTGTCTCGCAGTAGCTGTTCTCGCCAATGCAGGCGATGATGACGTCGGCCTTGGCGGCAGCTGCCACGGCACGGTCGGTCTGTGGCTCGTTCTCCTCCCAGTACTGTCCGCGCTCGTTGTAGGTCACGCCCTGTTCGAGGATGATGTGCTCCTTGCCGTACTTGTTGCACAGTGCCTCGTAGACGGTGTTGTACTGCTGGGCCAGGTCCTCAGCCCTAGACCCCTGCCAGGTGTAGCTCCATCCGCCGTTGAGACAGCGCATCTGGTTGGCGTTGGGGCCGGTCAGTAGAATCTGGAAGTCGCCCTGTGCTGATGACGTGTGCAGCTTGTTCAGCTTGTCCGGCGTCAGGGGCAGCAGCGGCTCCTCGCCTGCGTGGGGTGCGTTCTTCAGCAGGACGATGGTCTCCTCGGCCGAGCGTAGTGCCAGTTCGGCGTGCTCCTTCGAGCCGAACTTCTCATAGCCCTTGCCACCCGTGTTGGGACGGTCGAACAGTCCCAGGCGGTATTTGACGCGGAGGATGCGGCGCACGGCGTCGTCGATGCGTACCTGGCTCACCTTGCCCTCCTGCACCAGCTCCTTCAGCAGGATGCAGAAGTCGATGCTGTAGGGGTCCATTGACATGTCGATGCCTGCATTGATGGCCAGGCGGATGGCGTCCTTCTTGTCCTTGGCTACGTGCTCGCGCGTGTACAGATTATTGATGTCTGCCCAGTCGGTCACTATCATGCCGTCCCACTGCAGGTCTTCCTTCAGCCATTTTGTCAGGTACTCGTAGCTGGCGTGCACCGGCATGCCGTTGATGCTGCCCGAGTTCACCATCAGTGTCAGTGCCCCTGCCTGGATGGCCGCCTTGAAGGGCTCGAAGTATTTCTCGCGCAGCATCTGTGGCGACACGTACGCGGGTGTGCGGTCCTTGCCGGTGAAGGGTGCGCCGTAGGCAAAATAGTGCTTGATGCACGCCGCCACGTGATACTGGTCCAGGTGGTTGGGGTCGTCACCCTGATAGCCGCGTATCTCAGCCTCGGCCATGCGTGCGTTCACGATGGCATCCTCGCCGAAGCTCTCCCAGATGCGGCTCCAGCGCGGGTCGCGTCCCAGGTCGGTGACGGGGTTGTACACCCAGGGGCAGTTGCCGGCGCGGCTCTCATAGGCGCACACCTCGGCACCGGTGCGTGCCAGCTCGGTGTTGAACGATGCCGCCAGGTTGATGGGCTGTGGGAAGAGTGTGCCGCCCTGTGTGTAGGTCACGCCGTGGTTGTGGTCCAGGCCGTAGATGTCGGGGATGCCTAAGTGCTTCATCGACTTCTCCTGAATCAGGCCAATCCACTGTCGCCACTGCTCGGTGGTGTGGGCGCGCGTGCCCGGGGCGTTGAGGATGCTGCCCACCTTCCACTTCTGCAGGCAGGTGTCGAGCGTTATCTCGTTCAGCTTCCATGTCCCGTCGGGGCCGTAGCCGCCCATGATGTCGAAGTTCAGCTCCAGCATCTGGCCTATCTTCTCGTCGAGCGTCATCTTGGCCAGTGTCTTCTCAATCTTTTTCTCGATGGCAGCGTCCCTGGCAATGGCTGGGCGCTGTGCCGACATCGTCAGGGCCATGCTGGCCGTAACGATGGTAAGAATCATTCTTTTCATGTCAGATGGGTGTTTCAATAGGTTGTTCATTGGTATTTAGGTTGCAAAGGTAATGAATAAAGTTGAAACCGCAATGCTAAATGATGGAAAAAGTTTAGGGTGGGGGTGGGTGTGCTGCGTTCCCATTCTCAGTGCTAAACCAGGCGGCTTAATTCTTTTTGCTCTTTTTTAATGATTATTATACAAAAATATAGTTCGTATAACAAAAGTTTAGCGTAACTTTGCACCCGAAAATTGAAAACATAGAGAAAGTAACATTAAGTTTTAATCCTTTAAAATTAAAGAAAATGAAAAAGACTATTTTTGTGGCACTTGCTGCCGTAGCTATGCTTGTTTCTTGTGGTGCCAAGATGAGCCCCGAGGCAACCAAGGCATGGAATGATTACAAGGAGAAGGCTGCTGCCGTTTCAACCGACGAGGCTTGTGACCAGTTTGAGACACCTGAGGCCTATCAGGAGGCTTTCGACGCTGCCATGAAGGCTGGCCAGGATTTCGCCAAGAACTTCGACGGCAAGGTGACGAAGGAAGTGGCCGACAGCTGCGCTGCCCTGACCAATGCCCTTATTGAGCATGACAAGAAGGTGCAGGAGGCTATTGCCGCTCAGAAGGCTCTCGAAGAGCAGGAGATGGCTGAGGAAGAGCAGCTTGAAGAGGGCGAGGAAGAGTTAGAGCCCCAGATGACCGAAGAGGAGGTTGAGGAGTAATCGCTCTTTTTTAGCATTGATACTTATTTAATTAGAATACGGAAAAATGAAAAAGACTATTTTCGTGGCACTCGCTGCCGTTTCAATGATTTTCGCTTCTTGTGGTAAGAAGATGTCGCCCGAGGCTGCCAAGGCTTGGGAGGACGTGAAGGCCAAGTCTGCTTCCGTCTGCTCGATGGAGGCTATTGACCAGTTCGAGACTGTTGAGGACTGGAACGCTGCCGTCAAGGCATTCCAGGCTGCTACCCAGGAGATGGGCAAGTACCAGAGCGAGTACTCGAAAGAGGTTGTCGACAGCTTCACCACGCTGACCACCAAGTTTGCCGAGGTCAACGAGAAGGCTGCCGCTCAGATTCAGGCTACCATTGAGCAGGCCGCCGAAGAGGCCGGCGTCGATGGCGAGGAAATGCTTGAGGAGGGCGAGGAAGAGTTAGAGCCCCAGATGACTGAAGAGGAGGCTGAGGAGTAATCACTCTCTCTCTCT
>Ga0310691_10006116_pt1 | contig 12926 bp, 10 predicted proteins | sample 176DNAGHGlowgp2_FD_203887 | JGI IMG/M metagenome (GOLD analysis project Ga0310691, IMG submission 203887) | Sheep rumen microbial communities from Palmerston North, Manawatu-Wanganui, New Zealand - 1766 DNA GHGlow gp2 (v2) (version 2) | ecosystem: Host-associated > Mammals > Digestive system >... | reverse complement strand
GCAACGGATAAACACAAAAAAAGCCCCTCTCATTGCGGGAGGGGCTTGAGGTGAGGTGTTTTCCGGGGTAGGCCCCCCCCCAGTAGGGGGGAGGGGTTTTAGGGATTCACCGTCGGCTCTCCGCTGGTGCCGCTGCCCTCGATGTACTCGCCCTTGGTGGAGCTCAGCGTCAGCTCACCTGCCTTGACGCGCTGAGCCAGCGACGTCAGCCCCATCTGGGCATCCTTCGACAGCTCTGCGCGGCTGAGCTTGCCCGTGGCGCGAGCCTGCAGGCGCACGCACTTCACGTTCGTGGCCGCGTCGAACTTATCGGCGCTCTCGGCGGGCTTCACTGACACGGCAGCCTTCAGGATGGCCAGGTCGTCGAGCTTCACAGGCTGGCCCATCAGCAGGTGATGGCGGATGCAGCGCGAGGCGTCCTTCAGGATACCCGATATCTCGCCCTTGGAGAACGACGACGTGTTCACCGACATGTACTCTGCCAGCTCATCGATGCCGATGGGCTCAGCGTTCTCAACGCGGGCGTAGACCTTGCCATAGTTCTCGTTGCCCGCCACCTTGTTCCTGTAGAAATTCAGTTTCAGCATAATCTTAACTGTTTTTGTTATTAGAAAATGGTAATACTCACGTGTCGGATTCGGTGTCGTTGTGGCGCCCCTCTTCACCTCTTCCAACGATACAAAGGTACAAAAAATATTTCATTCCACAAAATATTTAATCCTTTTATTTACAAGAAAATAATATATTTTCTTTCGAGCGTTACTTTATGTAATTTTTGAGGTGAGAGGTGAGGGGCGAGAGGTGAGAGTAAAGACCCATTTGGGATAAACAGCGGTGTTCCTGACCGTAACCAATGCGTTTCTGACTGAAAACACCGCTGTTCCGGTATGTAAACGATGCGTTTCTGGGCCGAAGCGCTGCGTTTCCACGGAAAAATAAAGTCCCAATGATTGCTCATTGGGACTTTCGGTGCATTAGAGGGAGGGTTATTTGCGCTTGCGATAATGACCGGTGCTGATACGTTCAACCACATTGTAGTCGCTAATGAAAGCGCCGACATAACGCTCTGCCGTGCGATCGGGAATATGTAGCTGACGAGCCACCTGCAGGAAATCCTTTCTTGTGAACTCCTGTGCCAAGGCATTCAGGAAGGCAAGTTCCTGGGCAGACATCGGCTTACCCGAAGTGCTGAGTGGCGTCTCGTTGTGAGGCAGAAGTCGCTTGTAGACAAAGACCGTATGGTTGATGAGACACGATGCGATGGTGATGGCAGTCTGGAAGTCGATGTCCGTACATACCAGTGGCTCACCCTTTTCTCCAAACCTTAGCTGCCTCTTCTCATGACGCAGCACGGTGAGCACCATGGCTATGCGATAGGTGGTGAGGGCCAGACGGAAGACAAAGGCATCGAGGTCATCGCCATGGAGGCCTACTTGCTCGTCATAGAGTGGCTCGAAGAACTGGTTGAAGCGCTTCTTCTGCTCCTCGTTGAGCGTGAACTTCAACGGCTCTTTATCATAGGCTTTCAGGTCGTCATAGATGGCCTTGAAGCGCAGACCGAGCGGAGCCAGCTGCTCGTAGAGGGTTTCTTCGCAGTCTTCAAACACGTTGCGCCATCCACGACTCTTGCGTAGCAAGTAGAACACGAAGCGGTTTGCCAGGCCGTTCTCTGTGTTCTGAGGCGAGAGCAATAGGGGCACCTGGCCGGGAGTACAGGTCAGCAAGATGGACAGTCGGGGCTTTGCCACATAGACGTGCTCGTTGTCCTTGCGACGGCTGTAGTCGATGGTCTCGTGGTGGAAAGCCTTGCGTAGTCCTGACGAGTAGTCGCCATAGTCCTGCTTGACGGCCTGTGTCAGCGTGTCTGCCTCGGTCTCAAAAATGGCACCCCAGCCCTCATTGGCCGCCAGGTCCTGATAGAAGGCCGTGGCTGAAGCATTGACCGAGATGAGGGGCGAGCGGTAGAGCGGTTCTTCGGGTTCAGTGGCGTTCACCTTCTCTTTTTTGCTCAGCGCGTCGTAGGCAGCCTTCTGTTTCAGGTACTCGCGGTACTCGCGCTCATAGTTGCTGCGAATCTCGCGTACAATAGGATCTACGAGAGCGAGACAAGCTGGCAGGACACCCTTGTCGGCAGCCGACGGAGCCACCATGAAGGTATAGAATGGTGGGAAGACCTGTCGGCGGTCGTAAATGCCGCTGACGTTGTCGATGAACCCAGAAGTGAGGTTGAGTACACCAAGTATAAGCTTGTCTCTCCCTTCAGGCGAGTCCTGTTTTTGGGCAGCATCGCAAATAATGGGTGGCAGGTCGTTGATGTCCAGTTTGTCAGAGAAAGTGGGATTGACAACCGCCGAAGCATCAAGCATCTGCTCGTCTTCCAAAGAGGCAAAGTCCGCCATTTCCGCCACTCCGCCACCGCTTTGTGTGGCTGTTGCGGATGGTTGACAATCAAGAGTCCCAGTAGTACTAATATCATTATTATCAACAACATACGCACTACTGCATGTACTTCCTTGGTTCATTGTGCTGTTCTCTACAGAGCCGTGGCGGAGTGGCGGAGTTGGCGGAGTTGAGGGGTAACGGCGCCCAATGGCCGAGAGGTCGACTCCGGCATCCTGTGCCATCTTGTAAAAAGTCTTGATGGTCACGCGACCGTCGCTCTTGGAGAGACACTCCTGCCACTTCTTTTCGCAGTCAGCTTCACGATACTTCGCGCTCTGGCTACACAGCTGGTGGTAGAGGTCGCGACCATCCGGGCCAAGCCCATCAGCCAGGGCAAATCCCAGATGCAGATAGTCATCATACGACTCAGCGATGTTGGCACCCATTCGTAGCAGTTCGTCAGTAACGGCACGAGCCTTGGCCTTCTCATCGTCAGTGGTGGGGTGAGCTACTATCCTCCCTGTCGTCTTGGGAGCATCTTCTTTCTTGACGGCATGGTCTGAGTTCATGTTACCAGCGTTGGCCCATGCCAGAGGATCGAAATTCATATTATTATCCATGGTCTTAATGCATTTTTACTTAGAAATACTCAATCAGTTCGGTTTTCAAATAGGCGTTCTCATCGTGACAGAGAAAGCAGGCGCGCGAAACGTTGACACATTGTGCGTCTACCTGTTTCTCAGTCAGTTGGTAGGTTGCCATGAGATAGTTCCTGACTGCCGTAAACCACGTGCGGTGGTCGCAGCGACTGAGGTCGATGTGGATGAACCACTTCAGGCCATTGCCGCGAGGCGACCGGAACAGCAGTAGCGTGTCGAACGCTGGGTCGGCTATCAGCTTATCAAACATCTCTTCCGTGCGCTCATTCAGCTCGTCGAGGTCGATGGTCAAAACCTCAGAGTGCTTCACAAGGCACTGGTCGGAGCAATAGCTGAACACTCCCGACGGCGTGACGTAGTCGAAGTTGCTGCCCTTAAAGTGCCGCGCCTCGTCCTTGTCGGTGATGCTGCGCAACTGCTCGGTCTCAGGCATCGCCCAACGCCCTCGTACATATTCATATACCCAGAACAGTGTCACGGGCACTGCCTCCGGTCGTTTGTTGGTGATGGGCTTACGGAAGAAGCTCATCTTCACCTCCGCGGGATTCCAATCCCCAGTGGTGTTGTTTTTCGTAATACCTTCCATACAATACTTCAATATTTGTATTTGAGGTTTACTCTCTTGCACCAGCGGGCTTCGACATAGAGAAAAATTCATCTTACCCGCCGTTCCCCCGTGGCCCGTGCTCAGGTTTGAATGCCGTGGGGTACTGAATTCTGATGCAAAAATACTGCTTTTTCTTGGCACAACCTAAAGTTCTGTTGCTTTTATAACTACTTGACAATTAGCAATTTGACAATCCGTTTTGACGTATTTGAATGGCGTGTTAGATACTTTTTGCCAGTAAGTTTTTGAATGAGTCAAACAATGGTCAAAATGATAGATGATGAAGTAAATATGATATCTATCGGCAAATATGACTGTCAAAAAGCAAAAAAAAATGACTGACCTTTGCTTGAAAGGTCAGTCATCACATATACTATTTGCTATTCCTTAAAAAAATCTAACTCACTTTTAGCATGTTACTTTGCCTTAACTCTTTTAGTAAGGCATCACATTCTTCATTGAATTTCTTCTGCTCTGCCATTATATCAAGTCCTTTCTTGTTCTTACTCGTAGTAATGGCGTGCCAGTCGGGGTAACTCTCATGTTTTCCTTTATAAAGCTTGAACAATAATTGATAATAGATCGATTTGGGATTATCCACCTTACCGCCATCACAGTAGTTACAGAATAGGCGTATTTTCAAGGCATCCATTTTCTTGCGATTGCTTGGACGAATATCATCAAAATGGGCAATAAGCAGTATCACATTGTCTGCCCTTCCATTCTGAACGAGTTTGGACGGCATGATGGAGCCATTTGTCTGTTGTTGCTGCCTGAGACGGCCTATGTTGGCAGCATATATTTTCATTTCCCTTACAGATGGCTTATGGAAATTGCTTTGGGCGTATTTCTCTTTCCCCATCACTTCAATCTTCTTTAGAATCTCTGATTCAGGAATGTTGTTCATGAAGTCCAGCCTATCCTCCATTTCTTCCAACAACCGCTCACATTGCTCGTCAAGACGCTGTACGCACAGGGCAGGGTCTGCAATAGTATCCTTCTCTTCTTTTATGACTGAATAGCAAATTGAAAGTGAAGCAATGACACATGCAAAGAGAGCCTGCTGTTCATAGTAAAGAGCTTGAACGTTGTCATCGAATGAGGTAATATCGTAAAGGTCGCGGGCACAACAGCCTTTGGTAAGTACCGAACGTTCAAAGACAGACGGTTTGAAATTGGGATTAGGGGGTAGTTTGCGAATGATGGGGCACCCTTGTCTGAGACGTTTCCTAATACAAGCCATCGAACTACGCAGGCGGTTAAACAGCATCTCGGCAGTAGTAAAACGCTGATTATCGTCTACGGCAAAATCAAGGTTGAAGGACATCCTAAACTTTGACAAGCGTAACATTTCGCCATAAACTGTATCAAGGCAGCGACGCACTTCTGCAAGACGAATGTCAATATCGACAGGGGTGCAATTACGTACATAGAGGCTTGCTATAAAGCGATCTTTCGTCAAATCCTGGACAGTTTCGATCACTTCAAGCATTCGAGCCTCTGTTTTCTGGTATTTGTCATCGTATGTCATAACATGTTTTCAATTTTAGATTGCAAAGATACTTATTTTCAGCAATATAACAAAATAAAAAGATGAAAAAGTTGTCCAAAACGGAAAACTTTCACCGTTTTACTACTAAACATGTTTGCACATCATCCCCTGTGCCACAAAAAAAATCCATCACTCAGTTCTTTCTTTCATGTATTCTTCGTATCTTTGCATCTTGATTATGGAAACGTCAGAAAAGACGATAGAGTCACAGATTGCAGCTGTTCTGTCCGACATCCGGCAGAAGGGATATTCGCCCATCCAACCTTTCGCCATCGGTAAGGTCGAGGAGCGAATGATGCTGTTTGCCCAAACTAACACCATCACCCTTGCCAGCGACGAACTCTACATGAGTGCCAAGCAATTACAACATTGCATGAGAGCATCAAAAGCCATGAAAGGCTTGGTGGTTAGCGATGCCGAACTGATAGGCTTCCCCCAGAATCGTTTCCAGATGGATCTCTACTACGATGGTGAGTGCTTCATCTACACTGACGGACAGTCGAAGTTTATCATCCATCCGAACTATCAGATGAAGGTGAGTCGTGAGGTAGTGAAGCTGGTCAACTTCATCACTGCCACAAGGCGTATTGATAAGAAGGAGTTCAACCTACATCAAGATATAAGTAAAAGCTGGCCAACACGTGACCAGCTGTATGAGAGTGAAAGAAACCAAGCGGCAAGGTCGAATTGCTCATCATCACGCAGATGCCACCGTTCCGCACATCGTGGCTCTACTTGGCTTCGCCTTCCTCCTTCGCACCTCGGCAATTCAAGCAAGCTTGATTGCTCTCGGTTTGTCGTCGGTTGGCTTCTCCTTTCACGCTGCAAAGATAGGCACTTTTTCTGAATCTTCCAACTTTTTCCGCAACTTTTTTCATTGAAACCGTTGTGGATTTGAAAAATCTTCGTACCTTTGCTGACGGTTCGGGGAGAAATCCGGACTAACAGAAAGCATTCGCTATTATTTCGCGCATAGCTTTCTCTATCTCCTCTGGACTGACCTCTTCGAAGTCGTCAGGCAGCGAGAATGGCAGTTTCATTTCTCGCTGCCATTCTTTTTTACCTGTTATTACAAGTTTTTCGGTCTTATAGGTTGCCATTCTCCATATTTTTGGTACCTTTGCACATGATATGAAACCGACTATCATTGAAGATTACATATTCGAATTTGAACTGTTTCAAGAAGAAGGCTCTGTGCTGATGGCGGCTGAGACCTCATGGAGAGGTATGGCTGATGAGTTGCAGGAACTACACTTCTTGAAAGGTGCCCAGTTTATTAACCAACTGAAACAAATAATCTACTATGGTGAATTCCATCCTGTAGAAGGTGACCCCCATGTTTACAGTGCCATTAGTGAAACGAGTGATGATTTCGACAATCTTATCAATGCTGCACGCAAGGCTGTAGAACATGGCTATCGTGTCTTTATACTGCCTAATCCGAGGAATTGTCGAACTGCCGATTTCATATTTGAAAAGAAAGGTATTCTCGGACTCTATGATTTGAAAACCGTCTATGGAAAAGGTTCTGTAGGAACACAATTGCTTGATTCTATTGGACAGACGAATCGTGTGTTGCTGAATATGCTGACAGACTATAATGCGCGTTTGTTAGCTTCTGATATCAAAAGTTATTTTGAGTCAAACCGTGATGCTATTGAGGTGCTGATATTCAAGGGTAACAAGATCATCACCGTCAAGCGTGGGTTGGCTTGCAATCCCAGTTTCAACCGAATATTCAGAAAACTATATGAAAAATAAAAGCCACCATGAGAGGTGGCTTTTAAGTGGAGCAGGGGCGATAAGGTCTTACTCCCCGCACTCAGCGGCGTAGTCAGAACTGATGTTCTGACGCTGCAAAGATACAAATTAACGAGCAAACTACCAAATAAAACCCATTTTTTTTCATTTTTTCGGCCACAAGAGAGTTACTTTCCAAACTTTTTTGTACCTTTGCCGACGGTTCGGGGAGAAATCCGGCGGGATCGTAAGAAAAAGGGGAACGGCCTCACGTAGCCATTCCCCCTCACGGTTATCAGTGTTGTCAGGCAGGACAACTCATGGTTTTGTACCTATAGTCTTACCGTCACATTCAGCATAAGTAACGCCCTTCACGCCAGCTGCACCGAAATACTTTTCCAAATTTCCATAGAGCAATACTTCCTTCCCATAGAACTGAGAATTGTCCTGAAGGTTGAGCCCGGTACGTACGGCATTATTAGGCAACTGCACGGGGACGCACTTGGCGACATCCGTCTCTGATGCGTTGTCGGCAATGAGCAGATTCGTCTTAACGCCACCCTGTCCGTTGAAGTTTGCGCCTGATGCAAGCACCTGACCGTCAACCCATCCGACGATGTAACCCTTGACATAGACGCCCTGCACAGTGTTGGATGTACCATTAGCAATGACAGCAGCGATGCTATACGGCTCACTATACGAACCAGTTCCGCTCACTTCACCGCCGCCTTGCTCGCCGCCGCCTTGCTCGCCACCGCCTTGCTCAGCCTCAGTCTTACCGTTGAGGGAGTAGAGATAGCCTTCGTTCTGTGCGGTCTCGGGCGTGGTGTTATACATCGTTAGCTTGGCACAGACGATGACATCATCACCTACTTTCAGCACGTCGCCAGCTCCCTGTTCCCACTTCTTGTTGCCCAAGTAAAGCACACGATAGCAATAGAACTGGTTGTTGGAAGTACCGTCGTCAGAAATATAGAATGTGGCATTGCCATAGGTACCATAGTCAAAGTTCTGAACATTACCATTCTTGTCTGTAGCAATGCTGGCCACCTTACCCTTGATGTAATAAGCCTGACTGCTGGTCTGCCCGGATGACAGTTTCTTAGCCTCAACGGTTGCTGCAACGGCATTGTAAGGATTATCCAGCGTACCATTGCCCTTAGCCTCGCCACTGGGCTGAGGGGTCTCGCCACCGCCGTTGCGCTCGGTCTTTCCATTGAGCGAGTAGAGGTAGGCCTCGTTCTGCTGTGTTTCCGGCGTACCGTTGTAGTTGGTCAGCTTGCCGCAGACCACCACCTCGTCGCCGACCTTCAGCACATCGCCAGCACCTTGCTCCCACTTCTGGTTGCCTAAGTAGAGTGCACGGTAAACGTAGAATTGTCCGTTCTCAGTGCCATCGTCAGAGATGTAGAATGTGGCGTTGCCATAGGTGCCATAGTCGTAGTTTTGCACATTGCCGTTTTTGTCCGTTGCAATGCTGACCACCTTACCCTTGATGTAATACGACTTGTCGCTTACGGCTTTGTCAGACAGCTTCAGTGCCTCCTGATTGGCTGCTACTGCATTGAACGGGTCTTCCAGCGTGCCGGTGCCCTTGGCCTCGCCGCCGGGCTGCGGTGTGTCGCCACCCGTCACGCCGTTGAGCGAGTAGAGGTAAGCCTTGCCCTGCACACTCTCAGGCGTGTTGCCACGGAAGTTAGTCACCTTGCCATAGATGATGACATCGTCGGCCTCCTTCAACAGGTCGCCGCTGGTGTACTTCTTGTTGCCCAAGTAGAGTGCACGATAGATGGTGAAGGTGGTGCTGGCGCTGGTGCCATCGTCGCTGATGGTGAAGGTGGCATTGCCAAACTGCGTGCCATACTGCTCAGTGATGTTCACCACCTTGCCCTTGATATAGACGTCAGCTGACTCCTGCTCGCCCACCTGCTGCGCCAGCTGTATGGCAGCAGCTGCGTTGTAGGGACTTTCGAGCGTACCTTCGCCCTCAGGCTTCGATGCCACGCCTTCCTGCGGCTCGCCACCGCGGTTCACGCCGTTAAGCGAGTAGAGGAAGCCCTTGCTCTGGGCCGTCTCCACGGTGCCGTTGTAGTTAGTGATGATGCCGCAGACGACGACCTCGTCACCCACCTTGATCTGCTCATCGTTAGCCGTAAACTTCTTGTTGCCCAAGTAGAGCACACGGTAGGCATAGAACTGGTTGCCGGCCTTCCCGTCCTCCGAGATGTAGAACGTGCCGTTGCCATACTGAGTGGAGAATTCCTCCTTGATGCTAACCACCTTACCCTTGACGTACATGTAGTTCGGTGACTCCTCGCCCGATGCCAGCTTGTTGCCATAGTTCAGGGCAGCAATGGCATTGAAGGGGTCGTCGATTGTACCATCGCCGGTGGCACCCTCAATCTCAGTGTTGGTGCCAGGCACGTTGGTGCCTGTTCCGGGCTTGTCATACGGTTCGGGCACGTCCTCACAGGCGGTGAATGTCATGGCCGCAAGGCCGATGAACATAAGTTTGCAGAATAGTTTCTTCATGTTTATTGTCGTTTTTTTCGTTATTACGGTATTTTGTTATTTCGTCTTATCGGTTTTACTCAAGCACCTCAATGTCGCTTTCCTTGCGTATGAGTATCTGCCAAGTGTCGTTGTAGCGTGTGGCGATGCCGGTGATGTTGCACGTCTTGGGGCGCTTGTTCACCTCGTCATAGGGCAGCTTCATGGCAGCGAACTTGGCGTATGTGCTGGTGCGGATGACAAGCTTTGAGGCTGAAGCCTCGTTCAGCGAGCGATTGACACAGCCGCCGATGAGCGACACCGTCTTGTCCACCGTAGTGTCAGGGGCGAAGGTACCCAGCCCTGCCACGGGTGTGAACGTCACGTTCTTCAGCTTGATGAGCTTGGCGCAGTTCTCGTCCTTGTCCCAGCTGAGCAGCTCGTCGGCTGTCAGCTCCACAGGCTTAATAGCGCTGGCATCGGGCTGTCCCACATATTTATAATGTTTCTGGAACAGCTCCTTGTTCATACGTCCGATGCTGGTGCCGTTGTAGGGCTGACCAATCTCGGGCTGCTTACGATAGCCACCAATGTAGAGGTCCTTCAGGTCAATCACTATCTCCTGCCCCTCAGCCAGGAAGCCGTGCATGCCGCTCTGGTTGACGGCCACGATGATGGCTCCCGTCTCATCCTGCAGGGCAAACTGCTTGTAGATGTTCGAGCCCAGGTCGTTGCCGGTGACACGACCGCGAATCTTGACGTTCTCAGTAATCTGAACATTCTGGTCGGTCGAGGCAAACACGTTGGGATATTTGGCTTTCAGCTCGGCAATGGTGATGATGCCGTCATCGCTGATGGCACTGTTGCCGTAGGGCGGCGTGTTCAGGGCGGGTTCGTCCCAGTCGCCCTGGCAGGCAGTGAGCGCTACGCTAAATAATAATGAAGAAAGAACAAAGAATAAACCTTTCGGTATTCTTGGCTTCCTGTTTATCATTGTTTCCATTGTATTGCTAATTATCATTTATTATTTGTCATTTATCATTTAGGCCATAGGCCGCTTAGAAGTAGTAGGTCACCATCAGCATGCCGTTGGTGCCATTTGCATAATACTTGTAAGGACTGTTCTGGAAGGAGTAATTTCTAATTTTCTCTCCTATTTCGTTGGTGTCTGTTCGGCTTTGTTCTCGACCACCCGTAACAATATTCATATTGTTTAGGATGTTAGTTAGCATGAGGTTAAAACCGATACGGCGTCCATGACTCAGGTAGAACTGGCGACCTATACTGGCATCAAGCATAAAGCCCCCATGCCCCTTCGCTTGACTATCTGGTATTCTCTTGTATATCTTTGTATAACCTGTCCCATCATTATTTGGTGAGTATATGATATTACTCTCATATCGTGAAATAGGTGTATAGTAAAGGTAAATACGGTCGTAATAGTTACCGATGAGGTCTATGTACCATCCATTTGCATGATAACTTAAATCGAGGCTAAAAGCAGAAAGAGGAGTACAACCTTCACGCATCCCTTTGTTTAGAACATGCAAAGGCATCTCCTTTGCATCCCTAATTATTAATCCATATTCATCCTTTGGATAATATGTGTTGGTTGTGCGTCCATCCTCAGAAAGCATATAAGCTACATCGGCGTTGTTTGCGTACTTTGCTTCACTGATGGTACCTAACGCTTTGATGTTCAGCCAGTCATTAACCTTGTAGTTCAAGCCCAGCTCCACACCGTAGTACTCTTTCTCGATGCCTGACAGACTGACGTATGTGAAGCTTCTGCGGTCGTCCATGTAGTACATCGACTGCTCCGTCACGTCGCCCAGATGGCTGTAGTAAGCATTCAGGTTCAGCTTCAGTGCTGAGGTCTTCAGCTGATAGCCCACCTCTGCCGACAGCACCTTCTCGTTCTTCAGGTCCTTCACGAAGTCGTTGTTCACCTGTGCCGACTGGAAAGCGGTGCGTGCGGCAGGAGTCTTCAGCTCATAGCCGAAGCCTGCCATCACGGTGTGGCCCTTACCCAGGTTGTAGTGCACACCAGCCTTGGCGCCACCGTCGAGGAACTTAGCCGTCTTGCTGTTACCGTAAGAGTTGTCCACCCACTGGTTCTTGTCCTCATCGAGGAAGTAAGCCAGACCGTTACGCATCTTACCTTCGCGCTGCATGGTGGTGCCGGCCAGACGAGCGTTGACAAAGACATGGGCACGGTTCAAGTCGGCTGTATAGCCGGCCCAAAGCTGCGCTTTGTTCACGAAGACGTTGTAGTCATAGCCGAAGCGGTCGCCCTCCTTCACTTCCTTGTTGGGGTTCAGCAGGTCATACTGTGCCTCTTGTCCGCCCTCACCATAGTTCTTGATGACGTAGGTATTGATGTTATGGAAGGTCGTGGCGCCCAGCAGGTCGTCCATCGTCTGGTAGTGCATGCCCTTGTTGGTGGAGAGATGCAAGCCACCGTGCAGCTGCGAGTTTTTCGTAAGCTGCTTGTCGATATAGCTACTCAGCGAGAGCGACAGCTGGTCGTCGTGATAGCGCTGCAGGTAGTACATTGCGTCAGAACCTTGCAATGAAGCCATCTTGTTGGCAAAGTACATGCGGTCCCATTGTACTTGGCGGTTATCTTTAGACGCACTCAAATAATCATAGGAAGCCTGCCAGTTAGCCTTTGCTATTTCATCTCGATCAACCTTATCTATATCTTGTGGTTCAAATGGCCAAACACAGAAATATGCGCTCGGCATGCCGCTGTAGTAGTCAGGTGCGGGGTTGGTGCTGTTGTTATAGTTCAGACGGCTGCTGCTATACATGCTGTACTTGCCTAAGAGCGATGTGACAAGCTTTGTGTCCTGGTCGATGTTCCAGTCCCAGGTGAAGAGTGCGGCAGGAGCGAAGTCCTTGACAACACGCGAGTTGCGCTTCTTGCCGTCCTGATAGCCCCAGGCCGAGTTGTACAGGCGGTCGTTGGCAATCCAATACATCTCGTCGGTCGATGCTGCCTGGGTGCCACGCTCTGTTGGGTTACCCCATGTAACGAGCGAGATTGAGTGCTGGTCGTTAATCATCTTCTCGGCACCGAGGAAATAGCTCAGCGAGTTGTAGGTGGTGCCGTCAACGAAGCCGATGCCGTTGCCCCAGCGATAGGTCAGGCTGCCGGTGAAGGCCCATCCGTTCTCCATCAGTCCCGTGTTGTAGGTATACATGGCACGCGTGTTGTAGTTGCGGTTGGCACCAGCCACGCTGGCCCGCTGCCCAGTGGCAAAGCTCGATGGCCGGAAGTTGTAGTTGTTGGCGCCACCCATGCCGCTCATGGCGAAGTTGTTGTCCTCGAAGGGAAGGGCGGCCTCCTGCGAGCGTGTCTGGTTATTCAGTCCGCCGACGAAGGAGTAGCGGAACTCACCGCGCTCGGCATCGTTCACGGGATTGCCGTTGATGTAGATGTCGTTGTACTTAGACCCGAAGGCGCGGTATTTAAAGCGAGCCGGAGAAAAAC
>Ga0310691_10006115_pt1 | contig 12928 bp, 13 predicted proteins | sample 176DNAGHGlowgp2_FD_203887 | JGI IMG/M metagenome (GOLD analysis project Ga0310691, IMG submission 203887) | Sheep rumen microbial communities from Palmerston North, Manawatu-Wanganui, New Zealand - 1766 DNA GHGlow gp2 (v2) (version 2) | ecosystem: Host-associated > Mammals > Digestive system >... | reverse complement strand
TTGGCAAGGTCGTGGGCGTAAAATTCGTTCTTTACCGCCCCGTCCGAGCCTGTGATAACGGGCACGCCCGCACATTTCATAGTTTCCTTAGCCTGTGCCTTATCGCCGAGCATTTCTATTGCCTGTGCACGGGGCCCGATAAAGGTTATGCCGCACTTTTCACAGTACCTTGCAAACTGTGCATTCTCCGACAAAAAGCCAAACCCCGGGTGAACAGCATCTGCCCCCGTGACCTCGCAGGCTGCTATGAGCGCCTTCATATTAAGATAGCTGTCCTTAGCAGGGGCGGCGCCTATGCAGACTGCCTCGTCAGCTATCTGCGCATGAAGAGCGCCCTTATCGGCTGTGGAATAGACAGCAACAGTATGGATCCCGAGCTCTCTGCACGCACGTATTATACGCACGGCTATCTCTCCTCGGTTTGCTATAAGAACTTTTTTAAACATAAGTTTTCTCCCTTGAGCTTTAGGCAACACCGCACAAAGACCGCCTTGGGTCTTTGCGGCACATCTACCCCAAGATTTTCCGTCATATCACCTAAATTCACCTTGAAATACGTTAGTATTCCTGCGGTAAATTTAGGCAATCTGACGAAAAATCTGACTGCGTATCTGCACCGCAATCTTTGTGCGGTGTTGCCTTTATGATCTGCCCTGCCTGCAAAGGCTCACTTACTTTATCGCAAAGGTTATCTCCGCCGAGACCGCCTTCTGCCCGTCAACAGAGGCTACCGCCTTGCCGACGCCTATAGGCCCCTTGACCTTTATTATCTCGACCTCGATATCAAGCTTGTCGCCCGGGACGACCTGGCGGCGGAACTTGCAATTGTTTATACCGCCGAAAAAGCCGATCTTGCCCTTGTTTTCCTCCATAGCAAGCAGCGCTACCGCACCTGCCTGGGCGCACATCTCGACCATAAGCACGCCCGGTGTTACGGGGTACTCGGGGAAATGCCCCTTGAACCAGAAATCGTCCTCTTTTATATATTTTGTAGCCTTCACCCGCTTGCCGACCTCGAGCTCGTTTACCTCATCTATCAGCAGGAACGGGTCACGGTGAGGGATTATCTCCTTTATCTGCTCCTTATCAAGCACAACTGCCATAATTATTCTCCTTTATAGGTTTTTTATCAGCCGATTATCATTACAGGCTGGTCAAACTCAACGCTGTCGCCGTTTTTGACGAGTATCTCCTTGACAACGCCGTCAAGCTCCGACTGAATCTCGCTCATTACCTTCATGCTCTCGATTATGTAGATGACGTCGCCCTTCTTTACTGTATCGCCAACGCTCACAAAGGGTGCGGAATCGGGCGAGGGGGCAGCGTAGAATGTGCCCACGATTGGCGCCTTTGCAGCCCTGCCGCTCTCCTGCGGCTTTGCAGCCGTATCGGGATTAGCGGCTGCCTGCGGCGGGATCATAGCCCCCTGCATGGGCGGCATAGCCATAGGCGGCATAGGCGGCGGGGGCAGCTTTTTGCCCTTGATAGTCACCTTTACGCCGTTATCGTCCTCTATAGCGATTTCGGACAGCTCCTTATCGTTGACTATATCGGCAAGCCTCTCGATATTTTCAAATGTAAAATCAAAACCAAGCTTTGACATATATCTATTCTCCTTTTAATGTAAGAATCAACCCTCGAATTTCTTTATGCAGATAGTGGCGTTATGCCCGCCGAAGCCCAACGAATTTGAAAGTGCACCCTTGATCTCGACGCTTCTGTTTGAATCTGTTGCATAGTCAAGGTCGCATTCGGGGTCGGGGGTCTTAAAGCCGATAGTCTTATGAACAAAGCCCTCCTTGACAGAAAGTGCTGTTACTATCGCCTCAACGCCGCCCGCAGCGCCCAAAAGGTGGCCGATCATGCTCTTTGTCGAGTTTACGACCGTCTTTCTTGCAGCCTCCTCACCGAGGGCGAGCTTGATAGCGGTAGTTTCGTACTTATCGTTGAGCCCTGTCGATGTGCCGTGAGCATTGATGTAGTTTACCTCCTCGGGCTTTAGGCCCGCCTCCTCGTATGCGCATTTCATAGCGTATGCCGCAGCCTCGCCCGTGGGTGAGGGGCTCGTCATATGGTAAGCATCGCCCGTTGCGCCGTAGCCTGCGATCTCGGCTATAATGTTTGCGCCCCTTGCCTTAGCGTGCTCATATTCCTCCAAGCAAAGAACGCCTGCGCCCTCGCCCAGAACAAAGCCCTGCCTGTTCAGGTCAAAGGGGGTGGAAGCCTCTTCAAGTGTCTCAGCACGGGAGAGCGCCTTCATATTATTAAAGCCGCTTAGCGCAAAGCGTGATATACACGCCTCAGAGCCGCCCGCAAGCGCAACATCGAGATAGCCGTCCTTGATCTTTCTGAACGCCTCACCTATTGCGTGAGTAGCAGATGCACAGGCAGTTGTAGTGCAGAAATTATCGCCCTTAAAGCCCGTCTGCATAGCGACAGTTCCCGCCGCCATATTGCCTATCATCATAGGAATGAAGAAAACCGACACCTTATCGGGCTTTGCGTTGAACTTAGTTACCTCAGCCTCGGTCATATTAAGGCCGCCTATACCGACGCCGATTATAACGCCCGCACGGAAGGGGGTTATATCAGAAAAATCCGTACCCGCCATTTCAAGCGCCTGCTTTGAAGCCACTACCGCAAACTGCGTGAAGCGGTCAAGCCTTTTAGCCTCCTTCTTGTCGATATACTCGCCGGGGTCGAAATCCTTGACAGCGCCGACGATCTTTACCGGGAAGTCGGAAGCATCGAACTGGTCTATAAACGACAGTCCTAGCTTGTTTGCCTTGATATTCTCCCAGTATTCCTTAACATTCTTACCAAGCGGGTTTACAGTACCCATACCTGTTATTACTACTCTTCTGCTCATAAATTCAGTCTCCTATCTAAGATCAAGCATTTTGTTTTTGGCTTTGAGTGCCGAAGGCATTTACGCAAGTTTCATGGTCTCACAAAGCGAGATCGACTTTCCTCGAAAGTCGAAATGAAACTTGGCTGTGAACGCCAAAGGCGTTCACAAGCTACATCATTATCCCGCCCGAGATCTCGATGACCTGGCCTGTGACATACGCAGCGTCCTTTGATGCTAAAAACGACACAACGCCCGCTATGTCATCGACCTCGCCAAAGCGCTTCATAGCTATCTGCTCGAGCATAGCAGCCTTCTGCTCATCGGTGAGCTTATCGGTCATAGGGGTCTTGATAAAGCCCGGAGCAACTGCGTTGCAGGTGATGCCCCTTGAGCCCAGCTCCTTTGCAACAGTCTTTGTCATACCGATGATAGCAGCCTTTGTGGCAGAGTAGTTCATCTGCCCGGGGTTTCCGTAAAGCCCCGCAACTGATGCAAGGTTTATGATCCTGCCCGACTTCTGCCTCATCATAACAGCACCCGCAAAGCGGCACATATTGAACACACTCTTCTGGTTTACTGCGATAACGCTGTCATACTGCTCCTCACTCATTCTTGCAAGCAGGCCGTCACGTGTGATGCCTGCATTGTTGACGAGCACATCTATAGTCCCAAAGCGTGCCTTTACGTCCTTGACAAATTTTTCGACCTGCTCAAAGCTCGACACATCACAGATAAAGACCTCGCAGTCCACGCCCTTTGCCTTTATCTTCTCTACTATGTCATTGTTTTCAAAGCTTTTCTCGCTTATGTCATTAAGTGCGATATCATACCCGTCAGCGGCGAGCCTTAAGGCTATCGCTGCGCCAATGCCCCTTGCAGAGCCTGTTATAACTGCTGTTGCCATAGATATTTCCTCCGTTTTATTCCTTTATATAGTCTGTGATAACGCCATACCAGAAGGAAGCTAGCTTTTTGTAGCCCTCCTCGCTCGGGTGAACGCCGTCATAGAGATCCTGCTTGGTAAGCACCGAGTGGACATCGGCAAGCTCTATATTCTTGCCCTCGCCCTTTTTCTTTTCAACAAGAGCCTTTATCTGCTCGTTGTAGTTTTTTACACATTCGTCCATAGACTCCGAGGTGAAGGTCGCCTGGTCTATGTAGGTATCCTGCCCGCTCGCATCAGGCTCGGGAAGCTTTGCGTCTGCGTCCATATCGGGTATGGTCGCCAAGAACACCATTGCCCCCTCGGGCAGCTTTTCAAATGCCGAGTCGATAACGCCCTCGAGCCTTTCGCCCGCTTTATCCAGCTCATAGTTTGAGAGCAGGTCGTTTGTGCCTATCATTATCGTAAGCACATCGGGCTGATATTTTTCCACCCTCTTGGGCACGAGCTTATCTATACCCATACGTGCGCCGGTTATGGAATCCTCTATCCTGCAAATAGAAAAGCCCGAATAGCCCTCGTGCTCATTGTCATAGCACTGCCCGCCCGTCTTTGAGCCGACAAAGTCTACATACTGCGACAGCCCGTCTGCCTCAAGCTCGTCACAGAGGAACTTTCTGTACCCTCCCTCGAGCCAGAAGCCGTCGGTGATAGAGTCGCCGAAGGTCATAAGCTTTATGCTCTTGTATGTGGGGGCCTGCTCCTCCTGCGAGCTGCTCTCCTGCTGAGTGCTGCTTTGCGGCTGCGCCGCCGTTTCAGCCTTGCTTTCAGATGAAGAGCCGCTGTCGCCGCAGCCCGAAAACATGACCGCCGCCATTATAAATGCCGTGATAGCTGTTAGCCTTTTCATTTGTCATTCTCCTTTATCCCAGTTGTGATAAAAATACAGTATTATTGTCAGTGTCGATTACTATTGCCGATGCCTTTGGGTGATTAAAGTCAAGATTTGAGCTAAGGATAAAAACTATATCATTTTTCAGATCATCCGTGAGCTTCCCGTAAGCCGCATCGGAATAGCGGCTTCCCAAATAGAAGGTAAGGGAGGCATTTATGTTCTCCTCCTTCTCCTTATCAAGCTCAGAGAACCTGCCGTCATAGATGCTGCCGTTTGAAAACTCCCCGACCGTGAACACATACTTTGCCTTGCCCTCAAATTCATCACGCACACGCTTAATACCGTCTGCGTCCGTCTCATAGAAAACGCTGTAATGCCCTGTGCCCTGCATAACAGATGCAGAATAGTCAAATTCAAACTCGCCCTTTACATCATCGTAAAAGTCGGGGAACCATTCGGGCTCTCTGATATTTCGATAGCAGCCGATATAGATCCTTTGAAAGGGGTATTTCCAGAGCGAATTTGAATACATATACACAGGCGCCGTGCCAAGCCCGAAGATCACCACAAGGCAGGTCATAAACACATTTGAGGGGAGCTTTCTTTTCCCGAAGCCCCATATGCACAAAAGCAAAAAGGGCACGACAAAAAACCTCACCGCCCCGAAAAGCACATAGCCGAAAACACCTAAAACGACACACACCGCAAACGCTATTATATGCCGCTTTGTGAGCCTCGGCAGCTCGGGGAGCCTTATGAAGCGCTTTGGCCTTCCCTCACGGGGGGCGCTCATCTGTTAAGAATCTCCTGCGCCTGAGAGAACATCTCCTCGATCATATCCTTTGCAGGCTCGGTCTTTTTAACAAGGCCTGCTATAGCGCCGCAGAGGAACGAGCCCTCCTCAAGGTTGCCGTCCTGAACAGCCTTTCTTAAGGAGCCCAAGGTTATCCTTTCAAACTCGTCGGGGGTAAGCGTTCCGTTCATCTCGCCGCTTGCGAGCTTTTTAGAGAATTTAGTCTTTACGTTCCTGCACGGGTGGCCTGTAGTTCTGCCCGTAACTATGCTGTCAGTATCCTTAGCACCCACCACGAGCTCCTTATAGGTCGGGTGGATCTGGCACTCGTCCGCCGCAAGGAAGCGTGTTCCGAGCTGAACGCCCTCGGCCCCCAGCATAAACGCTGCCGCAATACCTCTTCCGTCAGCAATACCGCCCGCTGCGATAACGGGGATAGAAAGTGCATCTACCACCTGCGGAACAAGGCACATAGTTGTATTCTCGCCTATATGGCCGCCGCTCTCTGTTCCCTCGGCAACTACAGCGTCAGCGCCCGCACGCTCCATTCTCTTAGCAAGTGCTACGGAGGGGATAACGGGTATCACCTTTATGCCCGCTTCCTTCCACGCCGCCATAAACTTGCCGGGGTTGCCCGCACCTGTTGTAACGACAGGCACGCCCTCGTCGATAACGAGCTGTGCTAAGTCATCTGCATTAGGCGACATAAGCATTATATTCACACCAAACGACTTATCGCCGACAGCCGCTTTGGTAAGCCTTATCTGCTCTCTTAAATAATCTATCGGTGCAGAGCCGCCCGCTATAAGCCCCAAGCCGCCTGCATTTGAAACGGCCGATGCGAGGGTATGCTCCGCTATCCAAGCCATACCGCCCTGTATTATCGGGTACTTTATCCCGAGAAGCTCTGTTATGCGAGTTGTCTGAATATTCATTTTCTAAGCTCTCCTTTATAATAGTTTTCTATCGAATAATCGTTTATCGAAAGGTAATGCCTTCCCTCTTTAAGTGCAGCAAGCTCTTTGGTTATCACATCACTGCACTCGCCTATAAACTCATCTATAAGCTCCCTTGTAAAGTGCATAAGCTCGCCCTCGGGGTGCTCGGCAAGGTCGCCCTGCATATCCAAAAGCCAGTCATTCATCTGAAAATCAAAGCGCTTATAAATATCCTCCTGCTCTATCCCCTCGGGAATCGTCGGCAGGGTGATACGGTATCTCTCACAGAGTATGGGGTTTAGCTTATGGTAGTCGGCATAAAGCTCATCGAGCAGCTCACGCTGCCCCCTTCGCATAAGCAAGCCCACACGGTAGTAAAGGTACTGCCTGAAGATATTATCCTCTATCAGATGAACATAATAGCCGAGGTAGAGCGTATCCGAAAGCTTACCCTTATAGTCCTCATAAAACCTATAAAAATCATAGGTCTTTCTGCCCGTTTCGAGCAGGGTGTAAAAGTGCGTTTTTTTCTTTGCGGGCAGGCGGTATTCATACTCGCCCATTATCATATCGGGCAGCACGTGCCCGAAATAAAAACGCTCTGTATCCTTTATGCCGAGCCTTGCTGCAAGCTCATAGGCAACGGCTAAGTGTATAACTCTTGATGCCATTTATCAGTATTCAAAAATGACCGCCGCATAGGTCAGCCCGCCGCCGAAGCCTACAAAGCAGACCTTGTCGCCGCGCTTGATCCTGCCCTCGGCGACCGCATCACAGAAGGCGATCGGGATAGATGCCGAGGAGGTGTTGCCGTAGCGGTCGATATAGACCACCATTTTATCCATAGAAACGCCTAAATTCTTAGCGGCAGTCTCTATGATCCTGACATTCGCCTGGTGAGGAACTATCGCATCAAGCTCCTCGGGGGTCATACCCGCCTTCTCGCAGGCGTGCAGCACTGCATCGGGAAGTGCCTTGGTAGCGAACTTGTATACCTCCTTGCCGTCCTGAGTGAAGAAGTAGTCCTTCGTCTGCGGCATACCCATATCGAATTCTTCCTTGCTTGTGCGGAAAACATTCTCGCTCTTGAGCGCACGGGAAACTAAGAACTTAGCCCCGCTTCCGTCAGCGCCAAGATATGAGGAATAAAGCGTGCTCTTATTTCTTTCAAGCACGAAGGCCGCTGCGCCGTCACCGAAAAGAATACAGCTGGAGCGGTCGGTATAATCAACGAACTTTGAAAGCTCCTCCGTAGCAACCAAAAGCACGGTATCTACGCCGTCCTCGCTCTGGAGGTATCTTTTTGCCATATCGAGCCCGTAGTCAAAGCCCGTGCAGGCACAGTTTATGTCAATAGCCATTGAGCCTACAGCCCCGATCTCACGCTGTATGAGTGCCGCCTCGGACGGGGTGTAGAAATCGGGCGTGCAGGTAGAAACTATGATAAGGTCGATATCCTGCGCCGTCACCCCCGCATCTGCGAGCGCCTTCTCGGCGGCCTTGGCGCCAAGGTAAAAGTTAGGCTCGCCGTTTGTGATATGGCGGGTCTTTATCCCCGTTCTCTGGGTGATCCACTCGTCACTTGTGTCAACTATTTTTGAGAACATCTCATTGTCCGCTATCAGCTCGGGCACGTATGAGCCTATTCCCTTGATATGTATCCCATAATTGTTTGCAGGCACTTTTGCTTTCCTCCAAATTCTATACTTGTATTTATTTAAATAATGTGTTATAATGTTGATACGGGGCGGGAAACCTTTATATTGTAAAATATTTTAACGTTAATTCGCCGTTCTCCCCCACCATAACAATAACATTATAATTATAACCTTAAAAACCGTTTTCGTCAAGCAGATTTTATGAATATATTTAAATAATCCTCTTTAAGGCTAGGTTTTAGTGCCAAACCAAGGTGTTTTTAGATAAAAATGACGAATAAGGGTGACTTATGGCAAAGGTTGAGCTTTTGCAACAAACATATCGACTGTTATACACGAAAGGAGTAATGACCTATGTTAAAGACCGCAATACACTCAAGCAGCAGTGCTGACTACAAGGAAAAGGCAAAGGCTCTCAGAGACGAGCTTTCGGCTTTGCAGCTGAAAATGAAAGAAAAAAGCCTGCCTGCGATAATAGTTTTCGAGGGGTGGGGCGCATCGGGCAAGGGCACGCTCATCGCCGACACGATAAAGCTGCTCGACCCTAGGTTTTTCAAGGTCATCTCGACCGTTGAGGCGACCGAGGCTGAAAAGCGCTACCCCAGAATGAAGCGCTACTTTGAAAACATCCCCGAATACGGCAAGCTCTGCGTTATGGACAGGAGCTGGTACAGAGACCTTGCCGCCGCAAGAATCGAGGAGGGCATCTCCGAAAAGGAATATCTAAGAAGAGTAAAGAGCGTAAACATTTTTGAGCGGCAGCTCACCGATGACGGGTATGTCATCATAAAGGTCTTTCTCGACATATCGAAGGAGGAGCAGAAAAAGCGCTATGACAAGCTTGAGGAGAGCGGCTCGACAAGCTGGCGTGTCACCGACAAGGACAGGCGGCAAAACAAGCACTATGACCGCTACAATGACGCCTTTGAGGAAATGATCTCAAAAACAAACACCGAGAATGCGCCGTGGTATGTTGTTGATGCACAGGATAAGCAGTTTGCGAGGTTCATGCTGTTTGACATAGTTACAAAGCGGCTGTCGCAGGCGCTTGAGCGTGAGACGGTATTCCCGCCCGAGGCTGATGTGAGCGGGATATTCAAGATGAAGAAAATGCCGAGGCTCTCCGAGGTAGAGCTTTCCGACAAGACAGTCACCCCCGAGGAATACAGCGAGCGGCTAAAGGAGCTTCAAAAGGAGCTTTCAAAGCTGCACGGCAAGCTATACAAGAAAAAGATACCCGTTGTGATAGCGTTCGAGGGGTGGGACGCTGCCGGCAAGGGCGGCGCCATAAAGCGTGTAGGCTCGGCACTTGACCCGAGGGGGTACGAGGCTGTTCCGATAGCCGCACCCACCGCCGCCGAGAAGAGCAGGCACTATCTCTGGCGCTTCTGGACGCACCTTCCGAAGGACGGGCACATAACCATTTTTGACCGAACGTGGTATGGGCGTGTCATGGTCGAGCGCTTAGAGGGCTTCACCCCGGAGGAGCGCTGCGCTATGGCGTACAAGGAGATAGACGAGTTTGAGCGTGAGCTGAGCGAGAGCGGCGTTATTGTGATAAAGTTCTGGATGCAGATCGACAAGGACGAGCAGCTAAGGCGCTTTACCGACCGCATGAACACCCCCGAAAAGCGCTGGAAGATAACCGATGAGGACTGGCGCAACCGTGAGAAATGGGATCAGTATGAAGCGGCGATAGATGAGATGATACAAAAGACCTCGACAGAATTTGCCCCGTGGACGATAGTTGAGGGGAATGACAAGAAATATGCAAGGCTCAAGGTGCTCGAAACAGTTATAGAGCGCATCAAAAAGGAGCTTAAGGACAGAAAGTAAGGTAAGCATGAAAAGAAAACTGCTGCTTGTGATAGGCTTAGCGGCAATACTTTCGGGCTGTGCAGAGGAATACACCGACGGCCCGCCCGTAACGACAGCGCAGCCCGCTGCGGTGACAGAATCTTCTTCACAGGCAGAGACTGTGACAACGGAGCAGACCACGACAAAGCTGACGGCCACAGCAGCCGCAGAGATAACAGAGGCACAGACCACCACTGCCTCAGCTGCCCCGCCGGCTGCCAAAGCGCCGAAGGTAAAGGCCCCGGGGGCTGTAAGCTTTATGGTGAGCACCTCCGAGAAGCAAACGGAGATCTCCTGGGACAGCGTCAAAGGCGCAGACGGGTATGCTGTATGGATAAAGCGCTCTGAGGGCGGGAAATGGGAGCGGCAGTATGACACAGACGAGCTCTCCTGCGTGCTGGACGAGCCTGGGAGCAAGGCTAATTCCTTCTGCGTAAAAGCATACAGGCTTGACGGCAGCGGCGGCAAGGTGTTCAGCGAAAAGGCACACGTGAGCCGCTTCCCATACCTATACCAAAAGGACGGGGTGACATATGTTGACGGGATGCTGCTCGTCAACAAGACCTACCCCCTGCCCGCCGACTACGGCAACGGGCTCACAGAGCAGACGCTTGAGGCGTTCTACGAGATGCAGCAGGCAGCAGCGAATGACGGGATAAGCCTTTGGATAACCTCCGGCTTTCGGTCATATTCCGAGCAGCAGTGGCTGTACCAAAGCTATGTCTACCGAGACGGCAGCAGCGAGTCTGCCGACAGATACTCAGCACGTGCGGGGCACAGCGAGCATCAGTCGGGGCTGGCGTTTGACCTAAACTTTGCGGGAATGGCTTTCAACGGCACGCCCGAGGCGGTATGGATAGCCGAGAACTGCTATAGGTTCGGCTTTATTATCCGCTACCCCGAGGGCAAGGAGGATAAGACGGGCTACAATTACGAAAGCTGGCACTGCCGCTATGTCGGCAAGGAGCGTGCCAAAACGCTTACCGAGAGCGGGCTTACCGTAGAGGAATTCTACGGGCTGACATCGGAATACAGCTAGCTTGATAAGAGGAATGAAAAATGCATTTTGACATTATCCTGAACCCCGCAGGGGCTTCGGGCGGAACAATGACACTCTGGAAAAAGGCAGAGCGGCAGTTTAAAAAAAGCGGGCACAGCTACACGCTGCACAGCTCTACCACAGAAAAGGGCATAGAGCAGCTTGTCAGAGAGCTCACGGGCAGGGGCGCAGAAACACGCCTTGTAGTCATCGGCGGCGACGGAACGCTAAACGAGGCAGTCAACGGGATCTGTGACTTTGAAAAAACAGCCCTTGGCTTCATACCCTGCGGCACGGGCAACGATATGCAGCGTGATATGGGCTTGCCAAGGAGCAAGGCTGCGCTTATAAGGCGTATGCTCGACGGCGAGGTCAAGCGCACTGCCGATGTGGGCGAGCTTACCTTTTTTAAAGAGAACGAGGTCAAAAAGCGGCGCTTCAACATCTCAAGCGACATAGGCTTCGGGGCGGCGACCTGCGCCTATGCAGACCGTTCCCCGCTAAAGCCGATACTCAACCGCTTAGGGCTTGGGCGGCTGATATACCTGATACACGCAGTAAGGGTCTGCCTGACAGCGCAGCCCGCAAGCGTGCTGATCCGCTATGACGGCAAGGGCTTAAGATACAGAAAATGCCTTAGCGCTATCGCTATGAACCACCGCTGCGAGGGCGGCGGCTTCAAATTCTGCCCGAATGCAGAGTTTGATGACGGGCTGCTCGATGTGGTTGCGGGAACGGGGCTTACAAAGCTTCAATTTTTCAAGATGCTGCCGCTTGCCTACAAGGGCAGGCACCTAAAAATAAAGGGCATATACACACACCGTGCCAAGGTGGTAGAAATGATCTCAGACAAGCCCCTATGGGCACACACCGACGGCGAGGTGCTCGGGCAGACAAGGCACGTTATTATGAGGATAACGGGAGATAAGCTAAGGCTTATAGTTTGATCTACAAGTCAGTGAATAGTGAATAAGGAGCATAAATTATGGTGATCGGAGACCCGTACAAATTCGGATTTCTCATAGAGCGGGTGGAGGACTGGGAGTACCCGCCGTTTATAAACGGGCTTATGTTTTTATACCTTAATAAAAAGGCATACCCCAAGGAGCTTAGGACAACGGCGTTAAGCGCAGAACTGCCGGAGCTGCTCGATGAGGGCTCACCGCTTGTAAGCCCAAAAAAGGACGAGAGAATGTTTGCACTCGACAGCAGCGAGAGGTTTGAGCTTTTATACCGCCGCACCTACCCCGAGGACATCGACAAGGAGAGCGACCCAAGCTACCTTATCCCCTTCCACGAGATAAACGATGCGGGCTTTGCGGTATTCACCCTCACTGACGGGGAGAGCGTTATGATAACTGTCGGCGAGTGGTCGCAGGGGCGGCTGCTGCCCTTGGACGAATACATCTGCGAAAAGACTAAATACTTCGGCGTTATCGACAGGCTGCGTGAGTTTTACAGGGCGTTACCCCCTGCAAAAAAGCCCGCTGCGGCTAAGAGCAGGGTGACTATACACAAAATAAAGAAATAAAGGAAGGTAATCAAAATGGCTAAAAATGTTTTTCTATTCTCGGGGCAGGGCTCACAGTATGTGGGGATGGCAAAGGAGCTTTATGAAGGCTTCCCTGCCGCCAAGGCATACTTTGACAAGGCAAGCGAGGTGCTGGGCTTCGACATAGCCGGCATTTGCTTTAACGGCCCCGAGGAGGAGCTCAACAAAACGATAAATTCGCAGCCCGCTATAATGGCGACATCGCTTGCGGCGTTTGCTGCGGCAACAGAGAGCGGCATTACCTTTGACGGCGTTGCCGGGCACTCGCTCGGCGAATATGCGGCAATGGTCGCTGCGGGGGTAGTATCCGTAGACGACGGCTTTAAGCTTATAAAGGCACGTGCGGCAGCTATGCAGAAGGCAGCGGAGAGCTCAAGCGGCGCAATGTATGCTATAATCGGGCTAGATGCTGACGAGGTAGAGAGGGTATGCGAGCAGACAGAGGGGTACGTAGTGCCCGTA
>Ga0310691_10006114_pt1 | contig 12928 bp, 10 predicted proteins | sample 176DNAGHGlowgp2_FD_203887 | JGI IMG/M metagenome (GOLD analysis project Ga0310691, IMG submission 203887) | Sheep rumen microbial communities from Palmerston North, Manawatu-Wanganui, New Zealand - 1766 DNA GHGlow gp2 (v2) (version 2) | ecosystem: Host-associated > Mammals > Digestive system >... | reverse complement strand
AAATGATGGTATTTCGTAAACATAAAGGAGTCATCTGCGGCATTTTGGCCGCAATCTGTTATGGCACCAACCCGTTTGGTGCCCTGCCGCTCTATGCAGAAGGGGTAAACACTTCTTCCGTGTTGTTCTACCGCTTCTCGATGGCGGTACTCATGCTGGGAGTGATACTGATAGCAGAGCGTAAGAGCTTTCGCATCAATTTTCAAGAGACAAAGGTGCTGGGGTCACTGGGACTGCTCTTTGCGGCATCGAGCATTACCTACTACCAGAGTTTCCACTTCATGGATGCCGGCATCGCCAGCACCATACTGTTTGTATATCCTGTCATGGTGGCAGTCATCATGGCAGCGTTCTTCCGCGAGCGGGTTACGGCGATGACCGTCACCTCCATTCTCCTGGCATTGTTGGGCATCGCCTTGCTCTATCGTGGCGGTACGGGAGTCACCCTCAGTACCGTGGGCATCCTGCTGGTGATGGTTTCCTCGCTGACCTATGCTGTCTATATCGTAGTGGTCAATCAGTCGAGTATCCGCATGTCGTCACTGAAACTCACGTTCTACGTGCTGCTGGTGTGCATGCTCTCATTGGCTGTCTATTCCACGACTTCACCTGACCTGCATCTGATGCTGCCACCATCGCCTCACGCCTGGTTCTTCGCCTGTTGGCTGGGACTGGTGCCCACAGTGCTCTCGCTGGTGCTGATGACCGTCTCCGTACATGAGGTTGGAGCCACGCCAACCGCCATCATGGGAGCCTTGGAGCCACTGACAGCCGTAGCCATCGGCGTGCTGGTATTCGGAGAATCGCTTACCGTCCGCCTTGTCATCGGTATTTTGCTGATACTTTCTGCAGTGTTGCTCATCGTGCTTGGAAAAAATTTCCATCTGCGCACAGTAACCCATACCATCTCCAGAATCATTCATAAGACTTGGCGATGGAAGTAAAATCTCCTTATTATTGACAAACAAACCTGACGGGAAGAATGTGTTGGGGAGATCCCTGACTTATTAAAGTGGACTCAATGGCTTATTATTTGTTTAAGAAGTCCTTGACCTGTTTGACGTATTCTTCCTTGTGCTTTTTGTATGATTCTGCATGTTTGGCATCGTTGGCTATCCACAACTTTTTCTTCGTTGCTTTGGCCTTATAGAGGCGGTGCACCATATCGGTAGGAACGAAGGTGTCACTGCTGCCGTGTATGAACAGCATCGGGTATGAACACCTCTTGACCTGATTGATAGCTGAAGCCTCTCCAAAGCTCCATCCGTTACTGATCTTACACAAAAGACTGGTTGTGTACATCAGGGGAATTTCTGGGAGTCCAAACTGGTTCTTCAATTCTCCTGCGAACTCGTCCCAAACACTCGTATACCCGCAGTCTTCGACGAAACGAATGTCCTTTATCCCCTCTGGCATTGTCGCAGCAGAAAGCATCATGGTCGTTGCAGCCCCCATAGAAACACCATGAACAGCCATGGTGTCAGCCTTAAACACAGATAGCCAGTGCAGGGCGTCATGCCTGTCGAGCCACCCCATCTGAATCATATCGCCATCACTATAGCCATGAGCATGTAAATCTGGCAACACCACATTATAGCCTAACTTCTTTTCGTATAATCGTGCCAGAAAGAGAAAGTCTATAGCGCAATCTCGCCAGCCATGTAGTATCAAGGCTGTCTTGTTTCCGCCATTCCTGATATATAGGACATGGTGCCTTTCTCCTGTCGGCATTGTGATGAAGGTGTCTCGCAAGCCGCCAATCCTGCGCAGGCTATCAATCCAGGGACGTGTTTCTGGATAGTTTATGAATAGCTCACGATAACAAAAGGCTGTGTCTTTCCTGTTTACGTCAGGCGATAGGGAATAGTCAAGCATATAGAAACTTCCCCCGATGGAAGCAACAACAAGTATCGCTAAAATGACGGCTCCACACCAGATAGACACCTTCTTCAATATTGGTACACGCTTTCTTTGTTTCATAGATTCAATTCTTTAAACCGATCAATGCCGCCCGCCAACAGCTCTATAGTCAGCTAGAGGAGCAATCCTGACTGGACGGCGCTCGAGCCGGTGTAGTTCAGTTGCGTAAATATTTTTCTGGCTGCAAAGATACGATTAAGCGAGCAGAAAACCAAATTTTCTTCGCCATTTTCTGTTCTTGATAGGTGCTCAGACGACGGCGGCGGATGGCCTATTTCGTCGTACCTTTGCAGTTGTAATACAAAAGACAAAGAGAAAAGTAGTTATCACATGACGGAGAACTGCAAACTGTGGGACTAAAGTAATAAATTATCCTAAAATCAGGCCGACAATTTACAGAATTCATCAGAATTGACTAACTTTGCCACAATAATGATACAGACAGATAAATCAAGATTCATGTATTAAAAACGGGCGAGGTGCGTGTTTCACCCTACCTGCATGTTCTGCCGCATGTCATTGAATTATAAATCGGAATTTATAAAAGCCTCATGAATATAGAAGACTATCGAGAGTATTGCCTGTCGTTGGGCAATGACATAGAAGAAAAACTGCCGTTCCAGAAATTCAAGAGCGGAGAGGGAGTATTGGTGTTCTACGTCTCAGGCCACATGTTCTCATTCTTCGACTGTAATGATTTTTCAGTCATCTCGCTGAAATGCCAGCCAGAGCGCATCGAGGACTTGAAGGCACAATATGACTGCATCGGCAATCCATACAACGAATCGCCCAAGCACTGGATAGGCATTTATCCTGATGCGGCTCCCGATGAACTGTTGAAGGAACTGACCCGAAACTCCTACGAGATAGTCAAGGCGAAGTACAAAAAAAGCAAGAAGTAGCATGGTCAGAAAAAGATGATTGTAATATATTAGAAAGAGCATCTGACTAACCGCAAAAGCAAAAAGGAGCAGCATTTAGTCGGGGGGCTTGCTTAGGCAAGCTCCCTTCGACGAGCGGCTCTTTTTTTTATGATAGAGTTCTTTTATTACAGATAATTTTAGTACCTTTGCAGCCAGAATGAGACGGACACTGATAACGGCAGAAATACTAACGGCTCTTTGCGCTGTTTGCTTGATGGTTTTGCTAAACTGGCAGAACCATGATGATGTGACTGTCACAGAATCCTATCAGCATCGTGAGTCGTCCGTCCTGGCTCCCCAGCACCGTCACCATCAGGAAGCCACGCTGACCGACGCCTCGCAGATTTACCGAATCTGCAGTTCCCGTCCCCAGCGAGTACTACCTACTCAGGGCGCAAAGACGGAAAGAACCATTACACCGTTTGGCAGTTTTGCCAACCGGCAACATATCGTCAAACCCCTTTATTCCTACTACGACAGCAGATGCCGCCGTGAGACGGCACCATTTTGTATGTCGGCCTCATGCGACTATTACGTCATCGCACTGAGGCACATCATTCGTTGACATAGTCTCGGTTACCACAGGGACACACACATTTTCAATTCACATTAATATATATAAATGTAACCGTGCGGCCGTCAGGCCGATCGGATCAGATTAACTATGTCAAGTATCAAAAACCTGGAGATGGCTACTGCCCTCTCCACCTATCAGCATATCGAGATTAAGAAGTCACTGTTTTCAACCAAGGCCATCTATACGCCTACGCAGAGCCAGGCCAAGGCCATCATCCTGGAGTACACTCCCTCGGAGGGCGAGCGCCTGGAGCGACTGTTAGACATGCCGCTCGACAAGATGGCTGCCGACATCCGGCAGAAGGGCAAGCCCGTGGCTGGTGCCAACGGCAACTTCCGTATGGAGCTCTGCCTGAGCGATGACCACCAGTTCTGCGCCGTGCAGTTGCTGCGCTTCGGCGACTTCCAGTACAAACCGGTCTTTGAGCCCCGCTTCTACGAGGGCAAGGATGTGGAGTATATCATGCAACTGATTTAGTTTACCTCTGGTACGCAGGTGTCTCACCTGCGGGTAGCCGCAAGTGAGACACTTGCGTACCAGAGAAGAACTGAGTAGATTCTGGTTATAGTACTTTTTTTTAATAATTGTGAATAATGAGCGATGATTTCAGCTTTATTTCGTACTTTTGCAGGCGTCTATTGCAAGCATCGTTAATAATATAGTAAAGCCAAGATGAAACGCTTGTGGCTGATATTGATTTTTACAGCCTTTACAGCCGTTGTGATGAAGGCTCAGGAGACGTCGGCGTCTGAGGATGCTGTCGGTAATCCTACTTTTGTGCCGACGGTTAAGGTGAGTAAGGTGATGGTCGACGGCGATAGCATCCAGTATATGGAAATGTCAAGCGTCTACTGTTATCCTCAGATGGCTTTTAGCAGCAAGCGCCAGCAAAAGTCGTATATGAGACTGGTCAACAATGTCAAGAAGACGTTGCCGCTGGCCAAGGAGGTGCGACAGATTCTCATCGAGACGGCCGAATATCTGGAGACGTTGCCTGATAAGAAGTCGAAAGACGAGCACATGAAACTGGTAGAGAAGAGTGTGTATCGTGAGTACAAGCCTAAGATGAAGAAACTGACGTATTCTCAGGGCAAGTTGCTTATCAAACTTATCAACCGCGAGTGCAACTCTACGAGCTATGAAGCTATACAGGCCTTTATGGGGCCTCTGCGTGCCGGTTTTTGGCAGGCTTTTGCGTGGGCTTTTGGCGCTTCGTTGAAGAAAGAGTACGACCCTGAGGGCACGGATCGCTTGACGGAGCGTGTGGTGCTTATGGTGGAGGCTGGGCAGATATAGTTAGATGCTATAGATGCTATAGAAGCTATAGATGCTATAGAAGCTATAGATGCTATAGACACTTAATTCTCAGAGTATAGCACTTGGATGATGGTCTGACCTACAGCCTGCAGGGTAATACGGTCTAAGTGCTCCATGTCGTCGTTCACCGTGTGCCATGTAGGGCCGAAGGAACTAGCCTCGCAGTCGGGGTAATAGGGGATAATGTCGATGCATGGAATACCTGCCACTTGATTCACAGGCAAGTGGTCGTCGGTTATTGCAACACCCTCATCCTTTGGGAACAGACTGCCATAACCTATGGTTTCTGCAGCCTGCCACACTTTCTTCACTACATTGGGCGCAAACTGTAGCGACACTCCCTCTTGATAGAACCGTGCTCCCTGGCCTCCTACCATGTCGAGCAGTATGCCATATCTGATGGTGGTGTCAGCATGATTGGCGGCGCTATATTGCTGTGCCCAATGCTGTGCCCCTAAAGCCCATGTGTCGCCGTCGTTGCCGTTATGCTCAGCCCATTGCGGGGTGCCCCAGTCCTCGGCATCAAAGCATACGAAGTCTACGCCTATGGACAGCGTGTCGCTACTTATCAGGCGTGCTACCTCTAACATCACGCCTATGCCCGATGCCCCGTCGTTGGCGGCCATTACAGGCTGGCGATGGTTCTTCTCGTCAGGGTCGTTGTCGGCCCAGGGGCGGCTGTCCCAGTGGGCACATAGCATGACGCGTTGCTTAGCTTCCGGGCGGTATGCGGCAATGATATTAGTGCTTTTCAGCACCGTACCGTCATAGCCTTTTAAGTCGGCTTTTTGCAATGTGACGCTCATTCCCAGCTGTTCAAACTTTCGCGCAATCCATTGTCCGCACTGCTCGTGAGCTTCGCTGTTCATCGTGCGTGGCCCAAAGGCGCACTGATGCTCGCAGAAGCTGAAGGCAGAGTCGCTTAGGAATGTAGGTCCAACAGGCTCATTTTGTGCCACAGGCTCGGTGCTGCTCTTCTTGCCACCGGTGCACGCGCCAGCAAGCACTGCAGCGATACATATTGTTATCAGGCTTCTATTCATGCTTCGTTTTCGATAAGATTTTTTACGTTAGTGTTGTGCTTGACTGTCATACTTGAAGTTGCTCTTCATGGCATAGAGCGTTGCTGTACTTGCGTCATGACACGTAAGAAGTTTCCGCCCCAGATTTTCTGTATGTCGCGCTCGGAGTAGCGGCGCGCTAACAGCTGACGTGTAAACTGCAACAGCTCCGAAGAGTCGCGGAGCCCGCGGATGCCGCCGTCGCCGTCGAAGTCGGTACCTAGTCCTACGTGGTCGATGCCCATCACCTTGATAGCATGCTCCAGGTGAGCTATGGCATCGAGGATGGTAGCTTCGCGTGGCTTCTGGGCCGCAGTGGCTTCCTCAACGAGGAATCCATGGTAGAGCGTCACCTGCATCACACCGCCCTTTGCCGCCAGCCGTCGCATCTGCTCGTCGGTGAGGTTTCGCGGATGGTCGCAGAGTGCCCGGCATGAAGAGTGGCTACATACGATGGGGGTGGTGCTGATGTCAAGTGCGTCGTAAAACGACTTTTCGCCACCATGGCTCAGGTCTACCATTACCCCTAAGCGGTTCATTTCGCGGATGACCTGTTCGCCGAATCGGCTCACACCGTTATGTGTGTTGCTTCCGCGTGCGGAGTCACAGATGTCGTTGTCGCCATTGTGGCAGAGAGTTATATACACAGCGCCGCGTTTAGCGAAATGCTCAACGTTCTGTAGCCTTCCTTCCAGCGCCAGACCGTTTTCTATACCCAGCATGATGCTTTTGCGCCCCTGCCGTTTGTTTTCATAGAGGTCGCCGGGGGTGCGTGCCAGACTGATATACTGGCTGTTGTGCCGGACGATGTCTTCAATCTTGTCAAATATCAGGTCTGTATACTCCTTAGGTCCTTTTGCTTGTTTCTTGACATTGTCGCCAAGTAAGGCGTCGAAGTCTACCTTGCTCGAGAAGGTCTCGCCCATTTTGGGCTGCGGCAGATAGCAGACCATAATGGTTGCGTCCTGCCGACCTTCGGTCATCTTATGCAGGTCTACGAGTATGCGGTTGTCGCGTTGGTCAAAGTGGATATTCTGCGGGAAGAACATCGGCGTGTCGCAGTGGGTGTCAAGGGTCAGCACGCGGTTGTGAGTATCCTGAGCTTGTCGGTAGGCGTTGGCCTCGGCTACGAGCCAACGGAACAGCGGCTCGCCATCGGCTAGGCACTCAGGGTGCCACTGCACGCCGAGTATACTTTTATACTCAGAGCTCTCCATGGCTTCTATGGTGCCGTCCTTGGCCGTGGCTACAACACGGAACTTGTCGCCGGCCTCGTTGACTGCCTGATGGTGGAAACTGTTGACGTACAGCAGTGTATCAGTGATAGTTCCGGAATCTCCGAACTCTCCGACATTTTTATATATATTATATAATGCGGAACCCTCTACAATGTTGACGCTGTGAGTGGCTTCCGCTCGGTCGGCATCTTGCGAATGCTTGACGGTGGTGATAGGGATATCTTGGCACACTTTGCCTCCTAAGGCAGCTGCCAGTGTCTGTATGCCGCGACAGATGCCGAGTATGGGCATCTGGCGATTATAGGCCAATTGTGTTATCAGCAGTTCCGGCAGGTCGCGCTCGCTGTTGATACTGTGTAATGCCGGCACAGGCTCCTCGCCGCACCACAAGGGGTTGATATCGCTGCCTCCGCTGAGGATGAGGGCGTCAATATGGCTGAGCGTGTTCAGTAATACGTGCTTGTCGGCAGATGGCGGTATGACTAATGGCACACCACCAGCTCGTATCACCGACTCATAATATCCGCGTCCCAACTTACAGGCCAGTTCTTCGTAGTTGCCTGTAATGCCTATTATCGGGCGGCGTTCTGCAGCAGGAAACGTTTCATATATGGCATCAACGTGTGTCTGCAGGTTAAATGTCTTCATCCTTTACCTCTATTTCCCGTTTGATACTCTGTTCCAGTGATATCAATGTTTCCGTTGATGTTACGCCGTGAATACCCTGTAGCTTGCCGTTAAGCAGTTCCATCAATTGCTCATTGTCGCGGGCGTAAAGCTTTACCAGCATCGTATAGGGTCCCGTGGTGAAGTGGCACTCCACCACTTCTGGAATATGTTGTAACTCTTCAACGACTGTTTTGTACATTGAGCCCTTCTCCAGCGTGATGCCTACGTAGGTGCATGTGCTGTAGCCTAGGCTTTTGGGGTTGACGTCGAAACCGCTGCCGGTGATGACGCCGGCCTCAATCAAGTGCTGTACACGTTGATGGATAGCTGCACGTGACACATTGCACTCGGCGGCGACATCTTTAAACGGAATGCGTGCGTTTTTTGACAATATGGTTAAGATCTTCTTGTCAAGCTTGTCTATTTTTTCCATGAATCAGTGGCTTTTGTTACATTTTGTCAGCAAAAGTACGTATTTCTTTTGATATATGCAACAAATTGTGACTTTATTTTCTAAAAACCTACAATTCTAATCCCATAAGCAGTTTTACATAAGTGTTGATAGCATCGCTGATTTCTGATATCCGTATATATTCGTTGGCGGAATGGCTGCGGCTCGACTCTCCAGGCCCCATTTTCAGCGATGGGAACGGCATGAGCGCCTGATCGCTGAGCGTCGGCGAGCCAAATGGTTCTTTGCCCAAAGCCAAACAGCGCTTTACTAAGGGGTGGTTCTCTGGTATTGCCGAGGAATGAAGCCTGAATGAGCGCGCTTTCAGTTCGCAGCGCTTCATGTGCTTTTGCAGAAATTCAAACAGGTACTCGTTTTGGTAATATTCATTGGTACGTACATCGATGACGAAGTGCAGCAGGTCGGGCACGACATTGTGCTGTGTGCCACTTTGTACTACTGTTACTGTCATCTTGGTGGGTCCCAGCAGCGGACTTTCCTTGCGAAAGCGATAGTCGCGTAGCCAGACCAGGTCGTCCAGAGCTTCGTAGATAGCGTTTACTCCCTCGTTGCGGGCGGCGTGTCCGCTTTTTCCGTGGGCATAGCCGTCAATAACCATCAGTCCCTTCTCTGCCGTGGCAGGCTGCATGCCCGTAGGCTCGCCAACGATGGCCACGTCAATCCTTGGCAGTTGTGGCAGTACGCGGCTGAATCCGTCTTTGCCCGACACCTCTTCCTCTGCCGAGCATACCCACAGGATATTATAGTTGCGCGCCCTGTTGGCCATGATGCGGTAAGCCTGTAGCGTGGCTACCAGCCCTCCGCCACAGTCGTTAGAGCCTAAGCCATAGAGCACATCGCCCTCTATTGATGGCTCAAAGGGGTCGCGCGTCCATGTGGCTACGGGCTTCACTGTGTCAATATGTGCGTTAAGCATTAGTGTGGGACGGCTGTCGTCCCAGTCCTGGCAGCCCACCCACAGGTTGTTGCCCTCGCGGCCATAGCCCAGATTCCACTTCTCAAGGTGGCTGGCCATGATATCGGCAGCTGCCGTTTCGTCACGGCTGATGCGCGGAGTGGCAATTAGTTGCCGCAACAGGTTGACGGCATCGATTGTGTATAGTTCCATATGTTTGATGTTGTATAGCTGACTGTCGGCTGCAAAATTACTCAAAATAATCGGAACGCTCAACGTCGTGGCCACTTTAATTGCGGATTTTGGTTAAAGTTTGCAAACGCAAACCGACTCTCAACTATTATGCTTACCTTTGCACAAGAAATGAGCCAGCCAGCAAATCTTGGTACGCAAGAAGGACAAAAGGCTCGGTAAAGAATTAATTTATCACAAGATGAAAAGAAGTTATCTGCAACTGTTACTGCTGATGTTGCCACTCGTGGGTTGCGCACAGAAGAACCACAACCTGGAAGTGGCCAAGAATCTGGACATCTTCAACCAGGTATACAAAAATCTCGACCTGTTTTATGTCGACACGCTGAACCCTGGCGAAGTCATCGGCACAGGAATCAAAGCTATGCTGCGGCAACTGGACCCCTATACGGAATATTACCCCGAGAGCGAGACGAAAGACCTGAAGATGATGCTCACGGGCAAATATGCCGGCATCGGTGCGCTGATACGCTACCACCAGCGTCTGAAGCGTGTGGTTATCGACGAGCCTTATGAAGGCATGCCCGCTGCCGAGGCGGGGCTGAGGAAGGGCGACATAGTGTTGGCTATCGATGACTCACTGATGACCGACAAAGATGTGAGCTACGTCAGCAGCCACTTGCGCGGTGACGCCGGGTCGAACTTCGTACTTAAAGTATTACGTCCCTCCATAGGCAAGGAGCTAAAGTTTAAAATCACACGGCGAGCTATTAAGCTGCCAGAACTGCCCTATTACGGCATCGTTGACTCCACAAACGACAAGAAAATCGGCTACATTAACCTTAACCAGTTTACCGAAGGCTGTGCCAAGGAGGTAAGACGCGCTTTCGTCGATTTGAAGAAAAAGGGCATCACAGCCCTGGTGTTTGACCTTCGCAGTAACGGTGGCGGATCAGAGTCAGAGGCCGTTGACATTGTCAATCTGTGGCTGGGCAAGGGCAAGACCATTGTCGAGAACCGCGGCAAGATTTCTCAGGCCAGTCATCTGTACAAAACGCGCTTAGAGCCTGTCGACACTGTGATGCCTTTGGCCGTATTGGTCAATGGCGAGACTGCGTCGGCCAGCGAGATTACCAGCGGCTCGCTGCAAGACCTGGACAGAGCAATTATAATAGGTACGCGCACGTATGGCAAGGGACTGGTGCAGGTGCCGTTAGAAATGCCCTACAACACCAACCTGAAGTTGACAACGTCGAAATACTACATTCCCAGCGGGCGCTGCATACAAGCCATCAATTACCGGCGTAACGGCGCGGGAGGCTATCGTGAGCGCGTGGCCGACTCGTTGACACACGTTTTCCATACTGCCGCCGGGCGTGAGGTGAGAGACGGTGGTGGTATCACCCCCGACGTAGAGATTAAGAATGACACCATTCCCAACATTGCATACTATCTGTCGGCTTCAGGGCTGGACTCTACCGAGGTGATGTTCGACTGGGTGGCCGACTATATTAACCATCACATGTCGATAGACGTGCCAAAGACTTTCCACTTAAGCGATGCTGAGTTTGCCGACTTCAAGCAGCGCGTGGCGGCAAGCGGGTTCAACTATGACCCCGTCAGCGTAAAGCAGCTTCAAGAGCTTATCAAGACTGCCAAGGCTGAGGGCTATTACGAGCAGGCCAAGGAGACTTTTGCGTTGCTGGAGAAACAACTCAAGCACGACGTTGCCAAAGACATAGACAAGCATGAGGCTATTCTCAGACAAATGCTGGAGCTGGAAATCATCGGCGCCTACTATTATCAGGCCGGCAGCATAGAGCGCGGATTGCAGTATGACAAGCAGCTGAAGGAGGCCGTCAGGCTTTTGCAGTCGCCCGACGAATACAAAAAACTGCTTATGCCGAAAAAAGCAGCGTAAAAGTTTGGCGGTTTATAAATTTATTCGTACCTTTGCAACCGTTCAGTGGAATGAGAGGCCCATGAGGGTCTCTCTTTTCCATTATAATAGCAAAACATAAATGATTAGCAGAGACGTAGTAAAGACTTTGGTGGAAGAGTGGTTGCAGGGCAACGACTATTTCCTTGTAGACATTAACTTTGGTGCTGACGATCGTATCGTGATTGAAATTGACCATGCCGATGGCGTGTGGATTGAAGACTGTGCTGAGTTGAGCCGTTACCTGCAGGAAAAGCTTGGCGATGAGCTTGGCGACTATGAACTGGAGGTTGGAAGTGCTGGCATTGGTCAGCCCTTTAAGGTTGAGCAGCAGTATGTGAACCATGTCGGCGACGAGGTGGAGGTGCTGCAGAATGACGGTCAGAAGATAAAAGGAGTGCTGAAAAGTATCGACGGCCGTAGCTTTACTGTTACCGTTCAGCAAAAACAGACCGTGGAGGGCAAGAAGCGCCCGGTGATGGTCAATGTCGACAAGGTGTACTCTATGGATGGCGTGAAGTCGGTGAAATACCTATTGTCATTCAAGTAACTCCATTGGTAACTTCGGAAATCGCAATCAATAAAAACGACAATATATTAATGGCAACAAGAAAAGACGCGAAGGGTCCTTCAATGATTGAGACCTTTCAGGAATTTAAAGAGACCAAGAACATTGACCGTACAACACTGGTGAGTGTGCTTGAAGAGAGTTTCCGCAATGTGATAGCGAAGATGTTCGGCTCTGACGAGAACTTTGATGTCATCGTGAACCCCGACAAGGGTGACTTCGAAATCCACCGCAACCGCATCGTTGTTGAAGACGGCGAGGTGCAGGATGAGAACAAGGAGATAGCCCTCTCCGAGGCTCAGAAGATAGAGCCCGACTACGAGGTTGGCGAGGAGGTATCTGAGGAGGTGGACTTCCAGAAGTTTGGCCGACGCGCCATCTTGAACCTTCGCCAGACACTGGCTTCAAAGATTTTGGAACTGGAGCATGACTCGCTGTATCAGAAGTATAAGGACAAGGTAGGCACCATCGTCAGTGGCGAGGTGTATCAGATGTGGAAGCGCGAGGTGCTCCTGATGGACGATGAGGGCAACGAGCTGCACCTGCCTAAGTCGGAGCAGATACCTTCTGACAGTTATCATAAGGGCGAGACCGTGAGAGCTATTGTCAAAGAAGTGCAGAACGAGAACAATAATCCTCGTATCATCCTTTCGCGTACTAGCCCCGTGTTCCTGGAGCGACTGTTGGAAGCTGAGGTTCCAGAGATTAACGATGGCCTGATAACCATCAAGCGCGTGGCACGCATGCCTGGCGAACGTGCCAAAGTTGCCGTGGAAAGCTATGACGAACGTATTGATCCTGTAGGTGCTTGCGTGGGTGTGAAGGGCAGCCGCGTGCACGGTATCGTGCGTGAGCTCGGTGGCGAGAATATCGACGTTATCAACTATTCCTCTAACGTGCAGCTCTTCATCCAGCGTGCCCTCTCGCCTGCCAAAGTCAGCAGTATTACCCTTGACGAGGAGAACCGTAAGGCTGAGGTCTATTTGCAGCCAGAGGAGGTGAGCCTGGCTATTGGTAAGGGCGGTATGAACATCAAGCTGGCATCAATGCTCACAGAGCACACCATTGACGTGTTCCGTGTCGTGAGCGAGGGCACTGAGGACGAGGATATCTATCTGGATGAGTTCTCTGATGAAATTGACCAGTGGATCATTGAC
>Ga0310691_10006113_pt1 | contig 12929 bp, 12 predicted proteins | sample 176DNAGHGlowgp2_FD_203887 | JGI IMG/M metagenome (GOLD analysis project Ga0310691, IMG submission 203887) | Sheep rumen microbial communities from Palmerston North, Manawatu-Wanganui, New Zealand - 1766 DNA GHGlow gp2 (v2) (version 2) | ecosystem: Host-associated > Mammals > Digestive system >... | reverse complement strand
TCCATACCAAGAATCGCTATATTATACTCTTCTATGATTCTGAATTTGATTCATATGACTATGTGCAGAATGACTTGTTCTTCATTCATTAGTTGATAGAATGGTTATATACCCATTTTTCTTATTATACTGAATAACAATCTGACTTTGGGAAAAAGAAAAAAACAAAGAATATATAACACCTGAACGCAGAAAAAAGAAACATAAAAAACATTAACTCCTCTAAAATTACTATTTAAATATAATAAACAATATCAATGCCAAATGAGATTCAACCACTAATAATATGAACAATCATTTGAGTAATTGTAGGTTTTATTGCTGCAAAATTAACAATCCATTCTGCTGTTAAAAATGCACGTTCTAAATCAGTAAAACAAGCACGTAATGTAATTTTATGAGATGTTAACGAAAAACTTGCACCTGCTCTTCCTTGATTCCCATACGATTTTAAAGATATGGTATTTATATGAAAATGAATTGATTATTTAGTATTCGATTGATTAGCTTCTGGTCACTTAAGAAAAATAATTCTATTAGAAATAAAAAGTTGACAATCTCTTTTAAACAGAAACGAATCAATGATAAAAAATGCTGTATGAAATTGATTAGTCTCATATGAAGTATTTAGAGTTCATACATAATTTTATCTTCTAAATCAAATAATCTATGAAAACCATGGTAATCTCATCTTGATACTTTAATCCAATTCATCCATGACACATAGAATGCTTAGAACTTTGCAAAGAATTATGAGATGAACTGTGGGTAATAGTAAATAATGATGAACAAGCAAGATTAAAAACAGGTAAAGAAACTGTTTTTCAAGACGAAAATTTCAGAATAAAAATTGTTAACTCACTTAAAGTCGTAAATGAAACCTTCCTATCAATAGATAAAGACTGATCGGTTTGCGAAAGTATAAAAGCAATATCAAAATTAATAAAAGAAAAATACTGAAATGATACAAAAATAATTTTTTGAAAATGATGAGATCGCTTTTCATGAAATATCCCAGAAGTTCAAGTATGTAAAGATTTATGAATAGAAATTAAAGATTGATTATGAGCAAAAACTCATAATAGCAGTGATTACAGAGCAAAATCTGAACAATAATTTACATACTCTCCACAGTATCAATTCAAAGTAAATTTAATGCATTTTTCATACATTGCAACAATGAATTAAGCAAATGCAAACGAGATTTACTGAGCTCTACATTCGATTCATCAATAATTTTATAATTATGATAGTATGAATTAAAAACCTGTGCTACATCTAAACACCACCTTGCAATATAATTTGGCTTATATTCATTTGCAGCCTTCTGAACTTCCTCTTCAAATCATGCCAATTTCAACAAAATAAGCTTTTCTTCATCAGAATTTAATAAACCATAATCTGAATTTCATGAAATATCCCATACATTTTTTCTAAGAATCGAAGACATCCTAGCGGTTGTATACTGAAGATATGGTCAAGTCTCTCATTCAAAAGATAAAGCAGTCTGTTGATCAAATATAATTTTCTTTTCACTATCCTGTAAAAGCATACCAAATTTCATTGCTCAAAATGCTATTTTTCTAGCAGTTTGTTTTTTTTCTTCTACAGGAATATCTCTATCAGAAACCATTGACTGAGCTTTTTCTAATAATTGATCACGAAAATCTTCATAAAGAATCACATTTCATGCACGTGATGACATTTTTCCCTCCTTTAAATCAACTAATCAATAAGAAATATGCTGCAATTTATCACGACTTATTCACATAATCTCTAATGTCTTAAATAATTGTGCAAAATGATGCTCTTGTTCTGATCCAACAACATATAACGATTTATAATAATTAGGATAATCCGATTGCTTTCTAAAAGCTAATCAAATATCTTTAGTAGAATATAAAGATGCTCAATTAGATTTTAAAAGCAAAAACCATCATAAATTATATTCTTCCAAATTAATGGCCAAAGCTCATTCAGAAATTACAGCCTTTCACTCACTTTGTAATTTACGAACCAATTCTACTCATGGTTTTTCAACTTCACTCTCAAAATACCACCTATCTATCTCCTCACTTCAAAGTTCTGCAAAAATCTTTTTCATATCCTGTAAACATAATTCCCTAGTTTCCTTCCAAATCTTATTTAATTCTTCATCACCATCTTCCAATTTTTTCTGTAAATTTCAAATTTCTACTTTATAAACATCAGGATTTTCATCCACTTTTCTAGTTGCATCTGAATATAGAGTTCATACCCACTTTGAAAAATTTTCTTTTGGAATGTCTCATTTATAAAATTTCACATAATACCAAATCCATTTAGCTACATGAGCTCAAATATCTCACGGATAACAACACTTAACAACATCATTACCAGCAAACTTTAATATTCTAGCATTAGATTCACTTACCAAAATATTTCTAATATGTCATATATGAATTGCCTTATGAGTATTTGGCTGCCATCACTCAAGTATAAATTGTTTTCAAGTAAACTCACCTCTTCAATAATCATCTCCTTTATTTTCTATTTTTTCTATCACATCTTTTGCAAATTTTTCTGAATTTAATACTGCATTAACATAAGGTCATACAGATATTATTTCAGAAAAAAATTCAGAAATTTGAATTTTATCTACTATTTCATTACTAATCTGAACAGGATTTTTTCATAATACTTTAGCCCACTTAAAACAAGGGAATGCAAAATCTCATTTCACATTATCCGGAGCCACAACAACATCACAAATTATTTCATCAACATTCACTCAAAGATTTGGAGCAATAGATTGAGCAAACTCATACATTAATTTTTGAATCATTAATAATTTTTACAACAATAAAACTATAATACATTCTAATAATTCTTCAAACATTTGCAAAATGTTTTACACTAATTTATTTAAATTTATAAATAATAATTACGATTAAATTTTCTTGTAGTTTATTTGACAAATAATAGATAAATATGTATAATAAATTATATTTATTTATATTATTAACGATTACAATGATACGACCATTCAAAAAACATCATTGAGAAACAAATGAAACAATACACACTAAAAACAATAAAAGAAATAAGGATTATTGTGAAGCTTTACTAAAAGAAATGTCATCCACAGAGAAATTCGACTTCTCAAAAATAGACAACGACAATCTACATGATATACTTAACTATAATCCAACAGATAAATCAGAGGAAGAAAAAGTAAATACAATTAAAGCACAAATTCTAAACCGATTAATCAAGAAATTTAAATTTTCAACAATTGACATCTGAAACATACTGGATTCTGTACCAACATTTTCATGAGAAAAAGCCGAATTAGCAATTGCTGACGATGAAAAAAATCTAGATTGAGTTAGAGAAGATGAAAATTGAAAACTATACATAACAATAAATGGAGAAAGATGCTATCAATATGAAAAAGGTATCAGCTGACTCGCATACAAAATGAATCCAGAATACTCAATTGATACATTGGATCCATTAACAATTTGAATATTTAACAAGTGACAAATGATCAAAGGTGTTGAAATTTGAATAAATTGAAAACCCATACAGCAACCAGACAAACAGTTAAAACAGAAAGAAAACAGTGATGAACAAGATCCTGAACAAAGATTCCTCAAAAGTATAAATATAAGTAGAATATTAGTAGAAGATGATTCTCTGCTTAAACCTTTGGATATGAAACTCATACCATCTGATGATAAAAATAATATAGACTGAGTTAGAAAAGATGAAAATTGAAAACCATATATAACAATAAATGGAAAAAGATGCTATCAATATGAAGAAGGTATCAGCTGACTCACATATAAACGAAATGTTAATTTTCCTACCTATATACCAGATATTCCTCTAACAATATGATTTTGTGAAAATTGAAAATTTACTACATCAATACCAATCTGAAGAGATTGAAAACCATATATCTAATCAATATTACACATTAAAAGTCTTAAAAAAGTATATCAAATCATCTATAAAAATTAGTAGATAATAATATTTATAATTAATAAGCATGAACACTTTTAATAACAATTGTAATACAATATTAAAAAAGTGAATCGTAAAAAAAGATAAAAATAACCATAATTATATAACAATTAATGGACAAAAATTTACAGAACATCACAAATGAATCAACTAAGTCATATATAAAATAAATAGGAAAAAAATAATCAATTCATATTTTTAACGTTGTGAGTTTACGAAAATTGAGAATTTATATTAATAAAAGAAATTTCAATTTTCTGAAAAGAATATAAACCTGATACAACTTATGAGGGATGAAAAGGACAAAAAAATGCAGCTGAAAAACGGCTTTAAAAATGAATGCAAATAAGATGAATAAAATAATAAAGTTACTATACGAAAAAAAATTTTTAAAAAAGTAGAAAATACTTAATAAAAAATTTCACTACACTATAAATTTGTTTTTCTTAAAGTTATGTAGTTTTTAGAAAAAAATTAATTCTAATCTTTTTTTTATAAATTAAAAAATTTTTAATCAAATAACAAATAAACAAAACAAGAAAACATATTTATAATTTATTTTACCAACTTTTAAGTAAAAAACCACTTTCACAAATCCTCAAAACAATCATAAAATAATACATAAATTACAATTGACAAAATAAAGGAAATACTTATATATGTGTGGCAAAAATACTATTACATTATTCTTTAAACATAAATAATGAACATTAACTTAATTAAAGCTATAACTATACCAAACGATAGAATAAAAGCTATTTTGAACATACTTGAAGAAATTAGATTCAATATCAAAATAATATTTCAAAAACAAAATTTACAAAAAAAAGACACAGAACAAATAACAGATAAAAATGAATCTAACGATACCGATATAAAAACATTTATCCCTGAATATCTATATAATATAGACATAAGCCAAATGATAGAATTAGGTTTTTCAACATCAGAATGAGAATATATGAAATTTAAAAAATGAGTAGTACAAAAAGATAAAAACTGACATAAATACATAAAAATCAATGATCAAAAAGTCACAGAGCATTATAAATGAATTAATTGACTTTCATATGAAACAAATCCATACTATCCATTACACGATACAACACTTTTAAGAATATGATTTTGTGTTGATTGAAAATTTACACATTATGTAAATATAACAGCTCTTTGAACACCAGAAAAATCCAAACTAATAAATTCTGAACTTGAAAACAAATTATGAACAAATTTATATCTTCTAACATCATACAATGAATCAGAAATAAATGACTTTATATATAACATTTCACCACAACAAGTTTATAAAGAATATTATAATAATTATAGATTTAGAAAAATTCATGAATACACTAAAGATAACAAACCACAAAAAAATGAAGACAAACCCTGATTTACTTGAATATGATTCATAGAATTCAAAAAACAAAATGAATATAATACTAAAATACCATGAATTCTAATAGCAGAATTTAAAGATTGAAAAATCGTATGACCATGTCGTTGCTTTCGATTTTCAGACACTATACAAACAGAATATTTAATGCCAAACTATAAATAATATACAATAATTTTTTAACTAGAACAATAAAAATCCAGAAAAAAACATAAATAAATACACTAAATTTGACAAACGAAATAAGAAAATGTATAATAAAGTATAAAAGTTTTAATCAATAATCCAATATTATGGTTTCAAAAACAGAAAACGAAAATAAAACTACTTCAAAATGATTTTTTTCAAAACTCCCTGAAAACCGAAGATTTAAGTTTTTTAATCGACTATCTAATTCTAACGAAAAACTAAAAGAAAACTCAATCATACAAGAGAATTTAAGACAATCAAATGAAGATGCACGAAACCTGTTTCCTGAAAACATAAAAGAAGAAATGAATCAATCTTTGGCAAAAATGCAAGATGTTAACTTAATCACGGTTGAAATAGACCGAAATCTTAAACATGATGAGTTTTGAAATTTCATAAACATAAAAATCAACGAAAATGATCGAATGAAATGTAGACAATATCAACCAGGTATTACATGACTTGCATATAAACACATTAAAAATGATCAATATAGCGTTTGATTCTACGAAAAAGGTGAACCTATAGCAGTACTCCCTTTTAAAGGCGAAATTAAATCTGCGTAAACAACTCTCACCGTCAAATATTAATCATTCTCTATTTTGATTTAAACTTTTGAATCCATTTTATGAACAAATATATTAATTCAAATCATATTCACTTTTTTCATAAGCATATATTTTTATTACATAATAAATAATTATACAAACAATCATTTTATACAAAAGATATACCATTTTAACACATACATAAATTCAAAAAGTAAAAGAACCGCATACAAACAAATTGACATTTATAAACAAATTAATATATAAAACAAACATACAAATTTTTTAATATTTATTTAGCATCAAAATGTCCGAGTGATTAACAGAAGATGGAGTCAAAAAAGAAACTCCTGAAACTCCTGAAGTGAAAACCAATAAAATTGCACCAATAAATCCAAAAGATACAACGCCAGAACTACGAGCTCTATTTAACCTTCCAAAAGAACAAATTGATCAAATAATAACCCTCTTTGACAGTATACATCGATACGACATCTATTCAACAAACGATGATGATAATAACACTGAAAGATACCCAAAATACAAACAAGATGAACATAAAGATATTTATATCAATGTTAAATGAACAAAATTCAGAGAATTTCATAAAAATGCAAATTTCGAATGATATTGATTTTTCGAAACAAATTGAACAATTTTACTAGCACGAATTAAAGAATGAGAAATTCTTTTCCCTTGTATTTGTTTTCAAAACGTTAAAAAAGAGCAAGAAGAACGAGAAAAAAAGCGAATTCTCCCTGGAGACAAAATAGAATCAGAAAAAAATGAATAATTTTTTTATCTACTAAATTTAAAAATAATGCAAGTACCTATTTGAGTTTCAAACAGACATATTCATCTATCAAAATCTGACGCAGAAAAATTGTTTTGAGAATGATATGAATTAACTAAAATAAAGGACTTATCCCAGCCATGACAATTTGCTGCAGAAGAAGTAGTAACACTAAAATGACCAAAATGAGAAATTCAAAAAGTAAGAATTTTATGACCGTATAGATCTCAAACTCAAGTTGAAATACTTATGGCCGACCAATTTAAACTTTGAACTATGGCTCCAATTAGATTATCTTGAGATTTAAAATGATCCGCTCCTGTTGAAATCATAGCTCCAAACTGAAACCAAATCACAATAGAAGAATGAATGATAATAGCCAAAAGACATATTCACATGTTACCATCAGATGCTCAAACTTACTGAGTACAAAATAACCAAATCATAAAAATAAAATGCTGATGAGAAAGATGATTAATATTTGATGAAGTGGTAGTTCGTATAACAGATACATCAAAATTGGACACACATATCGATACAGAAGAATGAAATGCAGCAAAATTAAAAACTTGAGATGTTGCTGAAATTATAACAGACTGAGAAATTAGATTCTACAATAACAACTAAATTGTAAAAAACTAAACATGAGAGTCCCTGTTTTCATACAACCAAGACATATCCATTTATCCAAGATAGATTCAGAAAAACTTTTTGGAAAATGATATGTTTTTAATTTTGAAAAACAATTTACTCAACCATGAGAATATTTTACAAAAGAAAGATTGATTATTAAATGACCAAAATGAGAAATTAATAACATAAGCATAATCATGCCATTTAGAAAATTTACACAAGTTGAAATATTAAAATCAGATAATGATACTTTATGAATAAATGCAAAAGAAACTAAATCCTGAGAATTAAAAAATGCTGAACCAATAACTATACTTTGACCAAAATGATCAATCTACTTAAATAACAGTACAATAATCTCAGAAAAACATATTCATATGAGTGTAGCAGATGCAAAAGAATTTTGATTTAAAAATAATCAAATAGTTCAATTAAGAACACCATGAATAAACTGAAAAATCATTGAAAATGTCAGAATTAGAACAAATGATAAATTTGAATTTGATTTACATTTAAATATAGATGAATGAAAAAAGCTTTGTTTAAAAACAAATGATCGAGCTGAAATTCTAAAATAAAAAAAATCCCTATTTTGGATAAATAGGGATTTTACCAAATTATTTATTCACACTTCTCATAAGCATAATCATCACGTATCATCTAAGTTCTTTCATATCTGGACTTGTATTATTTACTATTCACTCTTGTTTTAATTTCTTCATATGATTTGTATAATATTTATTTGTAAACTCATATTTTCAATCTGACGTTCAATATAACATCCTAGAAAAAGCCGAAACAAACTCTGCTCTTGTTACTATATCATTAGGTCTAAATTCATTATTCGGCATATTGATTCACATAATTCCGAGTTGATATGCAAGAGTCACTCAATCATCATATTGCTTATCCATTTTATTTGTAACATCAGCAAAATTAATCATTCATTTTGATATATCTGGTTCACGTCACAATACATTGATTGCATAATTTGATAAAATTTTTGCCATCTGAATTCTAGTAAGATAAGAATAGATGTCAGCATCCTCTATTGATGTTTTTGTTGTAACTCAAATTTTCCTTGCATAATCATAGGCTTCTTTAAATTCTGCTGTAGGTTCAATTCAATTCACATTTTCATTATTTCTTATACTAATAGTTTGGCTTATAGTGTCTTTAGAATCTTTTTGATTATCATCTAATACATTTTCCTTCGGATTTAATTTCACATTATCCACAACAGAAGATTTTATATCTTTTTCAGCCAATGTATTACTAGATTTATCATGATTTATCTTCAAAGAATCTAAAGTTCATTTTCCACCTCATCACCCACTATATCCATCTCATTTATCACTATTCCATCTAGCATATAACTTGATATCTTCAGTAATTGGAGTATTAAAATTATACTTATTCCCACTCTCTGTATACCATCATTCAAATACAGCACCAGGTTTTAAAGATGCTTTTGGTTCTTTTATAATATCTCACTTTTTTACATTAATCTCTCTATCTATTTTTCCATCCGAAATAAGAGTAATCACTAAACTTTCAGACATATTTACAAAACAACGTACTGGAACAGCTATATCATTTAATTCACGTCCAAAACTATTATTTAAACTTTCAAATATATCATATCTAACACCTCATTTTGAAAAGATTCAAACATATCCATTTACATTCTGAGCTGACCATAATCAACCTCAAATTTCATAATACATTTTATCTATACAATTTCATTTTATCCCTCTATTTGATTGACCTTCTACCTCACAGTTATGCAATATCCTTCATAGATTAGGAATTAACATATCACGTTGAAATTTATTATTTGCTTCAATATCAGAAAATACCTTATATCAACCTTTTTCTATCACTTTCACATCTAAAGCTTCCAACGATGAAGAATTTTTAGATTCATCAACTATTCATCTCTTAGATAACTCTTCAAATCCTTCATGATAAATAGACTTTTTTTCTTCATCATAAATAGGTTCTTCCCGATGAATAGGTTCATCAATCTCATCAAATTCATCATTTACAAATTCATTAACAATATACCCATTATTTTTTCACCAAATTGTCATCAAAGCAGCCCAATCATCTGGAGTTGGTAAATACTCTCATTTAGTTGCATCACATGGATTATTAATATTTCATTGTTCCCATCCACTTCATTCCTCTGTTCAAAGCTTTCATCAATTAAATCAGCTTTCTAACAATTCATTAGTATTTATAACAAAATTTGTTGCATCGAAATTATCAATTTCCAATCATTCATAATTTACACCAACATTATTTCATCGAAAATAATAATTTCATGCACATTTTTGCATATTCAAATTAATATAATTATTAAACTCATCATATGTGTTTATTTCAACATTTTTTACTATATCATTAACTTGCATAAAGAAAACCTTATCAGGAATACACTTCAAATCAGATCATTTAGATAAGCTCTTATGTATCTCACCTCATCATATAGGTCTTGAGCACCTTCTTTCAGATAATTCTATAAGTTGATATAATTCTGAAGAACATTTCGATTCCGCTCAAACATTTCTATCTTTTATAAACATTGTATTAATTCAATCCGATACCATAATTATTCATTCTTTATCCATATTATTAGGTACACATACATTGTTTTTAACCGTAAATCATTCCCCACACATTCTCCATTTAGCATAAAGTGTTACACTATTTCATTCCACTTCATCTTTATCAAAATTCCATTGTTGTGTCAAATCGCTATCTTTATACCATCACTCAAAAGTATATCATTTCTTCACAGGAATATCTGGAGCTCTAATAGTCTTTCACTCTTCTACTTTATATGACTCAATATTACTTCAACCATTCGTATTAAATTCAACTGTTACAGGATTTTCTAACACAAAGCAACGAACTGAATGAGCAGAACCATCCATATCACCTCAATATAAAACTCATTTTTCTACATCATACCATCATAAACTTCATTCATTACTCATTGATGTCAATAATAATGATGGATAACCATAATACCTAAACTTAATACCTTCTTTCGAATCTTCATACTCAATACTTCATGCTTTCGGAATTAAAAAATCTTGCTGAAAAATTAATGGGTCTAAAACTTGAATTGATCAATTATTATCTAATCTTTTTTTCACCTCTGAAACTAAATCAGTTCCCCTTAACATTCCTGGTTCTACCGTATTTTCCTGATTTATTCCATTAATATCACTCCACATACCAATTAATTCCCTCCAATCCTCCGGAGTTGGTAAATATTCTCATTTAGTTACATCACACGGATTCTTTGAAGAATCATTTTCTCTCCATCATGTATCTGGTTGTAATATCTTACTATAATTCAAAAATCATCTATCTTGAGCACTTTGATCTATACTCACCTCTGATCTAAATCAATTTTCGACTGGAATTAATTCATTATACTCCACATATCAATTATTTCATCGAAAATAATACCTTCCATAAATACTCGTAAAATACTCATCAACTTGCTCAAGATTTTCTACAGTCTTTCATAAAATATTAGAAACTTCTGTAAAAAAATCTGGTGTACATACAAAAATAGTATAACAACTCCTCTGATCACTATAGCACTCCTCTTCATAATGACAATAGCTTTCATCATTTTTCATTTTCATTATCCTTTTAAATTTATTTACATAGCTCACATCTCATCATTCATTTACACTTTTAACCAAAACTGATTTTTTTCAATCTGACAATTTTATTACTCAATTCTGATATGCAATTTTCTTTGTCCATTTAGCATAAAGAGTAATATTTTGTTTAATATTATTGAAATCGAAGGGCTCTCACTGTAAATCAGTATTATCATACCAATCAGCAAACTCAACTCAATCTTGTACTTCACGCCTCGAATAATGCATATAATCAAATCATTTATCTCATATCACAACAAGTTCTTTTTCTTCTGGATGATTTACATCTTTAATCAAAGTAACTACTACGCTATCCGCTTCAGCTACAAATTCTTCCTTCTCTCGTTTCACTATCTCCTTTTCCTCTTGAGCATAACTAATTGGAGCTAAAAAATTTACGGTTAGCATTAGAACTAATGCCATTAAATTCATAATTCTTCTCATTTATTTTTTATTATTATATAAAATAATCTAATATAATAATATTCAAAATATCTAAATTTGTCAAAAATATTTAATTTTTTTCAAAAAAGATTTTTTTAACATTACATAATATAAAATAAATTTATCCAACAAATATAAATAATAATTTTATTGAATAACACCTAAAAATACATAATCCTATCAACATAATCCTTTAAATCTTTTACAACTTCTATGAATCTAATTAAACGACCACGATTAAATCATAAACATAAAAGAAAAATTCTCGTAATATCAGGTTGATGATTCCGTTGAACTTATGCTTTATGAATACTAAGAGCCCTAGAAGAATTAAAAATAGATAAAGAAATTGACGCAATATACTGAGTTAGCATTTGAGCTATCATATGATCTGCTCGAGCAAACTGAATGAAAGCCGAAGAAATTTTTAAAATATTAACAACAATTTCTATTACAGATTTTTATTGAAAAGAAATTCTCAAAAAATCATGATGATTTATGTCAAACAAAAAAATTAAAACTTTACTTAATAAGCATTTACCAAAAAATTTCGAAGACCTAAAAATCCCGTTTTATGCTTGAGTTGTCGATACAAACAATGCTGAGTTTAAATTATTTCACACATGAAACCTACCTGAAATTGTTCTCTGAAGCATGTCAATACCCGGTGTTTTTCCACCAATAAAACATTGAGAATACTCTTTAGTTGATTGAGGAGTTATTAATAATTTTCCTGTCGATCTAGCAAAACAAGATTATCCTAACCATGAAATAATCTGAATTGCTCTCAATAAATTTCAAACCAATCAAAAAATCAAGACAGCGCTAGGAAACTTATTGGTTAATTTTGAAGTAATGATGCGTTCAAAGCTACTAGAAAATACAAAATTAGTAGATTACCTATTTTACAGAGAATTACCCATACAAATTCTATCATTAAACAAAAAGCAAATGCATGAAGCATTCACTCTATGATATCAAGACTGAATTAAAATGTTTAAGAAATCCTAAACTAAATAATACTACTTACTCAATCATCCCTTCATTGAGCAACCAAATCTGAACCTCATCACCTTAAATTATATTTTTTTCACAACTCTTTAGCAGACATAGAACCATCAGTAAATATAACATAATTTCACTCAACAGTATATAACAAAATTGATTTATCTGAAGGAAATATTTCTTTAACTAATCAACCTAATACTTTAAAATTTATACCAACTGGCACC
>Ga0310691_10006111_pt1 | contig 12930 bp, 9 predicted proteins | sample 176DNAGHGlowgp2_FD_203887 | JGI IMG/M metagenome (GOLD analysis project Ga0310691, IMG submission 203887) | Sheep rumen microbial communities from Palmerston North, Manawatu-Wanganui, New Zealand - 1766 DNA GHGlow gp2 (v2) (version 2) | ecosystem: Host-associated > Mammals > Digestive system >... | reverse complement strand
CAAGCCCCTTCGCGTTCGCACCGACCGCCGAGAATGTGCAGCAGGTGAACAGAACGTCCGTCGCGCCGGTAAACTTCACAAATTCCACTGCGTTAAGGTCAAAGTAGCGCATATCACATACATAGACCTCATCGAACGAATTGAAATAAAACGGTATCTCGGCATTGCCGTAGCTGTCCTTGAACACAACGAGCTTGCGTCCCGTTCCCGCATCGGTCGCTATGCGCACTATCTTGTTGTCCGCGCCCATGAACGTCGAATACGAACCGTTTACGGGCATAGGGATAAAGAACGCGAACTGACCGGTATAGTTGTACGCCGTATCATAGTAATATGCGTAATACTTGTTCTTCGGCTTGTAGTATGTGAAAGTCTCCGGGTCGGAAAACAGGTTCGCACTCTCGGTAAAGCCGTACATCGTACCCATATAGCCGTCAACATCCACACGTTCCATTGTCGAGATGTCGGCGAACGGGAGCCCTGCCGCTTCAACAAACGCTTTTGCCGCATAATAAGCTCCGAGAGGCTGCCAATGATGGTCGGTGCGAAGATAGATATTTTCACCGACGTGCTTCCAGAGCTCGGAAATGCAGTCAACCGGTATTACATCTTTAAGCTGCGCGTTTATCTGCCCGATGCTGTCAGCGTGGCTTGCGTTGTACTGCGAATAGGTATCGGGGAGATAGAACTCGCCGGATGTAGGCGCGGGCATACTCCAGACATTCACATCTTTGCCCAGTTCTTTCTTGAAACGGTTGAGTGCCTTTGCGTAGGTCTTGCCGTTTCCGCCGCCGTAAAGGGATATTCCCCACCAGTGACCGTCGGAGAGTTTTGTGACCACCTGACCGTTGGTGACTACTCCCGCTGCTATCTCATTGACATTCTTTGTCGTCTCGGCAGGCTGGGTCGTGGTCTCCGGTGTGGTCGTCGTTGCCTCTGTCGTAGTTGTTGCGGGCGTAGTGCGTCCGGTCGTCTTTGCAGTGGTCGCGGCCGTGGTCGTCGTGGTCTGCACGGGCTCTTCCTCTTCAATATCAGGCTCCGGCTCTTCCTGCGTTGTGATCACCGCGACCGGACCTATGATCTCGGCATCGTTATAGCTTATACCGTACAGATTTCTGATCTGCGCGGCTACCTTCTTGAGGTCGTCTCTGTACGGAACGTTATCATTGAAATAATCGGTTATACCGTTGGTATAATGTCCGTTAAGGAACTCTTCGGCACTGAATGCCGGAAACTCGGCAAGCTTACGCTGCTCTGTCTCGGATACGTCACTTCTCGGAAGTGCTATGAACGCAGCGGTGACTGCCGCGAACGCTACCGCCGTATAAACGATGTTTGCGACGCTGAGTATCGGCTTTAAGGGCTTTATCTCCGGAGCTTTCTTCTTTTGCTTCTTCTTTTTCGCGGACTCGTCCGGAGCTTTTGCCGCCTTGTTCTTTTCTGCCTTCTCGGCTATCGCGGCAGCTACCGCCGCAGATATCTCGGCGTTCACCTGCCTGTCCTCCTCGCTGTACTCAACGAGCTCGGCAAGATTTGCGGGCGCTATCTTCTTTCCGACAGGCTTCTGCGCTGTGTTTTTCTGCTCAACGGGCTTCTGCTCCGCGGGCTTCTGCTCAACGGGCTTCTGCTCTGTAACGGAAACTTCGTGGTTCTTCACCGCAATATCCACCGTCTTCACTTCCAGACCGCCGCTTTCTGCCGCAGCAGGCTTTTCCTGCTTCTTTTCGGGAGCTTTGTCCGGCTGCTTCGCCGCGGGCTTCTGCTCAACGGGTTTCTTTTCGGAAGCCTTGTCCGGCTGCTTCGCTACGGGCTTCTGCTCAACAGGCTCCTTTTCGGGAGCTTTGTCCGGCTGCTTCGCCGCGGGCTTCTGCTCAACGGGCTTCTTTTCGGGAACCTTGTCCAGCTGCTTCGTCGCGGGCTTCTGCTCAGCAGGTTTCTTTTCGGTAGCCTTGTCCGTCTGCTTCGCTACGGGCTTTTGCTCAACGGGCTTCTTTTCGGGAGCCTTGTCCGGCTGCTTCGCCGCGGGCTTCTGCTCAGCAGGTTTCTTTTCGGGAGCTTTTACTGCGGCTGCCGCTTTAAATTCCGGTGCATTTTCCGGCTTTCCGGCAGACGACCGTGAGCTTATTCCCAGATCCTCGCCGAGGATATCCGAAAGGTCAACATCCGAAATGTGGCTGCGCTTCTTCCCACTGCGGGAGTCGAGCGTCTCCATGAGTATCTCCTCAAGCAGCTTGTCATCGTCATACTTTGTATGCATATCATCGAGCAGAGACTTCGCCTTCTCCGATTCCGCCGTTTCCTTCTTATAATTTTTACGATCTTTTCCCATCTGGTTCTCCGGAGCTTTACAGATGTCATAACTGCTGTAAAGCTGTTGATATACTGAATTGAACGCGTATATTTGTCCGCTATGAGTTATACTTATTCATAGCTTCGTCCGTCTTTCCGACGGCGATAAGTCTTGCTGCCGCGGCGGCATTGGCGAACGTCTTTTCGAGCAGCTCGCCCTGCTCCTTCGGGAACATCCCGAGCACCCACGCCGCAAGGTCGTAATCGGGAGCCGGCTTTGCGCCGACACCGATCTTTATGCGGGGGAAGGTGTCGCTCCCCGTCAGATAGATGATGCTCTTTATGCCGTTGTGACCGCCGTCGCTGCCCTTTTTGCGTATGCGCATACGCCCTACATCGAGAGATATGTCGTCGTACATCACAAGCAGCTTCTCCGGCGGAAGCTTATAGAAATTCAGCGCTTCCACCACGGCTTCACCGCTGTTGTTCATGAATGTCGTCGGCTTCATGAGCAGACACCGCACGCCGTCTATGACAACATCGGCGGTGAGTGACTTGAACCTGAGCTTCCTGACATCGGCTTTAAGCTCACCGGCAAGCGTATCAAGCGCCATGAATCCCGCGTTGTGGCGGGTATTCTCGTACTGTGTGCCGGGATTGCCGAGCCCACAGATCACGAGCTCCGGAGGGCCTACCGGTGCAGGATCACGCTCGGCTTCAAGCTTTTTGAATATGTCGAAAACTGACACTTGTGCCGCTCCTTACTTACCGTTCTTTTCGCTGTTATAGCCGTCGGTAAAGTTTTTGATGCCCTTTTCGAGCTTGTCTGCGGCTATCGTCGCGGCGCGGTCCAAGGCATCCACGCCCTTATCGACCTTTTCCTTTATCTCTGCCCGCTTTTCGGGAGTTACCTTTTCTTCATACTTTGCCTTTGCCATACCGTATGCTTCTTCCGCGGCGTTTCCTAACTCTGCCGCAGCTCTTCCGAGCTTTTCAGAAATACTCATTTTATCGTTCCTTTCATTTGCTTACGGCTGTATCCGTCTCAGCCGACATTACATCTATTACCCGCTTCATCAGTGCGAGCGGTTTTTCGTTCTTTTCCGGCGCTATACGGAAGCACGTCTTTCCCATAAGGTCAAGACTCACGCGTCCGTCCATTGCGGCGTTAAGATGCCCGAGACGCTGCATATCGGGGTTCTCCGTATAGAAGCTTATGCCGTCCTTGCCCTGCATTATCTCGGTGATGCCGATGTTCTGAGCGGCGTTCCTTATCTGTGCAACTTCGATAAGTCCCTCTACCGGTGCGGGTATCTCGCCGTAGCGGTCGATGAGCTCATCGGTGACATCGTAGGCGTCATCGTCGCTGCGGATAAGCGCGATACGCTTGTAGCAGCTTATACGCTGTGCCTGATTGGAGATGTAGTCCTCCGGTATATATGCATCTACCTTGACATCGACGATGCAGTCCTGCTGCTTCTGCGGTTCTTCGCCGCGCTGCTCCTTTACCGCCTCATCGAGCAGCTTCAGGTACATATCGTAACCGACCGCGCTCATGTGACCGGACTGGGAAGCGCCGAGTATCGAGCCCGCGCCGCGTATCTCAAGATCCCGCATAGCTATGCGGAAGCCCGAACCGAAGCGCGTGAATTCCCGTATCGCGTCGAGACGTTTGGCCGCGACCTCCGAAAGCTCCTTTCCGCGCCGGAATGTGAAGTACGCAAACGCACGGCGGTTGGTACGGCCTACTCGTCCGCGGAGCTGGTGGAGCTGCGCAAGTCCCATATAATCCGCGTTCTCGATAATGAGCGTGTTGCAGTTCGGCACGTCAACACCTGTTTCTATCAGCGTTGTGCAGACGAGCACGTCTATCTCGTGCTCCAGCAGCTTTCTCCATACCTCAAGCAGCTCGTCCTCCTCCATTTTCCCGTGTGCTATGCCTATACGCGCTTCGGGAACGAGCTTGTGCAGGTCGGTCGCGCACTGGATTATGGACTCGATGCGGTTGTGGATATAGTAAACCTGTCCGTTGCGTCGGAGCTCCTTGTTGATAGCCTGTGCGATAACGCCCTCATTATGCTCTATGACGTATGTGGTGACTGGCTGTCTGTCCTGCGGAGGGGTCTCGATAACGCTCATATCCCTTATTCCGGACATGGCCATATTGAGCGTTCTCGGTATCGGTGTCGCGGAAAGCGTGAGTATGTCAACACCCGCAAACATCTGTTTGAATTTGTCCTTATGGGCAACGCCGAAGCGCTGTTCCTCATCTATTATCACGAGACCGAGATCCTTGAACTCAATGTCATCCTGCACAAGACGGTGGGTGCCTATGACGATATCCACCGTGCCGCGCTTCATACGCTCGATCGTCGTTTTTATCTCTTTCTGGGTGCGAAAACGCGAGAGCAGCTCGATATCCAGTCCGAAACCGTCCATTCGCTTGAGCACAGTCTGGTAGTGCTGCCACGCGAGGACTGTTGTCGGGCAGAGCAGTGCGCACTGCTTTCCGCTCATGATGCACTTGAACGCCGCGCGCAGCGCCACTTCGGTCTTGCCGAAGCCAACGTCGCCGCACAGCAGTCTTTCCATAGGCTTATCCTGCTCCATATCGAGCTTTATCTCGTTTATGCAGCGAAGCTGGTCATCCGTTTCGACGTAGCTGAAATGGTTCTCAAACTCTGCCTGTTCGGGACCGTCGGGATCAAAAGCGAAGCCCTTCGTTTTCATGCGCTTCGAGTACAGCTCGATGAATTCCGCCGCCATTTCCTTTGCCGCGGCTTTTGCCTTGGCCTTGGTCTTCTGCCACTGGTCGGAGTTCATCTTCGAGAGCTTCACCGTGCTCGCGTCGCCTGTTCCGATGTAGCGCGATATCAGGTCGAGCTGGGTGACGGGAACGTACAGCACGTCGGTGCCCGCGTATTTTATCTTGATGTAGTCCTTGCTTATCCTGTCCTGCGTGAGCTTCTGAACACCGTCGAAAACACCGATGCCATAGGTGTTGTGAACTACGAGATCACCGACGGAGATATCGTTGAGCGAGTTTATGATCTCGGCTTTCTTACGCTTCGGAGACTCACGGGTCTGTATCGTTACGGAGGTATGGGAAATGCACGCAAGATGCGCTTCGGGATAGCTGTAACCCGATGTCAGCACGCCCGGTGTGACGTACACCCGCTTTGCGTACAGCTTCTTCGGCTCGGACGCGAAGTCGGCGGGGATGCCGTCGCCGCGCAGATCCTCGGCAAGCACCTTCGCTGCCTTTTCCGTACCCGCCATTACAATAACGCTGTAATTCTCGTTCAGGTAGTTCTTCAGCTCGTCAAGCAGGAACCTGTACTCGCCGCTCCACGGTGCTACCTGTCCGGCGGATACGCTCATCAGCTTTGAAAGACGGATGTCGCCGCCGCGCATGAAGTTGTCGAGGTAAATGCTCACGCGCTTTTCCGCCGCAGCCTGATATTCCGCTCTTGTGAGCATGAAGCGGTCCAGACCCTTGCAGAGCACACCCTCCTCGAACAGAAGCTTAATGTCCTCGGTGTGCTGCGAATAAGCAGCCTTGAAGCTCTCGCTGCACGCCGTATTCTCGCATATCACCACGTTGTCCGCGTAATCGAACAGCGTTTCCTCCTCATCATAGCAGACAGGAAGATAGCGGTCGGTATTGGCGCAGCCCGCACCGCCGCTCACATTCTCTATATCATTGCGTATGCGCTCTTTTACCTCGGCGGCTTTCCTGCCCCTTATCTTCGGGAGCAGGGCTTCGAGCTTGCCGCGTATCTGTTCGTTGTCAAGGAACAGCGTTTCGAGCGCGGGCGCTATATCTATCTTCTTTATCGTGTCTATACGGCGCTGTGTTTCGATATCGAACACGGATATGCTGTCAACATCGTCGCCCCACAGCTCGATACGGACCGGCATACCGAAGTTCACCGGATAAACGTCAAGTATCGCACCGCGCACCGAGAACTGAGAAACGCCCTCGATCTGGTCACAGCGCGAATAGCCGGTCTCGACCAGCGCCGCGGTGATCTCCGGCAGCGAGATGGTGTCGCCCGAATTTATCGTTATCGTTCTCTTGCCAAGTATCCTTCTCGGTATGGTTATCTGCGAAGCGGCTTCCGCGGTAGCGCATACGACGTCCGCTTTTCCCTCAAGCATACGCGACAGGATGCCTATTCGCCGGTGCTCATACTCGCGGGAGACTGCGTCAACATCTCCGAGCGTTATATCCTTTGCGGGAAAACTGAATGCGTTCTCCTCACCGGTCATGGTATTTATATCCGCGCATAATCTTGCACCCTCGCCCTCGGTGTCGCAGATGACTATGAGAGGGCGTCTGACCTCCGGTTCAAGCGCCAGAGCCGCGATGAAATGAGCCTTGTGTATATGCGAAAGCCCGGTTATCATCACCGGCTCGGCAGATGCCCGCGCCCCGCCCGCCGCGGCTGCCGCCGAGCGGTATTCGGAGAGCTGGCGCGCGGTATTCAAGAAATAATCCATTCTTCTGTCCTTTTTAACGCGACAATGAGAGGAATGCATCATGCAGCCCTCTCTACGTCGGTATTTTAATAATTAATAATTGTCATTGTCATTGCCGTTCCGACATGGACTTCTTTACAATGCCGATTATCGTTACGGTCACTGTACTGAGCGCAAGATTGACCATAAGCTCTACGGGGAAGTTCAGTCCGATAAGTCCCGCGAAGATGTACTCTATAACGGGTGAGCCCGCAGCCCATGCTGTAACGGTCTCAAGGAAGAACACGAATACGCCGAGAATGAAGATGCCCGTATTCACTACCGGTGCCGCTACACCCGCGGCAACTACCGCAACGAAGCGGTTCTTCTTTTCGATGAGTTTGTAAACGAGTGCCGCTGCCGCGCCTGCGCCGATACCCTTGAGAAGCACCGTCACTATCGTTCCGAACGGTGTGATCGTCAGGAATGCCGCCGCGTCACCGCTGAGCAGTACCGTCATGCCGAACGTGAAGCCGAGCCATGCGCCTCCCCATATACCGTAAATTGCACCGCCGACGATGATCGCCGTAAGAGCGAGGGTGATGCTGAACGGTCCGAACTTGATGACCGAGGATAAGAGCTGAAGCACAACGACTATCGCGGTCATGAGACCCATACCGACGATCACCGATGTGCGTTTTGAAGCAGCCGGCTTAGCTGTTTCAGTCGTCTTTGCTGCCGTACCCGCCTGTTCGGTCGGGTCGAAAACTGTTGTCTTTTCTGTGTTTTCCATTGTTTTTCCCTTTCTGGCTCCCCTTTCGGGTGAACCGACAGATCTATGTCACCCCGATGCGCGTTCTCTTCTGCCGCACACCGCGGATATGACCTTATCTGATGAATACCGTATCCGGTATGGCGTCCGTGCCGTCCTTACTGCGTGACCGCGAGAACTGGGAGATCAGCCGCTCTCCGTCGGCATCCGCAAGGACCACATTGTCCCGTCCGCCGCACATAAGCGTGTATCTTGCAACCGCATCCGCGAAGTCGTCAAATGTCTCGCTTTCGACCTTAACATTCCGGTCTGCGTCATACCTTTCTGTATAGCAAAGAAGATACTTCATAGTGCTCCTCCGTCACACAAAATCTATCCAGAAGACAGATTTTTTATTATTATATCACAAATAAAGCTTCAAGTAAATAGTTTTTTATACATAAAAAATTGCAAAAATCCGGTTTTTTCGGACATATTTGTCATTTTCACAAAAACGGAGCCCTGTCCGATATAGGCAGGGCTCCGTTCGGAGGGAAAATTTATTATCAGTTCTTGCTTTCTGTAAGGATAATGTCGATATCTATGCTGTCAACGCCGCTGCCGTTTTCACGGGCTACGGTAGCAGTCACGGTATCGCCGACCTTGAATTTGCCGATTATCTCCTGTACCTCGCTTACAGACTCAACGTTCTTGCCGTTGATCTTGGTGATTATGTCGCCGATGCGAAGACCGCTGTTCTTTACCGGTGCATCCTCGTTAAGCTCGGAGACGAGAAGACCTCTTGAAAGCTTTGCGCCGTAAAGCTGCGCGCGGTATTCGGAGAGCTCGATCGTCGTTATGCCGAGTACAGGACGGCTCTTGACATAACCGTAATTGAGAAGATCCTGCATGATAGGCTTTGCTTCGTTTATTGTAAGCGCGAAGCCAAGACCCTCGTATGTTGTCGCAACTATCTTTGAGTTTACGACACCTACAACGTTGCCGTACATATCGAACATACCGCCGCCGGAGTTACCGCTGTTGATAGGCGCATCGGTCTGGATAAGGCTGATGCTGTAGCCGTTGTCCGCGAGGCACTTGACGTAAGACCGGATACGATACCCTTTGTCATGGTGTGAGTAAACATTATATTCGCGCTCAGACCCGGGTTGCCTATAACGCATACATCCTGACCGACCTTGAGAGCATCGCTGTCGCCGAGTTTTGCGGCGATGAACTTCTCGTCACGGTCTATCTTTATGACTGCCACGTCGGTGGAGCTGTCAGAGCCTATAACCTTCGCCTCGTACTCGTATGTCTTATCGGGATCGTTATAGTCGTTGACTTCGACCATAAGCTTATCCGCATTGTCAACTATATGCGCATTTGTGAGGATGTAACCGTCATCGGTGAACACTATGCCGCTTCCGTAACCGGTATACTGGAGTTCGTCTTCCTTTTCGCTGCTGCGGTCATCACCGTAACCGAAGTAGTAGTCATAGTAGCTGTAGCCGCCGGATCTGTTGTTCTCCTGATATACTTTTACAAGCACTATCGTATCGTTCACTGCTTCGTAAAGCTCGGAAGATGTGTATTCGCCGTTGACGCCCGTGGGCTTGACGCTGGTAGGGTAAACCTTTTCGTTCTTGCCGTTTCCGGTCTCGGATATCGCCGCGAGCGCAGAAGATACATTTTCATCGGGATCGCGTTCACTTGTGCTGTTATTCTTGTCATCAAGATTGTATGTTGCGTTGAGTCTGCCCTCGTTAGCAGTCTCCTCCGCTGCCGCAGCGGGAACCGTCGTGCCTATCGCGTTCGTCGCGAGCATTGCGCCGCCGAAACCTGCGCCGCCGCTGACCACCGCTACCGCGGCAACGATCGCGAGAGCTTTTGCGAACTTGCCCTTTCCGCTCTTCTTCTTCTTCGGTGTTTCTTCCGCAGTATAGACCGGCTGCTGCTCGGCATAACCGTTATAGCCGTTAAAGTTGTTATAATTGTTATTGTTATTCTGTTCCATAAGACAACATCCTTTCTCTCCGCATCTGCGGTGTATGTATCATCGCGGGATCTTTCATATCTTTTCTCCCTGATTCGATTATCATTCTATACCCCATTTGTGAAAACCATGTGACCAATACATTAACATTCGGGTATTTTTGTGCAAAAACGGAGTCATGCAATGTGAAAATATGTGACAGTTTTATGCGTTTTGTGACGCTTCGCGTTCTTTTGCCTCGTTCAGTTTTACTCCGAGAGCTATACCGCATTCCACACGCTTCTTCATCATAGCACACTGTATCTTGTACGGCGTGCGCACGTCGCCCTCGTATATGAAACCGTTGGCGTTGCAGCCGCCCGAACAGTAGAATCTCGCCCAGCAGTCCGCACAGCCTTTCTTGCTGTATATATGGGTCTTTGCGAAATAATCCGCGATCTTCGCGTCAACGACCCCGTCATATATATTGCCCATTTTCCACTCATCAATACCGACGAACTGGTGACAGGGGTAAATATCTCCGTCCGGTGTCACCGCAACATACTCGTTGCCGCAGCCGCAGCCGCGCAGTCTCTTTACCGCGCAGGGACCCTGATTCAGGTCTATCATGTAGTGGAAGAAGTTGAACGGCTTCCTTCCGGTCTTTTCGACGCTCTCCGCCATTATTTCGTACAGCTTGTCGTACTGTCCGAAGATCTCCGGAAGATCATCCTCTGTTATGGCATAGGGTTTGTCGGCAGGCGCGGAAACAGGCTCCACCGAGAGCTGATCGAATCCGAGAGACGCGATATGGAGCACATCCTCAACGAAATCGAGATTGTACTTCGTGAACGTGCCGCGGACGTAGTAGTCTGTTCTGCCCTCGTTTACACGCCCGCTGACGAGCTTCTTATACTTCGGCACGATTATGTCATAGCAGCCCTTTCCGTTAGGGGTCGGGCGGGTATTGTCATTGACTTCCTTTCTTCCGTCAAGCGAAAGAACGCAGTTCGACATCTCACGGTTTATGTAATCTATCTTTTCATCGTCAAGCAGCATACCGTTGGTCGTGACGGTAAAGCGGAAGTTCTTGCCGTGCTGTTTCTCAACGCTTCTTGCGTAATCAACGGTCGCCTTGACCGTCTCCCATGCCATGAGCGGTTCGCCGCCGAAGAAATCGAGTTCGAGATTCTGGCGGCCCATAGACTTCTCGATCAGGAAGTCAATAGCCTTCCTGCCGGTCTCGGGTGTCATTATCTTTCTGCCGGTACCGAAATCGCCTGTGGATGCAAAACAGTACTTGCAGCGCAGATTGCAGTCATGCGAAACGTGCAGACACATCGCTTTTATCGGCGCTTTCACCGCAATATCCGCATACTTGCGGTAATCATCCTCGCTGAACAGTATCTTATCCTTATACAGCGAGTATATCTCCGCGTAACACTCCCTGACCTCTTCCTCCGGATAGTCCCGGAACTCGGAAACAAGGCGCTCGGGCATCTCCTCGGCTATCGGCGGTTCGAGAGCTCCTATCATGTCATAGACGAGCTTATCTACGACATGAACTCCGCCGCTGTTGACATCAACGACTATATATTCGCCGCCCTGTATAAATCTGTGAATGGTATTTGTCATAACTTTTTGCCCCGAGGGGCTCTCCTTATATCATTTTCATCGAAGCGCCAAACTGCGCCCGTTTTCTCAAAATCGACAAAAAGGGCAGCTTTACGCCGCCCCTGAAGCCGTTGGACAAGGTTTACTTTGTAGCCTCGCACTGCTGGTTAGCGATAGTGCAGGAGGTCTTGCAAGCGGACTGGCACGATGTCTGGCACTTTCCGCAGCCGCCCTTGGCAGCAGTCTCCTTCAAGTTCGCCTTGTTGATAGTCTTGATGTGCTTCATTTCTATCACCCTCCGTAAATATATTTACCTTTATAGTATAGCATACTTTTTCTGAAATTGCAATACCCTGTTCCGAATTTATTGCAAAGAGTTGTTTTTCAGTCCCGCAATTACTCTCGACTTTCCGAGATCAGCCTTTCCTCTCGCGGGAAGAAGCTTCACGGAGTCTTTCGTGATGTCCGTCTCCGCGAGTCCGAACTCTGCGAAAACATCGAGTATTATCCGGAACTTGCACGCGTTTATACCCGCGCGGTCGGCAAGCATCTCCGCTTTCGTGAAACAGTTCGTGCTGCGCAGGATGTCGTAAATCTTCCGCAGCTCGTCCGTTTCGGGCGCCATGCGGCACAGCAGCCTGCTGTCCACCCGCCCGCAGCGGTAATCCTCATAGGCGGTCTTTGCCGCGAAGTATCTGTCCTGCCGGAAGCCCGAATACCGCATATCCTTGATGAGGATGTTGATATTGCGGCGGTCGTTGTACTCGTTCACAGCAAAATTCGCGATGATATCCACGGTGTCGCCCTCGGAATACGGGAAAGCGTCGAATGTTGAACCGAAATGCACAGCGCGGTGGTCGATACCGCCGAAACGAAGCCCTACGGAAATGTATTTTCCTTCCTTGAGCGGCTTTCTCGATGTGATGATGCAGTTTCTCAGCAGAAACTGCGGGTTCTGGTTGCCTTCACCGAAAGGTTCGAGATTTTCTATGAGCGAGATATTATCGAGAGTGAGCTCTTCCGGCGTTATCTCCATATCCGCTGTGAGGGTCTCGGCGCACGCTCCGGGGAGATTTTCGTCGCAGTACGCATACACAGCTTCCCGGAACTCTTCTATCATATCGGTCGCAACGGTAAGCCCTGCTGCCTTTGTGTGTCCGCCGAATCGGATAAGCTTGTCCGCGCAGCTGTCGAGCAGATCGTAAAGCGGCAGTTCGTCGATGCTTCGTGCGCTTCCGCGAGCGGTTTCGCCCTCTCTCGTGATGACGATGTTGGGCTTGCCGTATTTATGCAGGAGCTTTGCGCTCGCGATGCCGATAACGCCGTGTCTCCAGCCGTCTCCGCAGACTATCAGGATCCTCTTGTTGAGCAGGTCGGGATCTCTGCGTATCTGCTCCTCGGTGCAGTCGATTATCTCCTTTTCGGTCTCCTTGCGCAGATCATTTAGCTCGCAGAGTTCAAGCGCCTTTGCGGCAGCGGTGTTCATCGTGTCGCCAAGGAACATCTCCATGGCAGTGTTCGGGGAGCCGCAGCGCCCCGCGGCATTTATCCTCGGCACTATCGAGAACGCCAGATTTGTAGATGTTATCTCGCTTCCCGGTTCGATCCCGCTCATTGCGAGCAGGCGGTTGAGCCCCATATTCTCGGTGTTTTCCATGAGCCGCAGCCCCTCGCGGACGATCATCCTGTTCTCTCCGTCGAGCCGCACGATATCGCCGACAGTACCTATCGCGGCGATATCGGCGAATTGGGTCAGGACGCTGTCCGTGTCGCCCTCCATTGCCATTATGAGCTTGAGGACTACGCCGCAGCCCGCAAGATGTTTATATACCGAGATATC
>Ga0310691_10006108_pt1 | contig 12934 bp, 9 predicted proteins | sample 176DNAGHGlowgp2_FD_203887 | JGI IMG/M metagenome (GOLD analysis project Ga0310691, IMG submission 203887) | Sheep rumen microbial communities from Palmerston North, Manawatu-Wanganui, New Zealand - 1766 DNA GHGlow gp2 (v2) (version 2) | ecosystem: Host-associated > Mammals > Digestive system >... | reverse complement strand
ATTATTTTATTTAAAATCTTTTTAATTAAATTAAAAAAAGTTTTAATTTTTATAAAAAAAAATTTATAAATAAAATAAATTAAATTATTTAAATTTAAATTAATTTTTCAAAATATTATTTTTTAAATTATATGAATTAAAATCTCTCATTGAATTAACATTTTCTGAAATTTTAACTTTATCTTCATTCCAATTATTTTGTAAAGTATTATACATAATATTATTAGCTCTATTATTCCATTCATTATTATTCATACTGTTTTCTAAATTATTCATAATTTCATTAGGAAAATAAAATTTAGTATTAGCATGAACATCATTGTATTTTTTATGATTAATTTTATTATTCAAAGGTTTTAAATCAAGCAATTCTGCTTCAGGTAAAGTTGTAATATATTTATATTGATTATTATTATTATTATTAATATTATTATTATTATTATTATTATTATTCAATTGAATATTATTATTATTAATAATATTCGATTGTTTAAAAGGAATTTTTTTATTAAAATTATTATTAAAAGAACTAAAATTTGGATTAAAAGTATTAAATTCATTATTATTATTAATTAAAAGGTTATTATCAGATTTAAAAAAATTAGTTTTAAATTGAGATGTTTTATTATTGAAAATATTATTATTATCAAAGTTTCTAAACGTATTATTTTGTGAAAGAGTATTAAAATTATTATTATTATTATTATTATTAAAATTATTTAATTGATTATTTTGATTGATTTGATTGAAATTGAAATTATTATTAGAAAATTCATTTTGATTATTATAAGGGAAAAAAGTTTGATTATTGACATATAAATTTTGGTTATTTAAAAATTGGTTTTCATTTGGTAATTTAATTGCTCTTTCTTTTCTGATATTATCAATATCGTTTCCCAAAAAATTTTTTTCTAATTCTTTCATAATATTATCGAATTTTTTTCTATTATTAGGAATGCAACTATTCAAATTATTTATAACATTATCAATTGAAATTTCCATCTATTTTTATAATAAAAAATTATTTTCTTTAATTAATTAATAAAAATTGATAAAAATAAATTTTATTAATTTTTTTAATTTATAAATTTAAAAAAAATGCTAAATAATTTTTTTAATTCTCTTTGCTTTTGTAACGGTAAAAATAATGAATTAATGAATAACAACATTAATGTTCCCATGAACACAAATTCAGATAAATTATTAAATAATAAAAAAGAAAAAAAAAGCAGTAAAAAAATTATTAATTCTTGTGAATATAATATTTCAAACATTGATAAAAACATTTCAACAGAAATTACAAATGAAAGTAAAAACTTAAAAAATCAAGATTTAAAAACAAAATTAAATAATACATCAAACAAAAAAAAAGATGAACAAACACATAAATCAAAAAAAAATTCTAATAAAAAAAATCAACAATCAACTAAAATTTCAGAAGAAAAAAAAAATACTCTTCAATCAAATAAAATATTAAATTCAAAAAAAGAAAAAAATGAGTTTGAAAATTTCCGAAAATCTATAAATGATATAATTTATAATAATTTGGATAATAATAGTGAAAGTGCCGATGATAGTAGTGATTAAATTTATAAATATTTTATAAATATAAATGAAATTATGATTTAAAGTTAAATAATTTATGTATATATAATGTAGTTTAAATGTAAAAATAAATTTATTTATTCAATTTTTCTTAAATTAATAATATTTGATTATTTATTTATTATAATCCAATTTTTATTTTAATAATTTATTTTCATAAAAATTATATTTTTTTTATTATTATTATTATATAAATTATTAAAAATTAAATAAAAATATTTTAAATAATAAATTAATACAAAAATTTTTTATTTTACTTAATTTTAATAATTATTAATTTAATAATAATTTAATATAAAAATATTTTTCAATTTTCATTTATTGACTTCCCCAAATTTTACATGTATTATCTTTACTGGCAGTAATTATAATATCTCCATCGTAATTAAAAGCAGCACTGAATATTTCATCTTTATGTCCTTCTAAAACCTGATTGCATTCTCCAGTTTCAACATTCCAAAGCCTACAAGTACTGTCACTGCTTCCAGTCATTAATGTATTTCCTCGACTATCAAAAACTACTTTGCTTATATCTCCTTGATGGCCACTCAAAGTGTATTCAGTTTTTAATGTTTTAACATCATAGATTTTCGCGGTATGATCACTAGAAGCACTTGCTATTTTGGTTCCAGTCAAATTAAAAGTAACATCCATGATTTCTTCGCCATGTCCAATGAAAGTGTTTAAGGGTTTATCAGGGTTTCTTAAATCCCACAATTTAACAGTTTTATCTATACTTGCTGTTACTACCTGAGTTCCGGCATAGTTAAATTGACATGCACTTATCTCTGCGGTATGTTCATCCAAATCAGCGATTAATTCTCCGTTATAAGCGTCCCAAATTTTCGCCGTTTTATCAAAAGACCCAGTAAGTATTTTATCTCCATCCATATTAAAACTCGCAGAAATTACTTCACCATCATGCTCAATTTGAAATATTTCTTGCTCGGTTTCAATGTTCCATAATTTTGCGGTTTTGTCCATAGAACCAGTCAACAATTGAGTGCTCATCGGGTCAAATTGCAAACAAACAATTTCCATTTCATGCCCTGTATAAGTTGAAATGCAATCTCCAGTGTCAACGTTCCACAATTTCGCAGTGTGGTCAAAAGACCCAGTAGCCACTTTATCTCCATAGGGTAAATTAAAAGAAATAGCGTATACTACATTGTTATGCCCATGTAATTTTTGAAGCAATTCTCCTGTATTTGTATCCCATATTATGCAGGTACGATCGTATGAACCAGTTATGAACTTAGAACCATTTTTATTAAAGGCACAGTTTGTTAAAGGAAGTTCATGACATTTCAGGGTGTTTTTAAGTTTATAATTATATTTTGGACGTTGAGAAACGACTGAAATTAATTTTTGAATTACTTTCTCGAGTTTTTTGCTATATTTTATTGTCAAAGGTTCTTTTTTATTGATTTCTTGAACTAAGTAGTCAATATCGGAATTTTCAGTTAAATTAAGTAAATCAATTGATTTATTTTCAATTAAATCACTATTATCTTTGAATTCTAATATAATTCCGGGAGGGAAAAATCGAACTTGGATTTTTTCTAATCTTTTATTAAATGAATCCATATTATCAAAGTATATAATTATTAAATTTTTATAAATAAATATTAATAATTAATTTTAAATTTTATTTTAAAAATTAATAAAATTTTTATATTAAATAATAGTTAATTCATTTAATTTTTTTTATTTACTTTTTATTTATAAATTATAAAATTAAACTCGATTTTTTTTAATAAAATTTCACTTTTTTGTTTAATATACAAATAAAAATAATAAAGAAATATTTATAAAAATTAATATTTTACTTTTTAATAATTAAATTTCATTTTTATATTATTTTAAGCAAAACTTACTTTTTTAGTGAATACTTTCATTGTATTTCTTCTTTTTCTAATTCGATTTTCCAAATTTTCTTCTTTAACTAAATCTAATTTTAAAATACTTTTTGGTTTCGTTATACAATGTAATTTGGGATTAGTTTTAAATTGTTTTAAATATAATTTATTTTTAAAAGCTGAAACAGTAGCTACAGAATTTCTTCTTAAATCAGCATTAGTTCCAAATTGAACTTTTTTAAATTTCAAATTTTTTTTACTATCATCATTAGTGCTTTCTTTGTCGTTTTCTTCATCAGAATGAAAAACTAATTCTTCACATTCTTCTTCTTCTTCTAATTTAAATTCATTTTTTTGCCTAACAACGCTTAAACCTTTTCTGTTTAAATAACGAACAAGTTTTTTAACTAAAGTTTTTGTTTTTTCAGCTTCTTTATTTTCTTCTCTTCTGATGATGTCGAAATTTATGACATTGACATAAATTCCATTTTCTTCTTTAGTTAAATAATTCATATCTAAAATAATTTCATTGTTTTGAATGAAATTAGCTTTATATTCAGATTTAGTTATTTTTTTTCTGGGAATATAAATGACATATTTATTCAAAAAAGAGTCGTAATCAAATTGAAATATTATAGGCTTTTTTCCTGTATACACTTTTAAATATGCTCCCGTCTTTGCATCTAAATTACTTTCTAAAATATAACATGTTTTAACCTTACTTAAATAATCATGAACTTTTTTTCTTATTAAAAATCCTCTTATATTTTTTAAAAGAATGCTTGTTTTATTTATATGGGAATTAATTATATTTTGAATTATTAAATTTTTTTTGAAATTAAGAATATTATTATAAGAATTTTTATAATATTTATATTTATTTATAATTTTATTTACACTTTCTTTTCGAGAATTTAAAATATGCTCAATAATCATTTTTTTTCTCTTTTCATATTCAATTTTTAATAAAGACATATTATTTTAATTTAATAATATTATTATTTACAATATTTTAAAGATAAAATTAATATAAAAATATTGAAATTAAAATAAATTTTAATATTTATTTTAATATATTTTTTATTATTTTTTTAATCATTTAAAAATAATGCATAGTGCTGGAAGTCATTTAAGTAAAGATATGTTAGATTTAATCAAAAGCATCGGAGATAGTCGTTCAAAACAAGAAGAAGACAAAATAATTAGTAGAGAATGTGAAAGTTTGAAAAAACGAATCAGCGAAGGAGGAATTAGCCCAAAAAAAATGAAAGAATATTTAATAAGAGCAATATATGTTGAAATGTTAGGACATGAAGCACCCTTTTCGCATTTATTCGCAGTAAATTTAACGCAAGATAAAAATATTTTAAACAAACGTGTAGGTTATTTAGCATGTTCTTTATTATTAAACGAACAAAATGAATTTTTAATATTATTAGTGGCCTCTTTGCAAAAAGATATTCAAAGCTCGAATTGGGTAGAAGTAACAATGGCGTTGAACACTGTTATAAAATTTGCAGACCCCACTTTAATGCAAGCCGTAACAGAACCAATTATAAAATTATTAGACCACAAAAATGAACAAATTCGTAAAAAAGCAGTAATGTGTTTACATAGATTTTTTCAGGTGGACCCAAGAAGTGTTCCAGATTGTGAAGATAGAATGAGAAAATTAATATGTGATTATGACCCGAGTGTAATGGCAGCGACCTTGCCATATTTCAGAGAACAAGCTCTAAAAAATCCCGAAAAATATAAAGACCTAGTAAACCCATTAATAGTAATATTAAAGCAGATAATAGAGCATAAATTACCAAGAGATTTTGACTATCACAGATTTCCTGCTCCTTGGATTCAGGTGATAATATTAGAGATATTAAGTATATTAGGGAGAGATGACCAAAAGTCGTCTGAAAATATGTATGAAATTTTGGGGCAGTGTATGAGAAGAGCAGACGATACCGGAATTAATATAGGATATGCCATAGTTTACCAATGCTTAAAAACTATATGTACCATATACCCTAACCCTCACTTAATTGAACTTGCTAGTAACACAATTTCAAGGTTTTTAAGCAGTGAAAGCCCCAATTTAAGATGCACTGGTATAAACGGATTGACTCTTATTATTCAAATAAATCCCAATTATGTCATGAGTCATCAACAAGTCATTGTTGACTGCTTGGAAGAAAATGATGAAACTTTGAAAAAAAATACTTTTGAATTGTTATATAAAATGACTAATTTAAAAAATGTTGAGGTTATTGTAGATAAAATGATGAACTATTTAAAACATACCACTTTAGAAAATGTATCAAAAAAAGAATTATTAACGAAAATAACAGAATTAACCGAAAGATTCGCGCCAAATAAAAGTTGGTTTGTGAAAATTATGAACGAATTATTTGTGAATTTTGGGGAGATGATAACAGATGAAATTCTTAGCAAATTAACGAAAATAATAGCTGAATGGGAAAAAGAAAGCGATGATTTAGAAGAATTTAAAAAATTTACAATAGAAAATTATGCGAATATCGTAGAAAATTATGCAGTATTACCAGATAGTTTAGTTAAATTAATTGCGTGGGTCGCAGGAGAATACGCAAATGAATTATATCAAAATGATACCGAAAAATTAAGCGGAATTTTACAAATGTTAGCTTATCTACTTAATAAAAATTATGATGACGAAATGACAAAATGTTTACTTATAACTGCGATTGAAAAAATTCATTCTAATATGAATTTCATTCAATTAGATGTCATTAGTGATATTTTCGAAAAGTATTCAAGAGATAAACATCCCGAAATTCAGCAACGATGTTTGGAATACAAAAGAATTATGGCCAAGCAAATGAAAATCGAAAAAAATGAATTCACTACAATAGGAGATGGAAATGAAATCGATAAAGATTTATCATTTTTAAACAGTTATGTTGAAGAAAAAGCAGCAGGAAAAATTTATAACGAACAAATTGCCCAAAGCATAGCCGATAAATTCAGTTCTGGAGACGTTCAATTAAATGTTGGCCCTTATGATGTTCAAACCTCACTTAGCTATGTTCCAAGTAAAAAAACAGAAGGAATGAATAACTTATATGAATCGAAAGATAATAATTTGAGAAAAAATATGAAAAATGAATTAGTCACAAACAATGTCGCTCAAAAATGGTCTTCAACAGGATACACAGGAGGAAATACTGTCACCAACTCAAACACCACATTTAATCCAACCAATACAGCGAGTGTTGGAAGCAACGAATTTTCAGCAGGAAAAAACAACAAATCTTCCATCAATAATTCCTATCAAGGAGTGTCAAATAATGATGTTTATCAATCTTCCTATAGCAACGTTTATAAAAAACAAGAACAAAAAATAGAACAAAATTCAGAAGGAAAAAAGAAATTAATGAATGATTTATTTGGCGGAATGACCACTAATAATGCAGGAAATAAACCAACTCCCCAAAATAAAGGAGGAATGTTTTCAAACAATCCCCCCCAAAATAATAATAATATGAGTGGAGGACTTTTTTCTGGCTTGTCTGTTAAAGAGTCACAAAACAATAAACCTCAAGTTTCACAGACAGTAAATAACAACGTAAATTTATTAGGATTTGATATTGGAGATAACTCAACAAACAATAATAATATTCCTCAAAACACTCAACCTCAAAAAAATACCATTGATTTATTAGGAGATATTTTTGGTGGAAATACTCAAAACCAAACAACTTCGCCTCAAGAACAAAATCAATCCACCAATAAAAATAATAACAATAATGTTCTTAATTTATTTGATATTGGAGGAGGAAATAATCAAATGAGTGAAAATAAAACAAATAATAATACAAATAATGATTTATTCATGAATTTAAATACAAACCAATACACTCCTTATCAAATAGACACAAATAAATTTGGAGAAATTTGGGAAAATTCTCCTGATGAAGATAGTTTTGAAATGAACATTAACATTAATACACCTCAACAATTTCATGAAATTATAAAAAATAAAGGAAATTTTTGCGCAATTGAAATCATAAATAATGAAGCAATTTCAAGTGCAAATTATAAAAATCAAATTGCTTTAGTTCATGCAACAATAAATCCTGGTCATGTCGATTTATTGGTAAAATGCCAAAATAAACAACTAAATAATGAAGTTGCAAATTATGTTATAAATCTATTTAAATAGATTATTTTTTATAATTTTATACATTTTAACATTATTAATAATTAATTAATTAATTCATGAAATTAAATTTTATTAACTTAATAACCATCTAATTTAATAATATATTTAATAAAATAATTTAATATTTTTTTATTAAAAATTATTTTAATTATTCATATCTACCATTAATTTATCAAACATTGATTTTATATTATCAACTTGTTCTTTGTCTTTTTTATTATTATTAAAAATTATATCATTATTACCTGTTATAGGAATATCTCTTTTTAAATAATTCATTTTATTATTATTTGAGCTAAAATTATAACTTTGAATATTGTTAAAAATATTATTGTTATTTGAAGTATTAAAATTTATTTCATTTAAAATTTCATTTTTATTTGGTGATTGAGCTTTATAACTATTAGGACTATTATTTAAATTATTATTTATGTTTTTTCTACTATTATTCATATTATATGAATTATTAATATTATTTTGATGTAAAATTTTTATAGGTTTTAATTTATGTAATTTCATTCTATTATTAATATAAAATTTTGATTTATATCTTTTATTTAATTCTTTATTTAAAGCAGAATTCATTCTAATACTATGTTTTAAATTTTCTTTTTCTCTCTGTAATAAATCTATTTGTGATTTTAAATAATTAATTTCTCCTTTAGGTTCAATTTTTTTCATATTTTTTATTTTATGAAACTCCCTATTTAACTCTCTAATAGTTTCTTCTAAATTTGAAATATAAGTTTTATTTTTTTCAATTGTATTATTTTTATCATTTATTAAATTAATAGAATCGTTTAATTTTTTAGAAATTTCTTCTACTTTTTCTTCTTGTTTTATTATAATATCCTCTAAATCAGTTTTTTCCATTTGAATATTTTTATATTTAAAAATTAAAGAATTATAAGAATTTACTAATTTTTTGTTTTGTTCACTTAAAATATCATTATTTGATGAAGTTTTTTCTTTATCATTTTTTTTATCTTTTTCTTCTTTTTTATTATCATTTTTCTTAGAATCTTTTTCTTTTTTAAACTTTTCAAGTTCTTTTTCTAATTTTTGCTTTTCAATTTGTAGATTACTTGTAACAATTAATTGAGTTTTTAATGAATTTAGTAGACTTTGTTTTTCGAATTGTAAATTACTAGTTAACATTAATTGTTCTTTCATTGATTTTTTAAAATATTCTAAAATAGGATTCATAAATGGTTTTTTATTTTCTTCTTCTTTTTTGTTTTCTTCTTCGTTTTTGTCGGCCTTATTTTCATCAATATTTTCTTCCTTATTTTCTACATTGTTTTCTTCTTCTTTATTTTTTTCATTTTCAGAATTATCATCATTTTTTATGTTGACATTTTCATCTTCTTCTTTATTTTCTGTTTCTCTTTCCTCATCTTCTTTATTTTCTTCTTCTTTTTCTTCTTTATTATCTTCTTTATTATCTTCTTCTTTGTTTTCATTATTATCTTCTTTATTTTCTTCTTCTTTGTCTTCTTTATTTTCTTCTTCTTTTTCTTCTTTATTATCTTCTTTATTATCTTCTTCTTTGTCTTCATTATCTTCTTCTTTATTATCTTCTTTATTATCTTCTTTATTATCTTCTTTATTATCTTCTTTATTATCTTCTTCTTTATTTTCTTCTTTATCTTCTTTATTATCTTCAATTTCATTATTTTCTTGATTATTTTCATTTTTTTCTTCATCTGTCACAAATAAATTATTTTTATTCATTTCATTTTCATAATTTTTTATTGTTTTTTTTAATTCTTCAATTTCCTTTTGCAATTCATTAATTAATTGCTCTTTATTTTTTAATTCTGTTTCATAATTGTTTACATCATTTTCATTATTTGATTTAGATTTTAATGTTTTTATTTCATTTTCTAATAATTTAATTTTATTTTCTTTTTCGCTTAAAAGTTTTTCTTTATTTTTTAAATTTTCTAAGATTTGATTCTTTTCATTATCTTTATCATTAAGTTGTTTTTTCATTTTGTTAATTTGTTCGGTTTGAATTAAAAGTTTTTTGTTTAAATTATCATTTTCAGTTTTTAAAACAGTCATGTAACTTTCTCCTTTGATCATTTTTAATTATATAATTATAATAATTAAATTAATAATAAAAATTTATTTATTTTTATATAACATATAATTAATATAATATATTAAATATATTAAATAACATCAGATAAATTACTATTTATTTAATATATATATTTAAAAAATAAAACAGTAATTCAATAAACTTTTTTAGTTTATAATTTAAATTATTTTATATATAATATTTACATTATTTTCAAGCAATAATGATAAATTATAAATTGATTTATTTATATTTATTATACATCAAATTTATAAAAAATTACTGTCTATTCCTGTTTTATCTTGTAAAATTTGTAAAATTGAATATGAATTGAATTTATTTTTATCATTTGTTATTATTTTATTTTCATTTTCTTTATCATCAATATTAGCATTGTTTGTAATCAATTCATATTCATCATCATTTTCATCTCCACTATATATATCATTTAAATTTATATTATCATCTATTGTGTCCATATCTATATTTAAACCAAATTCATTTTCTTGTTTTTTATTAGATTTACAAATCATTTTACTTTTAATTTTTGGAATGTTATTTTTTGTTTTAATATTATATAATTTTTTTCTTAAATCCTTTAAACCTTCATTTGGAATAAAATCAGACATATCACTATTTTCTTGACTATTTGGACAAGAAATATAATAATTTTTTGTTTTTAATAAAAATTCATTATTTTTATTACATTTTAAATCTTTAAATCCTTTTGAATTCAATCTTAATCTAGAAGGAACCAAATGAAATTTTAATGGTTTTGGATGTGGAACAAAATCTTTTATATATAATTGAGGTTCTATTGAATATTTTCTTTGAATTTGATACATATTCTCTTCTTCTGAAGATTCTTCTAAAAAATTTTTTTTTGAAACACCTCTTAAATTTTCTATTAATTTTTTATCAAACGACCCACTTTTTAAAGTTGAAGTATCGTATGTATCTTCTAATTCTTCTTGAAAATTATTTTTGCTTGATAATATGTTTTTATTATTATTCGAAATTGCGTTTTCCATATTTATTAGATATTAAATATGTTTTATATTATATATTTTTTAATAATAATTTAATATCATGATAAATATTATTTAAGTAAAAAATATTAAAATTTTATGTTCAATTTAATTATATATTATTTTTTAAATAAAAACAAATTATTATTATATATATTATATATTCAATATATATATAATATATAAATAAAATTATCACTCAAAAATAAATAATTATTTTATATATTTTATTATAATATATTAATAAAATTATATTTATTTAAGTAAAAAATAGAAAAAAATTATATTAAAAAAATACTTTTTTTATTTTTTTATAATTTCCATTTTTTATAAAGCTAATTTTAAATAAAATTAAATAAAAATCAGTAAAATAATAAAAATAAATAAAATTATTATAATATTAAATAATTAATATTTAAGTCTAAATATAAAAATTAAATTAAAATATGAATCAAAATGATAATAATAAAAATTGTAATGATGATTTACAATTAATGAATCAATTTGATAATATGAATATTAAAAATAATAGAAGAGTGAGCTGGTCAAATAATTTAAAAATAATAGATGAAAATCAAAATAGTGAAAAAACTGAAAAAATTCATAAAAGAAAAAAAACACCTTTAAAACATATAAATGAAAAATAAAATTTTAATAATGGGCAGATATATAAATAAATATTAAATATAATTATTTTATAAATAGATTAAATATTATTATTTTTATCTTATCAAAATATTTATAAAAATAAAAAAGAATTATAAAGAACTATAAAGAATTATATATAAAATTATCATTAAATAAAATAATAAAAATTTAATAAAAATAAACTTATAAATAAAAAAATAATTTATTTTAATTAAATTTTTAATATTTAAATAAGATTTTAATATAAATTTAATAAATTCAATAATATTATATGTATAAAATATTGAAATGAAATATTCATAACTTTTTTATAAAAAATTTGACCACTAACAATTTAAATTAATTATAATGATTATTTAAGTTATAAATAATATTTTGAAAATTCTAAAATTTTTTACATTATAAAAATTTATATATATAAACAAAATATATATTTATAACTATATATTATTATAATAAAATTATTATCATATTATTTTCTTAATAAAATACATTTTTAATATTAGTTAAATTTTAATAAAAATTTTAAATTAAATTTAAAATTTTTATAATGATAAACATTTATATTTAATTATTTAATAAAATAACTAATGAAATGCCTTTTATAAATTTTCATAAATTTTTTTAAAAATTACAATTATTAATTAAAAATAATAATTATTTTTAATTTAAAATAATTAATATTATTTCCAAATAAAAAAATAAATAAATATCTAAAGTTGTATTTTAAATTAAAAACAAATTAAATAATTGTATGAGGCCAAGATCTAATGCAATATTAGCTGAAAATATTGATGAATATATAACAAAACTTGATTCAAATTTAAAGGAAAAAAATTATAATTTGAAAAGAGAAAATCTTCTTTTATGTTTTGATTTAATTAATTTAGATTATCTTACTTTAAAAGAATCTAATAAAAAAAACAATGAACACAACGATTTTTTGTCAGCTAATAAAAAATATAAAATAACATATTTTAAAGAAAATAATAAAATATGTCATAAACCTTTAATTTCCTTAAATTCCAAAAAAATTCAAAAGAAAAAAAGAGGAATATTAAATTCAAATTCAAATTATTTTAATATCTAAACTTAAAAAATAAAGACATTAAAATTATAAATATTTCATTAAATTATTTATTTTTTGTAAATGATGAAATAAATTTTCTTTTAAATTTTTTTATATTAATGTGTTCAATAAAAAATATAATTTACTTTTATGAAAATATGTATAAAAAAAGCTGTATTGAATAATTTATTATAATTAGTATATTTTAACAATTTTTATTTTTGAATTATATTATTCATAATTAATGTAAATTCAAGAGTTTAAAAATTAATTAATTATTTATAAATTTATTTATTTATTTTATTTTTATAATATTATTTATTATAAATTAGATTAACAAAAAATTTGGGGATTGGGGATTGGGGATTGGGGATTGGGGATTTGGGATTTGGGGGTGTGGGCACAAACCCAAAACCCCAACACCCAAACCCCAACCCCAAG
>Ga0310691_10006107_pt1 | contig 12934 bp, 14 predicted proteins | sample 176DNAGHGlowgp2_FD_203887 | JGI IMG/M metagenome (GOLD analysis project Ga0310691, IMG submission 203887) | Sheep rumen microbial communities from Palmerston North, Manawatu-Wanganui, New Zealand - 1766 DNA GHGlow gp2 (v2) (version 2) | ecosystem: Host-associated > Mammals > Digestive system >... | reverse complement strand
TTGGGACATCGATACATCATGTATGGCGAATGGATGTATGCCAAGCATTCCATCTATTATGACATGCTGCCTCACTACTTTATGGAGTTTGATGTTCTGGACCGTGAGGCCGGCAAGTTCCTCGATACACCATCCAGGCACAATTTACTGACAGGTTTACCCATCTGCTCGGTGCCTGTACTTGCCTGTGGAACATTCAACAGTATTGATGATTTATTGAAGTATCTTGGTGATTCGAATTATATATCGGCCAACCATATTGAACACCTACGAGAAGATGCTCGGAAATTAGGGCTGGATGCAGACAAGATCTGTCGTGAAACAGATGCTTCACGGACGATGGAGGGCATCTATATCAAAGTTGAAAAAGACGGTGAGGTCGTTGACCGAATGAAGTATGTTCGTGCCTCGTTCCTACAGGCTGTCGAGGAGTCGCAGTCACATTGGCTCGAACGACCCATAGTCCCGAATAGAATAACAACATCTATTGATGATTTATTTGTGTGAATGATCGATTGGAATCACATAGAATCAACGGTGCTTTGCAGGTTTGAGGAAGATTTGCGTCAAACTCAACAGTCACCTGTATTTCATGCCGAAGGGGATGCCTATACGCATACCCTGATGGTCTGTGATGCCTTGAAGAATTATCCCCAGTATCAAGAGTTGAATGAGCGTCAAAAGCATATCCTGTATGTGGCGGCTTTGCTCCACGATATCGGAAAAATTCACACGACGAAATACATTAATGATGATTGGCATTCTCCTCATCACGCTCCATTAGGCAGCAGAATGGCACGTGAATTGTTGTGGAAAGACTACGGGTTATGTGGGCAGAGAGAACTGATGGAAGTACGTGAGGCTATCTGTTTACTGATATGCTACCACTCATTCCCTCCATTCGCCATTGATGTAGAGGATGCTCGACTTCGGTTGCATCGCATGGCCTCCAACAGCTTGCTTGTACCTGATTTCTCCATCCGTTTGCTATGCATCTTGTGTAAAGCGGATATGCTTGGACGCCGTTGTGAGGATCAACAACAAATGCTTGAGCAGATCGCTCTTTGCGAGGAGTTGGCAATGGAAGAAGATTGCTTCGATTCCTGTTTCTCATTTCCATCGCAGCAAATCCAAAGGAGATATCTGGCTGGCCATGGGGTTTGGAAAGAACAGAATCTTTTTGATGAGTCCTGGGGAGAGGTGGTTATGATGAGTGGCTTGCCTGGAACGGGTAAAGACACTTGGATTCAGCGCAACATGCCTGACAAACCTGTCATCTCTCTTGATGATATTCGTCGAGAACTTAAGGTCTCCCCAACCGACGACCAGGGATATATAGCCAATATTGCCCGAGAACAAGCAAAAGATTATCTGCGGAAGCATCAATCATTTGTATGGAATGCCACGAATATTACTGCACAAATGCGAGAGTCACTAATCAGCCTATTTGAAACCTACCACGCTCATGTTCGAATAGTTTATCTTGAAACAGAATGGCAAACGTTGATGGAACGTAATCACAATCGTGAATTTAAGGTGCCCGAGCCCGTCATAGAGAAAATGCTCGGTAAACTGGCTCCTCCCGAACCCCATGAGGCAAGAATTGTTGAATGGAAGTCTATTTAATGATAGTTTTTTGTTTACGTTTCTCTCTATTACCGTATAAAGGAGTAGCAAGCATTTATTAATAACTAACTTTAGGAAACAATGGAACAGATAAAGCGTCAATATATACCGTCCTATCGGAGTGATATTTCATTTTCGCCCGACAAGGTGTTTTTTACCTCGGACACTCACTTTTGCCATGCAAATGTAATCGAGTACTCCCAAAGACTCTTCAATGACATTGATGAGATGAACGAGGCTCTGATTCGCAACTGGAATGCAGTTGTCCCGAGAGACGGAATCGTGTTCCACTTGGGCGATTTTTGCTTCGGTAAGAACAAAGAGTGGAATGGTATTTTAGATAGGCTTCATGGAACCATTCATCTGGTTCTTGGTAACCATGATCTGAGGATGGCTCAACATGATGTCATGGCCCGATTTGCCAGCGTTCTATTAGAAAGCAGAATTCACGTCGGCACCCGTTGGATATGGTTGAACCACTTTCCGATGTTGTGTTATGCCCATGAGAGATGGGATTGGCAATTATTTGGCCATATCCATACTAATCCAAGGAATAACAATATCATGTCGTTGGAACGAATGGGAATGCTCCTGCCCAATCAATATGATGTCGGGGTTGACAACAACAACTTTACACCGGTCTCATTCCACCAGCTTGAAGATATCATCCGACATCAGATGGAAACTGGCAAACGGTGGGTTACAGAAAGAAAATAATAATAAATAGTCATACTGTGTAAAATTTACGCAAGAAAATTTGGTGGATTGAAATAGCGGTTGTACTTTTGTGTAAAATTTACACAAGATATGATAGATAAAATAAGAAAAATTGTTGTTCTGGGCGGGAGTTTTAATCCGCCAACGTGGGCCCATTACAGGTTAATGGAGAAGGCTCTTAATGTGCTAGGAGCTGAAGGCGGCATTTTTGTTCCAGTAAGTGATGCCTACCTGAAGCGCAAAATGCGCCATAGTCACCCACCAGTTGTGCTATCACCTGAGTTGCGTATTAAAATGCTCCAGGCCATGTGCACTGATGAGCGCATGTCAGTAAGTGAGATTGAAATCGGTACCATTGCAGCAAGAACCGTTGATACAATGCAGGGGCTACAAAAAATGTATCCTGACGCCGAGTTGTACTTTGTGATGGGTGCTGACAAGTTAGACCTGCTTATCCACTTAACAGAGAATAGAAACTTCTTGAAAATGTTTAATGTCGTACTCTATTCACGAGATGGCGAGGGACTTGAAACGATTTTGAGAAATAGCGAAGTGCTATCACATTTTCTTGAACATATTGTGGTTCTGCCTCAACCTGATGGTATCGAGACCATCAGCTCATCCCTGGTCAGGAACCGAATGCTATCAGGAAAGACTAGTCAAGATTTGCTTTGCCCTGGAGTTTGGGAGTTATTCAAAGGATTCATACCTGCTGATTTTCCAGATATGATTACCAAGTTCAAAGGCGAGTTTGACTATCTCAACAACCGCTTCAGTTGTAGATTCTCTTGGCAAGGGTTAGAGCATCGCACAGCAGAGGCGGCGTTTCAATCATCCAAATGCGAGGATGAGGCAGAACGGAAAGTATATGCCACAAGTTCTGTCAACAAAGCGATATTATTGGGAAAAGATCAGAAGCCATACCCTGGCTGGGAAGATGTTCGCCTCAACATCATGGAGTCGATTCTCAAAGCGAAGTTTGGTCAAAATCCTAAACTGATGAAAAGGTTGAAAGATACTGGGAACCGTATTCTCATCAACGGAACCAAGCAAGATACCTTTTGGGGTGTGGACTTGTATAGTTGGCAAGGTGAGAATCATTTAGGTGAAATATTAATGAGCATAAGAGATAAGGAGATTGAAAATGAAATACAATATTGAAACAATCAAGCAAATCGTCCACGGCAATCCTGATACGATGATTATCTACTTCTGGGGCCATACGCCTAATCCCAAGAAGATGACAGCTTCATGTCTGAGCCAGTGGTATGATTGCTATTTCGTGGTGAATGGTGTGTGCTATCACACTACCGAACAGTTTATGATGGCCAGCAAGGCTCTGCTATTTGGTGATGACGAGGTTCACCGTGAAATAATGACGGCGTACAGCCCATCTGACCACAAGAAGCTGGGCAGGAAAGTTCATGGCTTTAATCCTGAGTTATGGGATGCCATAAAATATGACATTGTCGTGGAAGGGAACAAAGCCAAGTTCGGACAAAATCCTGAACTTAAAGAATTTCTGCTCTCCACTGGTGATGCCATTTTGGTTGAAGCCAGTCCGTACGATAAGATTTGGGGCATTGGCTTGGATAGAGAAACAGCTATGAAGGGTACTGTTGACCAATGGCGGGGTGAGAACCTGCTGGGATGCGCCTTGATGGAAGTACGTGACTGGTTAAGAGGCAAATAATTATCATTATTAGATAAGCAATGGAATCAATAAAAGGAACTTACACCTATGAGTATCCACATCCGAGTGTCACGACCGACTGTATAATCTTCGGATTTGATGGCACAAAACTGAAAGTGCTGCTTGTCGAGCGAGGCATTGAACCATTCAAGGGGCGATGGGCATTTCCAGGCGGCTTTTTGCGAATGGATGAGTCGGCCGAGGCCTGTGCATTGAGGGAGTTACAGGAAGAAACCGGGCTGGAAGGTGCTTATATCAAACAGTTCCACACCTTTTCTGATCCCAAACGGGATCCGAGGGAGCGCGTAGTGACAGTGGCCTATTACGCCCTTGTGAGAATGCAAGAGGTAAAAGGCGGTGACGATGCAGCCAAGGCAGCGTGGTTCGCACTGGACGAAGTGCCGTCATTGGCGTTTGACCACGATTTGATTTTCAGAAGGGCATTGACCGAGCTGCGTAAACAGATTCATTTTGAGCCCATCGGTTTTGAACTGCTGCCAGAGAAATTCACGGTCAAGGAACTTCAACTCCTTTATGAGGCCATTCTTGATGTGAAATTTGATCGACGCAACTTCTATAACAAGATGAAGCATCTGGAGATTCTCACACAGTTGGACGAAACGGTCTTCAACTCACCCAAGAAAGAAGCGTTCCTTTTCAAGTTCAACCCAAAGAAATATGATGAATTGAAACAAAAAGGATTTAGGTTGGAGTTTTAAACACGATATTACTATGTCAAATGATAAAAATAAGGCTCTAATGATGTGGACGATGGGTGCTGGCAATTCTGCAAAGCGGTTCAATGGCGAGAACCCTATTCCCGCCAAAACCAAGGTTGCCACTAAAGATAGTTGGAAAACGCTGCACATGCCTGGCAGCAATACAACCATCCCAATGAACGTCACGATTTCAAGTGAGGCCATGGCCGTTGTGAAAATGGGGCATATCCCTTCGGCAATGGAGGACCATTGGTTCATGTATTGTGACGAAACCACCATACGATATTACCGCAGTTGTACTGGCATTTGTATCTTTGTCGCTAAATACGAAGAATGTGGCGAACAATACAGAATTACTGAACTGACAATGAATCGCGAACAGGGTCAATACCGAAGTACCGATAATGAACACGATGTCGCATTGTTTCTGGCTCTGCTGACCGAGGAGTTCGGTGGCGATGCCAGTCAGTTCTGGAAAATAGTTCTTAATTAGCTTGCCTGCTACGTTTTTCCAAGGATTGTGGTATTTTATTTTGTTTTTTAGTTTGGCAATCAGCTTCAAAGAATCACCTCGGTGTCCTACATCATACTCTCACTATAGTATTTGCTTTTCTTTTGATGAGTCCCTCTGTTAACAAACATTAAGAGATAATGTCTTCAAAATTCTAGCTGAATTCAGAACACATGAAGATGATTTTTGTAATTTTGCAATAAGAGAACTTCACAGCGGTTTTATTGTTTTTTTAGCACTATAGATTCACGAATAATCCCGCAATCTCAATGGTTTTCAATTAATTATTTTTATCGAACTCACATGAATTAAATTGATGAGATTATGAAAAAGTATAAATGGATTATTGGTTTGTTACTGACTATAGTCTTTGTCTTGCCGCCCATCATTATATTAAGGTCATTTATGTATGGCACTAACGGAACGGGGATCGCGTGTCTGATTGTTATTTATGCTCTACTGATTGCATCTATATGCTATTCCTTCTCTGACGATTATTTGAAAAGATTCAATAAAACCTGGATTAATGTTTTGAGTCTTATTATCTTTGGCTTTATCCCATGGGTAGCTATCGTGGGGGGATTGTTTGTTGGTGGTGTACTCTTGAATGAGCATTATGTAAATAAAAAACGCCATCAGACACTGCAGACTGAAGTTGTGGACAAGGTCAACAACAATCGTGAAAAATTCTTGACCATTGATAGCCTCATCAATGCCTATCGAAAGGTTGATCCAGTTTTATCGGCTGACAATATCTCAAAAATAGAGGCATTGAATATAAGTAAGCCCGAACTGAACAAGAAAATCAAGGAGTTTGAAAAAGTATATGCCTATTTGAAGAAAGATCATGAGAACTATAAGCATATTGAGAACGACAGTCTAACTTGTAGGATACCTATGCTGTTTTGGTGTTGTGACGAGAATGGCGGACATATGAAAGATGCCGCTTTTCAGGACTTCTTTAATTTTAATACAAAACCAGAAGATGGTTTTGTTGGGGAGGAATTTAAGATAAGCGTATTTGCTGATATAGTGAAATTAGAGGCTTTTATTGACTCATGTGAACATCAAGGCATACTTCATCGGGATGTGACAGAGACAATAGAGCAATGTGTAAATACTTTAAATTCAGCCAAATACATGTCTATTATAAAGGAGAAATATCTTATTGTCCCTTCCATCGTAGGTCCCTCCTATACGGCAGGTATGCTAAAAGCTGATGTTTATGTCTGGGATTTTGCGCGACATTCCTTTGTTGACACGCTGCAAGTATATACCGAGAGCTCAAGTCAAATAAAGAGTTCTAACACTTATTACAAAATCACAGACAACGAAACACTTAATGGCAATTTGCACCAAAACTTGCACAATGATTTGTTGAAGGTTTTGAAAGCAAATGGCTATTGAGCATCAAACAACTCTTGTGATTGTCGTCTCCAATTAGCAACTGTAGAGACAAATTCTGGTCGTGTTTTTAACACTACAAGATAGCTAAATAGTCATCTATATTACTAATTTTCACTCAATTCAATTTTATTGAACACGCGTTAAATAGTTTCTGTCGCTCTGTTCTTCGATAGATTGTGATAGTTCTATGGTTACTTTCTGCTCTATTACATCATAAAGGTGTAAAAAGCATTTATTAACTGTTTAAAAAGAGAGAATTATGACATAGGAAGAACTGAGTGTATTGAAGATGGCGCTTTATCGAGCGCATCGTGAATCGTTCAAAAATGAAGATTACGTGAAAAAGAGTACCACATGTGGCTGCTTTTATTGCGAGAAAATCTTTGAGCCCGATGAAATCACCATGTGGAGTGATAAAACAAGTGACGATAGTCCCGGAACTGCAATCTGTCCCTATTGCAAGATTGATTCAGTTGTGTGTGACGGAAGCGGTTTCATTGTGAACCCCACTAACTTGAAATTAATGAACTTGGAATTCTTTGGCGGTGGCGTGTAAAAGTATTTAAAAGTTTCTGAAGACTAAAGCAATTGACTCATCCTTACTTTGAGTCATCATCTCAAGGATCCTTGAATGCACAGTTACAGCCGACAAAACGTTAAAACAAAAATGAAGAAAGAATTATACATAGCGATCAGAGAAAGCCTAAAGGGGCTCATTAGAGGCACCGAGTTTGAGGGCCAGGTGCTCTGTGTGGGTGGCTGTGTGCGTGACGAGATCATGGGTCACGAAATCAAGGATATTGACCTTGCCGTCACCATGCCCGATGGTGGCATCCGCTTGGCTGAGTGGCTTGAAGCAAACGGTCACACTGCATTCCATGTCGTGACCTACCCGACTTATCACACTGCAATGTTCCATCTGAAGGATTATTCCGATATTGAACTGGAAGCGGTGCAGACGCGCAAGGAGAAGTACAGCGACCGCGACAGTCGCAACCCTATTACAGCCTACGGCACCATCGAGGACGACTGCATGAGGCGTGACTTGACCATCAATGCCCTGTATCGTAACGTCAGCACAGGTGAGGTCATTGACATTACTGGCCATGGATTGGACGACATCCGCGATCACATCATCCGCACTCCGGCCGACCCAGACTTAACGTATGACGATGATCCGCTTCGTATCCTCAGGTGCATTCGTTTCGCATCTCGTTATGGTTGGGAAATATCCACTGAAACATGGGACGGGATGCTTCGCAATGTCGAGAGGCTGTCCATTATCACGGTGGAACGAATCCATGATGAGTTCATGAAAATGCTTTCTGGTGCCCATCCGATTATGGCAATGGAACTCTTGCGCAAGTCGGGAGCCATGCATTACGTAATTCCAGAATTGGAGGCGACCTATGACATGGCTCAGAACAGCTACCATTTCGGCACCGTGTGGGAACACACGATGAAAGTTCTGGAGAACATTTCAGCAGTAACCGATCGTGCCGACTTGCGCTTGGCTGCTCTATTACACGACATCGGCAAGATCCGCACTCGTGAGGTCGGTGAAGATGGCAACGTTCATTTCATTGATCATGAAATCGAGGGAGCTGTGTTGGTCAAGGATATGATGACTCGACTCAAGTTCCCGAACAAGACCATTGACGATGTTGCATTCTTGGCCAGATATCACATGACCTGCAAGCCGTGGGATGAAATGAAGCAGAGCAAGTTGGATCGCAAAATCGGAAAATTACAATATATTTGCAAGACCGAAGAGCGCTTCGATGATTTGATGACCCTGATCCATGCCGATAACATGGCTCATGCTGACGAGAAATGCTTACCCGACCAAGTTCCTATGATAAGGAAACGCGCCAGTGAAATGCTGGCAGACGGGACAGCAATGTTCGGCTTCAAACCCTGGTTAACTGGCAATGAAATTATGCAGTTAAAGGGCATCAAGCCAGGCCCTTAGGTCAAAGAATGCCTGAAGTACCTGATGAAGTTGGCATTCGTCAACCCCATTCGGGATAAGGAGGAAGTCATCAAGCATTTGAATGGCTACAGATTGTAAAAGAGCGAACATAATGACTGAATTTGATAAAATAAGGAATGAGGGGCGGCTGCTATATGAATATATTCGTGGCAGCCACCTCTATGGCCTTAACACTGAATCCTCCGACGTAGATACCAGTGGTGTATTTGCGTGTGCAAAAGAGGAACTATTGGGCTGTTTCGGCTATAAAGGTCAGGTGAGTGATAGCCGCCATGACAATACTTGGTTTGAAATAGGTGAACTGATCCGTCTGTTGCTTAAGTCCAACCCTACAGTGCTGGAAAGCCTGTTTGTCCCAGAGGATAAGATCCTTGTCAAGCCAGCACCGCTCATGCAGTTGATACTTGACAATCGTGATCGGTTCATCAGTAAGCAGTGTTTTAATCCATTCTTTGGATATGCCAAGTCACAGATCGAGAAAGCCAGAGGATTGAACAAGATAATTGTCAATCCCGTGAATGAGAGGCTGACTCCATACGACTTCATTTACACATTTAAGGGGCAGGGCAGCACTCGATTCAAAAACTGGCTGGATAACTGTGGCTTGTTTCAAGAATACTGCGGCTTGGTAAATGTGCCCAACATGCATGACATATATGGCGTGTACTATGATTTCGGCGCTCACACAGCTGCCAATCCAGATTGGCGCGAAGACACTGCTTTTGTGACCTTTGCTTGTGAATACTTCGGTGACAGCGATCTGGACGAGGCCCGTGAGCATATTGCTACGATGCCATTCATAGGCTATCGAGGGGTTATCAAAGTGGATGCCCAAGCCGACGAAATCCGCTTGTCGTTGATTGAAGACAAACATTCACGTCCTATGTGCTTTATCTATTATAACAAGGACGGTTATTCGGTGCACTGCCGCCAGTATGCCGAGTACCAGGAGTGGGTCAAGAACCGCAATCAGGCTCGCTACGAGTCCAACCTGGAGAAGAACTATGACTCCAAGAATATGATGCACTGCTTCAGGCTGATGCACATGGCTGGAGAGATAGCCCAGGGCAGAGGGATGATATTACAACGCACATGGGACAAAGAGTTCCTGATGGATGTACGCAACCACAAGTTTGAGTATGACGAGATTATCGCCATGCTGGAGCTGGAGAAAGAACGCATGAACCACCTGATGGAACAATCAACCATTCCAGAGCGCATTGACACCGATTTCGTCAACTCGCTCATGATTGAAATAAGAAAACAACAACTGAAATCAGAATAATCGGCATGAAAAAAAGATCTAAATCAAAAATGTTTTTGGCGTTGGCGTTCTGTACTTTAGGTACAATGCTGTCTGCCTGTTCCAGCATGGGGACATCAAGCCAGAAAGAGGGAACTGCTAATATGGATTCGTTATACTACCCGTTGGACTCTATTCAGTCTAATGGCAATCCAGTCCATGTTGCTGCTTCGGAAGATGGCAATATGAAATTCTATAGCTGGAACACTGGTGAGGGCGGAACCTGCCCTGACTTTGGGATCTTGTGTCAATTCCGCACTGATGACGGTGGATCAAAAATCATTGACGTAAGCGATCACGATGGCATTGGCTGGGTCTCACGTGTCCATTCTATCCAGAAAGAAGATGGCTCCACCTATTACCTTGTTGTCTCTTTCCACCAAGCATCGAGCAATGACGGCTATGCCTGGGTAAGTGCCTTTGCCATTGATGGTGATTCAATAAAGCAGGTTCATGTGATTGATGCATCACCCCTTCAAGATCAGGATGAAAATGACTTCAACGTGAATTATTGCATTTCCGCTTGGTATGATGCGACTACAGGCGAAGGCTATGACTGGATACATGAGTATGATACCCATTCTCATGATCTCTATGTTCCACAAACCATAGACGCTTCACCCTTCCCCGAGATTTCTGACTGGTACCGAGTCTATCACTTCAACGGCAAGAGGTTTGAAGACAAGGACATTAAAGCTCACAAGGGCCTCCATCAGTCACTCTGCGACTATGACCATCTGGAACGATTCTTCAGAACCAAGTGGCACATCGTCCGCATTGACCGAATGAAGGACGGCACCCTGCGATATGCGTCATGGAAAGCATCTTCAAGCATATCGGACAAACCTGAACTTGTCATCCTTGGCGGGAAACAGAATGAAGACACTTACATCTTCGTCAACGAAGGTGTGACCTATGAAGCATTTTACCAAGAGACGGAACGCCGCGCAAATGGTTTTACCCATGTAACTGAATACCTGCGGATCCTGAAGAACGGAAAAGTCATCGACAAGCAGGAAATCCTTTACCCTGGTGAGTGAGCAGCCCATGTATATTTACAGAGCATAGTGTTCTTATGCTAAACGACCACAAGACAAGATGGTAATATGAGATACATTCAGTTTTCTGAGACAGGTCCACGACAAAATAACGAGGATTGTTGCGGCATCGCGGAGTTGATGGGCAAGAGGTCCTTGTTTGTCGTGTGTGACGGGATGGGCGGGCACTTCGGTGGCGAGGTAGCAAGCCGAACGGTTTGTGAGGCGTTCATTGCCTACTGGCAGGAGCATGATGAACCTGATTCATGCCAGAAGGTGGTCAATGCGTCCAAGGATGCAAGTACCGCGCTTGACGAGAAATCGGGCTTGAGTGCGATGGGTACGACCCTGGTGATGGCAAGTGTTGAGGGTAATCTGGCCACTATCGTCCATGCTGGTGACAGCCGCTGCTACGTCATTGACATCAAGGGCAATGTGAAGTACCGCACCATCGACCATGTGGATTGTAATCCTTTCGGCCACTCCGAGATCACCCGAGCATTCTTCACGGGGCATCCCGAGAGTGCCGTTCCTGAAGTGAAAACGGTGCAATTGGAGCCACTTGATCGTATCCTGCTTTGTACCGATGGGCTGTATAATGCCATTGATGATGAAACCTTGCTGCACACGCTGCAATGCGCCAGAGATGTCGAGCAGGTTGCAGAAAAATACTTGAAAATTTGCAATGAAAAGGCCACCGACAACTATTCTGGCATAATAATTGAAATAGACTAAATGAATGAAAGAGAGTTTCATCATGAAAGCAAAACAACATATTTCGGTAATCGCTGCAATTATTCTCTGTGGAGTAATGGCAGCCTGTGGTGGCAAGCAGAGCGGTGAGCAACAGAAAGAGCCTGCAAAACAGAAAACCACTGCTCAACAAACAAAATCCTCTTCACAGCCGATCGCAACGATAAACATCTATCGCTACGACGATTTCTCTGAGGCAAAGGCTGAACAACTCAAAAATGAACTGCAAAAGGTGTACCCGTCAGTAAGACTTGCCAAGTCATCAATTCCTCTGCCCCCAGAGTGCTATTACAAGCCTCGTGACAGATATAAAGGCACTGGCTTGCTTGATGACCTCGTGAAGTTAAGAAATGGCGGTTATGCACTCGGCCTTACCCGCAAGATCATTTACGATAAGAATGAGATTTCGCCCACCTTTGGTGTTTTTGGCATCAGTTATATGGGTGATAGTGTCTCGGTGATCTCATCATTAAGGCCAAAGACATTAAAGCCGCTGAGAGATGATGAATTGCAAGAGTTGATGTTGCATGAACTTGGTCATGCTTTTGGTCTGCCACACTGTAAGGATGAACGCTGCATGATGGTGGATGCCGAGCATGGGAACAAATTTGCTCAAACGCAATCCTTCTGCAACGATTGTAAAAAATATCTAAATAGTAAAGGTTGGAAATTATAGCACATCTGAAAAGATTATGAAGCGGCGAACACTAATTCTCTTCGTGACATTGATGACAAGCCTTTCTGTTCTATCCCAAAGCAGTTACTACCTGGACAAGGCTCGCGGCTACATGCGGGATGCCGAGTATTATATCGGCAAGGCCGAGGGATATGACCGAGAGGCGGAGTATCATACCAAGAAGGCCAAGGAGTATCAGCGTGAGGCCGAGCGTTATACCCGTAACAAGCAGGACGATAAGGCCCGCACCTACAAACGCAAGGCCAATGACGAGACCGACAAGGCCCGTCAGCAGCAGCGATGGGCCACCGAAGCAAAAGAGAATGCCCGAACCCGTCTGCGCTGGGCGGCCGAGGCTATGGATAGAGCTAAACAATAAACCGATTAATCCAACGATTCGATGATGAACAAGAAACATATCATCATGACGATTGGCATTGTGGGATTGCTCACCGCAGTGCTGTGTGCCATCAATCCAAATGACATTGGGCAAAAGGAG
>Ga0310691_10006106_pt1 | contig 12935 bp, 10 predicted proteins | sample 176DNAGHGlowgp2_FD_203887 | JGI IMG/M metagenome (GOLD analysis project Ga0310691, IMG submission 203887) | Sheep rumen microbial communities from Palmerston North, Manawatu-Wanganui, New Zealand - 1766 DNA GHGlow gp2 (v2) (version 2) | ecosystem: Host-associated > Mammals > Digestive system >... | reverse complement strand
AGAAAACGAAAGGCGCTTTCAAACATCAGGGCCGTTTCGTCGGCAAGGGCCTCACGGCGCATGGTATCCTCCGCAAAGAGGGTGCGCAGCGCGTCCATCTGGGCACCGCTCTCCGTCTCGCCGTCGAGACTTTTGCGGTATTCCTCCAGCCGGTTCAGCTCCGCCTGGCGGAGGTATTTCTGCTCCCGGTCGTCCTGCCCGGCGTCGGCGGCGCGGCGCAGGCTCGCCCGGCGGATGGCGGCAATATCCCGCAGAGACTCCGCCGGGGCCTCCGGCAGGCGCTCCTTCACCGCCGTGAGAGCGTCATAGAGCGCGGCGCACAGCGCGTCCTGCCGCCGGGTATCGCGGGAACTTTCCGACAGGCGCGACAGCAGCAGCCCCATCACCGCGAGCTTTTCGTCAAAGGGCGCGGCGGCAAACTCCGTCACCGTCACCTTCGGGACCGTGCCGTGGAGGATATCGTCGATATGATAGACCTGGCGGTACTTGTTGTAAAGAGCGTAATAACTGGTAAAATCCCGGGCGATGGCGGGCATCTGGATATACTGCACCGCAAGCTCGCTGTCCGGGGCGATGCCGAGGGCTTCGTAGGCGTAGAGGACCTCACTCAAATCCTCCCAGCCGCGGGCGGTGGCAAACTGCATGCCGTCGGCGGAGTTTTCGATGCGGTAGAAATTCTCCTTCTTTAAATCGAGATAAGAGATCACCGCCCCATGCAGGCCCTTGCGCAGGGCGTACTCCTTCCACACCGGGAAATCCTCCTCCACCTGAATGCGCTTGACGCGGTCGAGCGTGACCACGTCAAAATCGCGCACGGAGCGGTTATACTCCGGGGGGTTGCCCGCCGCGACGATGAGCCAGCCCTCCGGCAGCTTCTGGTTGCCAAAGGTCTTGCACTGCAGAAATTGCAGCATCATGGGGGCCAAGGTCTCGGACACGCAGTTGATCTCATCGAGAAAGAGGATGCCCTCTTGGATGCCGGTCTTTTCGGTCAGCGCGTAGACCGAGCCAAGGATCTCACTCATCGTGTACTCGGTGACGGTATGCTCCACGCCGCCGTAAACGCGCTTTTCGATAAAGGGCAGGCCGATGGCGCTCTGGCGCGTGTGGTGGGTGATGGTATAGGACACCAGTCCCACGTTCTCCTCTGCGGCGATCTGCTCCATGATCTGGGTCTTGCCGATGCCCGGCGGGCCCATCAGCAGCACCGGGCGCTGGCGCACGGCAGGGATGCGGTAATTGCCCAGCGCGTCCCGCGTGAGATAGGCGCGCAGGGTGTTTCGGATCTGTTCCTTGGCTTGTTTGATATTCATGGTGCTACCTCGCTAAAAACTCTATTGGCTCCCTTTGCGAAAGGGAGCTGTCAGCGAAGCTGACTGAGGGATCGATCCCTCCGGCCTTCGGCCACCTCCTTTTTTCCAAAGGGAGGTCAAAATTACAATTCCGGCATTTCCTGCAAAATCTCTTCCTGCCAGAATTCGTCAAAGCTCTCCCGCTGCTTCTTCCAGGGCAGCGACGGCATAATCCGGATGGCCCAGGGCGGCATTTTGACGGACAGCGGCGGCTCCTCCAACAGAACGAAGGCCACCTCATAATCCGGGCGCTTTGTGGGGTAGATGCCCATGCCGTCGGTGAAATACAGAAGTCCCCGGAGGTTGGAGAAGCTGCCCGCCGCGACGAGCCTGTCCACATGCTCAAACACCGGGCGGAAGTCTGTGGCGCTGCCGCCGGAGAGGGGCAGGTCCTCCATGTAGCGCCGCAGCTCGTCCAGGCTTGTGATCTGCTTGTCCGAGCGAAGCTGATCGTCACATTGCAAAATGTGGATGTTCAGCCTCCTGGTAAAGCTGTCCGCAGAGCGCAGGATGGCATAGGTGCTGGCAAGAAACTCCCGCACCAGCGTGCCGGAGGTGGACATGGAGGTGTCGATGGCGATGACAAAGTCCTCGATGCGCCGCTCCTCGCGCGTCTCCGGCGGCTCGATGAGCGGCATGTTGCCGTAATGCCGCAGGCCATAGGTATAGAAGATATAATCAAAGGCATCGGGGTCTGCGCGCATGATCTCTCTCGGCGCGGCGAAGCGGCGCAGGAACTTGCGGTAATCCACGTCGTCCCGCGCGGCGATGGAGAGCTGCTCCATCACGTTCTCGCCGCCTGCGCCCTTTTCGGACAGCATACTGTCCAGCGCGGTCTGGGCTTTGGAGGCTTCCTCCTGCCAGCGCTGATCCTGGCGCTCGCTGCGCTCTTTGCCGCGCTTTTCCTCCGGGTCCCAGAGGCCGTGGTCGTCCATGGCAAAAAGGCGCTGGAGACCGGCGATGCGGTACTCCGGCAGGCGTGCACGCAGAAGCATGCGGTAGATGCCCTCGGCGCTCAGAACCTTCATCTCGCGGCGGCACTCTGCAAGGAACATCTCCCGCGCGGGCACGCTGCGCTCTTTGAGGCAGGCATAGGGCAGAGAGTCGATCACGCTCTCCACGGCGGCGTCGCAGGCCAGATCCCAGAGTCCCGCGTCCCGTCCCCGCCGCTTGGCAAGGTGGCGGAACAGGCAGTGCAGCACCATGTGGAGATTGAGGCGGGGCGAAAAGCGCTCGCTTTTGAGAAAGCCGGCGGCAAGGTAGGCGGCGTTATAATACAGCGTCTCCCCGTCCGTCGCGGCGCTGGTAGTGACGGTGTCCCCCGCCGCCGGGATCAGCGCGCAGAGCGGCCCGCTCATGTACGGCAGGGCAAGGCAGAGCTGATTTCGTCCGGCGGCCAGGATCTCCTGACCGACGGCGGACAGGTTTTGGTTGTTGTTGGTCATGGTTTATGCCCTCTCAGTCACCGCCGCACACGGCGGCGACAGCTCCCCAAGAGGGGGAGCCAAGTATTTCTCCTGCCCTCAGTGTGCAAAAGCGCCTTGCCTCTCCCTCTGGGAGAGGTGCCCGAAGGGCGGAGAGGGTCACAGTTCCCATTTCTTTGCTCTCCCGGTGCCCGCGCGGCCCCTTCGCTGCTCGAGCAGCAGGGCCGTGGCCTCGGTCAGGCGGCGGGCGCGGGCCTCCGTCAGGGCCGCTTCCAGCGTTTCCGGCGCAGGCTCCCCGAGGGTGAGCAGCAGACGCAGGCCCTGCATGTCCTTCTCCGCCATGGCGAAGCTGAGCGCCGGGCCAAGTCTTCGGCGCAGATAGTCTGCATAACGCTCCCGCGCGAGATCACCGAGTCCGACAGGAAAGCAAAGCCGGTAGTACGCAAGGCGCAGGGCTGAGTCCGCGTCATGCTCGGCGGCGATGTAATCCGGCCACAGCGCATCGAAGTCCTGGACGCTCAGGGTCTTGTCCCGGAACACGCTGTGGTAGGCGTAGCCCCCGCCGCTGATTTTGAGCTCAAAGTGATGGGCCGGGGTGTTTTCGGTGTAGTTTTCGATATATTCCGGGAAGATCAGCCGCAAGGTGCTGCCGTCCGTCCGGCGGATCGTCACGTCCAGCTCCTGCTGGAGGTTTCGCACGATGCTTGACAGCGCCGGGCCCTGGGTCGGAGAGGTGCGCGCCAGCTCGATTCTGGCAAAGGCGCGGCAGTTCATAAACGTCGCGCTGCCCGTGGCGCGCAGCTCGTCATGGAGGCGCAGCGTCTCCATGCTGCGCAGGTTCATGAAGGCGTAGTCCCCGATGGTCTCAAGCCTTTCCGGCAGGGTAAGCGCAGTGATGTTCCGGTTGTCCCACTCCGCCGACTCCGCGCCGCCGAGGACAAGCAGCTCCTCCCCCTCGACTCCCGCCGCCCCGGCGGCGAGGGCGCGGTCGGACAGCGCCGTCACCGGCAGGCCGAAGAGTTCATCCGGCAGCACGGCGTTTTTGTCGCAGGTCAGCGCCCGCAGGATGGTGACGGAATCCGCCCCGCGCCGCACGGTGAGCCGCCAGTTTGTGAGACCCTGTATCGTTTCCATGGGCATTGCGCTCCTGTTTACAGATTGATGTGGAAAAAGCCCGCCAAAAGGGTTATACTTTGATCAAACACCCGAAATAATTTGAAAGAAGGCGGTCATATGACTGACTATGACATTCTCTGTGAAAAGCTGCGCGCGCTGACGGACGGCGTGCCGCACAGGATCGCAAACCTCTCGAACGCCTCAGCCCTGCTGTATGCGGAGCTGGAGGATCTCAACTGGGCGGGCTTCTACTTTCTGGAGGGCGGGAAGCTGGTGCTCGGCCCCTTCCAGGGAAAGCCGGCCTGCATCGAGATCGAGGTCGGCAGGGGCGTGTGCGGCACGGCGGTACAGGAGGGCAAAACCCAGCTTGTGCCGGACGTGCATCTCTTCCCCGGGCACATCGCCTGCGACAGCGCGTCCAATTCCGAGATCGTTGTCCCCCTGCGCGTAAACGGCGAAATCGTGGGCGTGCTGGATATTGACAGCCCCTGGCCCGGCCGCTTCACGAAGGAGGACCAGACTGGGCTGGAGGCCGTGGCGGAAGTCATCGCTCAGATGTTGGTGTACTGCTCCTGATCTTCCCGTCCGGGTTCATTCCCTCTGTCGGAGGGTCTGTGTCCCTTTCGGAGCGAGTAGTCCCGCAGGTCGATACCTGTGAGCTGCTTAATGACCCAGAGGAAGAACATCAGCACCAGAATCGGGATCAGGCAGGAGGTCACGATCATCACCGCCAGCGTCTCCACAAACCGATTGAGGATGCTCGAAGCCTTCTGAACCATACCGTCCGTCGTCTCAGAGAGACGGTTGAGGATACGGTTGAGCATGTTGGTATCCTGCTGCGCCTCGGAAAGCTCCGTCGTCTCGTCGGTCAGGGCCTCGGCCGAGGCGATGGTGCTGTCGATGGATTCCTTATAGGTGTCATAGATCATGTCGGAGGTGCGCACGCTCAGCGGGATGACCAGCAACAGCGCAAGCCCGATGAGCAGCAGCTTGAAGCCCTGCCTGTCCAGCAGGCGCGGATTCCAGATCCGCCCCGCGATAAAGAGCGCGCACGTCAGCGGGATGAGGCCCTTGAACACCCCGTAGGGGATGATGGTGAGCAGATACTTCTCCGCATACAGCACGCAGAGGATCAGCAGAAAGTATTCCGAAAAATCCGCCAGCTTTTCGGCAATGGGCGTGGCGGTGTCCCCCGGGATTGCCGTGATGCCCGCGGAGGTCACTGTCGAGGCCGCCATCAGCTTCAGCACGGTCTCGGTCTTCTCGTCGATGGACACGACATATTCCGTGTACCGGTCGGGAGAGGTGTATCGCTGCGCGATCGGGAAAAACGAGACGACGGCAATGACGATCAGCGCAAGGCAGATTGCGACTTTTGTGACGGTGTTGTTCATGGTTCTCCGCTCCTTCTCTTTTTTCTCTTATTCTATCATAGTTCCGAATCGACTTCAATCATTGAAAGGAGACCTTTCCCGATGAAAAGGATGCTTTCTCTTCTTCTGGCGGCAGCAATGCTGCTCTGCCTCCCCTGCCCCGCCCTTGCGGACGAAGCCGACTTTGCCCGCAGCACTGATGCCCAGGCTTTCGCCGTCGCCATGACCTGTTATGAGGACGGCTATTATAACGACATTCCGCTGGACGACGCCTTCTTCCTCTGGGAAGCCGCGGGCTGGTACGCCGCCTGGCTCAGGCAAACCGAGGGCATTGACCTTGTAAGCGAGGGCCAGGTCCGGGACTTTCAGCGCGCGCTCGGCAGCACGGCGGACGTGCCCGCGCCAGAGTGGCTGGAATCCACCGGGGTGCGCATCCTGCGCGCCGCCGACGATGTGTTCTACGATTTTGCGCCGAAGAAGGCGCGCATGGGCGAAGTGCTGGGCCAGACCCTGGAATACCTGCTTGACGCGCCCCAGCCGCCCGAGGCCACGGCCACCCTGCGCCAGCACTACGCCATCAATTCTGTGAGCGACATGCAGTACTTTTTAACCTTCGCCGCAAACCCGGACGAGGACAGCGATTTTGCCTACACCCTGCAAAGCGTCAGGGCGCCTGTTCCCGGCCCGCAGATGGACCCGAAGCTGGATTTTGACTGGGATGGGCTGGTCGCGGCAAACTCGCTGAAAAACGTCTTTTCCATGTATGACAGTGTGAAGATCCAAAACAACGTGGACGGCGTGATGCCCACCTGGATTTTCCGGCGAAACGGCGATCTCTGCATCCTGCGCACCGGCGAGGACTACGCCGAGGGCGAGTACCGCGGGTGCTGGTTTCGCTATGAGCCGGGCGAGGACGGGAAGCTGCGCCCACGCATCTCGGGCTTTGACGAGGCCAGCGGTGACGATGCCGCTCGGGACGCCTACCTCTCCAACTACGTCTTCGGCGCGGCCATCGTGAATCTCGACCGCGTGGACGGCGATCTCGTCCGCACGCACATCGACTTTACCGGCGACTGGAGCGAGGATGTGGCCATCGACCGGGGTCTGCTGCTCCTGCGCGAGTCGCGCAGCCAGAGTCCCGAGTCGGGCGAGGAAATCGTGACAAGCTTCACCTACGGTGAGACGCCGCCTGACGCCGCATATCTGGACAGCTGGGCAGGCCCCATGCGCAGCATCAAGCTGGTGTGGGAGGATTGGTACGGCGGCGAGCCGCATGTCCGCCATGAGACCGTGACCGTCCCGCTCGACTGGGAGTATCTGCCCTGGGAGGCCCGCTGGGGTGACTACACCATCTACATGAACGAGGGCTACACCCGGCCCTACACCTACCCCGGCGACGGTGTGGAGTACACGCTGTATCTCACCACCGCGAAGGGCTGAGGAATCACCCTTGTACTTTCTGCAAAATCTGATATAATACTCTATTGTCATGTAAAATTCGCCAGAAAGGGTTTTGAATCCATATGCTTGAATTAAAAAACATCAGCTTTGGTGTTGAGAATGAGGACAACACCAAAGAGATCATCAAGGACGTGAGCTTTGTCGTCCCGGATGAGAAGTTTGTCGTCATCACCGGCCCCAACGGCGGCGGCAAATCCACCCTGGCCCGCCTCATCATGGGCATTGAAAAGCCCAATTCCGGCCGCATTTATCTGGATGGTCAGGATATCACCGGCCTCGGCATCACGGAGCGCGCAAAGCTCGGCATCAGCTTCGCCCTGCAGCAGCCCGTGCGCTTCAAGGGCATCCATGTGGTCGATCTGCTGCGCCTTGCCTCCGGCAACCCCAAGCTCAGCGTGGGCGACGCGTGCGAATACCTCTCCGCCGTCGGCCTTTGCGCGCGCGACTACATCAACCGCGAGGTCAACGCCAGCCTCTCCGGCGGTGAGATGAAGCGTATCGAGATTGCCACCGTTCTCGCCCGCGGCACCACCCTCTCTGTCTTTGACGAGCCGGAGGCGGGCATCGACCTCTGGAGCTTCCAGAGTCTGATCAAGGTCTTTGAGAACATGCAGAAGCGCTCCCATGCCTCCATCCTTATCATCTCCCATCAGGAGCGCATTCTGGAAATCGCCGATTCCATCATCCTCATCGCCGAGGGGAAGGTGCGCGGCCAGGGCAGCAAGGAGGAAATGCTGCCGGAGCTGATGAAGAGCACCGTCCCCGTCACCTGCAACCGTATCCTGGAAGGAGGCGTGAACAATGCTGACTGAGATCCAGAAACAGCTTCTGGCCGAGATCGCCGACCTGCACAAGGTCCCCGAGGGCGCGTACAACATCCGCGCCAACGGCGAGGCCGCGGGCCGCAACTCCACCGCCAATATTGAGATCAGCTCCAAAACGGACAAGCCCGGCATCGACATCCGCATCAAGCCCGGCACGAAAAACGAGAGCGTGCACATCCCCGTCGTTCTCTCCGAGAGCGGGCTGAAGGAGATCGTGTATAACGACTTCTTCATCGGCGACAACTGCGATGTGGTCATCGTCGCGGGCTGCGGCATCTCCAACTGCGGCGACCAGGACTCCGCCCATGACGGCGTGCACTGCTTCTATGTCGGCAAGAACGCCAAGGTCAAGTATGTCGAGAAGCACTACGGCGAGGGCACCGGCCGCGGCAAGCGCATCATGAACCCCCGCACCGAGGTCTACATCGGCGAGGGCAGCAGCGTGGAGATGGAAATGGTGCAGATCAAGGGCGTGGACGACACGAAGCGCGACACGCTTGCAAAGCTGGAGAAGGACGCGCGCCTTGTGGTGCATGAGCGTCTGCTGACCCACGGCGACCAGCGCGCCGAGAGCGGCTACACCGTGGAGCTCAACGGCGAGAATTCCAGTGCCGACGTGGTCTCCCGCTCCGTCGCCAAGGAGCAGAGCCGGCAGGTCTACCGCTCCCGCATCGTGGGCAACGCCCTCTCCAACGGCCATACCGAGTGCGATGCCATCATCATGGACAAGGCGAAGGTGCTGGCCATCCCGGAGCTTGAAGCCAACGATCTGGACTCCGCCCTGGTGCATGAGGCCGCCATCGGCAAGATCGCAGGGGATCAGATCATCAAGCTCATGACCCTGGGCCTCACCGAGGAAGAAGCCGAAGAGCAGATCATAAACGGATTTTTGAGATAATTGGCAGACAGTCCAGGTGCGCTTTGCGCCTGGACTGTTGCTGTTATTCTGTTCGGCCGGAAAATGAACAGCGCTCTTTTCAAAGTTGCAGTTCCTGTTTATCCTCCGCACCGGCCTGGTATATTTATGAAGCAGACTGAGCCGTATGACGGCAGAAAAGGTACGCTTCCCGCTCAGAAAAGCTATGCTTCTTGTACAGATTCACAATTGATTGCGGATATACGGTATGATATAATTAATAAATAATGTCTTCCTGCACGAAAAATGCATATAAAACAGATTATGTGTATTGCGGCTACAGCTATGTTTTGAGGAGGCTCTTATGGTCAATAAAGTCATTCTTGTTACCCTTGAGGGGGCATTTAATTTTGGCAATCGGCTTCAGCACTATGCGTTACAGCGGGCAATGGAAGGCTGCGGCTGCAATGTCGGGAGCCTTATGACGAAGCCGGTTCCGGTATCCGGAAACGCGAAAGCAAAAAACGCTGTCAAATCCATCCTTGCGATTTGCGGGATCCGGAAATGCCGGATAAGTGTCAATACAGGCAAACGATCATCAAAATTCCTTGCGTTTAATCAGCAGTATCTTACAAATGTAGTGCATATGCCCGTTGATAAAGTGCGCCAGTTTGACTGGAGCGATTATTCCTATGCCGTCACCGGCAGTGACCAGGTCTGGCATAACTGGCATGCAAAGGCGATCCCGGATGAGCTTTCCTTCTATTATCTTGAATTTATCGACGAAGCAAAGCGCGTCAGCTATGCGCCGAGCTTCGGGTTTACTGCGTTTCCTCCCGAAGACATCGAGCAGCACCGGCGCGGGCTCATGGGGATGCACGCGCTGTCCTGCCGGGAGCAGGAGGGCTGTGAGCTGATTCGTGAGCTGACCGGACGCGAGGCGCAAAAGGTACTTGATCCCACGCTGCTGCTTACGGCCAAAGAGTGGGCGGCTATCGAAAAAAAGCCGAATTTCAAGCTTTCGGACAAGTACCTGCTGCAGTTCTTCCTTGGGGATGTGACCCCGGAATACCGGTCTGAAATCAAGCGGATCGCCGATGAGCGCGGCCTGGAAATTCTCAACGTCAACGACAAGACCGACACGAAGCATTATGCAATCGGTCCGGATGAGTTTGTATGGCTTGTTCATCACGCGGACACAGTCTGCACGGATTCTTTCCACGCCTCTGTGTTTTCCATCACTTTTGAACGAAATCTGAGAGTCTTTCTGCGTGAACAAAAAGGCTTTAAGGATATGTTCGGCCGCCTGCATGATCTGCTGGAGCCGCTGGGTTTGCTGCACCTCGTCTACGGAGAGGGCAATGGTTTAAGCACGATGCTCAGTGATGCCGCCAAAGCGTATCTGGAGCACGAACGTGAGATATCCCTCAGCTATCTCAAAAAGAGCTTGAGCGCGGAATAACATACCATATCGGAGGAACCCAATGAATCAGAAAAAAGCAGGTGTAGTACTGTCATATCTCTCCGAGGCAATAAAAATCCTGTCCGCGCTGCTGTATACGCCGATCATGCTGCGCCTGCTCGGGCAGAGTGAGTATGGCCTGTATCAGCTCGTCCATTCCGTCGTTTCTTATCTCAGCTTATTCAGCCTCGGTTTTACTTCGGCCTATGTCCGCTATTTTTCTCTGGCAAAAGCGAAGGGCTCGGAAGAGGATGTAGCGAAGCTCAACGGCATGTTCATGACTATTTTCCTGATCATCGCCGGGATTGCAGCTTTTTGCGGGAGCGTGATGGTTCAGAATATCAGGTCGGTTTTCAGCACCGGCCTGACCGATCAGGAATATGAGAAGGCCAGGATCTTGATGATCCTGATGGTGTTCAACCTCAGCATCTCTTTTCCCAACAGCGTTTTTAATTGCATTATCTCCGCACACGAGCGCTTCTTTTTCCAGCGGATGCTGACGGTCCTTCAAAATCTTCTGAACCCCTTTTTGACTCTTCCGCTGCTGCTGATGGGCCATGGCTCGATCGGCATGGTACTGGTTTCCACGGTGATCGCAGTCGCCAAGTTTGCCGTGGATATGTGGTACGTGTTCCACAGGCTGCATGCAAGATTTGTATTCCACGGCTTCAACTTCCTCCTCCTGAAGGACATCTGGGCGTTTACCTTTTTCATCTTTCTCAACCAGATCATTGACCAGGTCAACTGGTCCGTTGACCGCTTCCTGCTGGGCAGAATGATCGGTACAGCCGCTGTCGCGGTGTACGGCCTCGGGGCGCAGATCAACACGCTGTATGTACAGATGTCCAAGACCATCTCCAGCGTCTTTGCCCCGCAAATCAATCGAATGGTGGCCGAGAGAAACGACAATCAGGAACTGTCCAGGCTGTTTATCAAGGTAGGCCGAATACAGTTTATTATACTGAGCCTGATCCTGACAGGGTTTATTTTCGTCGGGCACCCGTTTATGGAAATCTGGGGCGGGAGCAAAAGCTATGGTGAATCCTACTATGTTACCTTGCTTCTCATCATTCCTTCAACGATACCTTTAATACAAAATCTGGGAATTGAGATCCAGCGTGCCAAAAACATGCACAGAGCCCGCTCAGTTGTTTACTTTTGCATTGCCGTGGCGAACGTTGCACTCAGCATCCCGCTGATCCGAAAATATGGCGTGATCGGCGCACCCATCGGAACCGCTGCTTCGCTTATCATTGGAAACGGCTTCTTTATGAACTGGTACTATGACAAGAGAATCGGGCTTGATATAAAAGAATTCTGGAAAAGCATTCTGTCAATTACTCCAGCTTTCTTCCTTCCGTTCGCATTTGGACTGATTGTTACATTTTTCTTTCCTGTTAAAAGTTGGATATCTATAATTCTGTTTGCAGTGTTTTTTACTGTCATTTACTGTATTTCGCTATGGAATTGGGGCTTGAACACGGAAGAAAAACGCATGGCTTCAAAAATGATAAGCAAAATAACGAGGCGCACTTTATGATTGATATTAAAAGTAAAAACAAATGCTGCGGCTGCGGCGCATGCAGTCAAATTTGTCCAAAGCAGTGCATTGAAATGAAGCCGGATACTGAGGGCTTTCTATACCCTGTCGTTAACAAAGGCAACTGCATTAACTGCGGTTTATGTGAGAAGCGTTGCCCTATCCTCAATACGAAAAACGAGAAGACAGAGCAACAGGATGCTTTCGTGGCTTTTCATCGGGATGAACAGATCCGTCTGTCCAGCTCGAGCGGCGGCGTATTCAGCGCACTGGCCGAGAATATAATTCGGCACGGCGGTATCGTGTTTGGTGCTGCTTTTGACGAGGATTTTCTTGTCCATCATGTCGGCGTGGAGCGACTTGAGGAGCTGGAAAAGCTTCGCGGGAGCAAATATCTGCAAAGCCGAACGGAGTCTGTCTACCTGGCTGCAAAGGCCGCGCTGGAAGAAGGAAGGCCGGTACTCTACTCGGGAACCGGTTGCCAGATTGCAGGCTTGAAAAGCTTTCTCGGGAAGGACTATCCCAATCTTCTCACGGTTGACATTATCTGCCATGGTGTGCCGACACCAAAGCTATGGCGACGCTATCTGACTGAACTGGAAAAAAAGCACGGCGCGCCGGTAAAGCAAGTATGTTTCAGGCAAAAAGACACTGGTTGGCGAAATTATTCCTTGAATTTAGCGCTTCGTAATGATATAGTATATAAAAGGGTATTTAGGGATGACCCTTTCATGCAGTTTTTCTTAAAGAATATCTGCATACGTCCGTCATGTTCCACATGCAAATTTAAGCCTGTTTATTCAAAAGCCGATCTGACTCTTGGCGATTGCTGGGGAATTGAAGAATACCGCCCCACTTTAGATGATGATAAGGGAATATCTGTAATAATTGCACATACCAGCAGAGGAAAAGCAGCGCTTGACCAAGCAGAAGAACAGTTGGTTTGCTATAAAGCAGATTTACAGCGTGTATGGCAGAGTATGATGATGGATTCATCAAAACCTCACCCACACAGAAAAAAATTTTTCTCTTTGCTGGATAGCGACTGCACCTTTGAGGAATTATGTGCGTTACTGAAGATGTCATCTGTTGAGAAAGGCATCAGGAAGCTAAAGCGGACGCTTCTCTCAATAGTTAGATAATCCTAATAATTGTTATTCAAGCAGCCTCATGCGAAATTTCGACAGAAGGGAGGAGGATAGATGAAAAAGCTGGCGCTGATATTGGCGCTTTTATTCAGCATCTCCATATGGTTTTCATCAGCCTCTCTTCTTCGGGATGATCCACCGGAGGATATGAGCCTTGCTTTCGTTTTTCCGACTTCGCTGGTGATGATAGAGGATGAAGCCTTTGTTGCTACCGCAGCGCAAACGGTTCTTCTCACAGATTCACTGTCCGAAATCGGAGACAGAGCGTTTGCAGATAGCCCAAATCTGAAGATTGTCACCATACCCGAATCGGTTGTTTACATAGGCGAACATGCGTTCGATGGCATCTCTGATCTCACCATCCGTGGGGAGAAGGGAA
>Ga0310691_10006105_pt1 | contig 12939 bp, 17 predicted proteins | sample 176DNAGHGlowgp2_FD_203887 | JGI IMG/M metagenome (GOLD analysis project Ga0310691, IMG submission 203887) | Sheep rumen microbial communities from Palmerston North, Manawatu-Wanganui, New Zealand - 1766 DNA GHGlow gp2 (v2) (version 2) | ecosystem: Host-associated > Mammals > Digestive system >... | reverse complement strand
TTATTTTCTCAATGGCTTCTTTAATCGCTTGGACGGATGACGCTGTTTTCGTGGTGAACGAATGTTGTGTCACGACCCCCATCGTGCAGACTTCGTTTTCCGGATCTCCGAGTGGTATTTTCTGTTCAGTGATCGGGAACCACTTATCAAGGCCGTGCGGCTTACTTACCACCCTGACCTCATCAAGCAGCTCCAGTGCCGGTTCGTTCGAATCGACCAGGTTGAAATCCACCGGCCTGATTTCAAGCGTCATCTTGTCGTACTGGATCGCAGACAGGTATTGTCGTGCTTTTGTCAGTAGTGCCGCTGCTGTTGTCACATCATCCCAATGCACTACCTGGCAGATCCAGCCAAAGTTCCGGATTGCGGTCTCGTTCCGGACGTAGACGCTGTTGTTATTGACTTTCTTGACATCCAGATATGCTTCAAGGGCATCGATCGGGCTGTTGTCCAACCGCGCCCCGAGCGGTATGATCGCTGTTGCAATATCTGCCATTGTGAAGTTGGTGGAATAATCGAGCAAGTTCCGCCCGAACTTAATGACCTGCGTGGATCGCTTCGGGTAGTCTTTCAGATAATCCAGATACCTCTTGCCGTTTACCTTTCGGATCCGGAGATGCCCACCGAGCCGGTTGATCAGTTTGTCCTCGATGCAGTACATCGTGGACTCATAGTTTGTATACCGGTACAGATTGTCTTCCACGGTAACGGATCCGATTGCAAACTGCTTGTTGGCGGCCACCTGCGCATTGTGATTGTTGATCAGAGTTGTCAGCCACTGCCGGACCGATTTGTCATGATATTCTGCCGGAGACTGAATGGAATCGTTCAGATAGGCCAGTTCGCCCTCACAATATACGTTCTTGCGCTTGTAGAAGTCGATGTTCTCCTCGATTGGCCTGCCGGACCATATCTCTACGCCGTCACGATATACGATCACTTCAGATGTGAGTGTATTGACCTTATCATACATCGGATGATCCGGAGCCATCGTAAATTCAAAGGACCCTGCAGAGTTATCCGCAAGGTCCAAAACGGGATCGATCAGAGTATAGCCTCGTTTGAGGTTGTATATGAAATTACCATCACAGGTTGCTGTATAGATCATTATAGCACCCCATTTGTGAATGAAATCTTTACAGAGCCATTTCCGACGAATGTAAGGTTCTGCACGCCTTCCGTCAGACGGATGTCATAGACCTTCGTTTCCTTATTTGCCGGAAGATTATATGTACTGCCCTGATGCATCACCGTCATAGCGGCATTTGGCAAAAACGTTGGAATAACCGGCATTTGCTTGATTGTCAGCGGAACTACCGTTGTCCCGGAGATTGCTACGGTTGAATCATAGATTTCACCATATACAAAATCGAATGGATCCCAGAGCCAGTCTTCACCATATGGGTTGAGCTCATACTTAAATGGATCCGCGTCAATATTGATAGTGATCACCGAATGCTGACGGCTAGATTTCCACTGATCTACGCTGACACGACCCATGTAGTAATATGATGAGTCATCATCAAACACGATCTTCATGCGCTTGCCGTGAACATAGGCCAGTATCTCCGAATAGAGACCGCTCCAGAGCGTTTCGCCGCCGATCACATAGAATTCGCACTCGATCTCACGGTTCTCATATACGACTTCCCCGATCAGGGCCTCTGTCAGATCCAGAGACCCATTACCGCCGGGGATGTCTATCATGATCTTTTTCGGTTCCGGCGGCTTAATATCCTGCCGGTTCACAATATACATCCCCCAATCTCTCAGGGTGTGTTTATTTCCGAATTGTGCTCCATATAACTGCATTAGCCGTTCCTCTCTCTACGCGCAGCCATTATGCCCATCCGCGCATCCATCGCCGGTGCAAGCTGTCCAACCAGAGCGCCGGTGTCCGTGACCATCTGCATATTGGCCATTTGCGGGAGATATTGCTGCAGGAATTCCAGAAGCTGTTCCAGCAACCTATGATCATCCGCATAGCCCATCTCCTCTGCCACAGCCTGGGCAAACGGTCGCATTTGACGACCGGATAACGGCAGCACTGCCTCCGGACCAGCTTCACCAACACCGATCACGGTCGGGTCGTCAAAAATAGCGCCCATCTTGTACCACGATATGCTGAAGTGCGGAACACTTGGCGGCATAAGCGAAAAGCTTCCCGTAATACTGAAATGTGGCAGCGCGATATGCGGCAGGGACCAGCTGAAATTAAATAACCCCTTCAACCAGTTGATAATCGGGGACAGGAAATTCTGAACAGCATTGAATTTATCCACAAACCACTGATATATGGATGACAGCTTTCCGCCGGTGATTGAGTCCAGGAATGACAGCGCACCGCTCCACATAGTCTGGATGCCGCTGGATACTGTTCCAATAATCCCCTGAATGCCGCCGCCGTTCGCCTGGATCGTGCTCGTGATCATTCCCCAGGCAGTGCTCGTTCCGCTCTTTACGTTTTCCCAGGCTGTCGATATCGTGCTCTTGATGGATTCAAATTTACTGGAAACAGACGATTTGATGCTCTCGACCTTGGTAGTCACGGTCGTCTTGATTCCTTCCCAGATTTCCGTGGCTTTGGTCTTGATGTCTGTAATGAACCCGACAACCTTTTCTTTGACGGTTTCCCAAGCTTCAACGACTTTATCACGCAGCTGCGCCGCCCATGCACAGATCTCGTCCCAATTCTGGTATAGAAGCACGCCGACAGCGATGCACGCACCAATGATCGCAATAACAATGCCAACCGGCCCAGTCAGCAACGTCATGGCAGCCGATAACCCGGACAATGCAGATATAATACTGCCTATTACCATCAAAACCGGCCCAATGGCAGCCGCAATCATCGCAGCTTTGATGATCATATCCTGCGTTTCGGGGCTTAACGAATCCCATGCAGCCGTAACCCTGTCTATAACATCAGCGACCTTTTCTATAACAGGTGTTAATGATGTCAGCAAACGGTTGCCGACTTTTGCGCCTGTTTCCTTCAAGGAATTCAGCGTGGTTTTGAATTCGTCAAGAGGTGTCAGTGTAGTCTCAAACGTTGAATCAATATTTCCAAGATTATCGGTCAGCGATGTCCCGAGCTCATCAAACGACAACCGGCCCGATCGTACCGCCTCAGCGATCGCAGGGCCTGCTCTGTTGCCGAATAACTCCAGGGCCATTTCGTATGCTTCGGTGTCCGTTCCTGCATTCTGCATAGCCGTCTGAAGCTCAGACATGGCCTCTGACATCGTTTTTCCGTCAGCAGTAGCATTCGCAAACGCCCGCTTCAGCCCGGACATAACAGAACTGGAATCAATACCGTTTTTATTTAGATTACCGATGAAATTCGCAGCATCAGACGCGCTATAGCCCATCTCTTTCAGCGATGCAGCGTTTACCATCAGATCCGATGCCAACTGATCAACAGACACGCCGGTCGATTGTCCGACAGCATTCAACGTATCCAGATATGCGCCGGTATCCTGCACACCAAGCCCGAAGGCCGCCATGGATGCCTGCACAACATCGATGGCATTAGAGACATCGACATTATTCAGGTCGGCAAACTTTATAAACTTCGTACTCAGGTCTTCCAGTTCGTCGCCCGTAGATCCGAACCTTGTATTAACTTCGCCAATCGCATTACCAATATCGGCAAAATCCGCCGGAACACTTTTGGCAATGCCGTTCATGATGCTTTCCATGTTTTCAAGGGCAGCACCACTTGCTCCGGTCTTAGTTATGATGTTTTCCAGTCCGGTATGTACATCCGTAAATGCAGCAATAGACGCACCGCCTACCGCCGCGATGGGAGCCGTGACATACTTCGTCATGCCAGTACCGACACTCTTCATCGTATTGCCCATTGTGGACATCAGATTTGTTCCGGCACTCGTTCCGGCTTTTTTGGCCTCCGGATCGATAATGTCAGTGATGGATCCGGATATTCCCTCTGCAGACGGGACTATTTGTACATATGCCTGTCCTAAATCAGCCATTATTATTCACCATTCGCAAGACGAGCCCAGGCCGCATCAAAATCAGCACCGGACTCGAATGTTTTAATATCTTTCGGTTTTTCTTCCTGCCGCATGATATCTGTGAACATCTTCGGCATATTGCGCTTGTATTTCGCGTCTTTCGTGAAACCATAGCCGATCAGCGCAAGATTATCCGCAATGTGCGGTAATATAAACTCAGCAGGGATGTGCTTTACCCCTGCTAGATACATTTTGATTCGCGAGTTATCCCTCAACCCTGATGCGAGCACCGCCAATGTTTCCACCGGCAGTGCCCATATATCATAAATGTGATACGTTTCTGCCATATCGCAGATCAGCGCATCCTCATTTTTGGAAAGCATCATGGCGAGGGCGATCAGTTTTTTGTTTCTTCTCCGGCACTTAAAGCCTGGAAGATTTCTCCGAACTCTGTCCCGACATCATCGATCGATGCGACCCCATCTTTTTCGCAGTGCGCGATCAGCTTCTCAGTCTGTTCATCTCCCAAAATCATCGGAATCAGTTCAACTAAGTCCGTACCGTCACCTGTCTTAACCATTTTCTTATAGGCCATCAGGAACCGCACGTCCTTGATCTTGTTTGCGTTCACGGAGAACTTAAACCCCGTTGTGGTCTTACCCTTTACCATGATACCCTCCCTGTTTGTTGATTATGCGCCTTTGATGTACTCCTTGTGGGTGTCATACCCGAAGTCCTCATCACCCGGCATGGCCTGCAGCGTAACCTGATAACCGACCGCCTCGTTATCACGATATGCGATGTCGCCCAGCTCGCTGATCTTGGCATTCGGAACGACAATCCGTTTCATGGTGTTGTTGGTCATGATCATATCAAAGACCCAAGCGCTCGCATCTACGGCCTCGGAATTTGCCCGGACAGTCAGACCAGTTGCCACCGTTCCCGTTACCTTGCCGCTCCCATATACTGCCTTTAAAACATCGGCATTCAGGACTTCAAGCAACGTAAACTGGAACGTGTCCTCTTTATCGGTCTGCGTGGTCAGAACAGTATCACCACCCCACGCTTTCACCTGCTCGCTGGACGGGCTGTTTGTGTTTACCAGACCATCCTCAGAGACATATCCAAGGCATTTAAAAGCCGCATCGAGCGCAGTGCTCGCATCTGTGGGAAGCGTGCTCCCAAGCGGTGCGTTATAGATTGCCCCGCCTGTTTTCGGCTTGCCAGCAGATACATTCGTCGCTGTATTTGCCATTTTTACACTCCTTTACACAAAATAAATATCCCAGACACATTGATATCGATACTGATGCGTCCGGGAGTCCGAATGGTTATAATTTGATGACAGGCGAACACCGCTTATATCCGGAAGATCCGGAGCGTCGCTCATTTTTTCGCGAACAAGCTGATCGAGCGCCGCAGCGGCATACAGAGAAGGCCCATACGACCGGAAAGCTAAGGATGCAGACTGAATATGATTCCGTATCCCGCCACCCACGCGCTCGATAACGACGAACTGTTCCGGCAATGTCGGGAAATCTTCCGACGGCACTTCCGGATACTCCATCAATACCGGCACGCTTAATTCAGCTGACAGATAATTCAAAACAATTTCTTCAATCATGATCTCAATGCCTTTTCCATCGTATTATTGTCAAGATTGTCCTGGTATGCAGCGTCAGTCATGATCCGAACAGATACGTTCGCACGATTAGGTCCGACATAAGCGTCATAACCGTCGCCCGCAGCGTCAGCCACATGCTGAGCGAACTCCATTAGTACGCCCTGCATCGCTTCGCCCCTCAAGAGCTCCCGCACGCCGGATCTGTTCAGTTTGAACTCGACCAATTTACTCATACCGCTCAACCTTGACCTTCTTGTTCCACTCAAGTGGAATCATCGCCTCTATGCCCTGTGTTGGTTCACCTATCGTCCGGAAAGTGCCGCCAAAAAACGATACCTTCCGATTCGTCCAGTAATGCGTGTCGCCTTTGGGGATTGCCAGAGTGTACGCAAGATGTTTCCCGGTAAGGTTAAACGTATCGGTAATATCTTCCGTCGATGGTTCGCCTATGAGAACATTGTCTATATTGACAGCAACATCCTCATAGATGGCCTTGCCGAATCCATCCGTACCGGTTTTCTGTTTATCCCATAACTGGATTGTTACGCCTCTGAGCTTCCCCATAGCTTGACGACTCCTATCCGCTGCCGCCTGAGTCCCAAACGCTTCAGGTCATTCCGCATAATAGCCCCGGCAATACCGCCACCAGGGACGGCATACGTTCCGGACCACGAATACCCGAGAGCGCTCTGTGACTCCTGCGACATCGGCTCGCCATCAACAGCCTGCCGCATGGCACGCACTACTATATCGACCGTGACGAGCTTCGCAACGCTGGCATAGGATTCGCTTGCGCTGACCATCTCATCAATATCTTTTCCCACTTTTACGGCTTCCTGCCGTAAGGCATCAGATACCAGCCCGAGTAAGATGGAAATTCGATCCTGCTCAGGCGCAGTATAGTCCTTTCCAGTAATCGCTAGTACGTCAGACAGTGTTGCGAACGCGCTCATTTTTTCACGGCCCCTTTTTTCTTGACCGGTGCTTTAGTGGTCTTTGCAGATTTAAGAGCCTCAGCGGCCAGTTTATGCCCAGCCGCCAAGTATTCCTCCTTCCGCTCTTCCGCGACCCACATTGTCCCGCCGGTCAGTCGGTTAATGAATTCAATCATCAAGCGTGGGTTCTTGTGATCTTGTTGAAGCAAGCTGTGTCGGCGCGGAATCCGACCTCGATCTCTGCGCGAACCGCGAACATATTGCGCTCCCACAGATTGACAGCGTTGTTGCTGATTGTCAGCGTTGCCTGATTGGACATATCAATTTTCACACCTTCAACAGTGCCATAAAGAGCCTGTGTCCAGTCGCCAGCAAACCCAATCACATCAGGATTGGAAGCGTTGCCAGCTTTGTATGCGCCCTTCGAATAAGCTACGGGAGCACCGAGGATCTGCGGCACAGCACCTTCAGCGACACTGTTGATAAACAGCGGACGCTCGGTCGTATCTGTTGCAGCGAGGAGCTCGCCTTTGCCCTGCGGAGACATAGCAAATCCGTTCAGAATACCACCGGCCGCTGCAATGTCAGCATCCGCAGCAACCAGAGCACCATACATGCTGTTTCCAGTCCCGCTAATGGACTGTGCTGTAGCTGCTGCAAAAGTATCAAAATTGTTACCCGGAGCTGTTCCGTGGAATACCGTGCTGTCAAACTTAAGTGCCAGTGCGCCCGGAAGACGAGAAACCAATGCGTTGTACAGAGATTCCAAATCACGAGCAAATTCATCAGAGAACGGAACAATGACAGCAAGTTTATATGCCTGCATGATCTTTGTGCTCAGAGACGGATTCGAAACCGGTTTCGGATCAGTTTCATCGACCCAAGATGCTTCCGGATCACCAGAGATTACCGGGATTGTAAGGCCTCTGCCAGGAAGTGCGACCTGACGAGCGAGGGACATAACTGCGGACTGCTCCTGTGTTTTCTGGATGATTTCCGCGGATATATCCGTAGGAAGAGTAACATTAGTTCTGTTGGTTGAAATTCCGGCCATTTTTTTGCCTCCTTTTAAACATTCATTGTTTCTTTAAACCACTCCGCGAACTGTGCGCTTGTGGCTTTTTTGCCTGTTCCAGATGGTTCAGGGCTTCCAAGCGGCGCAACATGCACGGATGCAAAATCTTTTGCAAGCATTTCCGCATCTGCTTTCCACTCTTCTGCCGTTTCGCCTTTTAGGCGGTCTGCGTAATCGATCTTGAGACCAGCTGCCAGCGCAATCCTCGTTTTTTCCAGGTCGGTCCTGTATTGTGCGCCTTTTGCAATTTCCGCATCCTTTTCTGCAAGCGTCTGCTGTGTTGCCGCCGCTGCATCTTCAAGTGCTTTAATCTGCGTATTAAGGTTTTCCGTCAGCTTTTCGATTTCTTCCGGGGATTTATATCCTTCAAACTTCTTTGCGTAAGCCTCGCGGTCCCTTTTCAGGCGTTCACTAATTGCGGCATCAAATTGTTCCTGAGTCTCAATAATTTTGAATTCTGACATTCTGTTTCCTTTCCCCACTTTCCGGGTGGTATCCGTAATTTATTGCACTAAAAAAGCACCGGATCCCGATGCTCTTAGTACCTGATGTTTTGTTTTTTAACCGCCTTATTTTCAACGCATAGCCAATGGGCCAATATCATGCTGTCCAGAATGGATATATCCGCACCTTCAAGCTGTGATTGATAGCCAAAACCGCCTCCGGATCCGATGGCACGTTTTTCGCAGTTCGTAATAACCTGTTCTGCCGCAGATTGTTTCATGTGACAGATAGATGCCTGCGACAGGGCCATTTCAAACATTGCGTTTGCCTTGATGAACTCGCCAACGGTTGGAACGGTTGCTTTTTTCAGCCTTGCCTTTTTCAGCGCGTCCTCAAGCATCCCGGTGCCGTTTTTTCCATCACACGCAGCTTTCTTTACATCGGCCTTGTCGAGGAAATCAATAATCCACGCAAGGCCCGAAGTAACCGGCTTGCATCCGATCGCCTCCAGGAATATCTTGCCATCGTCCGTTTTGACCGCGATTGAAAGCGAAACGTTCTTGCCATCATGGCCGAACTTAATACCGGCGAATAACTGGCCTTTGAGTTTCGGCAGCTGCTCAACCTGAAGCGCAAACCACTCGTTTTTACTGATAGCGGACCGCTGATTGTACTTTATCCACAAGCCCAGGCGCTGGATGTTGAAATCAACCTCATCCTCACCAATCTCTGACCGGATCGTGCGCTCTTTCAGCACCGTTCCCAGCGATGGGTTTGTCTCATACCAGGCCTCGACATCGTGCGGATCCGTCATAGACTCCACGGACCACTCTGCCCATCCGGATGCATACGCGCCGCCCATCAGAACAGTTTTTCGATATTTAGGGAATACCGTACCTGCGCTGATCGCTGTCGGAGGTGTTCCAAACATGATTGTCTGCGGGTTTGCTGAGTCCGTAACGACATATTTCAGCGCCGTATCCTGCTCCGGAGTATATTCCTGCGCCTCATCGATGATGAGTACGTCATAGCCCTCGCCAAGGCCTCCGGTCGACGTTCTGGTCCGGAACTCAATAATACCGTTGCCTTCGCAGTATAAATGCTCTTTGCCAAACGCCCGAAACGACGATTCTACCACGATGCCAACCTTGGGACATAACCGGCCTAAGCGATCCCAGATGGAATGAGCGGTACTTGCGCGATGCGCTGTGTATAAGATCCGCTCTCCGTTCTTCAGCCCCCATATGCAGCGGGCGAGCGCCATTTCTGACTTGCCGTTTCGTCTGGAGACACTATAGCCAAACTTTTGGTGGATCCACAGGCCTTCGTCATCAACCGCCATCATGTCATATGTGAGGCCTTCCTGCCATTCCAGCGCAGTCTTCTCACTCGCGTTATATAGCTCAATGGCTTCCGGACCCTTTGTATCTGTATAAGGCAGTATTACGGATACCGTAGGGGATTGTCTTCCCCGTCTAGTATCCATTTGCAACCTCCTATGTGCCCGTCTCTAGTTGCATGAGTACCCTCAATCGCATCGACTCCTTTCTACCGCGAGACTTCCTCCCAGTAACCACCGGCAGCTGACTGTCTCGTAACGATTCCCTTCCTGCTTGTATATGTAATGATGCATCCGCATCCCGGATGTCGTTCAAAAGCGCCTTTGTTATACGCTTCCTGGTATTCCATATCAACGCCGCACCGGCTCAGGCACCACTCGCACCGATCTTTGCCGTCATGTACACCAACATCGTCATACTCACGCGTAACCAGTACGCGAAGGCCGGCGTTTGAATGGGCTTCCGCATTCTGCTGCGCTGAGCTGTCGACTATCTTGCGGGATATGTTCTCACATTCCTTCAGTAACTGTTCCCGCCCGATGCCGTTCGCCACCTCTCTGGCAAGTTCCGCGCTCTTTTCTGCATCCACGGCAGGAACAACAGGATTGAGTCCGGTGCCCGCCTTTTCATTCAACGTCTGCTGGATCCGACGCGTCACGTTCGTGACATACTCGTGATTCCGTTGAAGCGGCGGCGGAATGAGCTCCATCGCTTCCTCCAGCGCAATTCCATTCGGATATGTCGCCTCAATGCTGTCCGCCAGGATATTGCCAATGTGCTGCCCTGACATCGATGCAAATTGACCGGCTTCCTCATACGTTGCGGTTCCGGCTGATACTTTCGCATACACTGCCGCGATTTTCTTGTCGTATTTCATCGCCGTTTCAAATTCTGATTCAATTTTCAACGCCAGTTCATTCGCAGCCATTTCAGATTCCTGTCAATCCTCTCATTTTTTCTGCGTCAAAGTATCCCGGAATAGCCTGGTTGATTTTAATTGCCCCATCGCCAATGACAGACAGCGACGATGCATCCGCTTCGAAAATAGGCTCCCATTTCAGAACCGTATCGCCGACCTGTTTCCGCAGGTACGGATAATTATCACGGACGCACGCGGCCAAATACCCAGTATTCAGCAGTCCTACGCCAAAGCACTTCTGCGCATTCCTTGCCATCAGGCGCAGCGTTTCATGACTTGCCTTGATTGCCTCCGCACTTGACGGGTTCTGACTTGGGAAACCAAGGTCATCAAGCGTCAGGCCTGTCTCTCCAGCAAACGCACCGGCAAACATCCGGAGCTGTTCAATATGCGGTGCCATGCTCTGCTGCTGGAACTGACCAACGACCGGATGATCACCGTCTTCGTCCTTGTCGATCCGGAGCATTGCCGACATGGCTGCCTTCCAGTTGTTCCAGGTGTCGTCTTCCTCTGCCCCTTCTTCCATGCCCAGCACATACCGCTGCGGGAAGCTGTAAAACTCTGCCGATATCTCCGAGCGTTTTACTGTCCGAGCCGCAGACTGCATGAGCGACATACACGACCGGCTGATCCGCGAATGCCCAAACGGCCTTTTTGCATCCGGTTTGTAGATCCACGGCACCAACAGCGGGAACGGGGCCTTGCTTTCAAACACATCCATCAAACGTCCGCGATCATATATCGCGGTATAGCCTGGCGTGAAATATCCTTCAATAATCGGCTGGTCGTTTTCATCAAACTCAATAACGGCATAGCCTTCTTTAAGCATATTTGTCACAGGATCGATGATTCCGGTCGCATGAGCGCCGTCAATTACGCGCATCAACGGGAACCCTGTCTCATCCGCTGCGATATATACGAAATCGCAGGAACTGATCAGACTCCCCAGGATCGCGCTGTTGACCAGTATGTCCATATTGTTCGCCCGGAAGATATTGTTCATGTTAAACACATCGTTCCCGAACTCGCGGAAGCAGAGCCGGTCGGCCAAACTATCCACAGCTTTCCCGCACCATCCCAGCACGCTCTCAAAATACCGTAATTCCGGCGGTGTACTGATCCCGAAATCGCGGACAACGTTTTTCATCTCGTAGTATTTATAGCGCATATTCACGCGTACTTTCTTAACCGCGAGCTTGTTTTTAAGGTATTTCATGCCTTTGTAATCAGCCATTTTTCTTATCCTCTATCGGCAAAAGCGCTTTACCGTGTGTTTTTTTGTGCAGTAACGGCGGGTGATAGCCGGCGGCGGGGCGTTGGGGAGATACGCCCCCATTTGCCATCAGCTGGCCCTATCCGGCCTTGTAAGACTTCCAATCAAAATGCTGTTCAAGTAACTGATTTGATACCAGTTTATCCTCATCAGAAACTTTATATGTTTTGTCGATTAACTTATCAGATTTTTCCCGGTTGCAGCACCGGTGGGCCAGTTGAAGATTGTCCAGATCTGAAGGATGCCCTCCTTTTGATACCGGAATAATGTGATCGACAGTAGGCGAGAGTGGGTGCGGATATCGATACGAAAAGTCAACTGGCTTCCCGCAAATACCGCAAACTGTTTGCGTGGCCAAGATCTTCTTGCGAGCAGCTTCAAACGCCGCGCGGTTACCAGCCTGTCGGTCTGATCGGTTAGTCTTGTTGGCCATCTGTCCTCCTCACATTCTGCCACATCGCCTGGCCGTCCTTGTTGCTTCTGTACTCCCAGGAATCGTACTCGGGATATAGGGCGTGTTTCAGATCGGTAGTGTATCGGCACTCGAACGTACAATTCTCGCACCGGGTACGATCGCACACATAGAACCGCTTCATCGGCGGTTTGTCATGTTGTCGTGTTATCGATATTGCTGTCTTCATGGCAATACAAAAGGGCGATCGCAATGACCGCCCAGCAGTAAGGAGAAAAAGATGCAGCAGAAACAATGATCCAGTTCTTTCAGTATGGATGATAACATGAAACAGATGTGACATTAAAGAGCCATTCCCCATCGCTTGGCAAACGCTTTGAGCGCACGCTTGTGCAGCTTGATTGCCGATGAAGTGTCCTGCATATCCATCAGTTCTGCTATCTCTCTGAAGAAGTATTGCCTGCCGTCATGATCTTCGATGTACCGCCAGCGGAGTATTTCAATCTGCTTTGCCGACTTCAGCGCACTAATCTTGTCCTCGCAGGTTCGAATATAACGGTAGCAATCAGCGATGGTTTCGCCCATTTCCGCTTGAACCTCGACCATATCGGCAATCACATCCGGCATACGGTCGGCAGCAGACACCTGCACCTTGTCTTTGTCATAGGCGTTTGCCTTGAGCCCTTCAGCTTTTGTACGCAGATCTTCTTCCTTTCGGGCCAGACTTTCGGCCTTCTTCTTCAGTATGATAACTCTGGATAAATACTCCTTAGCTGTCATCTTCCTTCTCCTCATCGACCGGCGGTTTGATGAACGGACACTCCCCCGGACGCTTGTAGGTTGTTTCAAGGATGCGGCAGTGCACGTTGTACTCGCCTATCCTCTTAAACCGGCACGAGCGTATCTCGTTACAAACCGGCAGTGGTTTCTGCCTCATGGC
>Ga0310691_10006104_pt1 | contig 12942 bp, 9 predicted proteins | sample 176DNAGHGlowgp2_FD_203887 | JGI IMG/M metagenome (GOLD analysis project Ga0310691, IMG submission 203887) | Sheep rumen microbial communities from Palmerston North, Manawatu-Wanganui, New Zealand - 1766 DNA GHGlow gp2 (v2) (version 2) | ecosystem: Host-associated > Mammals > Digestive system >... | reverse complement strand
AGGCGGCAGTGTAACCGGTATACATAACACCGGCCGGGACGCAGAGAATGATTACGATGATTATGAAGACAGGGAAATCTTAAGTGAGGACAGGTCTTCAAAATCAGGTGACTCAAATATCATCAGTATCTTAAGTGAGAAAGGACGTACTTCAGAACATCAGGCAAATACAGGATACTCAGATGACAGGGAGATCGCTGAGAGCGTAAGTGAGTTCATGGGTGATGATACCACTCCCGATTATTACAGGGAGGATGACTCGTTTGCAGCCGATTCAAACACGGAGGAAATATCTGATGTATCTTTAGGTGCATCGGGACCTTTTTCTGAAGATGCAGAGACTGTTGAAAATAATACCGGAGCTGACAGAAATAAGCCTGTAGAGGTTTCTGCGGATGATATAAGGAACGCCGATGCAAATGAGGCAAAGGAGCAGTATTCAAAGGTTACACGCATAGGCTCGGGAGCAGCGGTATTTACCGATATGTCCAAGGAGCCGGCAAAGCCTGCCACACCTCCCATGCCCGAATACAGATTTCCTTCCGTAAAACTGCTTAATAAGAGCAGGAACCAGCAGCAGAACAACTCATCTAAGAAGCAGGAGCTTGAAAATACCATACAAAAGCTCCAGTCAACATTTGAAAGCTTCGGCGTTGGTGTGCATGTGACTGATGCGAGTGTCGGCCCTACAGTTACAAGATATGAGCTTTTACCTGACCAGGGCGTAAAAGTAAAGACCATTACATCACTCAGTGATGATATCAAACTGGCACTTGCCGCACCCGAGATCAGAATAGAAGCACCCATCCCCGGTAAGGCTGCCGTAGGCATAGAGGTGCCCAATAAGGAAAGTTCTGCAGTACTTTTCGGAGATCTGATAGATACCGATGAGTTCAGAAACTTTAAGAGCAACCTGGCATTTACAGTAGGTAAGGATATAGGCGGAAAGTCCATTATTTCCGATATCGGAGATATGCCGCATGCACTTATAGCAGGTGCTACGGGCTCAGGTAAATCGGTATGTATCAATGCCCTTATCATGAGCATCCTGTATAAGTCAAAGCCCACCGATGTCAAGATGATCATGATCGATCCCAAGCGAGTTGAGCTTGTCGGATATAACGGCATCCCTCATCTGATAGTTCCCGTTGTTACCGATGTAAAGAAGGCAGCAGGAGCACTTGCATGGGCTGTAGCCGAGATGGATAACAGATATAAGCTCTTTGCCGATGCAGGCGTAAGAGACCTGGCGGCTTACAATAGCCATATGGTAGAAAAATGGATGGAGGAAAGCAATGAGGGCGAATGTCCTGACAAGCTGCCTCAGATAGTTATCATCGTTGACGAGTTGAACGACCTGATGATGACAGCTAACTCCAAGGATATCGAGGGCGATATTGCACGTCTGACACAGCTGGCACGTGCCTGCGGCATACATGTAATACTTGCTACACAGCGCCCCAGTGTCAATGTTATCACGGGTACCATTAAAGCCAATATACCTACCAGAATAGCATTCGCGGTTTCTTCAATCGTTGACTCACGTACCATACTCGATCAGGCCGGAGCCGAAAAACTTCTCGGAAAGGGTGATATGCTCTACTACCCGAGAGGTTATGCAAAGCCTGTACGTCTGCAGGGCGTATATGTTTCCGACAAAGAGGTTAATGAAGTTGTAGACTTCATAAAGAAGCAGTATAAGGAGATGAAGTACAACGACATAGTCAGCCAGCATATAGAAGCCAAGGCAGCAGGAAACTCTCAGTCAAAGGACGAAGGAGCCAAGGGTGATGATAACGGCTACGATGAGCTCTTTGAAGAAGCAGGAAGATTTATTATTGAAAAACAGAAATCTTCCGTAGGTATGCTTCAGAGAGTATTTAAGATCGGATTTAACCGTGCGGCCCGTATCATGGACCAGCTGGCCGATGAGGGCGTTGTGGGTCCCGAAGAAGGCACCAAGCCCAGAAAGATACTTATGACCAAGGAAGAGTTTGAAGCTTACCTTGAGGGCAGAGGATAAAAAAGAAAAAATTTTCAAAAAAGTAGTTGACAAACAAATGTTCGTGTATTATACTTTCAGTGTGTGAATGAAAAGATTTGTTATATTGCGAGTGTAACAAATAAGAAAGGGGAGCCGTATAAGGGTACGGCACAAAACAATGGCGAAGGAAAAAGAAACAAAAACAATCGGTACAGACGATAACAGACAGAGAGCATTGGAGTCAGCACTTGCCCAGATAGAAAAGAACTTTGGTAAGGGTTCTGTTATGAAGCTGGGTGACAAGAGTGCTCATATGAATATTGAGACAGTATCCACAGGATGCCTGAGTCTGGATATAGCTTTAGGACTAGGCGGAGTACCCAAGGGCAGGATCATAGAGATTTACGGACCTGAGTCCAGTGGTAAGACCACAGTTGCACTCCATATGGTAGCAGAGGTACAGAAGAGAAACGGTATCGCAGGCTTTATCGACGCAGAGCACGCATTGGATCCCGTATATGCAAAGAATATCGGAGTAGACATTGATAACCTGTATATTTCACAGCCTGACAACGGTGAGCAGGCATTGGAGATAGCTGAGACCATGGTTCGTTCAGGCGCTATCGATATCATCATCGTGGACTCCGTAGCAGCACTTGTACCCAAGGCTGAGATAGAGGGTGACATGGGTGATTCACATGTAGGACTTCAGGCACGTCTTATGTCACAGGCTTTGAGAAAGCTTACCGGTGTTGTCAGCAAGACAAACTGTATAGTTGTATTTATCAATCAGCTTCGTGAAAAAGTCGGTGTTATGTTTGGTAATCCCGAGACCACCACAGGCGGTAGGGCGCTCAAGTTCTATTCTTCCATAAGAATGGATGTCAGACGTATCGACAGCATCAAGAGTGCAGGCGAGGTCATCGGTAACAGGACCAGAGTAAAGGTGGTTAAAAACAAGATCGCTCCTCCTTTCAAAGAGGCAGAGTTCGATATCATCTACGGCAAGGGTATATCAAAGCTGGGAGATATCATAGATATCGCTACAAATGACAATATCATCGTTAAGTCCGGTTCATGGTTCTCTTATAACGGAGACAAGATCGGCCAGGGCAGGGACAATACCAAGCAGTTCCTTTCCGAGCATCCCGATATTGCTGCAGAGATCGAGCAGAAGGTTAGGGATAAATACGTGATCAAGGCTGATGAAGCTTTAGACGGTGCCGATGTTGATGACGAAGAGTTCGACGAGGACGCTGAGGACTGATAATCGGTTTCAGGGTATCTGTTTAATGTAAATATATGAGTTGAGTTGGGTGGGTATGATATACCCACCCTTTGTTGAGTGCGACGGTGAGGTGATATAAATAATATGGAAATAAAACTTGGAGAAAAGGCGGGAAAGAAGATCCCTCTTTACGTGGACGGTGAGCTGACAGGCTCCCTGTACCCGAAGGAGATAAATACATATTCTCTCGAAGACGAGTGTGAAATATCAGAGTCGGAATACGAGAGGATAGTAGAGGAGACTCTGCTCCCGAGAGCAAAGCGGTATGTTATGAATCTGCTTGTAAAGTCTGATAAGACAGAGGCAGAGCTAAAATGCAAGCTCAGGCAGGCCGGTTACGGAGATATTATTGCGGAAGGAGCCATAGAGTATGTCAGGAGCTTTCATTATATCGATGAGCTGCGTACTGCGGAAAGCTTCATCAGGACCAAGATGGACTGTTCGAGTGAAAAGGAGATAAGATATAAGCTCTCTGAAAAAGGTATCAGTGAAGAGACCATAGATATGGCATATGATCAGTTTGCCGAAGTTGAAAACACCGAATTAAAAGCTGCTGAGAACTTTATCAGAAAGAAGCTTGGTACACGTTTGTCAATGGTTACAGATGATGAAAACGAGGATATCCTGCCATATGAAGAAAAGCAGAAGCTTATGGCCGCAGCCTTCAGAAAGGGTTTCAGGCAGGACAGCATACGAACGGCACTTAAAAATCTAAATGTTGACACATAACGGCTTTAAGGATATTATTTGGGATATTAGTAAAAATATAGTTTACTTTTAAGGATGGATTGTGGTATTATCTATTCTTGAAAAAATGAAACAAGGAGATTAACATGAAAAGAGCAAGGTTATTATTTGTGCTTTGTCTTATGGTATTTACCTTAGTGCTTGCCGCTTGTAACAAAAACGGAGAGCTGGATTTAAAGACCGGCATTTTAGAGACAGGCACACCTACACCTGATGAAACAGAAACAACACCGGAGCCTACGGCTACCGCAGAGCCCACCAAAGAGGTGACACCTACGGCAGAACCCACGGCTGAGCCTACTGAAGAGCCCACTGCCGAGCCTACGGAGGAGCCTACACCTACAGAACCTGAGGTTACTGAGGAGCCCACCCCTACAGAGGCTGAAAATAAATATGCCGATGAAGATATAGATTATGAGAAGCCCGAGCTGCTCACCCTGGGTGCATGGGCGGACGGAAAATCACGCTATACCGAGGACGGAACATACAACAAACTTTACGAAGTATCCTATGATATGCTCATGCTGGGAGATGAGGATAAGGAGAAATATCCCAACCTGGCTCTGGGTATCGATGTATCCAATTTAGAGTTCAAGGATTACATGCAGAATGCTATCGACAGGTTTGAAGGCTTTGTAAGTGACGGAAATGGTTTAGACGATCACTACTATTTCAGCCGTGTAAAGTATGATATTTTAAGAGCAGACTCGTATGTAGTAAGTGTTAAAGAGAGTGACTCGATATATGAAGGCGGCGTACACCCCGATTCAGGAATAGTAGGATATTCCATAGATTCCGAAACAGGTGACAGACTGACTGTACAGGATGTATGTAACGATCCTGACTCTCTGGGTACCATGATCGCATACAAACTTGAAGAAAAGTACGGTCTCTGGGAAGAAGACGGTAAGATAGAAGAGCTTACCTCTTACATCGATGGCAAAATAGCCGATGGCAGCCAGTATTTTGCAGTAGGGTATGAGGGTGTTACATTCTTCTATACACCTTATGAGATAGGTACCTATGCAGACGGCAGCATGTCAGTTACTCTTTCCTTTGAAGAGTCATTTGTAGGTGAGACAGAAAACGGTCCCGAGCTTATAGGTCTGTTTAAGAAGAAATACCGTACTGTACCCGATAATTATATGATAACCATGACTTTGGGCGAGGGTATAGAACTGCTTGATATAGACGAGGAAAAGAGCGGTTTCAGCACATTTACGGTTTGCGAGATCCCTAATGCTAAATATGAGTTTGCTCTTGACGGTATTTATTTCATGGTAAATGATAAAGAAGCTTTAAAAATGGATCGTCAAATCGACAAAAGTGATGTAGAAATCAACATGATAAAGATGGGTGATGACAGATTTATTATGCTCAGAACCCTGCAGGACAGTGACGATACCTATACTTATCTGTTGAAACTGTATGATAACGGTGAGGTAGGATGTAATCCTGAAAGGAATATCTACGATGCGTCAGGATATACCGTAGCTCCTTTGAAATGTGTATATGGAGACGGTGATTGGGATTATAGCTATACCAATAAAACCGTATATGATCCTATGAACCTAAAGGTTAATTTCAGATATGACGTGATCGGAACAAACTTTGTGAATGCATCGGTTCATATTAATCCTGACGAAGAGGATTTCGACTTTTCAGGCAGATTTTTTGAGTTTACCTACAGATGGCCTCTGACATTAAAGAAAGATTTTAAAGCCGGCATGATAGATCCCGAGCTTGCATTTAATGAGAATGAGGATGTGACAGGAGAGACTGATGCAGAGGTTGAACTTGTTGCCGGAGAGGTTATTTACCTTGAAAAGTGTACGAGCGATAAGCAGGTGTTCTTTAGTACAGATAACGGTGAATGGGGAACCTTTGTTATGGATAAACCCGCAGATCCGCTTGATGAATTTGGAATTTACTTCTATTCGAGTACTATAGCCGGTGAAGATATCGACGATCTGTTCGAGGGTATCTCATACGCTGACTGAGTAATAGTACCATGTAATGATAAATAATAACAAACATACATATACAAATGTCCGTCTTTGACGGACATTTTTCTTTTTTATAAAAAAAGATGTTGCATTTCGTATTTTTATCTGTATAATGGTATTTGGTGAAAATTGGAATAAATTTATTCATGGAGGTAAACGATGAGTAACACAACTAAATTGTCCGCTCGTGACCGTATTGCTACGCTGCTGGACGACAATAGTTTTGTAGAGATCGGTGCATTGGTTACAAAGAGAAATACCGATTTTAATCTACAGACAAAAGAAGCGCCTTCAGATGGTGTTATCACCGGATATGGCGTTATCAACGGAGCTCCTGTATATGTATACAGCCAGGATGCTTCAGTGCTTGCCGGTACTATCGGTGAGATGCATGCGAAGAAGATCGCAAATGTTTATGACCTCGCTATGAAGTGCGGTACTCCTGTTATCGGTCTTATCGACTGTGCAGGTCTTCGTCTTGAAGAGGCTACAGATGCATTAGAGGGACTTGGCGAGATCATGTCAAGACAGGCTCTTGCTTCAGGACTTATCCCTCAGATAGCTGCAGTATTCGGAAAATGCGGCGGAGGTCTTGGTATTTCAGCCAGCATGAACGATTTTGTATTTGCTACAGAGGAAGCTAAGCTTTTTGTGAATGCTCCCAATACCATTAAGGGCAACAACGAGGGCAAGTGCGATTCAGCATCAGCTGCTTTCAAGGCAGAGTGTGGTGAGATCGATTACGTAGGAAAGGATGATGTTGATGTCATCAATGCAGTTAGAGAGTTAGTATCTCTTATTCCTTCCTGCAATGAGGATGAGGCTGTTGCAGCTGAGTCTACAGACGATCTTAACCGTGAGACACCTGAGTTATCATCAATCCTTGCTGATGGCGCTAAGGCTGCTGCTGCAATCGGTGATGACAATGACTTCTTTGAACTTGGAAAAGCATTCGGAAAGTCCATGGTTACAGGCTTTATCAAACTTGACGGTGCTACAGTAGGTGTAGTAGCCAACAGAACCGCTATTTTAGGCGAAGATGGAAAGGCTGCTGAGAAGTTTGATCCCGTCCTTACTGTAAACGGTATGAGAAAGGCATTTACATTCGTTAACTTCTGTGATTCGTTTAATATACCTGTACTTACTCTTACAAACGCTGAGGGCTTCTGCTCTTGTTGCCTGGACGGAGAGAAGAGAATGGCAACAGCTGCTGCTAAGCTTACAGCTGCTTTTGCAAACGCAACAGTACCGAAGGTTAATCTTATCGTAGACAAGGCCATCGGTTCAGCATACACAGTTATGAATTCAAAGGCACTCGGTGCAGATATGGTATTTGCATTAGAGGGTGCTTTAGTTGGACCTATGAAGGCTGATCTTGCAGCTCAGATAGTAGCTGCAGACGGAGACAAGAAGGCAAAGGCAGATGCAGAGGAGACCATCAAGGCTCAGATTTCTGCTGAGGCTGCTGCAAAGCGCGGTTATGTAGATTCTATCATTACTGCCGAGTCTGCTAGAAAGAACCTCGTTTATGCTTTCGAAATGCTTTATTTAAAAGCAGAAGGTCGTCCCGAGAAAAAGCACGGAACAATTTAAGTGAGGTGTTGAGATGATACTTAGTACACTAATGAATTTCGTTTTCCTTGCTGAGGATATTACATTTGGTGAGGCAGGACTTAATACTGCAATGGGTCTTGGTATAGTATTCTGTGCCCTTGCATTTATCTCACTTATCATTTCCCTCGAAGGAAAGATATTCGGTGCATTTGGAAAGAAGAAGGCAGCACCGAAGACTCCCGAAGTTCCTGCCGCTCCTGCTCCAGCAGTAGCCCCGGAAGTTGAGGAAGATACCGATGACACCGAGCTTGTGGCTGTCATCACAGCTGCAATATATGCATATGAGGCAGAAAACGGCGGAGAAGTTCCGGCTGACGGCCTTGTTGTTAGAAGCATCAGACGTCTTGGTTATGCAAGATAATTATTTTAGATTATTAGGAGGTTAATTCCATGAAAAATTATACCATTACGGTAAATGGCAATGTTTATGAAGTTTCAGTAGAAGAGGGCGGCGCAGGTGCAGCTCCCGTAGCAGCAGCACCCAAGGCAGCAGCTCCTAAGGCAGCACCCAAGGCAGCTCCTAAGGCAACAGGTGCAGCAGGCAGTGTTAAGATCGAGGCTCCCATGCCCGGCAAGATCCTTGGTATCAAGGCTAACGTTGGCGATGCAGTAAAGAAAGGCCAGGTTATTATGATCCTTGAGGCTATGAAGATGGAGAATGAAATCGTTGCTACACAGGACGGAACAGTTGCAAGCATCAACGTAGCAGTTAATGCAGCAGTAGAAGCAGGAGATGTTCTTGCTACACTTAACTAAGACAGATAAATAGGAGAATTTTATGGATTACGTATTAGATACATTGAGCAACCTTGCCGAGCAAACAGGCTTTGCGAAGCTCGGATGGGGCAATATCCTCATGATCATGGTTGCATTCATTTTCCTGTATCTGGCCATAGGAAAGGGCTTTGAGCCGCTCCTTCTCGTTCCGATTTCATTCGGTATGCTTCTTGTTAATATGTATCCTGAAATCATGTACGAAAAAGGACAGATCTTGGCCGACGGTACTGTAGTAGAGAGTACCGGATTGCTCAGATACTTCTTTACACTTGACGAGTGGGGCATAATGCCTTCACTGATATTCATGGGTGTAGGTGCAGGTACGGACTTCGGTCCCCTGATCGCAAACCCTATCAGCTTCCTTCTGGGAGCAGCTGCACAGCTTGGTATTTTCGTTGCTTACCTTCTTGCAATCGTATTCGGTTTCAACGGAAAGGCAGCAGCAGCTATCTCTATCATCGGTGGTGCTGATGGTCCTACTTCCATCTTCCTTGCAGGAAAGCTTGGACAGTCAGAACTTATGGGACCTATCGCAGTGGCAGCATATTCATATATGTCACTGGTACCCATTATCCAGCCCCCTATCATGAAGCTGTTTACTACTGATAAAGAGAGAAAGATAAAGATGACTCAGCTTCGTCCCGTTACAAAGCTTGAGAAGATACTCTTCCCTGTTATCATCACAGTTGTTGTAGTACTTATCCTTCCCAGCACCGCACCCCTTATCGGTATGCTGATGCTTGGTAACTTATTCAGAGAGTGTGGCGTTGTTAAGCAGCTTACCGAGACAGCTTCCAACGCGCTTATGTACATCGTAGTTATCCTTCTTGGTACTTCCGTTGGTGCTTCTACCAGCGCTGAGGCATTCCTTAAGGCAGATACATTAAAGATCGTTGCATTAGGACTTATTGCATTCGCTTTCGGTACCATGGGTGGTGTGCTTTTAGGAAAACTTATGAGTGTTCTTACACACGGAAAGATCAATCCTTTGATCGGTTCAGCAGGTGTTTCTGCGGTTCCTATGGCAGCTCGTGTATCACAGAAGGTTGGTGCGGAATACGATCCTACAAACTTCCTGCTCATGCACGCTATGGGACCTAACGTAGCCGGTGTTATCGGTACTGCAGTTGCAGCCGGTGTATTCATGGCTATCTATGGAGTAAAATAATTTCATTTATATATAATTAGAAAGGAATAAAACAATGGCTGAAAAAAGACCGGTAAAAATTACTGAGACCATCCTCCGTGATGCTCATCAGTCTCTTATAGCTACCAGAATGCCTACCGAGCTTATGCTTCCCATCGCCCCTAAGATGGATGAGGTAGGATATCATTCAGTAGAGTGCTGGGGCGGTGCTACATTTGATGCCTGCCTTAGATTCTTAAAGGAAGATCCTTGGGAGAGACTTAGAAAGCTTAAGGCTTGCTTTAAAAAGACTAAGCTTCAGATGCTTTTCCGTGGACAGAATATCTTAGGTTATAACCACTATGCAGATGACGTAGTTGAGTATTTTGCTCAGAAGTCAGTTGCAAATGGTATCGATATCGTAAGAATTTTCGACTGCTTAAATGACCTTCGTAACCTTGAGACAGCTGTAAAGGCTACCAAGAAGGAAGGCGGACATGCTCAGATAGCTCTTTCATACACATTAGGTGATGCATACACCTTGGAGTACTGGGAGAAGACAGCTAAGCAGATCGAGGAGCTCGGTGCAGATTCTATCTGTATCAAGGATATGGCTGGTCTGCTCGTACCTTACGAGGCAACAAGACTTGTTACCGCATTAAAGAAAGGTTCAAAGCTTCCTATCCAGTTACATACACACTACACCTCAGGTGTAGCTTCCATGACATACATGAAGGCTGTTGAGGCAGGCTGCGACATCATCGATACAGCTATGTCACCTCTTTCAATGGGTACATCACAGCCCGCTACCGAGGTTATGGTAGAGACCTTCCGCGGTACAGAGTATGATACAGGACTTGACCAGAACTTACTTGCAGAGATCGCTGCTTACTTTGCTCCTTACAGAGAGGAGTGCTTAAAGAACGGTCTTCTTAATCCTAAGGTTATGGGCGTTAATATCAAGACTCTTCAGTATCAGGTTCCCGGCGGTATGCTTTCAAACCTCGTATCCCAGCTTAAGGAAGCTCATGCAGAGGATAAATTTGAGGCAGTGCTCGAAGAAGTTCCCCGTGTTCGTAAAGACTTCGGTGAGCCCCCGCTTGTTACACCTTCAAGCCAGATCGTTGGTACTCAGGCAGTTCTTAACGTACTTCAGGGTGAGAGATACAAGATGGTTACAAAAGAGTCCAAGAAGATCCTTTCCGGTGAGTTCGGACAGACCATCAAGCCTTTCAACAAGGAAGTACAGAAGAAGTGCATCGGCGATGTAAAGCCCATTACCTGCCGTCCCGCAGATCTTATCAAGCCCCAGCTTCCCCAGTTCAGGGAGGAATGCAAGGAATGGATCCAGCAGGAAGAGGATGTTCTTTCATACGCGCTCTTCCCTCAGGTTGCTACTGACTTCTTCAAGTATCGTCAGGCACAGCAGAAGGGTGTTGATGTAGCTGCAGCTGATAAGGAAAATAAGGCTTATCCTGTTTAATGTTTCATCTAAAATACGAATAATTAGTTAAAAAAATTATCCCTCTAAGTTTTGTCTTAGAGGGATTTTATTTTATCCTACCTGTGTTCTGTACATCTCTGCGTACTTGCCGTTTAATTCTATCAGTTCGGCATGTGAGCCCTTTTCAGCAATCCTGCCGTCTTCTATAAGGATTATGATGTCCGAATCCCTGATGGTTGAAAGTCTGTGGGCTATGATAAAGCTTGTCCTGTTCTCACAGATCTTGAGCATTGCTTTTCTGATCTTTTGCTCTGTAACCGTATCTACCGAACTGGTAGCTTCATCAAGTATCATGATCGGTGCATTTGAGAGCACGGCTCTGGCTATGGTGAGCAGCTGTCTCTCGCCCTGTGAAAGCTCCATACCTCCTTGTTCAAGGACTGTATCGTATCCGTTAGGAAGTCTTTCGATAAATGCGTCTGCACCTGCTGAGGCGGCTGCCTCTTTTATACTTTCTAAACTTGCGTCTTCATTTCCGTATGCGATGTTCTCCCTTACGGATTCAGCAAAGAGGGCTGTATCCTGGAGAACGACTCCGAATACTTTTCTGAGATCACCCATCTTGTAATCCCGCAGGTCTTTACCATCCAGATAGATGCTGCCATCATTTACATCATAAAATCTGGTGAGCAGATTGATGATCGTAGTCTTTCCTGAACCTGTAGGACCTACTATGGCTACCTTTTTGCCTGCCGGTATCTTCAGAGAAATATCTTTGAGTATCGTTTTGTTCTCATCGTATCCGAAGCTTACGCCCTTAAACTCAACTTCGCCCTTAGGATTTGTGAGCTCTGCGGCATCAGCCTTATCCTCAGGCTCGGGTTCCTGATCCATGATCTCAAATACACGCTCGGCACCTGCCACTGCAGTCTGCAGATTGTTGTATACGTTTGCTATCTCGACGAAAGGTCTGGTAAACTGCCTCGAATATAGCAGGAATGTACTGATGAGACCTATGTCACTTAACCTGCCGTTGATATATAACAGACCGCTGATAACTGCGATTGCCAGGTAACAGATGTTGTTTATAACATTCATCAAAGGCATCAGATAACCTGACCATATCAGAGCTCTGATGGAGGTTTTGCAGAGATTCTCATTTTTTCTGTCGAAGTCCGCCTGCATTTCCTTCTCACGCCCGAATGCCTTTACAACCGTAAGTCCCGAAATGCCTTCCTCTATCTGTCCGTTAAGGACTCCGAGGTATTTCTGCTGCTCTTTAAACAGTTTCCTGGTATGTCTTGTAACTACCTTGGTCAATACAAATATCATACCCACACTGCACAGGGTGATCATCGTAAGGATGGGGCTCAACAGTATCATCATCGTGAAAATACCGACGATGGTAAATGAGTATGTCATTAGCAATGTGATAGAGCTTGAGATGGTAGTACTGATATTGTCTACATCGTTGGTGAGACGGCTCATCAGCTCTCCGTGCTGATGCTTATCGAAAAACTTGAGCGGAAGACCTTTAATCTTTCCAAACAGTGCCTGTCTTATATGGTTTATGATCCTCTGGCCTATGGCAGCCATCAGAAACTGCTGCATAAACTTTACAAACCAGTCACATACATAAAGCCCTGCAAGCAATAAAAGCAATGTGGTTATCGGATTACCTTCACTGATACGGGTTATGATCCCACCGGTGAGTCTGGGTGAAAGTATGGATGCCGCGGATGAAAATGCCGAAAGCAGCAATACCCAGCCAAGGCCTTTTCTTTTGCCCGAGGTCAGGTCCCATAGTCTTTTCAGTGTACCTTTTAAGTTTTTAGGCTTTACTACCTGCATACCCCTGCCGGGTCTTTGTATGCCTGAGAGATTCTGAGGGGGTGTTGCCGTTGTTTTGTTATCTGCCATCGTCAAGACCTCCTATCTGTGATTCGTAAATCTCAC
>Ga0310691_10006103_pt1 | contig 12942 bp, 11 predicted proteins | sample 176DNAGHGlowgp2_FD_203887 | JGI IMG/M metagenome (GOLD analysis project Ga0310691, IMG submission 203887) | Sheep rumen microbial communities from Palmerston North, Manawatu-Wanganui, New Zealand - 1766 DNA GHGlow gp2 (v2) (version 2) | ecosystem: Host-associated > Mammals > Digestive system >... | reverse complement strand
CATTAACCACAATGCTTGATAGCAAGAAGAAAAGAAATAATATCTTTTTCATTTACTTAGAGTTCTGCTTGTAGTATTTAATCAACTTGGGTACAACTTCCTCGACAGTGCCCACGATGACGTAGTCGGCGATGCGGTTGATGGGGGCATCGGGATCGCTGTTTACGCTGATGATGATGCCAGAGTCCTGCATACCGGCGATATGCTGAATCTGACCAGAGATACCACAGGCGATATACACCTTCGGATGAACGGTAACACCCGTCTGTCCAATCTGACGGTCGTGATCGAGCCAGCCTGCATCGACGGCAGCACGGCTACCGCCTACCTCACCATGCAGTACCTTAGCCAACTGGAACAGCATGTCGAAGTTCTCCTTCGAGCCCATACCGTAACCACCGGCAACAACGATGGGCGCGCCCTTCAGGTTATGCTTGGCAGCCTCTACGTGGTGATCGAGTACCTTTACTACGAAAGCCTCAGGGCTAACATATTTGCTTACTTCAGGATAAACAACCTCCTTCTTGCACTCACCCTCGTACAGGGCCTTCTGCATCACGCCTGAGCGTACAGTAGCCATCTGTGGACGGTGGTCGGGGTTCACAATAGTAGCCACGATGTTACCACCGAAGGCAGGACGAATCTGATAAAGCAGATTGTCGTAGTGCTTCTGATTCTTGGCATCATCATACGGTCCAATCTCGAGCTCTGTGCAGTCTGCAGTCAGACCGCTTGTCAAAGAAGAACTAACACGAGGGCCGAGGTCACGACCAATCACGGTAGCACCCATCAAACAGATCTGAGGCTTCTCCTCCTTGAAGAGGTTCACAAGAATATCCGTGTGGGGAGCTGAGGTGTAGGGGAACAAATCCTTAGCATCGAACACAAACAGCTTGTCGACACCATAAGGCAGAATCTGATCCTCAACCTTACCCTTGATATCAGTACCAGCAACAACGGCGTGGAGTTCCACACCCAGTGTATTGGCGAGCTTACGACCCTTGGTCAACAGCTCCTGAGATACTTCCTGCACTAATGTGCCTTCAATCTCGCAATATACAAATACGTTATTCATATCTCAATTAACCAATAATCTTCTCATCCAACAATTCTTTGATCATTCCCTCAATATCAGCATCAGAAGCCGTCAAAGTCTTCGACTCCTTAGCTTGGAACACAATGTTCTTGATGGCCTTCACCTTGGTGGGAGAGCCAGCAAGACCACACTGGTTTACATCGCCATCCACATCAGCCACGCTCCACTGATTCAGATTCAGTTCAGGGCGCTCGTCATACAGATAGTCGTATGGCGTACCCTCAGCAGGACGCTCCATCGGACAAGTTGCACGCTTGTACTTCATCACCAGTTTAGCGTTCTGTGGGCGACAGGGAGCAGCGCTTCCATTTACTGTGATTACAACGGGTAGGGGAGCCTCTACAGTCTCCACACCACCGTCGATGACACGCTTGATGGTAGCCTTACCATCCTTCACAGAGAGAACCTCTTCAGCATAAGTCACCTGGTTCAGACCCAGTTTCTGGGCCACCTGAGGACCTACCTGAGCGGTATCACCATCGATAGCCTGACGACCACCGATCACGATGTCCACATCGCCAATCTTCTTGATGGCGGTAGCCAATGCGTAAGAAGTAGCGAGGGTATCAGCACCAGCGAAGAGACGGTCGGTGAGCAACCAACCCGTATCAGCACCACGATAGAGTCCCTGACGGATAATTTCACCTGCACGTGGAGGACCCATCGTGAGGATTCCTACTGTTGAGCCTGGGTTCTGCTCCTTCAGGCGAAGGGCCTGCTCCAGGGCATTCAAATCTTCTGGGTTGAAGATGGCGGGTAAGGCAGCACGGTTCACAGTGCCTTCGGCTGTCATTGCATCCTTACCCACATTACGGGTGTCTGGCACTTGCTTGGCCAGAACAACAATCTTTAAAGCCATATATATTAATAATGTGTAAAAGTGATATCCTTTTAAAAACGGCTGCAAAGGTACAGCTTTTTGCGCACACAGCCAAATTAATTGCACAAAATCAGTCTTTTTGTGCACAGATAAGCCGATTTGTGCAATTTTGGAAAAGCCTACAAGCGGAATCTTGTTCGGAAATACACAAATAAATTTGGTATTTCACTCACTTATTCGTACCTTTGCAGTCGATTAATAGTTTTTGACGATATGACAAACGGTCTTTATACCATTCTGTTGCTCATAATGAGCAATGTGTTCATGACTTTCGCCTGGTATGGTCACCTGCGACTTCAGCAGTCGGGGGTTTCAAATAATTGGCCTCTCTACTTGGTGATTGCCTTCTCGTGGATGATAGCTTTCTTCGAATACTGCTGTCAGGTGCCCGCCAATCGCATAGGTTTTGTGGATAATGGCGGCCCTTTCAATCTCGTGCAGTTGAAGGTGATACAGGAGTGTATCTCGCTGGTGGTGTTTGCGGTGATTGCTAATCTCATCTTCCAGCATGAGCAGCTGCACTGGAACCATGCTGCGGCTGCGCTCTGCCTTGTAGCTGCGGTCTATTTTGTATTTATGAAGAATTGATAATTGAAAGATTGAAGATATGAAAAAACTACTGACAACTATGATTCTGCTGGCGGCACATGTTGTAGCCGTCAATGCCCAGACGTTCGACAATCTGCCAACGCCTGTGACCGAAGAGAAGGTGATTGATAATACGCCCGACTCTATCGCCAAGGCCTTGATGAATCGTCCTGCTCCTGGCTCTACGCGTCAAGGCGAGAACCCCGTGCTTTTCCTCATCGGAAACTCGACGATGCGCAATGGTACGATGGGTAATGGCTCCAACGGACAGTGGGGATGGGGCTTCTTTGCCAACAAGTATTTTGACGGGCGCAAGATATCCGTCGAGAACCAGGCATTGGGCGGCATGTCTACACGTAACTTCTATACCGACTTATGGCCGGCTGTGCGTGATGCCCTGAAGCCTGGCGACTGGGTGATAGTTTCTATAGGCCATAACGACCATGCCGACTTCTTCGACGCCAAGCGCGCCCGTGGGGTCATCGACGGTGTGGCTGAAGACACGCTGATTACGGGTTTCAACCTGCGCAAGCAAGTGCCGGATACCGTCTACAGCTATGGCCACTATCTGCGCTGTTACATCCGCGACATCCGTCAGAAGGGTGCCAACCCCATCCTGATGTCGCTCACTCCGAGGGATGCCTATGACCAGAAAGGATTCATCGTTCGCAAACCTCAGACACAGTGGGCTGCCTATGTTGCTGCTACAGAGGGTGTACCCTTCGTTGATCTCAACGAGATATCAGGTGCCAAACTCGACGGGTTCAGTCATTGGAAAGAACAGTACCATTTCTTTGGTGACCATATTCACACCTCTGCCTATGGTGCCGAGCTCAATGCCCGTTCTGCCGCTGAGGGCATCTACCACTCGTCGAACCCTCAGCTTAAGCCTCTTCAGACGATGATGGTCAACGTGGATTTGCCAGCATATGGTGAAGGCCGCGAGCAGGGAAAACCAATGGTATTCATTACGGGTGACTCGACGGTGAAGAACAAGGACAAGGATGCTGACGGCATGTGGGGCTGGGGCTCGCAGGCTGGCATCATCTTCGACCCTGCGAAGATTACGTGGGAGAACGTGGCAATGGCAGGCCGCAGTACGAGAAGCTATATCCGCGAGGGTCGTTGGGAGAAGGTGTACAATGCCCTTCAGCCAGGCGACTTCGTGCTCATTCAGTTTGGCCATAATGACATCTGCCCCATCAACGACCAGAAGGAGCGCGGTGTCATTCCTGGAACTGCCGACACCTGTCATGTGTACAAGATGGAGAAAGACGGCCGCTATGAGCTTGTCTATAGTTTCGGTTGGTATCTGAAGAAGATGATCGACGATACCCGCGAAAAAGGTGCCACACCCATCCTGCTCTCACTCACCCCTCGTAACGAATGGCCTGGGGGCAAGTGTGAGCGCCGCAATGATTCCTACGGGAAATGGTATCGTGAGGTGGTGGAACAGACGGGTGTCGCCTTCGTCGATGTGCATAATATCTCTGCCGATTTCCTCGACAAGAAGTTTGCCTCCAAAGATGCCGTTAAGAGTAAGGAGAAAGCCTCGAAATACTTCAACCACGACCACACTCACACCTCGCTTTTAGGTGCCCAGATGAATGCCCGCAGTGTGGCCCGTGGTCTCCGCGACATCCATTCGCCGCTGGCCGATTATCTTAAGAAATGACAACACTCTCCTGATTCAGGAATAATGTGACTTTGCTGTAGGGTGATTGACAGGCTGACGATAGACAAAATCATGGACGCCACGAACATTGTCGACGTGGTTGGGGAGTTCGTGACGCTTCGGAAAGCGGGCGTGAACTACAAGGGCCTGTGTCCGTTCCATGACGACAAGACCCCATCGTTCATGGTGTCGCCCTCAAAGCAGATCTGCAAGTGCTTCGCCTGTGGTGAGGGCGGTACAGCCATCAACTTCCTGATGAAGCATGAGCAGATAACCTATCCCGAGGCCCTGCGATGGCTGGCGAGGAAATACAATATCGAGATAGAAGAGAAGGAACTGACTGATGAGGAAAAACGTGAGCAGAGCGATCGCGAGTCAATGTTCATAGTCAATGAGTGGGCGATGAACTACTTCCACGACATGTTGAAGAACGATCCTGACGGCATCGCCATCGGCAAGCAATATTTCCGTAGCCGTGGCATTCGTGACGACATCATCGAGAAGTTCAACCTCGGCTTCGCCCTGCCTAAACGTGATGCCTTGGCAACGGCGGCACAGAAGGCCGGATATAAGGGGGAGTTCCTGGTGAAGACAGGACTCTGTATTTCGAGAAGTGAGGAGGGAGGAGTGAGGAGTGAGGACACTTCTGTTGCAGACAATTCTCACTCCACACTCCACACTCCACACTCCACGTTAAGAGACCGTTATGCCGGTCGCGTTATCTTCCCTTGGCGGAACGTGAGCGGAAAGGTGGTGGCTTTTGGAGGCCGACTGCTCGACTCAAGGACGAAAGGGGTGCAGCAGAAATACGTGAACTCGCCCGATTCTGAGATCTACCATAAGGACCATGAACTTTATGGACTGTTCCAGGCGAAGAAGGCCGTTGCGAAGGAAGACCGCGTATATATGGTGGAGGGCTATACCGACGTGATTGCCATGCACCAGTGCGGACTGGAGAATGTGGTGGCAAATTCAGGAACAGCACTGTCTGTATACCAAATCAGACTGCTGAGGCGTTTCACTCAGAACATCACCTTATTATATGACGGTGACGAAGCCGGTATCCATGCAGCCATGCGTGGTACGGATATGCTGCTGGCTGAGGGCATGAACATCAAAGTGCTGCTGTTGCCTGACGGTGACGATCCTGATTCGTTTGCGCGGAAGCATACGGCCACAGAGTTCAGGGAATATATCGAGAAGAACTCGACGGACTTCATCTCGTTCAAGACCAGACTGACGGTGGAGAACGTGACAGATCCAGTGAAGCGCTCTGAAGCCATTGGAGGTATCGTGAAGAGCATCTCCGTGGTGACAGATCCTATCCTGCGCTCTACCTACATAAGCGAACTCTCCCAGCGTCTGGGCATCAAGGAACAGACACTGCTGAACTCGATGAACGGCATAATCAGCAAGGACATCGAGGAGAAGGAGAAAGAGCGTGAGAGGATGAATCGGGGAAACGGTGGTTCGGAGGAACGGGGACACGAGAATACCTCGGAGGCAGAGAGTAATCCGCACCCTCGCACCCTCGTAACACCGACATTTAATAATTCTCCATTCGCCGAGGTGGAACGCCTGCTTATCCAGTCCGTCATCCGCGACGGCGAGAAGGTGATATATGACAATGTAGAGACTGATGACGGAGAGACCATCAGCCTGACGGTGGCGCAGTACGTTGCCTATGACTTGGGACAAGACGGTTTGCAGTTCCACGACGAGCGGTACAACCAGATTCTCTCAGAAGCAGCTGTCCATAGTGGGGAAGCGGGATTCAAGGCTGAAGACTACTTCATGCACCATCCCGACATCAACATCAGTACGCTGGCGGCAGACCTCGCCATCGACCGTCACCAGCTCAGCAAAGGCTTCCAGCCCAAGGAACGGGAGGGAGGCCTGCGGCAGAAAGTGCTCCACCTTGTGCTCGATCTGAGGATGAATATCGTCGAGGAGCGGCTGAAGGAGATTCAGAAACAGCTGAAGACTGTTGGCAGCGACATAGAACGAATGAAGCAGCTGTTGGAGGAATTCAAGGACACGCAGCAACTGCGTGACGCACTCGCAAAACAATTAGGCAACGACGTCATCGCATGAATTGGAATCTCATATCCGTTGTCGTTGTGCAGGTGATTGCCGTCATGGCCATCATCCACGTGATACTCGACAACCGTCAGCCAGCTAAAACCCTTGCTTGGGCGCTGGTCATCTGGTTCGTGCCCATAGTGGGAGTGGTATTCTATATCTTCTTCGGCATCAACACTCGTAAGGAGCGCTATGTCAGTGAGCGAAGCATGACCCAGCTTACCAAGCGCTCCATGCTTGGATTCGTAGAGCAGCAGAACCTGCGGTTGCCAGAGCGGCACAAACCTCTTATAGACCTCTTCATCAACCAGAATCTCTCGTTGCCTTTCAAGGACAATACCACAGATATCCTCACTGACGGCTATCAGTTTGTTGGTGCCCTGCTGCATGATATCAGTCAGGCTAGGAGTCATATCCACATCGATATGTATATCTTCGCCGACGATGCCTTGGGGTTGCTCATTGCCGATGCTCTCATCGACAGAGCCCGTGAAGGGGTGGAGATACGGGTGATCTACGACGATGTGGGTTGCTGGAATGTCAGCCGTCAGTTCTTTGAGCGTATGCGTGAGGAGGGCATCGAGGTGGTGGCCTTCATGCCTGTGCACTTCCCCTCGTTTACCAGTAAGGTGAACTACCGTAACCACCGCAAGGTGATTGTCATCGACGGACAGGTGGGCTATATCGGCGGCATGAACATCGCCCTGCGCTATGTGAAGGGCACTGATAGTCAGCCATGGCGCGATACGATGCTCAGGATCAGGGGCGGTGCCGTGAATGCCCTGCAGCGAACATTCCTTATGGACTGGTATTTCGTAGACCGTACTCTCCTCTCAGACCGCAAATACTATCCTCTGCATATGGGCGGTGAGGGACTGCCGTCTAACAACTGTCTGGCACAAGTAGTGACCAGCGGGCCTGTGACCCCCTATCCTGAGATCATGCAGGGCTTCGTACGTATCATTACTGGAGCCAGACGCTATCTCTATCTGGAGACACCCTATTTCCTGCCCAACGATCCTGTGCTCTTCGCCCTGAAGACTGTTGCGCTGGCAGGTGTCGATGTGCGTGTCATCTGTCCTCGTCACAGTGATGCCCGTTTTGTGGAGTGGGCCAGCAGAAGCTATCTGCGCGAGGTGTTGGAGGCAGGTGTACGGGTGAGTCTCTACGAGGCGGGATTCCTCCATTCGAAGCTGATGGTGTGTGATGATGCCATCAGCACCTGCGGTTCGACGAATCTGGACTTCCGCAGTTTTGAGAATAATTTCGAGGCTAATGTGTTTTTCTATGACGAGGGCGTAGCCTTGCGCATGAAGAAGGTGTTCCTCGATGATGAACAGAAGTCCGTTTCATTGCGCGATCTGCCCCAGCGTATGCGTGCCGGCTTTATGACCCGCCTGTGGGAAAGCATTACACGGATGCTTTCACCTTTGTTCTGAAGATGCTGAAATTCACGCTGCCGTAACTGCGGTGTTCCACGAAGTGTGGGTCATCAGAGAAATCATAGTTTTTGCCGTGCTCGAATACGAAGATGCCGTCGTCTTTCAGAAGACCGCGTTCGAAAATGAGCCTGGGGATGGTGGGCAGCTCCTTCAGGGCATACGGAGGATCAGCAAAGATGAAGTCGAACTGCTGCTTGCACGACTTGATATAGCGGAAGACATCGCCGCGGATGATTGTAGAGGGTGAGGTAATCTCACTCCCCAAAAGTTTCCCCACGCACTGTTGGATGAAACGGTGATGGTCTCTGTCGAGCTCGATGCTAACAACATGTTTACACCCTCGTGAGAGCAGTTCGAGCGTGATGCTACCCGTACCTGAGAAGAGGTCGAGAGCTTCAGTATCCTCGAAGTCGATATACTGAGTGAGCACATTGAAGATGTTCTCTTTGGCGAAGTCCGTCGTAGGCCTTGCTTTGAACGTCCTCGGAATATCAAAATGCCGTCCCTTGTATTTTCCTGTGATGATGCGCATATTTTTATTGTTTACAGTTTACGGTTTACAGCTTACAGATGATTTCCTTGCACGCCCAGACAATTGCCTATAGAAGTAATCATCTGTAAACCGTAAACTGTAAACCGTAAACATATTATTATCTTCCCTTTACGATGAGTGTCATGAGGTCATACGGCATGCCCTTTATGATGTTGGCAGGCGACAATTGGAAGTCGGCAGCAGGGTTCACAACATACACCTTCTCCAGATACTGTTTCAGTTCCTCTGTAAGCTGCTCTTGCTCAGGAATGTCCCCCGCCATATGCAGCTCATCGTGCATGGCGTTGAGGCGAAGCTGTTTCCAGACGTAGATGATGAAGTAGAGGGCATCGCGCGAGTGGCTGGCATCAAAGACATTGCAGAAACGGAACCTGTTCTGTTGGAAGGCGAACAAATGCACCTTTCCTGCCTGGAAACAGGCATAGAGCTTGTTGAAGTGCCCAGTGAAGCTGCGCTGGTGCAGATGGCGCCACACAGGGGTCATGGTATGCATGAACAGCGCGTTGTCGTAACGGTCGATGATGACACCATACAGGTCTTTGTTGATGGGGAAGATGCAGACGGCCTTCAAGTCGGGCAACACGTTGAAGAGTATCTTGCGAGGCTCCGTGCTGGGGGCGAAGGTATAGTTGTAGAGTTCGTCGATGTTCTGCTCCTCAAACTGCTCTATGGGCACGAGCATCGCTGGTGTGTCAATCATCACCTGCACTCGTCTCACAGCAACGCTTGTCAGTCTGGCAGTCTTCAGGGCCTCGCGCAAGTTGGCTGCCATGGAGATGCCGCCCTTCACCACGTAAGGCTCGTAGTTGAATGGATGCTCCTTGTCTGTGGGGTCGGGTATAGTGAACGAGAGGGCGCTCCTCCCGATACGAATGATCATTTTCTTGTCCTGTATATCCTCCATCCTACAATCTAATCATCTGTAAACTGTAAACTGTAAACTCTAAACTATAAACTATAAACAAAAACTATCGTACCACACTGGCGATGCACAAGGCGAGCAAGCCGAGTGCTACCAATGCCAGGATGATGTTGATGATTTTGTCCGATTTCTCCATTTCGGTGCAAAGGTACAAAAAAAAAGTAAAATCCACATGAAATTCTGCTTTTTCTTGTAAGCTTGAGGAAAAATGTGTATCTTGGATGCCCTCTTCGGCGTACAGCCAGGCGACAGACTCTACGTGAAGCATGAGGACTACGTGAAGATTTTGCAGGACATTGATAAGAATCGCTCATCCCTCACATTTTTGAGTAAGACTCCTTTGTTTAAAGGGGTTTCGAGAGATTCATCCCTCACATCATCCCTCACATGATCCCTCACTAATCCCTCACCTAATCCCTCCCATTGACATCACATGCCTTGTAGATAATGGAGACAGAAGAAGATGATGAAAATGGAGGGATGATGTGAGAGATATGTGAGGGAAATGTGAGGGATAAAAACAATCCCTCACATTGCGCTTCCCCTTTGTACAAAGGCTTTTCCGGAGATTATGTGAGGGATGGGCAAAAATGGTGTGAAGCGCTTCAAAAAATGCTGATTTTTGGAGGCTGGGAGTTTGGGCTAAGGAAACTGGGAGTTTACAGGCATGAAAGTCCGACTTTCCTGCCTGGTTTCTCTGGGTTTCCTGCCTGGTTTCTCAGGGTTTCCTCGATGGTGGCGCTTCTTCTCATTCTGTCAAAAGAACAAAAGAAACTAAAATTATATGTCCTTATGTTCTTATGTCTGAAAAAATCTGTATCTTTGTGCCTTGAAATGATTCACGACGAACTGAGTTTCCGCATCCGTCAGGCCTTAGGACTGGAGCCCACGATGGAACAGGAGCAGGCCATCGGCCTGTTCGCGCAGTTCATGACCGACCGCGATGAGCAGGTGGTGATGATCCTGCGCGGTTCGGCTGGCACGGGCAAGACCACTCTGGCGGCAGCTATCGTAAAAGCGCTCGTCAGTCTGAAGCAGAAGCTGATCCTGCTGGCGCCCACAGGTCGTGCAGCAAAGGTATTCTCGCTCTATGCCGGTCATCCCGCTTACACCATTCATCGCCGCATCTACCGTCAGAAGTCGGCAGGTGATCTCTCGGCGTTCAATCTGAACGACAACCTCAATCGCGACACCTTATTTATAATAGATGAGGCCTCGATGATATCGAACCAAGGCTATGGCGATACGGCTTTCGGCAGCGGCTATCTGCTCGACGACCTGATGCAGTTCGTGTATAACGGCCAGAACTGTCGGATGCTGTTGATTGGCGACAAGGCCCAGTTGCCGCCAGTGGGTGAGGATGAGAGTCCTGCGCTGATGGCCGACATGCTCCGCGGATATGGCATGAAGGTGTATGAGTGCGATCTGAATCAGGTGCTCCGTCAGAGCGAGGATTCTGGGATTCTGTGGAATGCGACGAGAATTCGTGGGTATTTTTCGAGGAAGGAGGAAGGAGGAATGAGGAATGAGAATAGTGCTCTGGCAGAATCTGTACCTGACAGTAATCTCCTTCCTCCTTCCTCCTTCCTCCTTCCTCGAATCAGGACAAACGGCTTCTCCGACATCTCCATCGTCCCAGGCGATGAACTCATCGAGTCGCTAGCCTCGAGTTACAGCCGTGTGGGGATGGACGAGACGATGGTCATCACTCGCAGCAACAAACGGGCGAACATCTATAATCAGGGCATCCGCAATATGGTGCTCGACCGTGAGGATGAACTCTGTCGTGGTGATCTGCTGATGATCGTGAAGAACAATTATTTCTGGATTGATAAGTTTACAGTTGACGGTTTACAGTTTACAGATGATTACTCTGCTGCTTCACAAGGGCTTGCTAGCAAATCAACTGTAAACTGTAAACCGTCAACTGTAAACAAAATCTCTTTCCTCGCCAATGGCGACCGTGCCGTCGTACGGCGTGTCAGGAACATCCACGAGCTCTATGGCTTCCGTTTTGCGGAGGTCACCATGACCTTTCCCGACTATGACGACTACGAACTCACCGCTACCGTACTTCTCGATACGCTTACCTCAGAGGCACCTGCCCTTACTCGAGAACAGCAGGAACAGCTCTTCAATGCCGTGATGGAGGACTATGCAGATATTCCTCATAAGGCTGACCGTATCAAGAAGCTGAAGACGGACCGTTACTATAACGCCCTTCAGGTAAAATTCGCCTATGCCGTCACCTGCCATAAAGCCCAGGGTGGACAATGGTCGCACATCTATCTCGACCAGGGTTACATGACCGACGATATGCTCACCCCCGACTATATCCACTGGCTCTATACCGCCTTCACTCGAGCCACCGAAAAACTCTTCCTCGTCAATTGGCCGAAGACTCAGACAGAAGAATCCCCCAGCGATTAACTGAGGGATAGGTCTTTTAGTAAGTCATCTTGGGCTCGAGCTCCTTGGCTTGGTCGATCATCTTCTGAACCTCTCCAACAGAGGGCACACGACCGCAGATGTTGAACTCGGCGTTGACCTCCTCCAGCTTCGGCTGCAGGTTCTCGGCCACACGGTGACGGAACTCCTTCACGGTGTCGACGCCAGCCTTCTCCAACAACTCGGAGAACTGCGGGCCTACGCCGTTGATACGGAAGAGGTCGGCATGGTTCGTCCAGCGGAGGATCAGTTTCTCACTGATGCCCGTGGCCTCAGCCAGCTCCTGACGGCCCTTGGGGGCTGCGCACTTCTCGAGCAGTTCGCTCACCTTGTTGATACCAGCGGCAACGAGCTTCTCTGCATAAACGTCGCCTACACCTTCGATGTCGATAATCTTGTAATCCATAATCTGAAAGTTTTTGAGTTAATGAGTTTATAAGATTGTAAGTTTTCTGCTGCAAATTTAAATAAAATATCTGATAATTGCAATGATTTGAACATTTTTTTGTATTTTTGCAACAAAAACGTAAGTAAGATGATGGTTGCTCTATATATTATAATAGGTGTGGCAGTGGGGGCTGTAGTGCTCTATCTTCTGATGGACCGTAAGATGGACGTGCTCCGCATTGAGGGTGGCAAGAAGGATATAGAACTCTCGATGAAGGGCGAGCAACTGAGTGCTGCTACGAGCCGTGTCACTCATCTTGAGGCTGAGAACAAGTCGTTGCATGCGAAGGCTGAGAGTCAGTCGAGGGAATTGGAGTTGGTCCGCCAGCAGATGGGTGAGGAGCTGAAACGCCACGAGGAACGGTTCAAGAACATGGCTCAGCAGTTGATGGAGACGAGCGCTTCGAAACTGAAGGAGTCGAATGCGGAGTCGATGACGGGTATCACCCAGCCGTTGAAGGATGCCATTAGTGACATGCGTAAGGCTATCAGCGACAACCTGAAGGACTCGGCTGAGCGTTCTGCGTCGTTCCGCGAACAGATAGAGGCGATGGTGCGCCAGACACAGTCGTTGGGAGAGAAGACGGAAGGCCTGGCCAATGTGTTGCGGCGTGACAACAAGGTGAGTGGGAATATGGGCGAGATCATTCTTGGCGACCTGCTCGCATCGCAAGGACTTACCGAGGGTATCCACTACGAGGTGCAGGCACGGCTGAGGGATGAGCTGGGACGCCCGCTGAAGAACGATGAAACGGGACGTGAGATGCAGCCCGACGTGATACTGCACTATCCGCAGGGACAAGATGCCA
>Ga0310691_10006101_pt1 | contig 12950 bp, 10 predicted proteins | sample 176DNAGHGlowgp2_FD_203887 | JGI IMG/M metagenome (GOLD analysis project Ga0310691, IMG submission 203887) | Sheep rumen microbial communities from Palmerston North, Manawatu-Wanganui, New Zealand - 1766 DNA GHGlow gp2 (v2) (version 2) | ecosystem: Host-associated > Mammals > Digestive system >... | reverse complement strand
AAACGGCCGAGAAGGTAAGGACCATTGCGCCCCGCCATGCTCAGACGGGCCCCGCTGTGCGCTACGACGAGCAGGTCATGAAGGCGCAGCTCGACTTGCTCAGCAGTCAGCCTTCCATGCAGGAGGTCTATGCCCTGATGAGCCGCAGTATTCATGAGCTGGCCACCCGGGACGCAGCAAAATCCTAAAAACATTCCCACCATGATAAACTATGATTTGAAAAAAATACGGGCCATCATTTTCGACGTGGATGGTGTCCTTTCGGCAGAAACCATACCCATGGCACCCGACGGGATGCCCATGCGAACGGTGAACATCAAGGACGGCTATGCCCTGCAGCTGGCCGTGAAACTGGGGCTGCGCATGGCCATCATGACTGGTGCAAAGGTGGAGGCTGTCCGCGTGCGCTACGAGGGGCTGGGGCTGACCGATGTCTTTACCGGCTGCTCAGTGAAAATCAAGACTTACGACGAGTTCCTTGCGAAATATGACTTGAAGGACGAAGAGGTGATGTATATGGGCGACGACGTGCCCGACTTGGAGGTGATGCGCCGCGTGGGCTGCCCGGTGTGTCCGAAAGATGCCTGTAAAGAGGTGAAGGAGGCCAGCGTCTATGTCAGTGACCGCAAGGGAGGACAAGGCTGTGCCCGCGACGTCATCGAGCAAACCCTCCGTGCCCAGAACCTCTGGCAGATGAACGCCATTGCCTTCGGCTGGTAAGGAAGTCATCCCGCCCATATTCAAAGCTTCAACGTCAGTGGGGCGTGCTTTTCCCCATGTCCTCCTTAAAAATATTAGCTATGCTTGAAAATCTGAAAAAATACCACGTTGTGCTGGCCAGCAACTCTCCCCGCCGCCGGGAACTGCTGGCAGGTCTGGGCATCGACTTTGAAGTGAAGGTGCTGCCCGACATTTCCGAATCTTACCCCGCTGACTTGCCCGTCTCTGACATTGCCGAGTACATTGCCCGCGAGAAAGCCGCCGCCTATCAGCGGCTCTTGGCTGCTGACAGTCTGGTCATCACGGCCGACACGGTTGTCGTTGTCGGCAACGAGGTGCTTGGGAAACCCGCCGATGCTGCAGATGCCCGGCAGATGCTGCAGAAGCTCAGCGGCAAGACCCACCAGGTGGTCACTGGCGTCTGCCTGACGACGCAGCAGGTGCAGAAGAGCTTTTCAGTGACTACCGATGTCACCTTCAAGGAGTTGTTGCCAGAGGAGATCGACTACTATATTGAAAACTATCACCCCTTCGACAAGGCTGGAGCCTACGGCATACAGGAGTGGATTGGCTACATCGGGGTGACCGGCCTGCGGGGCAGCTATTTCAATGTGATGGGGCTACCTGTGCAGCGAATCTATGTTGAGATTGCAAAATTATAAGAAAATTCGACACTTTTAAGCAAAAAAGTGTTGAATTATTTTGTAATTCACAGTGAAATGATTACCTTTGCACCTGCAAACAAGTAATTTTAATCTATATTTATCATTTTCCAAAGTTTTTTAAGTGAAGGGAACCTGTTCGCGAGAATCGGTTCCCATTTTTGTTTCTGCCTTGAGCTTTCAAGCTCAGTCTTCCACGTAGTCTACCATGCCTTCGGCTTCTTCGTCGGGGTCGCCACTGCCCAGGTCCATCATGGTGGAGTAGTTGTCCTCGGTTATTTCGTCGTCGCCGGGTTCTTCAATATCCACGTCATCCTCGTCGGGCTTGTTGTAGTTGTCTTCAATCTCTACGTCCTCGTCGTTGTCGCTGTCGCTGTCCTCGTCGCTGTAGTTGTTGAACTTCATACGTGGCTTCTCGGCTTCGGGCTTCATCTTGGCGAAGATGGCCTCCACCCATGTTCCCTTGGCCACTTCGAGCACGTCGTAGCCGTCGGCAATCTTTTTCTCGTAGAGACCGCCCTTTTTGTGCAGACGGTCTTTGGGCAGCGTGGTGGTGGAGATGTCGAAGCCGCTCTCGATGATGTCCTTGATGCTCTGTGAGAGCGAGTCCCAGCCTCCGCCGAAGTTTCGGTCGAGCACCTCAACGAGCTTTGCAGCAGTGATGTGGCGTATGTTCTCGTAGGTCAGGTCGGTGACGCGGGTGATGGGGCGCTTCTTCACGGCCCAGGTCACCTTCTGGTTCTCGTCGAGCTTCACCTGGCTCACCTTGTAGCCTAACTTCTCGTATTTCTGTTTCTCCAGTTTCGACTCGCCATTGATCTCCTCAATCATGAAGGCTGAGCGGATGATGTCGACATAGTGGCGGAGGTTCTCTTTAATCTCGCTATCCTTGTCGACACCTTCGCAAAGGCGGAAAATATCGTTCTCCTGAATGTCCCAGACGCTGCTTTTTGACAGCGTTTTCAAGGTAATTGCTTTCTTTTCAGTCTTTTGTTCCATAAAAATAATTGTACTTCTTGGTTTATGGCTGCAAAAATAAATACTTTATTTCTTATTTACAAGTTTTTTGCCAATTATTTTTTTGTTTATTACGTAAAAATGCAGTACCTTTGTCGGTTGAAAGCATGTCACAACCATTAGCAGAAAGATTGCGCCCCCGCACGCTCGACGACTATATTGGGCAGAAACACCTCGTAGGCGAGGGGGCAGTGCTCCGGCGGATGATAGAGTCGGGGCGCATATCGTCGTTTATTCTTTGGGGACCGCCGGGAGTGGGGAAGACCACCCTGGCTCAGATTATCGCTAACAAGCTTGAAACCCCGTTCTACACCCTCTCGGCTGTCACCAGCGGTGTGAAGGACGTGCGCGATGTCATTGAGAAGGCGCAGAAGGGCCGTTTCTTCAACGAGGCATCGCCCATACTCTTCATCGACGAGATTCACCGCTTCTCGAAGTCGCAGCAGGACTCGCTGTTGGGGGCCGTGGAGCGGGGCATCGTCACGCTGATTGGCGCCACCACTGAGAATCCCTCTTTCGAGGTCATTCGTCCGTTGCTCTCGCGCTGCCAGCTCTATGTGCTGAAGTCGCTCGGCAAGGAAGACCTCTTGCAGCTGCTGAACCGCGCCCTCACCACCGATGTGTTTCTGAAGGAGCGGGCGATAGAGCTGAAAGAGACCGATGCCCTGCTGCGCTATAGCGGCGGCGATGCCCGGAAGCTGCTGAACATCCTTGAGCTGGTGACGGAGGCGCATGCCGAGACACCGTTGGTCGTCACCGACGACTTGGTGGTGGACTGCCTGCAGCAGAACCCGCTGGCTTACGACAAGGACGGCGAGATGCACTACGACATCATCTCGGCCTTCATCAAGAGCATACGGGGCAGCGACCCCGATGCCGCCCTCTACTGGATGGCCCGCATGATAGAAGGAGGGGAGGACCCCCAGTTCATTGCCCGCCGCATGGTCATCTCCGCTTCGGAAGACATTGGGCTGGCCAACCCCAACGCTCTGCTGCTGGCCAATGCTGCCTTCGACACGGTGATGAAGATAGGGTGGCCCGAGGCTCGCATCGCCCTGGCCGAAGCCTGTGTCTATTTGGCCACGTCGGCTAAGAGCAACTCTGCCTATCTCGGCATCGACAGCGCGCTGGCCACGGTGCGCCAGACGGGCAACTTGCCCGTGCCCCTCCATCTGCGCAATGCGCCCACGCAGCTGATGAAAGAGCTGGGCTATAGCGACGGCTACAAATACCCTCACGACTACCCCGGCCATTTCACTCCGCAGCAATATCTGCCCGACGCCCTCACGGCTCAGCGATTCTGGCACGCACAACACTCACCCTCGGAGCAAAAGCTTCATGAGCGAATGGTGAACTATTGGGGGAGGCGCTTTGAGGAGTAGCGCGCCCCGTGCTTGCTACCCTCGTTTGGGCGTGGCTTGGGCCGCCATCTGTTCTGCTTCCTTTCGCGCTATCTTCCCCGTGGCAGTGAGCGGAATGTGGCTCACGCTGATGCAGTGGCGAGGCTGCCAGTAGCGGGGCAGCACCTCGTGGCAGCAGGCTTGAATGTGGGCAGTGGCGGCATCTTCAGTCAGCAGCACCAGGGCTTCGCCTAATACCGGGTCTTTCCGCTTGCTGATGCAGAAAGGAGCCTGCAGGTGTGGGCGCAGCCGTTGCTCCACTTCTTCTATCTGTATCTTGATGCCCCCCGAGCAGACGACGTTGTCCTTGCGTCCGAGGATGCGAAAGCAGCCGCTGTCGTTCAGCTCGGCAAGGTCGTTGGTGCGTAGGCGCTTGCCGCAGACGGCGGGTGCGTCGATGACCAGACAGCCGTCGGCATCGGTGTCGAGGCTCACGCCCTCAAAGGGCGTGTACCATTCGCTGGCATCGGGGCCGTTGAGCCGGCGGAGGGCGATGTGCGAGAGCGTCTCCGTCATGCCGTAGGTGCTCCACACGGCGTTGGGAAATGTCAGCAGCTCGCGTGCCAGGGCATCGTCGATGGCTCCGCCTCCAATGATGAGGTGGCCGATGGCTGCTAACCGCCGCCGCTCCTCTTCCGTCTGCAGTGAGTTCCACACCTGCAGGGGCACCATGGCGGCAAAGTCGACAGCCTCGGTCAGCGTGGCCAGCGGATGACTGCTTGGCTCCACGCTGACGAGCCGCAGCCCGCAGGTCAGCGCCCTCACCACCATCATCTTCCCCGCGATATAGTCTAACGGCAGGCAGAGCAGCGCCGTGTCGCCGCGCTGCAAGCCCAAGAAACGGCAGGTGATGCGCGCCGACGCTTCCATGCGCCGCTTCTCGGCCAGCATGGGCTTTGGCGCCCCCGTAGAGCCGCTCGTCTGCACGCGCACGAAGGGCGATTCGTCGTGCCACTGCTGTAGAAACTGCTCCGTCGTCATCCCTTCCTCCATAGCCGGGCATCGCGTATCTCAAGCCCCATGTCAATGTTGTCGGTGAACAGTTGTCCCGTGCCGAGACCTTGCGCCATGCCGATGTGCGGGCCGTAGAGGTCGCTGCAGAACTGGGCGACGGCGTTCAGCCCGATGTTGCTCTCTAAGGCCGAGGTCACCCACGAGCCGATGCCCTCCTCACGGGCCATGTCTACCCACTCGCGGCAGCCGGCCATGCCGCCATGGAGCGACGGCTTGAGCACGATGTAGGCGGGCTTGATGATGTGCAGCAGCTGCCGTTTCTGCTCCGGGTCGTTGATGCCAATAAGCTCCTCGTCGAGGGCAACGGGCAGAGGGGAATTGCGGCACAGCTCGGCCATGTCGGCCCATTGCCGGGCCTTGATGGGCTGCTCGATAGAGTGAATGTTGTATTGCGACAGCAGCTCCAACTTGTACAGCGCGTCGCCGTTGGCAAAAGAGAAGGCACCGTTGGCATCGACGCGCAGCTCCACCTCGTGGTGGCTGAAGCGGCGGCGTATGTGGCGTATGAGGTCCAGCTCCTGGTCGAAGTCGATGGCCCCGATCTTGAGCTTCACGCAGCGGAAGCCCTCCTCCAGCTTCTGCTCCATGCGCCGCAGCATCTCGTCGTAGCTGCCCATCCACACCAGCCCGTTGATGGGTATGCCCTCCTCGCCCCGCGCGAAAGGAGTGTCGAATAATGCATAATGATCAATGCATAATGCATAATCGTTATTACTCGGCGTGTTTTCGCCATCGTTCATTAGGCATTGTTCATTATGCATTATGCATTGAGAATGTTGCATTGCCAGCAGTGCCGTCTCTAAGCCGAAGAGCATGCTGGGGTAGGGGCGCAGGGCCTCGAAGTCGATGGTGCCCGTCCGGCAGACGTCGGCACACACATTATTTAATATACGCGCATACAGAGGCGATGCGTCGCAGCTCAGGTCGGGCAGGGGGGCACACTCGCCAGTGCCCTTGCGCTCGCCGTCGCTGACGGTGAGCAGCCAGCTCTTCCTCTCGCGGTAGATGCCCCGGCTGGTGCCTGCGGGCTGCTTGAAGTGGAACACCCGTTCCTCAATAGCTATTTTTAGCATCTGTTACTTACGGTATTTGTGGGTACTGCCCGAAGTCGGGCTTCCGCTTCTCCAAGAAGGCCCGGCCACCCTCCTGCGCCTCGTCGAGGAAGTAGTAGAGCATGGTAGCGTCGCCGGCCAGCTGCTGTATGCCCGCCTGCCCGTCCAGCTCGGCGTTCAGCCCCGCCTTGATCATTCGCAGCGCCATCGGCGAGAGCTCCATCATCGTCTCTGCCCAGCTTACGCACTCGTCCTCCAGCTCCGCGAGGGCCACCACCTTGTTCACCATGCCCATCTGCTCTGCCTCGCGCGCGCTGTACTGGCGGCAGAGGAACCATATCTCGCGCGCCTTCTTCTGGCCCACGATGCGGGCCAGGTAGCTGCTGCCGAAGCCCGCGTCGAAGCTGCCCACCCTGGGGCCCGTCTGCCCGAAGATGGCGTTCTCCGAGGCTATCGTCAGGTCGCACACCAGGTGGAGCACGTGCCCCCCGCCGATGGCGTAGCCGTTCACCATGGCTATGACGGGCTTGGGCAGTCGGCGAATCTGCATCTGCACGTCGAGCACGCTGAGCCGCGGCACCCCCTCGTCGTCGACGTAGCCGCCGCGTCCCTTCACGTGCATGTCGCCGCCCGAGCAGAAGGCGTGCTTCACCTCCTCCAGCCGTTTGCCGTCGGGCACCTCGCTCATGGCCCCCGTGAGCAGCACCACGCGTATGCGCTGCGCTTCGCGGCACACGGCGAAAGCCTGGCTCAGCTCAAGCGTCGTGCGGGGGGTGAAGGCATTGCGATAGCGCGGCCTGTTGATGGTTATCTTCGCTATGCCGTTAAACTCTTCGAGCAGAATCTCCTCGAACTTCCTCATCTCTTTCCATTCTCTCCTGGCCATCATATATTATTTGTAAAATGAATTATGCATTATGCAATTATGAATTATACATTATGAATTATACATTATGAATTATGCATTATGAATTATGCATTATGAATTATGCATTATGAATTATGCATTGGGTACGCGATGCAAAGGTAGTGAAAAAAAAGGAGAATCGGAAAGAAAATGCATAATTTAATGTAATTTCCTTGGGACGTTTGCAGCGAGGGCGAGGAAGGTGGTCAAATAGGTGGTCAATTACAAATAAATAGGCTCTTGCCTGCCTTAGGGCTGCGAAATTACGGAAAATACGCTTCTCGCGCATGGTGGGCGGCATCATTTTACCCTATTTTAACTATCTTTCTAAAAAAAACGGTGGCTTTCTCGTTTGAATTTTGTACCTTTGCGGCCAAATTAAACTACACATTTCATGGCTGAACATCACACTATTGTAGGAGCCAAGATCAAGGGGCTCCGCGAATCGAAAAACCTCTCCGTTGAGGAGATTGCAGAACGTAGTGGCCTTTCCATAGACCAGATTAACGCTATCGAGACCGACGAGACGCTGCCGTCGCTGGGCCCGCTGATTAAGATTGCCCGTGCCCTGGGCGTGCGCCTCGGCACGTTTATGGACGACAACGACGACATCGGCCCGGTGGTCACCCGTGCCGAGGAGCACTGCCAGGACAGCAGCATCAGCTTCTCCAACGGCAACACCGATGCCCGCAAGCACATGCTCTACCACCCTCTGGCGCGCCGGAAGGCCGACAGGCACATGGAGCCGTTCATCATCGACATCAACCCCGATGAGCGGCGCGACTACAAGCTCTCCGACCATGAGGGCGAGGAGTTTGTCTACGTCATGGAGGGCGAGGTGGAGCTGGAGTACGGCAAGCAGAAATACTTGCTGAAGCAGGGCGACAGCATCTACTACGACAGCATTGTGAAGCACCACCTGCATGGTGCCGAGGGTAAGAAGGCCAGGATTCTGGCATTGATTTATATACCGTTCTGAAGATGACTGCTGACATGAGTAACGCGAAATTAGACATGGCAGGGCGCCCGCTGCCCGACAGGAGCTACCCTGCCGAGACGGGCAGTGAGGGCTACCAGCTCTCGGAGCGCACCCTGGGCCAGTGGCTGGAATACTGGGCTGCGACGACGCCCGACAAGGAATATATCGTCTACAGCGACCGCGACCTGCGCTTCACCTGGAGCAAGTTCAACGAGCGTGTCGACAACCTGGCCAAGGGCCTGCTGGCCATCGGCGTGACGAAAGGCTCTAACGTGGGCATCTGGGCCACCAACGTGCCCGACTGGCTGACGTTTCTCTATGCCACGGCGAAGATCGGCGCCGTGCTCGTGACGGTGAACACCAACTACAAGCAGAACGAGCTGGAGTATCTCTGTAAGGACAGCGACATGCACACCCTCTGCATCACCGACGGCACCTGGGACTGCAACTACGTCGACATGACCTACGAGATGCTGCCCGAGCTGCGCACATCGGAGCGCGGCCACCTGAAGAGCGAGCGCTTCCCCTCGATGAAGAATGTCGTCTTCATCGGCATGGAGAAATACCGCGGCATGTACAACACGGCCGAGCTGCTCCTCTTAGGGCAGAACATTGACGACGAGACGCTCGACACGATGAAGCGCAACGTCAGCTGCCACGACGTGTGTAACATGCAGTACACCTCGGGCACCACGGGCTTTCCCAAGGGCGTGATGCTCACCCACTTCAACATTGCCAACGACGGCTATTTCACGGGCGAGAACATGGGCTTCACGCAGGACGACAAGCTCTGCGTCTGCGTGCCGCTGTTTCACTGCTTCGGCGTGGTGCTGGCCACGATGAACTGCCTCACCCACGGCTGCACGGAGGTGATGGTCGAGAAGTTCGACCCCCTGCTGGTGCTCGCCTCCATCCATAAGGAGCGGTGCACGGCGGTCTATGGCGTGCCGACGATGTTCATTGCCGAGCTCGACCACCCGATGTTCTCGATGTTCGACCTTTCCTGTCTGCGCACGGGCATCATGGCCGGAAGCCTCTGCCCCGTGGAGCTGATGAAGCGGGTCAGCGAAAAAATGTTTATGACCATCACCTCGGTCTACGGCCTGACGGAGTCGTCGCCGGGCATGACGCAGACCTGCCTGAACGACAGCTTTGAGCAGCGCTGCACCACCGTGGGCCGCGACTACCCCTTCGTAGAGGTGAAGGTGCTCGACCCTGAGACGGGCGAGGAGTGCCCCGTGGGTGTGCAGGGCGAGATGTGCTGCCGGGGCTTCAACGTGATGAAGGGCTACTACAAGAACCCGCAGGCCACGGCCGAGGTGATCGACAAGAATGGCTTCTTGCACAGTGGCGACCTCGGCATCAAGGACGAGCAGGGCTTCTACCGCATCACTGGCCGCATCAAGGACATGATTATCCGTGGCGGCGAGAATATCTATCCCCGCGAGATTGAGGAGTTTCTCTACCATATACCTGGCATCAAGGACGTGCAGGTGGCTGCCGTGCCGTCGAAGAAATATGGCGAGGCCGTCGGCGCCTTTATCATCCTGCAGCCCGGCGTGACGATGACGCCCGAGGAGGTGCAGGACTTCTGCCGGGGGAAAATAGCGCGCTACAAGATTCCGAAGTACGTCTTCTTCATCGACCAGTTCCCCCTGACGGGCAGTGGTAAGATTCAGAAGTTCAAGCTCAAGGAGATGAGCCTTGACTTGTGCAAGAAATTAGGCATCGAGGTTGTTTGACCCCGATGCCCTTTTTCTTCTTCTCTCCCATCATTCGTATGTCGGGAGCCTCGTTCTGCTGCTCCTACTTCTCCAGTGCCTCGGTCAGCTGCCGGGTGGCGCGCTCAATCATGTCGTGGGTGCCGCTGCCGTCGCTGACGTAGCGGATGACCATGTTGGCATAGCCGATGGCGCGGTCGAGCTTGCTGTCCGCGGTGGGCTGCTGCTTGGCCTTGTCGAGTAGGTCCATCAGGCTGCCCATGTCCTCCAGTTCAGGCAGGTTGCCGGGGCGCATGGAGTTGATGATGCCGTTGAGCGCCGAGGCAGCCTTGTCGAGGTCGTCCTGGCTGAGACGGTCGTCAGCGGTGGCCAGCAGCTGCTCGGCGGTGGCCATCTGCGCTGTCATGCGCTGGTAGGCGTGTGGCGCCCAGGGCGCATATTCCGGCACTTTCACCGTCAGCGCCTGCCATGCCTGCTGCTCGTCCTGTCGGCTCTTTGCCACGAGGAGCAGCTCGCGCAGTGCGCTCTTGTCTATGCCCTCGTCGGCCACGTACTTCACGTTGGGGTCGCCGGCAATGTTCATGCGGAAATAGTGGGTGACGTGGCGGTCGGCATGGTAGTCGGGCACGAAGGTGCGCCCGCCGTAGGTCAGCGTGTAGAGGTTGGCGTCGGCACCCGTTCCCTCTTTGGCACCGAGCAGGCTGACGGTGCTGAGGTCGGAGGGGAGGTCGATGGTGGCTTCATCCCAGTTGCTGATGCCTGTGGTGGCCATGACCAGCGGGCCGTACATGAAGGCTCCCGTCCACATGGGGTCGAACTCCGTCTTGCCGCCCTTCTCGTAGGCTGGTGCCTGCTCCATCTTGTCGGGGCCGAAGTCGAGGTGCTTGGTGAAGGGCATCGTCACCTCCACCACGTCGCTTGCGCTCCAGCGGCGTGCGGCTATCTCCACGTAGCTGCTGGGCTGGTAGGTGGTGGCTATGCTCTTGCCGTTGAGCTTCACGTCGAAGCCCTCGGTGGCCCAGTAGGGCACGCGCAGCTTCATGGCGAAAGGCTGCGACTTGCTGCCCTTCGTGGGCACGATGCTGATGGTGCTCTGCTCTGCGGGCCAGCGGCACTGCTGGTGGATGGTCACTCCCTGCTGCTCCCACTGTGCCGTGGTGGGCATGTAGAGGCCCACCCAGAGGGTGGCTTCACCGCCCTTCGTGGCATGGGGGGTGACGAAGTAGGTCGCCTCCTGGTATTTCACGTGGTTCTCGGCGCCCGTTCCTCCGCAGCAGGTGCTCTGCGGGGTCTCGTTGCCCCAGGGCTTCGAGGCGTCGAGGCCCACGGCATACTGGTAGAGCACCTGGTACTGGCGGGGGTTGACCGAGCCTACAATCTGGTTGTAGAGCACCCGCTCGTAGTAGTCCATGTAGGCGGCATCGTCGGGGCGGAAGCAGTTCAGGTCTTTTGTCAGCTTGGCCAGGTTGTAGGCGCAGCAGGTCTCGTTGATGGTAGGCTCCGGGTGCAGCTCTCGTCCTCCCCAGCTGGTGACGTTGTTGCACATCGATGTCACCTGTGAGTAGGGCTGGCGGAACATCTCGCCGTTGCCCACGCCTCCCATGGCGTAGCGGTAGCGGCCCTGTATCATCGTCCAGAAGTTCTGTGCCAGGTTGTAGTAGTAGGGGTTGCCGTTGCTGCGGAAGGCACGCAGCGCTCCTGTCACCATGGGTATGTGCTGGTTGGCATGGCGCGTGCGGATGGCATCGACGTTCTTGGCCAGCGGGTCGAAGAAGGCGGGGCTGTCGAAATAGGTCGATGCCTCCAGCAGATGGGCGCGCTCCTCGCCGTTACCCGTCATTTCCGACAGGCGTGCCAGCGACTCTGCCATGCCGCCCACCTCGCCGGCTATGTACATGTTCCACATCTCGTAGCGGTTGCCTGGCCGCTGGCGACGCTCCTCCTGGTTGCCGTCGCTCTTGACGAAGGTGCGGTAGTGCAGACGGTTCCACACCCACAGCCCCATGTCCTTGGCTATGAGCAGTGCTTTGTCGGCAATGTCTTTCTGGTCGATGTAGGTGGCAATGTCGATGAGTCCTGCCAGCTGCTTGTGCACGGAGTAGTAGGGGGCCCACACCCACGCATCATTATTGTACGCGCGATACATTTCTATAAGGACGCAGTGCTGGGCGGGTATGGCGTTCAGGTAGCCATAGCCATACTGCTGGTAGTGCTGCTTGTAGTTGTCGAAGTCTTTCCATGTGCCCTGCAGCTGCCGCAGCTCGTCTTCGGGGGCGAAGTCGCGTGCCTCCCAGTAGCGGCCCAGGTCGTCGTTCCACACGAATGTGCGCTCCTGGCACTGCCGCAGCTCGTCGACCATGAGGCGGATGTTCTGGCGCAGCCGGTCTTTCTTTGCCTTGTCCTGGCAGCTGGCGAAGGCCATGGCCATGGCACTCATGTAGTGGCCCGAGCCGTGGCCCTTGAGCTTCGTCGTCGGCGAGTCCCAACCGTCTGCCACGGGATAGCCGTCGGTGGGCAGTCCGTAGGTGTCGCGGTAGTTGTACAGCTGTTGCTTGACATCGAGGCTCAGCAGGTGGTCGATGTCAAGGTCGCGGTTCCACGTCAGGCGGTTGTCGCCCTCAATGGCCACCTTGTCCAGGGGCAGCGTCTCTGCCACGGGGGTGCTGGAGGGCACGCTCCATGCCCCTTCCACCACCTTGACCTGTGCCGTCAGCGGATAGCCGTTGGGCGTGGTGTTGTCACCGGTGATGAAGCCTTTCACCTTGTATTCCGTACCGGCGGGGTTGAGGGCGGCGTCGGCTTCTGCTTGTTCGCGCACCAGTGAGCTGTTTTGCCAGCGCACTTGCCGCCACTGGCCCTGTCCGTCGGAATATTTCACCCACACACGGTAGGGCAGGCGAGGGGCGCACCCCGTGGGCACCTCGACAACGACAGGCTCTACGTGCACGATGGTGCGGTAGGTCTGCATGGAAACACTGGGCTGTGGCGACGGTTCATGGGCTGCAGCAGGCATGGCCAGCCACAGACAGGCCGACAACAGGAGCAGATACTGACTCTTCTTTTTCATCTTTCAGCTGTTAAATTAGTAGTAGGGTTATCGTTTTGCTTTGCAAAGGTAGGCAAAATCTGGGATATGACCAAAATAAATTTGTTTTTTCTCTCGCTTATTCGTACCTTTGGGCTGTCGCCCGAAGGTACTCACGCTCGGAAAAGCACAAATAAATTTGTTTTTTCTCTCGCTTATTCGTACCTTTGGGCTGTCGCCCGAAGGTACTCACGCTCGGAAAAAGACAAATAAATTTGTTTTTTCTCTCGCTTATTCGTACCTTTGCAAAAAAATAGTGAATCTATGAAGAAATGGCTTTTCCTCCTGGCCTGCTTAGCGGTACTCACGGTGCAGGCCACTCCTATCGACCAGTTGCTGGAGCGTATTGACCGTGGCGCCTCGCGTAAGTTCAAGATTGAGCTGCAGAAAGGT
>Ga0310691_10006099_pt1 | contig 12955 bp, 14 predicted proteins | sample 176DNAGHGlowgp2_FD_203887 | JGI IMG/M metagenome (GOLD analysis project Ga0310691, IMG submission 203887) | Sheep rumen microbial communities from Palmerston North, Manawatu-Wanganui, New Zealand - 1766 DNA GHGlow gp2 (v2) (version 2) | ecosystem: Host-associated > Mammals > Digestive system >... | reverse complement strand
TGAAAAACGGCGGATTCTCAGAGAGACAGATCCCCTACACCCTGTTCGGCCTTGCGCGGGCGGTGCATTTGACGCCGGAGGAGATCCTTGCGGCGTTTCACGGCGGGCGGCGGTCGAAGACCGACGCGATCCTGCGCGACGCCGTTCTGAAGATCGCGGCGTATACGCTCGAACACGCGCTGCTCGGCGATCTGTCCTATCAGGTGGCGCTCGAGGCCATCCGCGCGATGGGACTTTCGGACGGCGCGAAGAGCGACGGCGGCGAACTCAGGATCGTTCTGGACGAGTCTTCGGAGAGGTATGCGAAATGATCCTGCATCTTTCCGGAACGCCGAATCCCAAGCAGGAGCGGTTCTTTCTTGCCGAAGCGCGGCACGTGGCGTACGGCGGGGCGCGCGGGGGCGGCAAGTCGTGGGCGATGCGAAGGAAGTTCGTGCTCCTTGCCTTTCGTTACGCAGGGCTCAATCTTCTGCTTTTGCGCAGAACGCTTCCGGAGCTGAACGAGAACCACGTGCTGCCGCTTATGCGGGAACTTTCCGGCGCGGTGACCTATCAGGCGACGCAGCGCGCGTTTCTGTTTCCGAACGGCAGCCGTATCAAACTCGGATACTGCGACCGCGAGGCGGACGTGTTTCAGTATCAGGGACAGGAGTACGACGTACTCGGGCTCGAGGAGGCGACACACTTTACGGAGTCGCAGATGCAGTTCCTTCTGACGTGCAACCGTTCCGTGCGCACCGACTTCACGCCGCGCGCGTACTATACGTGCAACCCCGGCGGCGTGGGGCACGCATGGGTCAAACGGCTGTTCATCGACCGCGACTACCGCAACAGTGAGCGCGCGGAGGACTACGTGTTCATTCCGGCGCGCGTGACCGACAATCCGGTGCTTTTAAAGAATAATCCGGATTACCTGAAGACGCTCGAAAACCTGCCGGAGCATCTGAAAAAAGCCTATCTGGACGGCAACTGGGACGTCCTGGAAGGACAGTACTTCCGGGAATTCGACCGCAGCGTACACGTCGTGAGCCCAACGCGGCTCCCGGTGGAGTGGAAGCGCTTTCGCGCAATGGACTGGGGCTACAACGACCCGTGCTGCGTGCTGTGGTTTGCCGTCGGACCGGACGGAAGGATCTTCGTGTATCGCGAACTGTATCTGCGCAAAACGCTTTCGAGCGAGATCGCAAAGCGGGTAAAGGCGCTTTCGAAGGACGAGCGCATCGCGTATACGGTCGCGTCGCCGGATGCGTGGCAGAAGCGCGGGCTTTCCGGCGCAGAGGGCGACAGCATCGCGGACGTGTTTTCAAAAAACGGCGTGCCCCTGATCCCTGCGGACAACGCCCGTATCCCCGGCTGGCAGCGCGTTCGCGAGGCGCTTGCCCCCGCCGAAGACGGAACGCCGGAACTTCGCATCTTCGAAACGTGCCGAAACCTCATCCGTACGCTGCCCGCGCTGACGTTTGACGCGCACGACGCGGAGGACGTATCCGACCATTGCGAAGATCACGCGCCGGAAGCGCTTCGCTACGGACTGATGAGCCGCCCCCGCCCTGCGCGTCCCAAAGAACCGCCTGCACCGCGCCGCTACGATCCGCTTGCCGGCACCGCGAACCCGTATCCGGGCTATATCGGACTATGAGCCATCAAGTAAGAATGGAGAATTGACATGAAAGTAAGACAATCCGAATCCAAAAGACGCCTTGCGGAAGAAGCGATGACGCTGTTCAACGAATTCCGCAGCGCCTATGCAAACGAGTGGAGACGGCAGGAGCATTGCGAGCGGATGTATCGCGGCGAGCACTGGCACGACGTACCCGTCGACGACCCGAACGAGCCGCGTCCGGTCACGCCGATCCTGCAGTCCACGATCGAAAACGTCGCCGCCGACCTCACCGAGCAGGTGCCGGAGGCGGTGATCGAGCCGGAAAGTGCGGAAGACGGCTTTGCCGCGCGCGTCATCGACGCCGTGATCCGCAGAAACCATGACGCCGCGTCGTATCCGGTTGAATACCGCAAGCTCACGCACGATCTGCTCGTCGGCGGCTGGTGCGTGCAGGAAGTCGGCTACGACAGCGCGGAAAACGGGGGCTTGGGCGGCGCGTTTATCCGCCACGTAGACATTCGCAGCATCCTGTTCGATCCGGCGGTGACCGATCTGCAGGACGGGCGTGCGGTGTTCAAGATCGCGCTGCGCCCCAAGGCGTGGATCGAAGCGCACTATCCCGACGTTTATCCGCTGATCGAAGCCGCGCCTTCGGACGCTTCCGTGCGCATCACCGACGAAATCCTCACGCCCGATCCGAAGAGCGTCTGTCTGCTCATCGAATACTGGTGGAGAACGTACGACGCGCAGGAAGACGCGTACCGCGTGCACATGGCGCTGCTCTCGAACGGCGTCGTGCTCGAGGACAGCCGCGACGTCAAGCCGGAGGGCTATTTTGCACACGGTCGTTACCCGTTCGTAACGACGACGCTCTACCCGCGAAAAGGGAGCGCCCTCGGCTTCGGCATCGTCGATCTGTTCGGCACGCAGCAGCTGTATGCGGACAAGCTCGACCAGCTCGTACTGAAGAACGCGTTCCTCGCTTCGCGCAATAAACTCCTGGTCACGGAGGCGTCCGGCTTCGATGCGGACGACCTCAAGGACTGGGCGAAGGACGTACACACCGGCGAGAACCTGAACGGCGTGACGTGGATGGCGACGCCGCCGTTGCCGAACTACCTTCTGTCGTACGTCCGCGCGATCCGCGAGGACATCAAGGAGGAGAGCGGCGCGAACGAATCCTCGCGCGGGGCGGTTGCCAGCAATGTCACCGCCGCACGCGCCATCGAAGCGCTGCAGGAAATGAGCACAAAGCGTGCGCGCATGGCGACCGATCAGCTGCACGAGGCGTTCCGCGAGGCGGTACGCATGGAGATCGAGACGGAACGCGAGTTCAACTGCTTTTTGCGGCCGGTCACGATCACGGTCGACGGCGCCCCGAAGGAAGTGCTGTTCGACAGCGCGGTGCTCGAAAAGAGCGCGCCGGGCGGCGCGCGGCTTCCGATCGAGTTTTTGATCTCGATCAAGGCGGTGAAACGGAACCGCTTCGCAGAGGCGAGTCACAACGAACTGATGATGAACCTGCTTTCCATGGGCGCGATCACGAAGGAACAGGCGATCGGCCTCATGGTCTTTGAGGGCAAGGAACAGGTGCTGAAAAGCATGCGGGAGGCGGCGGATACGGAAGAGCCGCTGTTTCCCGAGCGAACGAAAACGAAACGATCCGGAGGAAAGAAATGATCTTTAAGAAGAACCAGGAATCGGCCTATACCGAACCGGAAGAGAACGGTGAAAATCCGTTCATGGAAGCGGCAGAGGAGCTTGCGGAACTTGAGCAGGCCAACGAGCTGCCCGAAGGCTTCGACCTGATGGAGGCCGTCAGCGATCCCGCGTTTGCCGAATTGCTCGGCGAATTCGAGCCGAAGGCGGCGGTACGCATTTACGTCGCGGAACGCCGCGCGGACGAGGCGGAGGAAACCGTGAAGTCTCGCATGAGCGAACAGGCGAGAGCGCGCGGCGCGCTTCCGAAGAGCCAGCGCACCGATCGCGCCGTCGCACCCGCGCCGGATTATATGTCCATGTCGAAGGAAGCGTTCCGCGCATTGGAACAGCAGTACAAAAATGCCGCGCATAACGGCAAACGCGTTCATATCTGAAAGGAGAAACCCGAATGAATACCACTTTGAACACCATGAACACCGCTTATTTCAATAAGCAGTTTTACGACAAGAAGCTTCTGGAAACCGCAAAGACGCGTCTCGTCCATGCGACGTTCGGACAGAAGCGCAGCATCCCGCGACACGGCGGCAAGCGCGTGGAATTCCGCAAGTATGATCTGTTCACGCCCGACGCCGACGCGCTGACGCTCGTGGAAGGCGTCACGCCGGACGGCCAGAGCCTGTCGCAGTCGAAGGTCGAGGCGGAGGTCAGTCAGTACGGCGCATACGTCGAGGTGAGCGATCTTCTGGATCTCACCGCGTACGACGAGGTGCTCGCGGATTCCGCGGAACTCCTCGGCGAACAGCTCGGCACCGTCATTGAATGGGTCACGCGCGACGCGATGTGCGCGACGACGAACGTCCAGTACGCAAACGGCAAGAGCGGCAGAAACGAACTCGAAACTACTGACGTTCTGACGGTCGATGAGATCCGCAAGGCGGTGCGTACGCTGAAGAAGAACAAGGCGCGCACGTTCGCTTCCGCGCCCGACGGCTCCGTCCGCCGCCCGCATTTCGTCTGTATCTGTTCGCCCGACGCGACGTACGATCTGCAGAGCGATCCGCTCTGGCAGGACGTATCGAAGTACAGCAACGCGGAGCAGATCTATTCCGGCGAGATCGGCCGCCTGTTCGGCGTTGTATTCGTCGAGTCGACCGAAGCGAAGGTGTACCGTCAGTCCGTCTATAACAAGGCGGCGGCAGCAGGCAACAACACGCACATCATCAAGCTGGCGAACGTGCCGGACGAGCGCGCGCTGAAGTACCTCAAAAAGCCCGGAAACAAACTGTTCGTCGGCACGAACGAAGTCACCGTCTCGTACTACGACGAGGACGATCAGGAACTGTCCGTAACCGAACTCGTGACGTTCTCTGCAAACGCCGAGGTCTATACGAAGGACGCGGGCAAGGCCGGCAGCACGCAGCAGGAACCGGACGTCCATGCGACGCTGGTATTCGGCGCGGACGCATACGGAGTCATCGACGTGGACGGCTCCGGCACGATGGAAACCATCGTGAAGCCGCACGGCAGCGAGGGCAGCGGCGATCCTTTGAACCAGCGTGCAACGGTCGGCGCGAAGGTCGCGGCATACGCCGCAAAGGTACTGAATCCGCTTTGGCTCGTGCGCATCGAGCACGGCGTCAGCGCCTGATCACGGTCGGGGGAGGATACCCTCCCCCTTTTTTCGGAAAGGAGCAAGGAAATGAAAACGAATCAGGAAAACAATGTACGCCCTGCGGAGCAGACCGTATCGATCTATCTGCCCTCCGAGGGGATCGGGCCGTATCTGGAAGGCGCGCATAATGGCGTGAATTTCCGGATCCCGACAGGACGGATCGTGGAAGTGCCGAAACGCATCGCCGAGATCGTTCTGGAGAGCAGCAGGGGATTGTGTGAAAACGAAGACGCCGCGCCGTTCGAGGCGGCGGGCGGCAGAAGGATCGGGTGATCGGCATGACGCTGGAAGATCTGATCCGAAATGCGCTTGCGGAACTGGAATATCCATCGGATACCGCGGCGCTTCCGCTCTGGCAGGAAAAACTGATCCGCTTTGCCAACGAAGCGGTGATCGACATCGTCGAAACGTTCCGCCCGTGGCGCCGCGATCCGCTTCCGCTTTCGAACGGTACGCTGACGCTTTCTGCGCTGCCTCGAACGGCCTCAAAGGTGCTCGGCGTCGAGCGCGGCGGCGTTCGCCTCCCGTTTTACTACGGCGAAAGCACGGACGTCTTACACGTGCCGGGCGTTCCGGACGGCACGGTGACCGTCGTTTACCGGTATCTTCCGGCGGAACTATCGGATCTTTCCGACGAGCCGGAGCTGCCGTCCGTTTGCCATCCGCTGATCGTGACGTATATGGTCGCACGGTTTTCGATGCAGAACGACGCGCAGGGATTGAGCCACGCCTCTGCCGCGCTTTCGATGTACGAAACACAGAAGCGCAGGCTGAAACTCGATTTTGACGAGCCCTCGGGCTGCACGTTCTATCACGTTTATTAAGGAGGGATCCGTATGGCATATCAGACTGCGGCGCTGCCGCTGTTTTCCGGCGTGCGCATGGATCTGTGCGACGGCCTTCTGAAGGCGGATGTCAGTCCGGAAGCGTACAACGCGGATACCCGTGCGGGCTCGCTGCGCTCCGCGGGCGGATTCTCCCGCGTCGTGCGCGAGACGATCGACTCCGACGTGCCGTTTATCCGGACGTACGTCTACGCGACCGAGCACGGGGATCAGTACCTCGCGGTTTCGGAGGAGGCGCTGTATCGTTACGACGCGACCGCGGGAACGTGGCGCACCGTATACCGGTTTGAGCGCAGCGTCGACGGCACGGAAACGGATTTTCTGAAGGTGCGCATCGGAACGGACGACCGGCTTCTGATCAGCTGCGGCAAGGAACCGGTCCTGACGCTTGCGCCGGATGCGTACGTCGTGGAGCCGTTCGGCTCGGCGGAAAAACTGTCTCAAAAGAGCGTCCGCTATACGGAACTGTATTTCGGGCGGCTGTTTGCGGCAGGCGATCCCGATGCGCCGTGCCGCCTGTACTGGAGCAAGTCGCCGGGCAGCGGACGCACAATCGACGATTGGAGAGCGGATCCCGCAAGCGAGAACGTATCCGGCGGGTTTACGGACGTCGGCGTCGACGACGACCCGATCACGGGGCTGTACGCGCTCTCGAATCAGCTTCTGATTTTCAAGCGCGACTCGCTCTACCGCCTTTTGGGCGACCGTCCTTCGAACTATCGCATCGTCGCGGTGGACGCATCGTTCCGCCAGCCCAAGCATACCGCCTGCGTGCGATACGCCGACCGACTGTATTTTCTGACCGATGGCGGGCTGTACTTCTACGACGGGCAGACGGTCAGAAGGAGCCAGGCGTTCCGCGCGATCGAGCCGCTTTTAAAGGCGTCCGATCTCGGCGAAGCACGCGCCGCCGCTTGCGGAGACGTTCTGTACTTTGCGCTGCGCACCCGCGCAAGTCTCCCGTACAACGACATCATCGTTGAGTATGACGTGCTGCGCGACCGTTACATGCTGCGACGGGGCGTTTGCATCGCGGATCTATGCGCGCTGCATGGACGCCTTTATGCGCTGACCGCCGAGGGAAAACTCGTCGTGTTCGACGACAACAATACCTATGACGGCGATCCGATCCACGTTACGTGGAAAACGCCTCGGCTCGATTTCGGCAGGAAGGACGTCAAAAAGACGCTTTTGTGCCTGACGGCCTCCGGCAGCGGACGGATGACGGTGCGCGTGCTGTCCGACGGCGGCTGCTATGAAACGACGGTGCGGTTTTCCAACGTGCCGGACGGCGTGACGGAGATCCCGCTGCGCGGCGAGGGACGTACGTTTCGTCTCGAGTTTTCGTCCGTCAACGGCGAGCCGTTCGAACTGGAAGCACCGGCGACGCTGCTGTTCGATCAGCAGCGGCGGCCGTAAAGGAGGCGCATATGACGTATCAACCGACCGGAATGCAGGCGCTGTTTCCCGTTTACCTCGGCAGGATGCCGGACGCGTCCGAGGACCGTGACGCGTATGACAGCAGCGTCGCACAGAACGAAAACAATTTAAACCAGAACCTGGAAACGCTTTTTAACAAAATTCTTGAACTTGAATCGGCGATCGCCGAGTTTACGGAAGGAGAAAATCAATGATCAAACTACCTATTAAACTTCTGACGCCGCCGGTCCGTCTGAACCGGCTCCCGGGAAAAACGCCGAAAAACCCGGGAAAGATCGCGGCGCCGAATCCGGCGAAACCGGCGCCGGGCGGAACGCAGAGTCCCGCAAAGCCGTCCAAACCGGTATCCGGCGGCAAACCCCACGGGCAGGGAGGCACTCCCGCGCCGGTCATCCCTTCGTTCGAATCGCTGTTCCGCAAAATGCTCGAACGCTACGTGCCGGAAACGGTCGAGTTTCGCCCCGTCAGCGAGGACGTACTGCGCGATACGATCAGCAATTGGCTGCGTCCCGCGTACGAGCAGGCGATCCAAAGCCGTCGTGCGCGTACGGAGCGAATCAATGCGGAGCTCGATGCCGACGCGTGGTCGCGCGGGATGGGCGAAAGCACGTATTTGACCGACGTCAAGGAACGCCAGCTTCGCGGCGAAGCACAGGACGTTGACACGATCGAAAGCAATTATGCCGCAACGCTGGCAGGCGAACTGTACAATGCCATCAAGTCGCAGCAGGAGCAGAAGATCGAGGTCGACCGCTTCAACGCCGAGCAGATCAACGCGGCGCACCGGCACGCCGCCGAGGCGGCGGAAGCGCTGTATCAGACGTATCTGAACGCTGCCGCGGCAAAAACCGGCGGCTCCTCCGGCAGCGGCGGCACGGCGGGAAAGACGGCGGGCGGAAGCGGCGCGGATTGGAGTGATGCGTTCGACGTGAAGACGTATCTGGAAGGCAGGATCGGCAAAGCGGACTACCGCACGGTCGTCAATCTGCTTTCGCGGATGACCTCCGACGAACGCAGACAGCTCTATGATCGCGGGAACGCCTCCTATGCGAAACTGCGTGCCGAGATCCTGAACGGCATCGGCGCGAAAAAGTATGCCGAGCTGATGACGCAGTATCCCGCGTAAAGCGCAAAAAAGGAGCCTTTCGGCTCCTTTTTTGAATGGATTACAGCGGACGGACCGCGCGCAGAACGGGCGCGCCGTCGATCCATGTGAGGTCCGCTTCGTATCCGCCGAGATTCGGCGCGAACCAATCGTAAAAGTCCTTTTTCGGTTCGGCGAACTGCCACAGGACCGACATAATGACCCCGCCGTGAACGACGAACGTCGCGTCGCCGTCGATCGAACGAACGGTCTCGATAAACGCGTTTTTCACGCGGCGGTGGAACGCTTCCTGCGATTCGCCGCCGGGACACGCGCCGCGGCACAAATCGTCGACCCAAGCGCGGTAGGCGGGATCGTCCCGCATTTCGTCGGCAGTGCGGCCTTCAAACGCGCCGAAGTCCATCTCGCGAAGATCCGCAATCGGGATCTGCTCCGCATCCGGAAACAGGATCGCCGCCGTTTCCCTCGCACGGCGGAGCGGGGAAACGAATACGCGCGAAAGCGACAGGTCCTTTTGCATCCGTTCCGCATCCTCACGCCCTTTTTCGGAAAGCGGTTCATCGGACTTGCCGACGTAGCGGCGCGCGGCGTTGCCGGGCGTTTCACCGTGACGGATCAATCGAAGGTGCATCACAATTCTCCTTTCAGCAGGATCGGGATCCCCATAACGACGCGCACGACCGCCGTCGCTTCCTTTGCAAGCGCGCAAAGCAGCCGTCCCGTCGCTTCACGGAATGCACGATCCCGTTTTTCCATCGGGATCACGCCGCTGCCCACCTCGCAGCAAAGTACGCATTTCTTTTCCAGCAGCAGCGGCAAAAGCGCTTCCGCGCCGTCGGGATCGCTGCGGACGATCTCCTGCAGATCGACGAGGACCGGACGGTCGGATTGCACGTCGCCGCTCATCTGCGCATCGGAAAACCCGAGCGATCGCGCAAAGGCGCGTTTGCCCGCGCCGAGGCCGCCGAGGATCAGAACCATAGCGTCACCGCCCTTTCCGAAAGCACGAGCGCAAGCAGCATTGCGGCTGCCGAAAGCGAGATACCGTATCCGGCAAGATCGCCCGACATCCCCGAAAACTGCTTTTTTGCCGTGTGTCTGATATAGAAAAACACAAGTACGCCGGAGATTGCCATGCCGATCGCAGCGAGCGGCGAAAGCACCGCCGCGCCGCCGAGCGCGAGCACGATCCACACGAGAAGGATCCGGACGGACCCGCCGTCCGCCGAGTCGCGAAACGCCTTCTGCATGCCGGTCTCCGAAGCGGAGGGAAGCAGCAGGCTTAAAAGCGAACCGATCGCGCGTGACAGCACGTGCGTGATGCCGAGAAGCCCCACCGTCTTCCAATCGAGCGGCAGCGCGGCGCAAAGCCCGAAATACGAGAGAAGATAGCACGAAATGCCGATCACGGCAAACGCGCCCGCGTGCGGATCCTTGAGAATCGCGCGCTTTTTTTCGGGCGCCGCATGACTGGAAAGTGCGTCGACGGAATCCGCAAACCCGTCGAGATGGATGCCGCCGGACAGCGCGATCGGCAGCACGGTAAACGCGATCGCGGAAAGGATCGCGGGCAGGGCGAGAAGCGTGGAAATCCAATGGTACAGACAAAGGAACCCGCCGATCACGACGCCCACGAGCGGCAGCGCGGCAAGCACGTTTTTGAGACTGTACGCGTTCCACTCGACGCGCGGCGTCGGCAGGACCGAAAAGGTCGAGAACGCGGACAGGATCGCGGTTTTCAGCGCCTTCATACGGGGAGGTCTCCTTTCAGCGGGATGGGGATACCGGCGACGGTTTCGATCACGGCGTCGGCGCGCGCGGCAAGCGCGCGGTTGATGCGGCCGAGTGCGAAAAGGTACGCCGTCGTTTCGGGATCGTAGATCGTTCCGTCGCTGCCGATCTCATCGGTCACGACGACGAGGCGGTCGCATTGAGAGAAGAGCGCGTCAACGCCTCTGATCACCGCGTCGAACGGATCGTTTCCCGTTCCGTCCGAAAACATTTCGTTTGCCGCGAGGTTTCCGATATCTTCGAGTAAAGCGCATCCGCGCGCGGGGATCGTCAGCGAGGCAAGATCCCGGTACCGTTCGAGCGTCAGAAAGCCTTTGTCCTTTCGCATGGCGCGATGCCGCGCGATGCGCGCTGCGCCCTCTTCGCCGTATGGCTGCATACAGGCAACGTAGTACCGCGGCGAAAACGAAAGACACAGCGATTCCGCGTACGCGCTCTTGCCGGACGCCGAGCCGCCGGTCACGAGGATCAGCATATCGGTTCGCCTCCCTGCGGCACGTACTGCGCGATGCCGGTTTCCGAGAACGACACCGACCCGTGATAAACCGAAAGCGCCATGTCGAGCAGCGGCAGCATACACACCGCGCCGGTGCCCTCGCCGAGCTTCATGTCGGCAAACAGGATCGGCTCGAGCCCGAGTCGTTCGAGGATCGCTTTCGCGACCGGCTCCTTCGAGCAATGGCTTGCGAGCATGGCGGACACCGCGTTCGGAACGAGAAGGGAAGCGACCAGCGCTGCGACCGAACTGGGCAGTCCGTCGATTACGATCGGGATACGGTGCATTGCCGCGCCGATATAAAGTCCCGCAAGTCCCGCAAGGTCGAACCCGCCGAGCTTATAAAGCACGTCGAACGCGTCTTCGGGATCGGGACGGTTTTTTTCGATCGCGCGGCGGATCGCGTCGCGCTTTTTGAGAAGTCCCGCGTCGGAAAGTCCTGCGCCGCGTCCCGTCACGGTTTCGACCGGAAGGCCCAGAAGAACCGATGCGATCGCGGACGACGTCGACGTGTTGCCGATGCCCATCTCGCCGGTGACGAGAATGGAATCGCCTGCATCTTTGCGCTCCTTTGCGAGCAGAATGCCGTTTTCGATCGCGGCAAGCGCCTGCGCCTCGGTCATGGCGGGACCTTCCGCAATGTTGTTCGTGCCCGAAGCGACGTGCAGATCGCGGACACCCTCCACGCGCGTAAGCATGCCGAGATCGACCGGAATGACGTCCGCGCGCGCGATTTTCGCCATCAGGCAGACCGAGGAGCGATGCTCAAAAATGCGCCGCGCCATCGTCGCCGTCACGGACGCGTCCGTCTGGGTTACGCCCTCTTTGACGATCCCGTTGTCCGCGCAAAGCACCAGCACCGTGCGCCGGTCGATGCACACGTTTTCGCTGCCGGTCAGTCCTGCGATGCGGGTCACGGCGGTCTCAAGTTTGCCGAGCCCGTCCAGGGGCTTTGCGACGCCGTCCCAATGCGCCTTTGCGCGCGCCATCGCCGCCGTATCCTGCGGCGCAATCGCCGCGTTCCACGTTGCAAACGGTTCCTTCATGCGTGTTTCCTCGGTTTCTGAATCGATACTTCGATTATAGCATTCGCCCCGAAAAAGGTCAACGCCGGGCGAAAAACGGCGCCCGGTCCGGACCCGCAAAAAAACGGACCCCGTGCGGGGTCCGCTGCGTTTTGCCTTTTTTACGGAACGTATTCACCGAAAACGACGGTGCATTCGATCCGGCTTCCGTCGCGGCGCACGGTGAGCACCGCTTCTTCGCCCGCGTTGTACGACGCGATCGCATCGGAAAGATCGTCGTTGGTGGAGATCGTGCGTCCGTCGACCGCGAGGATCAGATCGCCCGCCCGAAGCCCCGCTTCGTCCGCCGCGCTGCCGGCTTGCACTTCGGTGATCTGTACGCAGCGCGTTCCGCCGTAGGAATAGTAGCCGTAGCCGCCCAGCGACACGTTCTGCGTCCATACGCCGAGGTACGCGCGTCCGGTCACGTAGCCGTAGTGCAAAAGATCGTTGATCTCGTTGACGACGCTGTTGACGGGGATCGCAAAGCCGAGCCCTTCCGCACTGCTCGAGGAGACCTTGGCGTTGACGATGCCGATCAGTTTCCCGGAGGAATTGAACAGTCCGCCGCCCGAATTGCCGGGACTGATGGCGGCGTCCGTCTGGATCAGTTCCATTTGAGAGCCTTCGACGTTCACGCTGCGCCGAACCGCCGAAACGATGCCGCCGGTTGCCGTGCCGCGCAGTTCGCCGAGCGGGTTGCCGATTGCGATCACGTCCTCGCCGACGGTCAGCATGTCGCTGTCGCCGAGCGTTGCGGGAACGAGTCCGTCCGCGTCGATGTGAATGATCGCAACGTCGTTCCGCGCGTCCGTGCCGACGATCTCGGCGGGATAGGAAACGTCGTCGTTCAGCGTTACGGTGATCGATTTCGCGCCATCCACGACATGCGCGCAGGTGGCGATATATCCGTCCTCGGTCAGAATCACGCCGCTGCCGCTGCCGGACTGTTCGACCGTTTGCGGCGCGCCCCAGTACGAAACGGTCACGTCAAACGTCGCGTCAATGCCGACGATGCTCGGCGCGCAGAGTTCCACGACCTGCGCGCGCGTATACGGCCCGTCGTACGCAAAGCCGGTCGCGGACTGTGCCGCTTCGGCGATCGTAAGCATGCCGGATTTCGCATCCCCTGCCGGAAGCAGCGGCGATCCCGCGTCTTCCGCGCTCCGTTCGGACGTGAGCGGCAGTTCCGCCGTCCGCTCGTTTTTTTGTATGCTGCGCGAACCGACCGTCAGCATGACGCCGGCAACGAGTCCGATCACGACGGCAACTGCGGT
>Ga0310691_10006098_pt1 | contig 12957 bp, 21 predicted proteins | sample 176DNAGHGlowgp2_FD_203887 | JGI IMG/M metagenome (GOLD analysis project Ga0310691, IMG submission 203887) | Sheep rumen microbial communities from Palmerston North, Manawatu-Wanganui, New Zealand - 1766 DNA GHGlow gp2 (v2) (version 2) | ecosystem: Host-associated > Mammals > Digestive system >... | reverse complement strand
TTAACGAAATGCTTACAGGACATTCTTCTAATACTATGGGAGATCATGGACCTGTAGATAACTTCGGTGGTGGTATCTAGATGCATATATATGACAATCCAGAATTTGAATCTAAGAGTAGATATGCCATAAACGTATGGCACTGCTGTTGGAAGTCATTTAAGAAGATTTACTATGTCACATACTTTGATGAGTCAGGACAAGCACAAGTAGAAATAGCAGATGAATCATACAAGAAAACAGGTATGGAAATTTCTGTGGAGCCAGACTGGATTATAGAAGTTTGGGAGGGATATCGTGCTGGCAGCGATTTGTATTTTGGTATCTAGCCTCTTGAATATCAGCACGTGTCAATCGACAATCCAAACTCACAGAAACTACCATATTGCGGATGTATATACAGTAACACAAATTCAAGACCAAGGTCACTTGTAAGTATTCTAAAACCATTACAGTACATGTATATTGTACTCTGGTATAGACTTGAATTAGCTATTGCAAGAGATAAAGGTAAGGTAGTAAACATGGATATTACATAGATTCCTAAGTCTATGAATATCACTCCTGATAGATGGATGCACTATCTATCTAGTGTTGGTGTAAACTTTATCAATCCTTATGAAGAAGGTTGGAATGTTCCTGGTAGAGAAGGTGGTAAACCTGCTACTTTTAATCAGATCACTGCTTTAGACCTCACTATGTCTAATGTAATTGCTGAGTATATTCAGTTGATGGATAAGATTGAGCAATTGGCTGGTACTATATCTGGTATTACAGAACAACGTGAAGGTGCTATTAGTTCTAATGAGCTTGTAGGTAATGTAGAGCGTAGTGTTGTACAGTCATCGCATATCACAGAACCTTTATTCTGGGCACATAACCAATGTAAGCGTCATGCTCTTAATATGCTGCTTAATACTGCGCAAGGAGCTTGGCAATAGACTGGTAAGACGAAGCTTAGCTATATATTCGATAATGGAGAGCGTGCATATCTTAATATTACAGACAAGTTCTACTATGAAGATATGGATGTATTTGTAAGCGATACTTCTAAGGATATGGAGAATATTCAGAAGTTACAGCAGCTTATTCAACCTGCTATGCAAAACGGTGCTAGCTTACTTGAGGCAGCTGAAGTACTTACAAATGATAACTTCAATATTATTAAGCAGAAACTTAAGGAAATGCAAGAGCGTCAGGAACAGATGCAACAGCAAGCTCAAGAAGCTGAACAACAGCAAGCTGTACAACTGCAGCAGATGCAGAATGAACAGCGTGAACAAGAGCTTATGCTTGAGGAAGCTAAGATGGAGCTTGAACGTTACAAGATTGATGCGGATAATCAGACTAAGATTGCAGTAGCTGAAATTAGTGCATATCGTGGTACAGAAGAGAAGGATGCTAATAATAATGGTATACCTGATCCTATGGAGATTGCTAAGGATGCTACAGCACAGCGTAAGATTGCATCGGATGAGTATACTAAGCGTTATGAAGCTCGTCAGAAGAAGGAGATAGAAGATAAGAAGATTGATCTCGAAAAGCAGCGTATGAAGCACGAGATGGAGCTGCAGAAGCAAAAAGATGATGCTGCTCTTGAACGTGAGCGTGTAAAAGCTCGCGCAGCTATTCGTAATAAAGTAGCCGGAGAGGATTAATTATGGATCCGTTAAAAATATACAACAGAGTTCACGGTGACGGTGCTGGAAATAGTGGAATCTTGGAAAGCATTGCGCAATATTTATTTAATGACGATAATGCTGTAGAGAGAAGGCTTAAGATGCTTCCAAAAGCAACATACGAAGATGCTGTCAAACATCAAGAGCAAATGGATAAAATTCCGGTTTTGTAGAGAAGAAGATCTGATGAATATAAGAAACACGTTGCTTATGTAAACGCACCGTATATGCGGTAGCACGAGGATGCGAAAGATATTTATTTAGGATTTCCTCAGAGATTTAATACCATGGCACCTGCTCAATATTCGCCAACTCAAGGAAAAATCAAGAACGCCTACTATGTAAAAGAAATGAGAACTCCTGCATATTTTGAAGATGTTCTTTTACCCACTTTGAATAATTTAAAATTAAAAAAGATTAGGAGTATAGAAGGTAGTAAATTTGTCGGTCCGGAATTACTCCGTCCTGGAATATTGAAAAACGGAAGCTCGAATATTACAAAGATAACAAAAGCCGGTAATGCTGTAGCAAAAATTCCGTTCTTAGGAAATGCTACTTTTTCTAATGGAATAGATAAAAATAAAGGCGAATATATATCTATATATGATGACTGGGATTATAATACAGACATATCCGGAACTCCTGGCGATAATATAGCAAAATGGATTGGTGGAACTCCATTTTAGATATACGACAGATATTATCTAGACGACTATTATGGAGTAGATTCATCTGCTAATCCTGGCATATATTATGGAGGATATCTCCCTGAAGTAATAGTAAAACCTAGATAGAAATGACACGCGTTGAAGAACAAGAGCTTCTATAGCTTACTAGAGAGAACAATCAATTGTTAAAACTTATACTAAGATTAGTTTAGCATGACGGAGGTGATGACTTCATTACCAACGTCATTGCTAATCTTCTTAGCAATAGAATGGATGGAGGACTAATGTATGCAAGATCCAACTGAATTTAGAAAACGCTTCTAGCTTTATAAAGAAGGGAAGATGCCATATGAAAACGGTAGGCCTAAAGCTATTCAAAAGGTAGACGAATCTAATGCTGATTTTGCAAAACGTTTAAGATCTAATTGGAGATAGGAAATATGGGATTGGGAAGGATCAGGTAAATCAGTAACTCATAAGATTGCTGGTGCCGATAACATAGTTTATCCCAATGTGCAAACAGCCAAAGGCGGAGGTCTTATTGATTTTACTCATCCTATATGGAAAGGTAATGTAGATCCATATAAAAGAGCTATAAAAAATAATGACTACGTTTCGATGGATTCGGAACAAGATGCAATATGGTTTGGCCCAAATTACAAAGACTATTATCCTGGATTTAAGAACGGTAAACTTCCTGAATATAAGAACGGTACAGAAGGAGATGTTCCAGCATATCAACGATTTGTTGAAGAAATGGGTCCTGTTCTTTTTGGGCAAATAGTAGCACAAGGAGTAAAAAATCCAGAAAAAGCTTATCGTAACATGATCACGCAACTTGCATACGAAAGTAATTATGGTACTAGCAGTGTTGCTAGGAATTAGAATAATTATGGTGGAGTAGGTTGGAATGGTAAAACATATACTACATACAAAGATAAAGCCGACTTTGCAAAGAATTATGTGCGACTTATGAACAGTCGCTATAAAAATGTAATAGCAGCAGATACTCTTCTAGACTATGCTAAAGGATTAAAAGGACTTGGTTATTATGAAGACAGTCTTGAAAATTATTCTAGGAATTTAACTGGTATGAAATCGTTTGCTAAAGCTTTAGATTCACATATAGCAAACAATCCTGATTTATATACTGTGGTTTCTGGTAAACCGACGAGTCAAACTACAGCTGCTGAACTTCATGCAGCTAGTTAGTTTGAACCAGCTCCCGTTGTAATACATTCTGATTATTCTTTAAACAATCCTGCACCATCTACAATATCATCTTGGAATAATCCAACGAGTCCTGCATTTAATACATCTGGATTATATGCACGTAGAGCAACTAATAATATAAATAATGTTGCTCAAGATATATTGTTTAACGATAAAGACGTATAGGACGCTCTAATGGACAATTTATCAAAAAATGTATTTGGAGGACGACGCTTGGGTTTTAAGAATGGAAAGCTGCCAGGATATGAAGATGGTACAGTAGGTAATGCTTTATTAAAAGGAGGAGCTTCATTAATTCCTGGAGTAGGTACAGCAATAGATGCGTATGATTTTTATAAACAACCTTCTTTAGATAATTTGGGATATCTTATGTTATCTGGGATTGGAGATGCTGCAATGTTTACTGGGTTTGGTGGTCCGTTCGGATTAACATTAAAAAATATAAGAAACGCTGCTAAACTAAACAAAGCGAGAAGAACAGTAAAAGCTCTTAGTGAAACTAGAAAAGCAAATGATGCTATATAGTTATATGAAGCTAAGAAAACTTATAATTAGAGTAAGGCTGCAGCAACAGCGTTAGCAGCAGAAACTGGAAACATTGTAGATACTGCTAACGAATTATTACAAGGTTATAAAAATGGTAAATCTCCTATACACATAAATCCAGCCAATCGTGGCAAATTCAATGCTACTAAAAAACGTACTGGTAAAACAACAGAGCAGTTAGCACATAGTAGCAATCCACTTACTAGAAAGAGAGCTATATTTGCTCTAAACGCTCGTAAGTGGCATCATTAATATAACAAAATAAACTGTACAAATTATGAGAATATATGACGGAGCAATGCTACATGCAACAAATAAACAGAATGCAGCTCCAGGAGAACTTGGACAGGTCGTAAGTTTAGACTTAGGTGATGTTCCAGAAAAAGTAATAAACGATAAAGTAGCCCCACTGATTAAACAACTTGCAAATGTACTTAGTGAATATAAAGTATATCCTTGGTTATCAATGGGTTATCATGAAGACAACAATGAATAAATATATAATACACACCGCCATTTTATGTTCTGACGGTAAGGTCCATAGACTCAGTTACGATTTGATAAATCAGACTGAAGGAAGTATAGGGGAAATTGCCAGAGTATTAAAAGAAATTGAGAATATATTCCCCGATACACAATTTTGGGTTGATCAATATCCAGATAAAGATACAGATAATTTTATTAGGGTTTATGGTAACAATATTAAAGAATCACTAAAAGTGCCAAATGCTATTCACTAGATAAGTGAGATAGCGAGCCCTAGTTATTTTGGAATCAAATATACAGAGAATAAACTCTGAAACAAATTAACTTATATGTTATACGGAAGACCATTATTAAACGGCAAAATGTTTTACGCGCCTCAAGAATTCTGGTAGAATTTAGATAATGGGGAAAGTTACGCAATTGAAGTTATAAATAAACTAAACAGACAATGAAGTCTGAATAAAATAACTTACATATAATTATATGGCAAAGAAAAAGAATACAATTCCGAGCGGATTTGAAGGTATTCTTGATAATATCTTTACTAACCCTGAAGAGGGGGAAGGTGTTACCAACATTGATGATTTGAATACATTTGATGATCCAATCGATGGTGAAAAGATACTTAATGAGCCGCCAGTGAAAGATCCTGAGGACGGCAACAAACCGGATCCAAATACACCGGATCCAAATGCACACGTGGATGATAGTCCGGAACCTCCGGTAACCGACAATCCCGAACCACCAGTAGATCCCAATCCGGATCCAGATCCTAACAATAAGCAGGATGACGATCCAACGCAAGATGACATCATTGAGGCTCAGCAAGTGGGTCTTTTCTTTGATGCTCTTGGAGAATCTCTCGGGTGGAATATGGATGAGATCGATGAGAAAGATAGACCTCTTACAGTAGATCAGCTTACAGATTATATGAAAGCTGTAGTGAACGAGAACTCCAAACCTGAGTACGCTGACGATCGTATACAGGCGCTCGACGAGTACGTAAAGAATGGAGGTAAGTTTGAAGATTTCTATCGTAAACAGCAAGAGGCTTTGACTCTCGATAACATTGATCTCGAAGACGAGAATAATCAAAAAGCAGTTGTACGTGAACTTATGCAGCGCAGTGGTTATACTGATGAACAAATTAATAAAAAGATTTCCCGCTACGAAGATAGCGATATGCTGTATGAGGAATCAGAGGATGCTTTGGATAGATTAAAGGCATTACGCCAGAAAGAAGTAGAAGAAGCTAAACGACAGCAAGAGGAATTGGCTAGACAGCAAGAAGAGCAATCAAGAGAATTCTTCAATACAGTTAGTAAGGATATAAACGAGCTTACTAACATTAGGGGTATAGCAATTCCTAAAGAAGATCGTAAAGCTTTGTTCGATTATATTTTCAAAGTGGATCAAAACGGACAGTCTCAATATACTAAAGACTTTAACAAAAATCTATCAAAGAATTTGATCGAATCGGCCTACTTCACAATGAAGGCTGACTCCCTTATATCTAGTGCAAAGAACACCGGAGAAACATCCGCTGCTGAAAAACTTAGGAAAATGTTAAGGCATAGTGCAAAGAATCATAGCACTTATAATGCCGATGATAAACAAAAGTCAGTAACCGACCTTATAGGTGGTATGTTCTGACGCACACAATTATAAATATATATGAATAATACTTTACTTAACAATCTTCAGCTTTATCGCGGACGTCGTTTCAGCGATTTGGTTGATGAGAACATGATTTCAAACGCACTGCTGACCAAGCCTCATGAGATTTCTGGTCTGCTTTCACTGGTATTTGGTACAAAGGATGATGGTATTTCAACTACTATCGACCTGCTGACTGGCGGTCTTGGCAAGACTATGATCATTGAGAACCGCGAGGTTGAGTGGGGTGTGCAGATCGATGGCGATCACGCAGTTAATATTCGTTGGGCAAGATGGAATGGCCAGGAAGTTACTGTTGCTAACTACGCAACTATTACTCCAGGCTTGAATAACACTCCTATTTATATTGCTATGGAGGAGCGTTGGTTTGGTCCTGGCGCAATTCTTTCATTCGACGATTATAAATTCCAGGTTCGTACTCAGGGTGTTCCCACTCAGGATGGTAGTTCTTGGGTTTATGAGTGTTATGTAGTAGATGGTTCACAGGCCGCTTATATTCCTGGTGAGTTCCTGCTTCCTGGTCGTCAGGTAAGCCGTATTGGTTCTGCTTACGAGGAGTACAGCGATGAGGCTGATATCATCAACTATCAGACTCCATTCAAGATGCGTAACCACCTGCAGACTCTCCGTCTGACATACAACATCACTGGTGACGCATACAGCACTGTACTGGCTATTGCACTGACAGATCCCGAGACCGGTAAGAAGTCTTATCTGTGGTCTGACTATCAGTACTGGAAGGCTCTGCGTGAGTGGAAGAAGCGTGAGGAGACAGCTCTGCTGTTCTCTAAGAGCAACCGTCTGAGCGATGGTACTTATATCAATAAGGGTACAAACGGACGTCCTGTTCCTACGATGTCTGGTCTGTTTGAACAGATTAGCCCAGCTAACATCCGTTACTACACTAAGCTTACTGCTGAGCTGTTTGAGGATTATTTGTTCGATCTCTGCTACAACATTCTGGGTACCAATGAGCGTCGTTTCGTTGCTCTGACTGGTGAGATGGGTATGCGTGAGTTCGACCGCATCCTGAAGGATAAGGTAGCTAGCTTCAACATGTGTGAGAATATCTTCGTTACCGGTAGTGGTCAGAATCTGACTCTCGGTGGTCAGTTCACTACTTACAAGATGACGAACGGTATTGAGCTCTCACTGAAGCGCTGTCCTATGTTTGACAATATGGAGCTCTTCCGTCAGCTTCACCCGCTGACTGGTAAGCCACTGATGTCTTACACCTTCTTGTTCGTTAACATCAGCAACTTCGACGGTCAGTCTAATATCGTTAAGGTATGTCGTAAGGGTCGTGAGTTCGTACAGTGGTATACTGGTGGTTCTGTAGCTCCTAACGGCTACGCTAACAGCATTAACACTCTGCGTTCTAATAGCCGTGATGGTTACCAGGTACACTTCCTCGGTGAGGTTGGTATTATCGTACGTAACCCGCTGTCTTGCGGTATTCTGTACTGCGATGCAGAAGATACTGAGATTTCAAACGACGGTATCTGATCATTATAATAAACAAATAAGTATTCGACGGGGGTCGAAAGACCCCCTGTTCGATACTCAACATACTAATGTAAATTATGGTAGTTGAACTTAAAATCAAAAAGAAGAATCCCTGGATCGGGTTGATTAAGTATAAGAATTGTTTTGATTATATTGCTCCTTATTATACACGTTCCGGGTCGATATATACGGGTCTCACCCCAGAAGATGAGAGATATTTTGAAAAAGCTTTAGGTTACGAGGAGGGTCATCTTTCAAAGACATCAGATTTTTGGACAACCTTCTCTGTAAAAGTTGGTGCACGTACATTGTTGCTCGACGATTCAATTCCTCGCCAGGCTATGATTATCAAGTTCCTTACTGGTCATAAAAGAGTGGCTACATCACTTGATAAGCTTGACGCAGGTAAGGATTATCTTTTGATCAATCGTGAAGCAGAAGCTATTGAGCAGAACAAGCAGAATAAGCTTCGTCGTGATGCTATCAAAGAGTTTGATTCACTTAGTCTTGAGCAGATGCGTAAGTGCCTGCGTCTGTTTGGTATGAGCGCTGATCGCATGTCTAATGAACTTGTAGAGTCTACACTGTTTAATCTTGTTGATAAGAATCCAAAGAAATTCTTTGATAAGTGGGTTAACAATAAGGCGAAAGAGACAGAGTTCTTGCTTGAGAATGCTATTGCTAAGGGTGTTATCCGTAAAGATAAGACGCATTACTTCTACGGAAGTGATATGTTTGCAGATACACTTGCAGATGCCATTGCATACCTCGATAGTAAGAAGAATCAGGATCTAAAGCTTTCAATTATTAACGAAGTAGAAAATAAGTAATTCGTTGTATTGCGGTTTATTTTCACAACTATTAATTTTTATACTATATGATGTTTTGTGGTTCATTAAAAAAATGCGAACTTAATAAATGCGGTTTGTGTGATAAACCGTGTAAACGACCGCTGTGTAAGCCGTAGTGTCCGTGTATTAAGAAAATAGAGGACGTAAAAGAAGATCTCAATACGCTTAAAGGTGATGTAGACAGAAATAAGCAAAAGATTGAAAATAATTACAATCTATTAAACGACGCAATTTCAGATCTTGCAGAAAAGCATGCGCATGATCATAATTATGTATTAAATTACATTGATGAGAAAGATGCCGAAAATGATTATCTCCTCGAACAAGAAATAATTCGAGCTAAAGCTGCCGAATAGGATATCGATGATAGATTGGCTAAAGAGATAGCAGACCGTATTGAAGATGTCAATAATGAAGAAGATAGAGCTACTGCTGCTGAATGGACACTTGACGCTAAAATCGATCAAGAGGTTGCCGATAGGAAAGCCGATGTTGATGCCGAGGAGAGTAGAGCTAAACAAGCTGAGAATGATCTTAGCGATAGACTTGATTAGGAAATACAAGATCGTATAGACGATGTAGACGCTGAGGAAGATAGAGCTAAAGCTGCTGAACAAGATTTAGACGATAGACTTAGTCAAGAGATTGAGGATCGTATCGCAGATGTAGATGCTGAGGAGAACAGAGCAATTACTGCAGAAACTAATATCACTAATAATTTAAATTAGGAGATACAAGACAGAATAGACGGCGATGATATTCTTCAACAGAATATAAACAATCTTGAATAGAAGCACGACCAAGATATTCAAGATATGAACGATCACCTAGATGACATTCTTGGTATCGATGCTCAAGGTATTAGTGAGATTAAAGCTATCCTTTCTGATGACGATACTACAACCGGACTTATAACAGAACTTGCGAAGAAAGCAACATAGGCTGCATTATAGGAAGAAATAGATAGGTCTACTGGAAAAGACGATTCTCACGATGCGTCTATTTAGGATCTGTAGGACAATAAAGCCGATAAGTCAAATATGACTGCGGGAACTTACAGAAGTGTTACAGTTAATAACCAAGGTATTGTTACTGCAGGAACTAATCCTACTACTATTGCTGGATATAAGATTTCTGACGCCAAAATAGAAAATGGTACGATTACGTTAGGAGAGAATAGCATTACTCCTCTTACACAACATCAAGATATATCAAGTAAAGCAGACTCTGCAGATGTATATACAAAAACAGAAGTTGACGATATAATTAATGCAATAAAGAGAAGACTTGATATTCTTGAAGGATATTGGACGTTGAATGATACTACAAATAGACTTGAAACTTCGTACGTAATAGAGCCAGAAGGCTATAGATAATATAACAACGAGATATGGCGCACAACGATATATATACAAAATTCATGATTGAATATGACAAAGCCAACGTTACTTCGTCATATCCGTCGCTTACAAAATTTGAAACTGCTACAATTCTTAATAAAGCTTATTTAGCTTTGATAGCTCAAAAGGTTACCGGTAATAATGCAAGACGAGCTCCGTTTGAAGCTGATATTAAAGCTATATCGGATATACAGGAGCTTATTACATTTGAAATAATAAATATGGAGGGTACACATCCATCCGTAGAAAATTCTGCTGTATATGACTTGCCTAGCGACTTTTTATATTACGTTTCCGGTATGATAAATTTATCAGGCACTCTTAATCCTGTTACATTAGTAAGTCATGAAGTGGCTTAGAAATTCAAGAGATCTTCTACTAATATACCTTGGATAAAAAATTCAGTTGCTTATATTGAAGGAGGCGCGCTTGTAGCGCTATATGATAACTATCTCAATAACCCAACTGGTCTTAAGGCACCTGGACAATTTCATATAACGTATATAAAAGAACCAGATAAGTTTACAGAATCGTTTGAAGGTACATTTGAGCTTAACGATACAATGGCAGAAGAATTAATATCACTTGCCGTTCTGTTTGCTCTTGAGAACGTAGAATCTACAAGACTGCAGAGTAAGGCACAAACAAGAGGACTTGAAGCATGACACTACCACAAACTAGACAATTGGGCATAGAAGTTGAGCGCAGGCTTCAAACTATTCTGCCAACGCTTAAACTTGAGAATAAGATAGATACAGAAGATATCTATGCGTTTCTCAATCAATTTCAGAAGTAGTATGTAGATCAGCTGTATAGATAGAACGATCAGGTTGAATCTGGCTCCAGAACAGCCGTTCTAATCGAAGATCTTATGCACACATTAACAACTCACAGTACACGTACAAACGGCGCAGCAGATGGCTCGCTAGACGTCAAAAACACTACGTTTACGTTTCCTAATGATTATTACGCATATGTACGTTCTGTATCTGATGTTACTGGTACATACAAAGATCCAAATATATCTGCAAAGCTGTCAAACATCCTCGTTAAACAGCCAGATGCAAACGCTGTCATAAATCAAGCATATGATCAACACAGGATTCTTAGAAATCCAGTTGTAGTGCTTGAGTCTGACGGGATTAAGGTAATTCACGATGAGTATACTACAATAAACAATATTGATCTTACTTATATAAAATTGCCCGCAGAGTTTAGTATTCTTACTAATACTGCGTGCGAATTGCCGATGGAATGTTTTAATGATCTTGTTGCCGGTGCTACAGATTTGTACATAAGACATCTTACAGCCACACAACCTAAACAACAACGTAGACAAAAAGAGGAGACTGAAGAATGACAAACATTGAAATAATTGCTAATTTTGAGCGTGAGATCAATAAGATCAACGATGCTGTCAATAAGCCAGCTACTGAAGATTCTTTGTTCTGGTTGAATTAGGGTATTGCTAAATTCGTTAAGCTTAGGTTTAATGGAGATTTTATACATCGTACTGGTTATGAACAAACTGAGAAGCGTAGACAAGATCTCATTTCTCTTTTCAGAACCGTATCATTCCCAAGTGTTGCAAAGAGCAGTACACACGCAAGCTATGATGAATATACTGTAAGTTATCCTGATGATTTCCTTTACGCTCTCAACGAAGATGTAACTATCGATTCTGTTGACGGTGGACATGAAATGGATACGTGTGTGTTTGAGTGTACTCAAGATAGTTTTATGTATAGAATAAATAATAGTCTTACTGACTTTCATTATAAGTATCATAGAGCTAGACCATTGCGTATTCGTTTTGACAACGGTTGTAAGCTTCTGACAGATAAGAATTATACAGTTAAATCCTATACTTTAGGCTACTTAAAGAAGCCTACTGAACTTACACTTGACAATCCGCGTGCTGAATATACGGATTTCAAGGATGAAATAATGTACGAGATTATTAAGATGGCTGCTCAGATGTATATTGAGAATCAAGGCGATCAAAGATACCGTACTATAACAGATTAGGTTGTTACGCAAGAGTGATGCCTATAATAATTTTAACGTGGAAACCCCAGCTGGTTAGGTCCAGACATTGAAATATAGGGGGAGTAGAAAAAATTAATTTAAATTATGATTACATACGTAAATACTGTACTTGTTAGCAATCTTGCTACTGGTGCTGTGCTGAATGCTGCTCCTGCTGCTGCAGCTTCTATTAATGCTGCATCTGCTGATGCTGGTAAGTTTATCATCATGAACTGCGACGAGAATGTTGCAGCTAACAAGATTTATGATGTTACCGCTGCTAATGCAGGCGATATCAACACCATTAAGATTGGTATCGTAACAAAGAAGAATGCTGTTCTTCGCAAGCAGGATGGTACTGTTGAGTACACTCCTATCATCAAGTGGTCTAACGAGATTAAGGCTGCCGATATTAAGAGCCTGAAGGATCTGACATATACCGCAGATACTGAGGATGTTGTTACTATCGACTTCTCTAACCTCGATACACAGCTTGAGAACAAGTTTGCTGATGGTGGCAAGCGTATCATCGTTCGTCTGACATTCAAAGATATGCCTCATCGTTTCCGCAAGTGGACTGAGTCATATGAGTATGTTACCGAGATTGGTGATGATGCAGCTTCTATCGCACAGAACATTGCTAATAAGATTAATGGAGAGTGGAAGCGCGCTCGCGTATCTGCTACAGGTACTGCTTCTAAGGTTATCCTGACAGCACTGCCTTACGATGATGACGACAGCGTTGATTCACTCAATTGGGCCAATAAGGTTCGTTTCAATGCTAATGTTTATTACACCGATCCTGCTGCAGACGGATGGGAGTCAACAAACAAGCATTTCCCAACAGGAGTAACGATTGATAAGGTTCCTGGCAAGCAGTATC
>Ga0310691_10006096_pt1 | contig 12958 bp, 5 predicted proteins | sample 176DNAGHGlowgp2_FD_203887 | JGI IMG/M metagenome (GOLD analysis project Ga0310691, IMG submission 203887) | Sheep rumen microbial communities from Palmerston North, Manawatu-Wanganui, New Zealand - 1766 DNA GHGlow gp2 (v2) (version 2) | ecosystem: Host-associated > Mammals > Digestive system >... | reverse complement strand
ACTCTGAAACGGAAGTCAAGGGGGTCAGCGGTCCTGATGCCCCTGTGGCTCACGACAAGGATGGCAACGTCATTCTTGACGAGCATGGCCTGACAACGCCCATGATGTTCTGCGCAGGCTCCGTCAATTATGAGTTTAACGGTGGTGACGCCAAATACGAGGATATCAACCACGATGGACAGATCAACGAGCTCGATATCGTCTACCTCGGTTCTTCACTGCCGAAGTTCACCGGCGGTTTCGGCTTCAAGCTGAATTTCGGCCGTCTGTCGTGGAACAACCAGTTTAACTTCCGCTATGGCAACAAGATTATAAACAAGGCCCGTATGGATGTTGAAAACATGTACTCAAACAACAACCAGAGCCGAGCCGTCAACTGGCGCTGGCGTGTAGAGGGTGACATCACGGAGATGCCACGCGCCCTCCGTCAGACAGGCTACAACTATTTAGGTTCCGACCGCTTTGTAGAGGATGGTTCTTTCATCCGTCTGAACTACTCACAGATCAGTTACTCTGTCGATCCGAAGATTATCAAGAAATGGGGCCTCTCACTACTGAAACTCTATGTATCGGCCAACAACCTGTTTGTTTTGACCAAATACAGTGGTGCTGACCCAGAAGTGGGCTACGGCTCTATGGGTATCGTGACTGATGGTGCCAAGACGCCGCGTTCTAAATCGTTCACCGGTGGTGTGACTATTCAGTTCTAGTTGAAAGTTGAAAATTGAAAATTGAAAAGTATGAAAACAGTAAATATATATAATAAGGTGAAGGCGGTATTATTCTACTTACTCCTTCTCTCCTTCCCTACTGCTATTCTTTCCAGTTGTAGCGATTTCCTCGACATCCTGCCCATGAACTCGACTGTATTGGAGAATTATTGGAAGGAGAAAGCAGATGTGACCGGTGCCGTCAACGGCTGTTACGAAGCCTTGGCAAGCGAAGATGTGGTCACCCGTATGGGAGTTTGGGGCGAACTGCGCTCTGACAACGTAGTGGCTGGTACAAACGTACCCAACCATCTGAACGAAATGCTTAGAGAGAACCTGCTCCCTACCAACGACATGTGTAAATGGTCATATCTGTACAACGTCATCAACCGCTGTAACATCGTGTGCCACTATGCACCAGAGGTAGAGCAGATTGACCCGAACTACACCTATAATGAGATGAAGGCAACAATCGCAGAGATGAAGGCCATTCGTGCCCTCTGCTATTTCTACCTGATTCGCACATTCCGGGATGTGCCTTATACCACGGAGCCCAGCATCGATGACAATCAGAACTATGTCATCCCTGCCACGAAATTTGATGTGGTCGTCGACTCTTTGATTACTGATTTGGAAAGTGTCAAGGACGATGCCCAGCGTCGTTTCGAATTGGAGAAAGTACAAGGCAAGAGTATCTATGTGCCCACTGCCAACAACAGCCGCATTACCCGTTGGGCCATCTATGCCCTACTGGCTGACCTCTATCTCTGGAAAGGTGACTGGAACAATGTCATCAAGTATTGTGACATGGTCATCGACTATAAGAAACAGGTCTATGAAGAGTTGTTGCAGATCGACCAGATCAACGATATTGAGCTATACGACGGCATTCCCATGATTATGGAGGCAACTGTCAAAGGAACAAAAGATGTAGGTAATACCTATTCAGCCCTCTTCGGTAATGGTAATTCATTTGAGAGCATCTTTGAGATTTACTACAATGGAAATACCGGACAGGAGAACAACTGGATTAGCAGCTATTATGGCAATAGAGACAACAACATTGGTCGCCTGAGAGCAGCAGACTTCCTGATGGATGGTTTCACATCGAACAACAACCAGGTCTGGTTGTCACAGAACGACTGCCGTGCCTACGAAGCTATGGAAAGCAGTGGCAACAGTTTGTCCATTACGAAGTACGTCCGCCAGAGTGCCAGTTTCAGCCTACAAAGATTGGGTATTGTCAACGTTGCCGGTGATCGTCGCACCAGTAAAGATGCCAACTGGATTATCTACCGTCTAAGCGATGTGATGCTCATGAAGGCCGAAGCACTCATCCAGCGCAGTGAGAACGACTGGCCCGAGGCATTCCAGCTGATTAACAATGTCTACAAGCGTGCCAATAACATTTCACCAGAGACCACAACCGGAAGTCTGGTTTACGAGACATACAACACCTCAAAAGAGAAAATGGAGGATCTGTTGTTCGAGGAACGCCACCGCGAGTTCCTGTTCGAAGGCAAACGCTGGTTTGATCTGGTGCGTTTGGCACGTCGCGACGGCAAAACGGAGCGACTGACATCATCCGTTATCCGCAAGCACCGCCAGGATCAGAACGTGGTCAGAATCAAGTTGACTGACCCCAACTACATCTATTTCCCGTATGCCAAGAGCGAACTGAAAGCCAATCCTCTGCTGATTCAGAACCCGGCCTTCAGCAATACCGAGGATGGAGTGCTTAAATAGTTAACAGTTAAGAATTAAGAGTTATGATTACAAATATAAACAATAAAAATTGGATGAGAAGTTTCATCACGGGAGTATCCTACTTACTCCTTCTCTTCTTTTCTCCTTTACTCATGACATCGTGTGTCGACAATGACGACGACGTGCCCATGAGTAGATATTCAGCCGAGAAAATGACAGCAGCCGAGTTTCTCTCTGACAATCAGGAACGTGTAAGTTCGTTCATCAATATTCTCCAGCGATCAGGTTATTACGCCATGCTTTCCACATACGGTAACTATACGGTGTTCGCCCCCAACAACGAGGCCATTGACAAGTACATGGCCAGCAACAGCTATAAGAGCCTTGAGGACATTCCCGAGGCTGTCTGCGACACGCTGGCTCGTACGCATATCATCAAGACCAAGGCTTGGTTTACGACGGAGATATCCGAAGGATCCTTAGGTATGAACATGGCAGAGACGTTTATCACGCTCTCCATCAACACTGATGCGGAAAACAACAATGCTGTGGTACACTTTGCCAACAAAGTGGCGCGCATGGTGGAATACGATGACTCGGTATCGAATGGGGTAGTACATATTGTCAACAATATCATTCCACGTACCAGTGACAAACTGCCCGACGTCATTGCCGCTGACACAACGGCAACCATCTTCACGAAAGCCTTGTTCCTCACCGGCATGGCCGACTCGCTGATGGCCTACATCGACAATAACTATCCAGAATGGGGAGCCGACAAGGCTTCACAGGACTCTGCCTATACATGGAACCTCTCACTGAAATGTAAGGCTGAAGGTGCAGACCCAATCCAATGGGTTCAGAAGCGCTACTTCAAGTTCACGGCCTTCGTTGAACCTGATGCTGTCTACAAGAAGCACGGCATTAACAATATCGATGATCTGATTGCCCATGCCAAGAAGGTCTACGATGCCGTTTATCCTGCTGATGCTGGCAAGTATGACGGTGACCTTAGGAACCGCAAGAATCCCTTGAACCGATTTATCAGCTATCACCTCATCGACCGTATTCTGCCATACGATGAGGTTATCATGCGAAAAGACTGCCTAAAGCACTGGGATCAGGACTTGTGCGACCCCGAGGAATTCTATGAGACCATGTGCCCGGGTACCATCATGCGCTTCTGCTATCCGAACGAAAAGCTCTATATCAACCGCAAGGGTCTGAAGGCCAATGCAGAGATTGAGGGCATACGTGTGCTGAAACCCAGTGAGTCAGGTCAGTCTATACAAGACTGCCCCAATGGCATCTATCACTATCTTGATGATATTCTGGAATACTCTACAGAGGTACGCGATGAAGTGCTGAACTGCCGTATACGTTTCGACTCGACCGTATTGAGTCCAGACTTTTTCAACAGCGACCGTCCACTTTATGATGAAAATCACCTCAGAGGCTATCGTCTCGACTACATCAAGAACTGGAAAGTGATGGGTGAGAAGGCCGTCATCGGCCTGCATGGTGAAGGTCCTTGGTGGCAGCACTATAAGAGTAATGGTATCACGGTCAGCGGTATCTTCGACCTGACCATCAAACTGCCTCCCGTACCATCAGGAACCTATGAGATCCGCACGGGTTACACGGCTAACGCAGAACGTGGAGTAGTCCAGTTCTATCTAAACAACGTTCCTTGCGGCATTCCTGCCGACCTGCGCATCATGGGTAATGACCCCAGTATCGGTTGGGTGGCTGATGTAACAGCTGAAACCGCTGAAGCCAGAAATGCCAACAAGGCCATCGACAAGGCCATGCACAACCGTGGTTATATGAAAGGTATGGACTGCTACTGGCAAGGTGCAGCCAAGGAGAATGCTCTCCGCAATCTGGTCAACAACCTCCGCTACGTTTTGACCACTCAGTATCTTGACGAGAACGAGACTTATTATCTGCGCTGCCGTCAGGTATTGAAAGACCCGACTTGCTATTGGAGTTTTGATTATCTTGAACTTTGCCCGAAGAGTGTCTATGGTAGTCCTGAGGGTGAAGACACGCACTAAAAGATAAAAGAGTAAAAAGGAAAAACAGTATAATTATGAATACAAAAAGCATAAAACAATTCCTCTTGGCAGGTTGTGTCTGCTGTTGCGCCACAACAGCTTTCACCGCCTGTTCCGACTGGAACGATCATTATGAGGGCACTGCAGATGCTGCCAACAATGGCGCTACGCTCTGGGAGCAGCTCAAGGCCAACCCCCAATTGAGCGACTTCTGCGACGTGCTGGAACAGACCAAGGTTTACCGCATGCACAAGAAGACGCCCGTGAGCTATGCCGACCTACTTTCCAGTGGTCAGTCATTCACAGTAATGGCACCCGTTAACGGCACATTCAACAAAGATTCCCTCTTGCGATTGGTGCAGACCGTTGCCGGCGACTCTGCTGTAGAGAAGAGTTTTGTTCAGAACCATATCACCCGCTCTTTGGTTTCGTCAACACCTACTGCTACGAAGATGCTGATGCTCAATATGAAGCGTATGACCATGGACAACGGTGCGATTGACAATATTCCTGTGGCAGTGGCTAATACAAAGTCAAGCAACGGCGTGCTGCATATCATGCAGCGTGCACTGCCTTACAAGCACAACATCCTTGAGATATTAAGCGACCATCCTCAGTTAGGAATAATCGGCGCCAACATCCGCAGCTTCAATGAGGACATTTTCGATCCTGCATCGTCAGTGTCCAACGGCGTGATAGATGGTGTGCCCATCTATGTCGACTCGGTGGTCTATGAGCGCAACCGCCTGTTGGAAAACGTCGGTCTTCTGGATGCAGAAGACTCCACCTACCTGGTCGTGGTCCCAACCACAGAAGGATGGAACGAGATTTACAATAAGGCATCTCAATATTTCGTGTATGACAAAAGTATTGAGAAACGCGACTCTTTGCAACAATACTATACCATGCACGCCCTGTTGGAAGATGCCGTCTTCAACATGACCGACCAGAAGTCTGTCAATGACTCGCTGATATCTGTACCATACATTCATACTACCCAGTCATTCGAAAAGGGGAAGAAAGTATACCATGTCTTCCAGAAGCCTTTCGAAACGGGCGGCATCCTCTATGGCGCACAGAAGCTGCAGTGCAGCAACGGTTCGGTATATACCACTCCCAGATGGTCATTCCAACCCACGGAGACCTTCTTCAAGGAATTACGGACCGAAGGAGAAAGCACCTGGATGATCACTCAGGAGAGAGACTGTTCGTATAACATCCGCCGGCAGATAGCCGACAGCATCTCTTCGGATTCCTACCTGCAGATTATTCCGAAATCAGGAACCTCCAACTGGGAACTGACCTTCCGTATCAGCAACACGCTGTCCGGCGACTACGACGTCTGTGCCGTGATACTGCCCCAGTCGGTGGCTGGCCTGAGCAGCGAAAAGCCCTGCAAATTCAAGGCGACCATCAATTATGTGGATGAGGACAACAAACCACAGTCGTTCAACTGCGACAATACGCAGTTCCAGAGCGATCCCGCACGGGTGGACACCATTGTGCTGGCAGAAGCGTTCCACTTCCCCACCTGTAACTTCGACCAGAATGAAGTCAAAGTCACACTCAAACTGCAGTGCTCTATTTTGGCCCGTGAGACCTCTCGCTTCTCGCGTGAGATGTATCTCGACTGCATTTATCTGAGACCCCGAACCTCTAAATCTGACGAACAATGAAGAAATATATCATTTCCACCATTCTGCTGCTCGTTTCAGTGACGATGGCAGCACAGGAGAACAGCAAGACTGTGACGGGACAGGTTGTCGATGCAGCCACCAAGCAACCGCTGGTGGGTGTCATCGTAGCCGCCTATGATAACGACAAGTACTCGGCAATGACCGATGAAGAAGGCCGGTATACGCTGAAAGTTCCCGACTATGTCAATTCGGTACAGATGCGCATCGACGGCTACAACTTCCAGCAGTGCGCCATTGCCGACGGCGTGGCCAACGGCAGCCTTTATAATGAGGCATTCACAGAGACCTATAAGCGCCAGACCAGTGCGATACAGAGTTCAGAAGCCAATCGCTTTGCCAACACCTCTGAGGTCAGTATCGACCCCTTCATTGCCCAGCAGCTGGGCGGTGATGTGCGCTCGGTATCGCGCAGCGGCAATGTCGGCCTTGGCAACATCCTCACGATGTCAGGTATCAACTCGCTGAACAGCAATGCCCAGCCGCTGATCATCGTCGATGATGTCATTATGGACATGGAGTACAACCGCACCACGCTCCACGACGGTTACTTCACCAATATGCTGGCCAACCTGAATGTCAACGACATCGAAAGTGTGCAGGTGCTGAAGAACGGTACCGCCCTGTATGGTGCCAAGGGTGCCAACGGCGTGGTGCTCATCAAGACCAAGCGTAACAAGAGCATGGCCACCAAGATTGACTTGACCATCAACGGCCGCTACGAGCTCATACCCCGCCTGCCGAAGATGATGGGTGCCGAGGACTATCGTCTCTATGCCTCGGAGCTCCTGTCAAACAAGACGCTGTCATTAGGAAAGATGAAGTTCCTGAACAACGACCCCACCTATTTCTACTACAACCAGTATCACAACAATACCGACTGGACAGATGAGGTCTACAAGAATGCATTCTCACAGAACTACGGCATCAACGTGCAGGGTGGCGACGATATCGCCTCCTACAATCTCTCCGTGGGCTACTCACTAGGCAAAAGCACGCTGAAGAAGAACGACTACTCGCGTTTCAACATGCGCCTGAATTCCGACATCAACATTGCCAAAGGATTCGACGTGCGCTTCGACGCTTCCTATAGTGATGTAGACCGTTCGCTGTTTGACGACGGTGCACCCGCGACGGTACTTTCGGGCGTGATGACCTCACCGAGTTTCATCGCGCTGGCCAAGTCGCCGTTCCTCTCTCCATACGCCTACGACAATGCCGGTAACCCCAGCCACTATCTGGCAGAGGCAGACGACTATCTGGAGGGGATGTTCCAAGGAAGAGGCCGACTGGCCAACCCAGCAAGTATTTTGGAATACGGTGATGGTAAGAACCGTAACTCACTGGGCAACCGTCTGATCGTGTTCGCTATTACACCGAAATATGAGTTCAACAAGCATCTGGCTATAAGTGAGCACTTCGCCCTCACCCTGGTCAACACCAACGAGAACTACTACCTCCCCATTCAAGGTACACCTACGTTTGTCGTTGACGGACTCGATGAGAGCACCACGCTCAACAACCTGGTCATGAGCCAGGCTTCCAGCCTCACCGCCATTCAGAGCGACACCCGTCTAGCTTGGAAAAACCAGTTCGGTGCTCATCAGGTGGGTGCTATGGGAGGTGTCCGCTACCTGAACTCGGCCTATAAGCTGACATCGCAAAGCGGTTACAACACACCTAACGACAAGGCACCCAAGATGAATTCCTCGCTGAGTTTCAAGGATACCGACGGTGCCAACGACAAGACATCGGAATTCATCTGGTATGCCTTGGGCAACTACAACTACGCGCAGCGCTATTACCTTAACGCCGGGCTCTCCGCCCATGCCTCCTCCCGCTTCGGTAAGGATGCCGACGGTCTGAAGATGGCCGGTGCCGTGTGGGGACTCTTCCCCAGCGTAGAGGCCGCCTGGGTCATCAGCAACGAGAATTGGTTCGCTGGCATCAAGCCCGTGAACTACCTGCGCCTGAACGTAGGCTTCGACGTGACGGGCAATGACGACATCGACTATACGGCCTCGCGCAGCTACTTCGTCTCGCGCCGCATGCTGAACAGCACCGCCACGGGCATCGTCATCGGCAACATCGGCAACACCGAGCTGAAGTGGGAATCCACATCGCGCCTCACGGCCGGCATCGAGGGTAACTTCTTCAACAACCGCCTGAACCTGCGCTTCAACTATTTCAAGAGCTGGACCAGCAACCTGCTCTCCCTTCAGCAACTGGCATGGACCAGCGGACTGGACATGAACTGGAGCAATGAAGGAAAGCTCGAGAACAACGGCTTCGACGTGCATGCCGTGGTGAAGGTGCTCAACCTGAAGGACTTCCGCTGGGAGGTAGGCGCCTCTGTAGGCCACTACAAGAACGAGGTGACCGCCCTGCCCGACAACAACCGCGCCTTTGAGACCAGTCTCTACGGAGCCACCATCCAGACCAAGGTGGGCCAGCCCGTAGGCGTGTTTTACGGCTATCAGACCAACGGTGTCTACAGCAATTCCGCCGATGCCACCGCCAGCGGCAAGTACCTGCTTAAGGAGAATGGCGACCAGCTCTTCTTCAAGGCCGGCGACATGAGCTTTGCCGACATGGACGGCAACCATGTCATCGACGACAACGACCGCACCGTCATCGGCGACCCCAACCCTGACATCTATGGCAATATCCATACAACACTCAGCTGGAAGCGCCTGACCCTAACGGCTGCATTCAATTACTCTATAGGCAACGACATCTTCAACTATCAGCGCTCGCTGCTGGAGGGAGGCACCTACTTCCTGAACCAGACGACGGCCATGAAGAACCGCTGGACCACCGAAGGGCAGCTGACTGACTACCCGCGCATTGAGTACAAAGACCCGATGGGCAACGCCCGCTTCAGCGACCGCTGGATCGAAGACGGCTCCTACCTGCGGCTGAGCAACATCACCCTGAGCTATTACCTGCCTATCCAGAGCACCTATCTACAGGGCATCACCATTTTCGGCAACGTCAACAACCTCTTCACCATCACCAAGTATCTCGGCGGCGATCCCGACTGCGGCATTGCAGGCAGCATCCTCACGCAGGGCATCGACCGAGGACTGCTGGGCAAGGGCCGTTCGTTCTCGATGGGCGTGAATATTAACTTGTAATATGAAGAATGAAACAATTAAGATTATGATGACCAAGACAAACAATAACAACCGGGTGAGAAAATGCATGGCAGCCGCATCCTGCATGCTCCTCCTCTCCGCCTCTACCCTACTCCTGACCAGCTGCGAGGACATGCTCAAGCCCGAGTCAGACCTCGTGGAGTATGAAGAGGACCACACCCTGAACCATGCCACCGACTCCGTCTACAGCGTGATGGGTATTATCAACAAGATGCAGATCATCGCCGACCGCGTGGTGCTCCTGGGCGAGGTGCGCGGCGACCTGCTCGTTCCCACCGCCGCGGCCAGTAGCGACCTGAAGCACCTCTCGGCCTTCGACTTCAAGGCGCCGAACCGCTACAACCAGATCAGCGACTACTATGCAGTGATCAACAACTGCAACTACTATCTGGCCCACGTCGACACGGCGATGGAGCGCCGCGGCCGCAACCTGTTCATGCGCGAATATGCCGTCGTGAAGTCATACCGCGCGTGGACCTACCTGCAGCTGGCGCAGGCCTACGGCGAGGTGCCCCTGATCCTCAAACCACTGATGACTGAGCGCGAGGCCCGCGAGGCCATGAGCCAGCCAAGAGTGGGCATCAAGGACATCTGCAACACGTTTATCGACGACCTCACGCCCTACGTGGGCGTCAACCTGCCGGACTTCGGATCGGTCTACGGCTATCCCTCCTCCTACCTGTTCATCCCGATGCGCGCCCTGCTGGGCGACCTCTGCCTCTGGGCCGGACGCTATCAGGAGGCCGCACGATGGTATCACGACTACCTGACCGACAGATACGAACCCGTCATGATGAGCCAGCAGCGCATCGCATGGCCCAACTCGGCACAGCTGGTTACGCCCCTCGACCGCTACAACCCCATGGGCGGAGAGGTCATCACCTTTATACCCATGGAGAGCCGCGTCTTCGACGGCACCATCAGCAACCTGCCCAACCTGCTCACCTCGACCACGGAGAACAACTACTTCTACGAGCTGACCGCCTCATCGGCCATGGCCAAGATCTCGGCCGACCAGATTTACTGCCTCGAGAATGAAATCCCCGGAGCCACGACCAAGGACACCGTCTACGTGGCGCGCACAGGATTCAACCGCAGCGACTACGTCGGTGACCTGCGCTTCTCGTCCAACTTCACGCAGCGCTCCTACGGCACGCAGAGCGAGTATTCAGAGTATAACACCTTCACGCAGTACATCTCGAAGATTATGAACACACGGATCAGCATCTATCGCGGCACGATGATCTACCTGCGCTATGCCGAGGCCCTCAACCGCGCCGGCTATCCGCAGTCGGCCTTCGCCATCCTCAAGTACGGCATCTGCAACGAGATGCTCCGGAATCGTGTCGACGAGCGAGAGCTCAAGGAGGCCGGCGAGCTGGTGAGCTTCGACCCCAACGTATTCCGGATGGAGGATGTCATGGGCGTACACTCCTTAGGCTCGGGCGACTCCCACGCCAACGCCTACTACGTTCTGCCCCAGCCCGAGAGCGCACTGGCCACGAGACAGGACACCATAGCCTACCAGATTCCGCTGGTGGAGGACATGATCGTCACCGAGATGGCATTGGAGGGTGCCTTCGAAGGCTACCGCTTCAACGACCTGATGCGCGTGGCGCTGCGCCGCGGCGATGCCAGCTACCTTGCCGCCCCGATAGCCCGCCGCAGCGGCGAGACCGACAACGCCCTCTACTCGCTGCTGATGGAGCCGAAGAACTGGTATCTCCCCCAGCCGTAAATAAGTTCCAAATAGAGGGAATCCCCGATCAGCATTGATTGGGGATTTTTTATTGAAAGCCTCCACAATGGATATTAACAGGAAAACAAGAAGCTCTTAACACAAAAAATATGGCTTCTTGACTGATAAATCAAATACTCTTCGCCAGGATTTTGAAAAGTCTTCGCCAGGATTTTGAAAAGTCTTCGCCAGCTTTTAAATCCCAGCGAAGAGTTTTTAAAATCCCAGCGAAGAGTTTTTGAAATCCCAGCGAATGATAAGTATTCACAAAATACTACAGAAAATGAAATCGTAGGTACAATTCTCTAAACAGAGGCTTATTGAAAGAGGATAGGTTTGAAGATTCCTGCGGTCGTGACTTTGATGCGGGTGGTTTTGCTGTTATTATAGAATGTAGCGGTGAAACGGCCCTCCGCATCGGGGCGGGCGTTGGGGTTCCAGTAGAGCGTGCGGCGGTAGTCCCGGGTCTCCGCCGTGGGCTTGATGCGGCTGTAGTCGGGATGGTAAAAGTCGGCAGGCTCGTACATGCCGTCGAGGATGATGCGTCGGTCGCGGAAGGTATAGCGCTTGGCATCGTCGGGCAGGAGCATGTAGTCGAGGGTGACATCGGCCACCGTCGACTGCATGGGCACGGGGCGGTCCTCGTTGCGCAGCTCGAAGTCGGTGAAGAGCCGTATCTCGTCCTGTCGGTTGAGCTTGATACGGTCGTAGACCCACACGTCGCTGCGGAACTGCTCCATCACCGTGGGACCTGGGTCGAAATTGCGGTAGAAGACGTATGGGGTAAGCTCCCGGTCGTTGAGCCTCGCCGCCACCTGGAGGGCGCGCTCGCTATTGTAGTTGCCCAGCAGGGCATAGACAATCTGCATAGGGAACTTGCGAGGCTCGAAGCGGCCGAAGGAGAGCCCGCGGTCGGTGACGAGGTTGTAGAGGTCGACAGCATCGTAGACATAGGCGGGCTTGGAGTAGTCGATGGCGTGGCGGCCGCGATGGCGACGGCCCTTCACCTTCACCTCGCGGAGCGTCTGGTCCATCTTCGAGAGCCGGGCGGTGTCGGCCACCGTATAGTCGTCGAAGGCGGTGCCCGAGGCAATCTCGGGTACGTGGCACTGGTAATAGTCGTACTTCTTGGCGAAGACGGGGAAGAAGAGGTCGCGCTTCACGTAGAAGTCGGGCCACGCCGTCTCGTCGAGCATGCCCTTGTTGAGTCGCTTCTGCCGCTTCTCCTCGGAGAGACTGCTCTTCGAGGCGCGCAGGAAGAGGATGGCCTGCCCGTAGTAGGCGGGGATGTCGAACAGGAAGTGGCCGCCGGCGTCGGTCTCCATCCTGATGGTGGCGATGTCGTCGGGGAACACGAGCTCGGCCTCGAGGGTAACGGACTTGCGGAGACCCTTATTGTCAACACCGAAGAAGGGGTCGAAGACGCTCGTGGGCGATTCGGGGTCCTGCACGTAGATGGCGGTGCCCACCTGCTCCACCTGAATGGTGCCCTGCTGTTGCTGGGTCACGAGCCCATCAGGGGTAGTGGCCTCGTAGCGGTTCATCCCCGTGACCATCTCGCTGCCGCTCTCCTGATTGACAATCTCGGAGCTGTTGGCCTCCTCTACGCTGGGGCTGTAGCCGAAGATGCCCATCGGCCAGTAGCGCACCTCGTCGGGATAGATCTCGTCGCTGTCGCCCACCGGCCATACGCTGCCCTCCACGGTCATATACTGCTCGGGCTGGTAGCGGAGGCGCTGGCCGCTGGTCATCTCGGCGAAGTCATAGCGCCGCCAGCCCTGCACCATCATCAGCAGGTCGAGCGCCTCGCGATGCTCGGCATCGTCGGCCTCGAAGTAATAGTCGGGATAGGCGATGAAGCCCTTCAGCTCGCTCGACAGCAGCAGGTCGGTCA
>Ga0310691_10006094_pt1 | contig 12960 bp, 13 predicted proteins | sample 176DNAGHGlowgp2_FD_203887 | JGI IMG/M metagenome (GOLD analysis project Ga0310691, IMG submission 203887) | Sheep rumen microbial communities from Palmerston North, Manawatu-Wanganui, New Zealand - 1766 DNA GHGlow gp2 (v2) (version 2) | ecosystem: Host-associated > Mammals > Digestive system >... | reverse complement strand
AAAAGTATAGCTCCTGCTATAATTAGTGCTTTTGAAGCATTTTCCATAATAAATTCCTCCTTTTAATTTAATATTATTATATATATTTTCTAGATATAGAAAATCTTATGGATCAATTTTCCTACCTAACATTAATATCTTAATTTGATTTTTGTTCAAATAACAAATAATTTACTTTTCCCAGTTTATTGTATCTTATGGTTATACACTCAAAATAAATTGAATTATAATATTCTACAAAACTAACCATTCCTCCATTATATAATGTTTCCATTTTATATAATGTATCATCATCTGTTATCTTTATTTCAACCTCTATTGAATTTATATCATTTTGGATATAAAATCCTTGTTCATCTTTTTGAACATTACTTTTCTCATTATTATCAACTGCTTTATTTATAAATGTTGTAAGTTCTGTTCCAAGTATTTGTTTATTTAAAAATACTTCATATGTTAAGTTTTCTTTTTTTATTTTTGCCTGTTCTGCTCTATAATTTATGATTCTTACTGCAATTATTGAAATTATAATGATAACTAAAGATATTATAAAAATTACAATTTTTTTCATTTTTTGTTTATTCCTTTTAGTTTTGGATAATTCTAACTTCTTTTACCAAAAGTGAAAAATTCTCGTCTATGATTACATTTAAACATTTATATGTTTTGTCTAAATGTTGTTTAAGTAAAGTTCTTAATTCTTCTGATGTTTTTTGAGCCCAATCTGACTCATCTACCTTTACCTCAATAACTGTTGGTCTTTTTTCACTTATATTATTGTCTTTTGCTAAATTTACAATTGTAATAACATCTTGAATAGATAAATCTTCTCTACCTTCGTAATTTACAAACTTTTGATTAAACTCTGAAATTTCGTGTTGACTTAATGTTGAATATATTTCTGAAGTAGAATGTCCCATTTGTTTCATCATATATGAAAATAATGATAGCAATAATATTGCAATTAATACTCCAGCAGAAATTAGTAAAGCTTTTGATGCATTCTCCATAGTAAATTTATACTCCTTTTAATGAATTTTTCCTGTGAATTCAAATTCAATTATTGATACTCTACCAGTTACACCATCATATTCAAGCTTTGAACATTTAAATACTCCTCTTTTAAACTGCATATATTCATAATATTTTAATGCAGAATCACTTTTTGAAAGGAGTTCACCTTTCGTAGCTACAGTTTTAGTGGTTAATGAATGGTATTTTTTTATTGCATTATTCCATACTTCATTTTCAGTAAATCCTTTTTTCATTTCTTCATCAACTTGTGAACTTGATAAAAAAATCGAATCATAGTTTTTTGCTATTCTATTAGCACAATCATTTCCTCCAAAAGTATTTTCTATTGAAGTAGCTGAATCAATTAAGTTCTTAAATGTATTAATTGCGTTGCTTTGAGTATAAGTATTGGTTGGACTTACTATTAATCTATTTATGGAATCTTTTGAAAATGATTTTCTATTATTCTCATTTATTAGATAAATTGAAACTGTAATTGGATTATATTTTTCATCATTTTGTCCTGTTGTAGATTTTCTTTGGTTATAATCTACTACTTGATTAACTAATGATATAAGTTCATATCCTTGTACATCATCTCTATTATAATTGGTAAACTGTTGGTTAAATTTAGCTGTGTTTTCTATATTTGCTAATTCATCATTTGATGATTGAAAGTTTGAAAACAAATTCCAAGCATATATTAATAGTGTTAAAATTAATATTGCAAGTAGCATTCCACCTGCCATAAGCAAAGCTTTTGATGCATTCTCCATTTTTCCTCCTGTTTTTGTAAGGGGACACATCTTATTCTAGAGACATTTCTTATCCTGCTAAGATATGTCCCCTTCTTGTGAATAAGAGTTGTTGCTCCCATATATTTATTTAAAAATTGTAATTATTTTACAACGTTACTTTATTGCTGTCATTGAACTGCTCATAGATGTAAGTCCAATAAATACTAATGGCACAATTAGGTATCCTACAAACATTACGACCATAGGTGCAAACCCTATTACCTTTCCTATTAATGCTTTTCTTGAAATTAACCTATCATTTGATTCTCTACGTTTTGCTTGGTAGTACTCCCTATCAGAGTCAAGTTCATCAAATGCATCTCTAATAGGTATTTTTTCAACAGCTGCTTGAAGGCTTTCTACTATACGAATAAATAATGGATAATTTGTTTCATTTCTTAAAACTTCTAATGATTCCCAAGCTCCTGATTCATAGTTGTTAACACATCTTGATATTGGCTCTTTAAAGATATTTGCATATCTCTCTAACCATTCAAGTATTATTTCAACATTAACACGTTCAATTCGCATAAGCATTAAAATAATAGTTTGGAATTGCATTACCTCATCTTCCATTTCCATCATTCTCATTTTTAATTGGAACATCATTAACCATATTGGTGCCATATATGCAAGAACCATAAATATTACTGCTAATAATACTTCAAACCATCCTAATACTTCTTTATTAATCTTTTGAAGCTTATCATATACTCTTTCAGCAGCTTTTTGAATTTCTTCTTCTTTGCTTTCTTTATAGTCATCAGATCTTTCCATTGCCTTATATATATCCTGGACCTTGGTCTGAGAATTACCTTTAAACATATCAAGAAATTTATTATCGCTTTCTGTTAATTTTTGAGCTTGAACAAGCTCATTCCCAGTCAAACCTGTCATAATATTATATTCAGTTGTAGGTTCTGTATAAATCCAATCTACAGCAATTTTATGTAATTGAACAAATAGAAATAATGATATAAGTAATGTAACAGCTGCAATTGTTATTCTATTTACATATAGCCATTCCATTTTTAATTTTGATGCAGAATCTTTTAGCAATTTTTGGACTTTTATATAGTCCTTTGTTCCCTTCTTAGGAACAAAGAAATTTACAAGTTTTTTGCCAATTGGATTTCTGTATACTTTTTCTTGCCACGGATTTTGAGTATTTTGTGCAGTTTTATCTGTAGAGCCATTGTTTTTTATTTTTCTTAATAGCAAATAACAAATTACAGTAAGTAATATTATTAAAATTTGTACAACCATTCCACTTTTTCCACAATAAAAATTTTGTGTAAAACTAAAGTTTCCTATAGCCCAATTCTTAAGTGGCTCTAGTCCAAGTACTGGTACTATAGAAATAATTGATAAGCTCTGGAATACATAATCAATTTTATCTCTTTTTAAAATTTCTATTTGCATTTCCTCAGTAATGTTACTTACATTTTTTAAATATAAAGATGTTTTATCAACTTTTCTGTCACCAAATTCTTTTGTTAAGTAGGAAATACCAGCAAATTCCTTTAAGTAAGGATTTGGAGCAATATCATAGTATTTTTCAAGTTCTGTTTCAGGATCATTTGCAATAAGTACCTCATATATTTTTTCACCTTGCTTAGAAATATTTTTTTCATCATCCTGTGATATCTGGTATATTGCTTCTTCAACCATATTAAACTCATGGTATGCGTGTCTAATTTCTGCAAAGAACTCCAATTGTTCTTTTAAAAGATTATTGTCCATTTTGTCGACCATACTATCAAGAACATTATCAACAATAAATATTTCAAAAATAAGAATAATTGAAAGTACAAGATAATTAGTATGTGTAAATATTATAGATACAGTAACAACCGGAATCATTACTAGTAAAACAATTGTTAGTATTTTTGCTGAATCTCTACGAGTTGCATACTCATCATCTACATTAAGAATTTCAAGTCTTCTTCTTAATTTTAATATATATGATTTGATAAAAGGTATTTTTGAGTATGTAATATATAATTTTTGATATAAGACTTCAAATGAAAAGTTATTGCTTTTTGTTCCCTGTCTTAGTTTTTTTATTTGTTGATAATCTGATTTTTGCATTTTTTTATTTAATATTAAATATGCAATTAGTATTACAACAAATAATGCTCCTATACCAATAATCATATATTTGAACAAATCAGTATTGGTTGACATTGGATTCCTCCTTTCAATTAGTGTAAGGGGACACATCTTATTCTAGGGTCATTCTTATTCTGCTAAGATATGTCCCCTACTTATGAATAAGTGTTGTTGCTCCCTCTTATTATATAGCTTTTTGGGTTATTCTTATTCTGCTAAGGTATGTCCCCTACTTATGAATAAGTGTTGTTCTACCATTAATCTGTCATTTATTTTTCACTCTTTAAGTTGCAAGACGTGGCTTTCTACCTCTTCTTGCAGTTGCAACATCTTTTGTTGCATTTGCTAACTTAGATGCCAAATTTGATTTTTCTTTTCTTTCATCTTCCATTCTGTATACACTTTCTTCTCCCCAATGACGAGCTACAAAATCATCAAATTGTTCTGCATCTGCATCTGTCATATTAAGTCTCATTTCTTTTATGTTTTTATCTGAGATTTTATTTGTTATAATATATTCTCCGTCTATATATTCAAGTATATTTCTATATTCGTAAGATTGTCTATCTGTTGATTTTGCAAAAAACTGTGTGGCATTGTCAAAGAATTTATCAAATTTACCTTCTAATGTTTTTTCTTTTCTGTGATCATATGTATATTCATTTTTACTAATAACAGGTGTACATTCAGTGATTCTCTCTATATATCTTTTTCCTCTAAAATCTTTTGTTAAATGAACATCAAAATTTAATACTTGTACAACCTGTTCTTCAGCTGTTTTTTCGTTTTTAAATACTCCTGCTCTTAACATTGAGTTTCTTAAAGCTGTAACTAAATCCGGAAAAGTTTTAGCATGGTGAGTAAATAATGTAAATTTAGATGCAACTTGGGCTGATTGAATCATCCAAGATGCAACTGGGTCTGTTGCAACCTCACCTATAATATTAACAGAACCATCAGTTTTTTTCTGAACATCCAAACACTCTTGTCCAGCTATTGTGTCTGTTTCACGCATTGATAAAATATTTCTAGTAGGATAAACTTTTCTTAAGTGTAACTCAAATGCGGTTTCTGTAATACGAAGGTTCATTGTTTCATATATATTTTCAATCATTCCCATAAGTAATGTTGTTTTACCACAACCTTGCTCACCAGTAATTGAAGTTATTCTAGCTCCTTTTACAAGGTATTTTAATAATTCAATTGCATCTTCTTTTCCATTTGTTTTTCCAGTCCATTGTTCTAATGTTGCACGTTTAACGTCAAACTTTCTAACAAAGAATGCCCATGTTTCAGACATTGATGGTCTAACAACAACTACACGAGATCCATCCTTCATTTCATTAATTTTATAACCATTTGTATCTGATAATTGTCCTGGATTATTATATTTATATATATTTTGACATACCCTTTTAAGCTCAGCTTCTGTACCAAATGATAAGAATGCTAATCTAATTGATTTGCCTCGAAACATTATCCAAATACTATCACATGCTCGTTGAACTTTATGTTCTTCTATTTGTGCTAAATAATCTGCTGAATCAGTTTGCGCAACCTGGCTTATAAAACTTTCTGGTAATCCAGATACACCACCTGATACACCATCTATATTCATATCTCTAACTTCATCTATACTTGAATAACCTTTGTATTGTTGATATATTCTTTGTACAACTATACTAAGCTTATCAGCAAATGAAAGTGTAATATTTTCTTTTTCAAAAATATCATTTATTTCATCTTCAGTTATAACATAACAAGGTTTTGTCTCTCCTTGAATATATTTAAATTCATCAAGTTTATATTTTTTAATTATTTCTCCTAAAGCTTCATAACCAAATTCTTTTTTATAAATGTGTATTAAAATATCAAACTTGTCTTGAGGTGTAAGCATTGATGGTACATCAAATGAAATCGCTTTAGATATATTCATTTCAGTAACGCCATATTCTTTAGCCAATAAATCATAAATAAGTTCTTTTACATATTTTTTATCATTAACATCACCATATGTACAGCCTTTTAAAGCTTTTTTTAGTTCGTATTTTTTGCTTTTTCTTCTTTTTAATTCTTCCTCTGATAAACCAATATCATATAAATTAATTTTTGTAATTTCATCAAGTCTTCTTTTAATAAATTCAATCATTTTTGCTAAAGTATATGTTTGATCGTCAACATCTATCTCTGTAACCACTTCAGCATTTTTTTGAGATTTTATATGATAATATATTATTCCAATTGATATACCAACAATTAATAAAATAAGTAATATATTTGATATTGTCATGTTTTTCTCCTCCTAAAAAGAAGCTTTATAAAGCTATTTTATTGTTTCTCTCATACTAAGCTTTAATTGTATTGTATCATAAAGTCTTTTTAATTCCTGCACAAAAAAATAGTTTACATCTCTCTCTTTTAATTTTGTAAAATTTAGAAACAAGTCAATCACCGTTGCTTCTTGAGTTGCTTCAAAAAATAAATCATTATATGGGATTGTATTTACCATATCTCTGGTTTTTAATAGATTTCTTGATATATTTTTTATATTGTATTTTGTATTTGGCATATATCTTCCTAGTGTAACAATTGTTTTTTCTTTTTTTAATAACACCCTTTTGTTTATCATTTTCTGGATTTTTTCAATTTGTTTCGCTCTTTGTGAAACCATTGAAATAATAATATCTGAATCGTTTAAAATATCTATAACCGTTTGTTGACCAACATTATTGTCTAAATCAACAATTACTAAATCATAATATTTTCCAGCTAAACTAATTATTTGAGAATATCTCTCTTTTAATAAATCGTACTGTCCTTTGCTTTCCTCAAGTCCTAAAAGAATTTCAAACCTATCAGTTAACACTACTTGAGTATAATCTTTTATAATTTCTGGTGAAACTTTATTACTTCTAATAACTCTATCCAATCCTTCAATTCCATTATTATCTAAAGCAGAATTATTATTTGTGAATAATCCAAAAGTAGATTTTTTTCTTTCTTTCCAAAAACTATCTCTTATTAATCTATCATTAAAGGATGTTGAAATAAGTAATACTTTGATGTTATGGTCAATTGCAACTTGTGTTGCAAGTGCCACCGCTCCAGAAGTTGTACCACATTGTTCCTCTGAGCCATTCCAAAAAGTTACTATTGCCATATTCTGCCTCCATTATTCTTTCATAAGTTTTTTTATACTTCCCATATTATGCTTTTTCTCCATATCCTGAACTACATATGCTAATGATTCTTTATAATTAGCGCTTAATCTTTTATATCTAATTTTTTCTAGTCGTTGATTTTCTTCGAACACTTTATTATCATCTCCAAGAATATGAAAATATATTGTATATTCATCCCAAGAGATGTTGTACTCCATAGTTAAAAGATTTAAATATTCCTCATCACCTTTATAGTTTTCATATGAAAACAATATCTTTGTTAGTTTTGCGTTATTAACAAAACTAATTAATGAATTTACTCCCTTTCTTAAAGAGTACATATCAAATGATGTAACAAAATAGTTCTTTTCAGCATTGTTTAAATTAAAACTTTCTATTCTTTCTGGTTCATCCACATCAATAATTACAAAATCATATGCTTCGCTTCTTGAAGTTTGTTCTTTTGCTTCTTCATTATCATCTTCATCATTTGTATCAAATTTAAGTCCTAAATACTTTTCAATCTCATTCCAAGATTCAAAACCTACTGCAAAATCCATATTTTCAAAGTTTGTAATATAAGCCTTAGTAGGATTTATAGATGGAACTATATATTTTAATTTTTGATTACTTGTTGCATCTACAATTAATACTCTATAATTTAGTTGTTCTAATAATTTAGAGGCATAAATAATGAAATTAGATTTATCAAAAGCTCCTATAAATCCTATTTTTTTCATAGAAAAATCCTTTCTGTTTATACTTTTATTATTTTGTTGATGGTACAGTTCCAATCAAAGATTGTAAATATTTTTGTCTTGTTTCTTTTGTTGAAGTAATACTTTCTTCTGCCTTTGTTTTATAGTTTTCCTCATCACCTTTTTGTGTTAATGTGCTATTTATATATTGTTCTCTCATTGATTTTAAATTATTACTATTATATCTTGCACCTAAGGCTAATTTTGCTTTTTCAACAATATTAGGATCAGAATCCATTAGACTTGCAACCTCATTATTTACAACATATGTAGGACTAGATGCTTGTTGAAGCCCAGCATCTGCGTATTTTGTTGCATATAATTTAGCTCCTTCTATCTTATATGCTTCAACGATTGCACAAGACAATGATAAAATCTCCTCTTCTGACATTTTCATTTGAACAGTATCTGTTAAAAGTTCTCCAGATACATCTGGTATTGTAGCACGTTTTTTAGATACAACAATAAAATCCTGTCCATTTGGCAATTGTAATCTAACATCTATATAATCACCAGTAACTAAATCTATAGGAAGAACTATTGTATTATATTCTTGTTTTCTCACATCATCTGTATCAATTTCGTTAGATCTTGCTACTAATGATTGCGAAATAACAGTATTTGCTTTAGCATCAATCTTTGCAATTACAGGTGCAGTAGTTGTTTCAATAAATTCTTTATTATTATTCTTTAAAATATAATAATTTCCTGTTGCTTCATCTTTAAATACTTCTGAGTTTTTATCCCCATTCAAATATAGGTGTTGTACAGCTTTATTAGTAGTATTGTCTGTATTGTAATCTGTAGTAATTTTTACACCGTCTTTAGTATATAAAGAATATGCAGATAGTAATGCTGAAACATTAGCATAATCGTCAGGTACAGATGATTTTAATGCATTTGTTATAGTAAACATATTTTCAGTTAAAACATCTCCTGAATTTACATTTTGAGTTAGTACATATACTGGTTGCATTGAACTTTTATAATTTTGATTTTCTTCTTTCACTTTTTTCATCTGCATAAATAATAATACTACTATAGCTCCAGCTATTATTATAGTAATAGCCATTCCTAATAGAAAAAAATTTCTTGCTTGTCTTTGCATTGGATTTGATGCCATAATTAAATTCCTCCTCTATAATCATATAATTACACACATTCTTTTTTCATTTTACATCATTTCTTTTTCTTATTCAACATTTTTTTTGTTTTGTAATACAAACTTAATATTTTTGTAATATTTTTGTAATATTTTTACATTGGCAAATTGGGACCGGGTATTTTTTGCACAGCAATGAAAATAACTAATCCTGTTTAACCGCATATCATTTTTTAAAACCCTATGGTACCCCCTTTAGGGATACCCACCATACGGATTTTAAAAAACGAAATGCTGACGCGGATTAGTTATTTTTTATTAAATGTGCAAAAAGTACCCGGTCCCAATTTGCCACTATTTTTCACTTATATGTATATTTTCAATTTCTGTTGATAATTCTCTTGATATTATGTTTTGAATTTGGCTCACTCTTTCTGTATCTAAACCACCTTCTACATGTACTATAATATTTACACTTTGATCATTAACAAGTATAACGCATTCTTCAAAATCTTTTGATAGAATCAAATTCTCACAAATCATAATAGCATTTTTGTTATTATTTATTTTTTTTATCTCTTCTGTTGCAATAGATTTTTGAACTTCAGATAAATTTGTATTATTTACTAAATCTTCATATTTTTTTATCATTTCTGCATACATTTTATTTCTCTGAAGTTTAGTAGCTGCAAAGTAATCTTTTGAATCTGCCATATTGTCTACGGTTTCATTGCTATTAACCAATACAGCATCCCCTATGTTTGTTTTATTCTCTTCTTTTTCCTTAGTTTCATTTGTAGAAACTTCAACTAAATTTTCAGTATGACTTTCACTTTCTAATACACTCTCATTTATTTCATTATTCTGTTGCTCGGTTTTATCTTCATTTATAGTGTTTTCATTAATTTCATTTTCTTTTACTATCTGTTCATTATCTGAAATTATGTTTATATCATTATGTTCTGCACTAGCAGATGTTTTTATAGATTTCATATCTAAATTCAAATAATTAAAATATCCAGCTGCAACAAGCATTAAAGCAATTGCATATATTAAAAACTCTTTTCTTTTTAAATTTACCATCAATACATCCTCCTTGTCGTACTTTTGTATGTCTTAGGATTTTCGAATGCAGTTTAGCAACAAAATTTGCCAATTATTTTTTCAAACTCACTGCATTTCAAATACCTGTACCCTATCAATATCCAGTCCAGTCACTGCTTGTACAGCTGAGATTATATCTGCCTTAACCGTTGAATTACTGGCTCCTTCTGCTGTAATAATTGCTCCTTCAACAACTGGCATTAAGGTTTTTTGTATAACAGGATCCTTAATTCCAGATTTTTCTGTAAACACAACTTCTTTTTGGTTTTCCGTTTCTACCGTATTTCTTGTACCTCCAGAAGAATCATCCTCTGTGGTTGTACTTGTTGTTGTACTTTCATCATATAGCGGGATACTACTAGTACTTTCAGAATAATTTATGAAAACATTTACCTTTCCAACATTCTTTATAGTAGATAAAATATTTTCTAGTTTTTCTTCTAGTTCCAACTTTGCCAAGCTATTACTATTTACTGCTAAAACCTCGCTAGAATCTTTATTTTCTTCTTTCTCTATTTCTGGTTCATCAACCTGTCCTTTCCAAATACTTTTCATCAAAGCTAATGTAATTATTAGAATTATAATAAAAAATAATAAATTTTCTATTTTTCTTTTGCTTTGTGATTTTGGAGTTTTTTCACTTAATTTATTAAAAATTTTTTCCATAAAAATATCTCCTTTTTTTCATTTGGGACAGTCCCCAATGCGAAATATGACTATCTTATTTTATTTTTATGCTTATAATTTCTTTTTCAATTTCTAAATAATTAGCTATTACTTGCTTCAATTCTTCTCCTTTAGTAGCTGTGCTTACTTTATCTGCAGACATCTCACAAGTATTTCCAATTTCTACATCATCAATTTGTATTTGATTTTTTTTATTTTCTTTAATGATCAAATTTATTTTATGTATTCCAGGATTTTGTTTGTTACTGTTTAAATTAGCATCAATTTTACACTTATATATTTCATATCCATATTCGTTTAGCTTGATATTTATATTTTTTTCTAATTCATCTATGTAAAGAGTTTCTAGTCTTTCATCCATACTCTCTTGATTAAGATTACTTTGTGTAATATTACTTGTAGTATATTTTTCTATATTTATATTATCTAAATCAAACAATTTGTTTTTATTTACAAAGGGAGAGATTAAACAATATATTATGTAAATGCCAAGAACAACCTTAATATATTTTTTTAAATTTCCTTTTGGAAGTATCATTTCAAAAATACTTACTATAATTACTGCAATTGCAATTTGACCTATCCAATTACTTAAAAACTTTATCATCTATACATCATCCCACTATTTGATATTTTTATAACTAATGTTATACCAATAATAAGCAAAGCACTTATACTACAGATAATTGCTAAAAGCAGTTTAAAAACATCACTCATTTCCTCTAAAAGTTTAACAATTTTGCTATCTGCTAAAGGTTCTACCACAGCTGATGCTAAGGAATACATTATAGTAAATGCCGTCAATTTTACTATGGGTAATAAGCATATTCCAATAATAATAATTACACCTACAATGCCTACTGCATTTTTGAGTATTACTCCACAGCCCAAAATACTATCAACACCATCTCCTAAAACCTTGCCGTACAACTGGTATAAGGGAACTGACTGCTGCTTTTGCTGTCTTTGCTGTTACACCATCTATTGCAGAAGTTAAGCTCCCTTCAAGTGAAACAACTCCAATAAAAACTGTAAGTACTATCCCTAATGTCCAAACAATACTAGATTTCATAAATTTTGATATTTTTTGAATTTGTACTCTTTCACTTATTTTTGACACAATTATTAATGCTGTAATCAATGATATTATCGGAATAATAACCAGTTTAATTAAATTTGCAATCAATTCAATTATAAAGAGTAAAATTGGCTCAAGAACACTACTTGTTGTAATATTTCCTGTATATATCATTAGTGTAATTAATAAAGGCACCAGACTCTTTGTAAATCCAACCATATTATTAATTGTTGTAGTTATACTATTTAAAATATATTGAGCATAATATACAATTCGTGAAACATTATTATTTTCTAACCCATCTGTCAAAGATTTGAGTAAACTATGTAATAATACAATTATAAGTATGTTTATAAAAATTTTAAAAACATCTGTAAACCCGTTTTTTAAAGGGTTTATTAACTTTTTAAGAATGCCTTTATTATCAATTTTTCCAGAAACAGAGCTATTAAAAAGATTTTTAATATTCAAATCCTTAATAAAATCTGGTGAATACTTTTCACAATCTTTTATAAAATCTTTAATTCCAAATGCCTCTTCTTGGTTTTTAATTATAGAAGCAGTGTCTGTTGTATTTGTTATATTTTCAGCATATGAACTGCTAGGTATTAAAATTAAAACTATCAAAAAAACTACTATTTTTTTCATTTGGGGACGGTCCTTTTTTGTAAATCTTTTCATTTGGGGACGGTCCTTTTTTGGGGTAAATTGGGACCGGGTATTTTTTGCACATTTTATCCCATCAACGAATACATCCCACACATTTATTTAAAAAGACTTACATATATCGGTTATTATTTACTTAACAAAAAGCCAATTATTTTAAAATTAAGCCGGCATTAAATTAAGTATAATTTCTAGTAAACTATGTATTATAGGAATAGACATTGAAATAACAATTGCCTTGCTTCCTAACTCAACCTTATTAGCTAAGGATATTTCCCCTGCATCTTTACAAATACTTATTGCAAATTCTGCAAGAAATGCAATTCCTGTCATTTTAAGTAATATTCCTAAAAATTTACTATTTATCCCAGATTCATTACATATTTGTTTTAATAGTTCTATAGTATTTGCAAGTTTGTCCAATGCCATAACCAAAATTAATACCCCAGCAATTAAGGAAATATATAATGCAAATTCTGGT
>Ga0310691_10006093_pt1 | contig 12961 bp, 6 predicted proteins | sample 176DNAGHGlowgp2_FD_203887 | JGI IMG/M metagenome (GOLD analysis project Ga0310691, IMG submission 203887) | Sheep rumen microbial communities from Palmerston North, Manawatu-Wanganui, New Zealand - 1766 DNA GHGlow gp2 (v2) (version 2) | ecosystem: Host-associated > Mammals > Digestive system >... | reverse complement strand
CAGCATCAGGTCCTCGGTGATGACGTTGAAGGGGCTGATCTGGCCGAGCGACTCGCCGTCCGGGCGGATCTGCGCCTTGTAGTCGCGCACGTCCAGCATGCCGACGAGGGCGATCGAGGCGGGAAACGGAATGTTGTCTCGGTTCACGTAGCCGTCGCGCAGCTGCCGCAGGAACGAGATCAGCACCGTTCCGGCGAGGCAATCCGCCTCGTCGAAGAACACCGCGAGCGGCTTGCCGAACCGGCGGCAGAGCTCCCTGAGCTTGTCGCTCACCGCGATCGTCTCGGGCGCGTAGGGAGCCGCCGCTTCACAGACGCGTCCGTTGCCCTCGCGCGGCTCGAAATACTGCGGGAACACCTTTTCGGCATTGGACTGAAGCAATCCGGCGATTGCCGTCGCCGCCCGCGCCGGGTCCGTGGCGTTCTGCAGCGTCTCCAGCGTGCAGTAGAGCGCGATCATCTCGCCCTTGTCGTTGATCTCACGGGCAAGCGCCTTGAGCGCGGTCGTCTTGCCGGTCTGGCGCGGCGCATGGATGACGAAATACGTCTTCTGCTCGACGAGGCGCCGAATCTCCGGCATCCGGTCGAGCGCGGGGAGCATGTAGTGGTCGGCGGGGAAGCAGGGCCCCGCGACATTGAAGGTTTTTTCCATGGTGCGCCTCCGTGTCGTTGACGCGGACAATGCTACCATAACGCCGCCACCGGGGCAACAGGCCGCACGCGGGCGCGCTGTTGGCGACGGCCGCAGCGGTTGGCAGCGGCCGTCGAAGTCGTTGCCGGAGGCGTCGCGGACGCGGGCGCCGAGGTCGCGGAAGGGTGTCAGAGGCATCCAAGAAGGATGCCGGAAATGCCGAGGACGAAGCCCGCCGCCTGCCTCGCATCAAGGCGTTCCCGAAGAACGAGCGCACCGTAGGGGAAATATCCGGCGATGCAGGCGGCGACGAAGACGGGATATCCCATCGATCCCGCCCCGAGGCTTTCAAGCCGATCAAGTCCCGGGAACTTGAGATACCTGCAGAGAAGGAAGGTCAGGATGCCGGTCACCCCCGCCCAGAGGGCGAGATCCCGGATTTCCCCGCGCCTGGCCGGCGCCAACCGCATTCCCTGCACCCGTTGGACGGCGAGATGGGTCAGCGCCGCCAGCAGAAGTCCGGAATAGATGGAAAGCGTGCGAAACGTCCCGGAGAAATCCTTTCCGCCTTCGAGGTAGGACGGGAGGTTGGCGCCGCATTGGTTGGCGCCGCAGAAAAGCATTCCAAGCAACGCCGCAGGCAACCATCCGCGAAGCGGGGCTCGCTTCCGCGCGTCCGTTTCGTTCGAGGCGGCTGCGGAGCGCGACTTTCCGGAGGCATACAGAAACACGCTTGCCAGGATGAGCGCGATTCCGGCCAGACGGCGCGGCCCCATCGACGAACCGAAGACAAGCCATCCCATGAGGAAAGGGTAGATCAGTCCCGACTGGATGATGGCCCAGACGATGGCGTTCGGCCCCCGTTTCATCGCCCGTCCCATCATCAGAATCATCAGATACTGGAAAACGCCGCAAAGGAGCGTCCCGGCGAGAACCAGCGTCCAGGTCACGGGCGGGCAGCCCGAAGACGGGAACATGGCGGACGGCGCGGCCGCCCAACCGGCCACGGCCACGGCGACGCACACCGCGCAATTGAGCAGCTGGTAGCGGACAAGGCTGTATCCTCTCCGCTCGACATGCCCGACGGCAACGCCGACAATGACCGAACACAGTCCCGCGCAGACAAGAAGAAGGATGGAGAGAGTCATGGCTTGTTCAAAAACGCTGTTTCCATCTTGCCCATGTTCATGCTTCCCAGCGAGCGCCTGTCAGCGGGCGCAGCGCATGACGTTCTGTTCGAACTCCTCGCCCATCCTTCCCGCGCCGTGCGTGTCGTGCCAGCGCATGTTGCGCATGAGGAGGGCGACGATCCGGTTTGCCGGGTCCACCCAGAAATGCGTTCCGTAGGCGCCGCTCCACCCAAATGCTCCGACGGGGAGCCAATCGGCGTGGACTTTGACGCGGACGCCCAGCCCCCAGCTGTCGTTGGGACTCCGGCCCGGAACCCCGTCGGGGACGCGCGTTTTGGCAAGTTCGCCGAAAAGGCCGGATTGCACAATCTCCACGCCGTCCAGGCTTCCGCCGTTGCAAAGGAGCTGCGCGATTTTGGCGTAGTCCTCCAGGCATCCTGCGAGGCCGGCCCCGGCGCATTCGTAGTCGGGGTCGAAGCCCTCGAAGATGCTGCCATCCGGCATGTCCACGGCCACAAGCCGCCCTGCCGCGAGCCTGTCGTGCATCGTAACCATGCGTCGCCACTGGCCCGGCGTCGGATGGAAGGTGATGTCGCGGATGCCGAGCGGGTCGAATATTTCCCGTTGCAAAAACTCGGAATAGGCCACCCCAGACTTCTCCTCGATGATGCGCGCAATGGCGTCGAAGGAGGCGTACCCCGTGTATGCGGTGCGCTCGCCGGGATCGAAGGCCAGCGGCTGCGATGCGGCGTAGTCGAGCATCCCCGCAATGGAGCCGAAGGCGGAGTGCGGGGCGGCGGCCATCAGCCGCGTCCCGACTTCGGTTTCGGCGAGGATTCCATTCACGTGGCAGAGCATCTGCCAGATTTTCAGTTCGCTGCGCGCCTTGTGGTCTCGGACAACCCTGCCGTCTCGGATGACGGCGACGTCCATTTCGCCGAATTGCGGGAGATGCCGGCGGACCTCGTCATGGAGGGAAAAATAACCTTTCCGGACGGCGACCAGCGCGGCAAGGCCGGTGACCGGCTTGGTCATGGAGGCGAGCCGGAACATGGCGTTCGGCTCCAGAACTTGGCCTGATTTTGCGTCGGCGACGCCGCGGACCAGATGGCAGAGGCGTTCGCCTCGCTGCATGACGAGAATCTCGCCGCCGGCGAGGGTGGCGTCGGCTAAGCGGGCGTCAAGCCAGCATGAGAGCGTTCCGCGCAATTCCTCGGCGTCGAGTTCTTTCATTTTCCGAGCAAAAACGCATGGACGATGAGCAGTTTCATAGGGAGCTTACGGCATGAAGAATATGGTGCAAATCTGCCAGCCGGGGATGTTGTCCAGATGAACGACATGCTCGCCGGGAAGCGCTCCGGGCGTCATGGGAAGCGGGCGCGGTGCGCCGCCCTTGGCATCGTGCAGCACGGGGCGGGTCGAGAAAGGATTGCGGACGCGGACTGCAAGCTCATCGGTGTCGCCGATGGAAAGGTTGAGGATCGTGACGCTGTCGGCCTTGCCGTCGTCGCGGATGCGCGGCAGGATGTGCAAGGGGCGGCACTCGTCGATGCGCACGGGGAACGCACCGCCGGTAACGGCGTCAATGTCGTCGAGAAGTTTTGCGCGGCGGGAGGCGAGGGGGTACTGGCCCATGTCGGAGACGTCGACGATGGCGGGGGGCGCCTTCGCCGCAAAACTCCTGTGGTCTGCCTCGGCCATCTCGGCGCGGGACTTGTCGGTGATGTAGAAGACCTTTGTGCCGCTTTCGGCGACGGTTATCGGAATGCCAGCGCACGCGAGGTCGAAATCCGTGCTGTCGCGGAGGGAGAAGTCCCGGCATTCGCCGGCAGCCGATCCCACGAACCGCGCCAGACCTCCGAGGCGCGTCCTGCGCGTCGAGGCGGCCAGCAGCTCGAAGTAGGGACGCGCCATGAGCAGCGTCCTCAGAAAACGGTCGTATTCCACGATTGGCTCCGGTGCCGCATGGGAATACCAGTAGAGCGAGAGCGAGTCGCAGCCGGAGGCGAGGGCGAGCGCGGCTTCGGTCATGATGGCGCCGGGGGACTTGTGCAGGACGCGCCACGGATAGTTGTCCTCCTCGTAGCAGACCGAGGCGACGATGCCGTTTGCGCGACAGCGCTCCGTCTCGTGGGCTATGCAGAGCGACTTCTTTACCATGCCGCGCGGTTCGGCCTCGATGTAGAATCCGGCGCCAGGACGTATGCCGACGGATGCGCGCCGCGGTCCTGACAGCGCCTCCAGCATCGGCCGGAAGTCCTTGCCGGACCACAGCAGATCTGCCTCCGTCGTCTGGACGGCCAGGCGGCACGGACTGCCGATCTCGTCGGCCGCAGCCCGGACGACGGCGGCAAACGTCCCGAGCGATCTGGCGTTGAAGGCGGACCACGCCGCGCGCACAGACTGGTGGCCGGGGGCGTCGAAAACAGCCGCCGCTAGCGATTCGCGCGTCCATGATCCGCCTGTTTCCGCATTGAACGCCGCGACGCAACGCGGGCAGAAGCACCCGTTTGGCATGGGGCGACCGCCGAGCCGCATGTCGTCGTCGAGCCAGTAGGAATCAGGCTTCGCGACGGAGAGGAACGTCTTCACGCATTCGCGCTCGTAGTCCATCGCATCGGGAGAGCGCGGGCAAAGGATGCCGAGATTGTTGTCATCGCGATCCCGCTGCCAGGCGTCATCTGGAAAGGGGGCGGAATCCACGTCCATCCACTCCTTCGTATGGCCGAGCGTCACGGCCTGCTGAAGGGAGAGTTTCACGCCGATTTCGTCGCAGAGCGGACGGAAGGATGCGATGGCCTTCGCCACCTCCCGCATTTCGGGAATCGTCCTTCGCGCCCCGGTGGAGAACCAGAACTCGTCGCACGCGCCGGGGTGCCGACGGTGACATTCGACCAGCTTCGCGAAAACATCCGGCGCGGTGTTCAGATAGCGCGTGTGCCGAATGGCGACGAAAGGCCATTCCCTTTCGACAGACTCCAGCAACATCATGGCGATCCGCCCCGATCCGGAGGCGTTGGGACTCCACGGGAAATACCACGGGTCGACGTCGTTGTAGCGCTCGCCAACGTAAAGCTCGTCGGTGAGGGCGTATCGCAGACAGGCGTCGCGGGCCTGTGCGGCGAGGTCGTGGCGTCCGACGCGCCGCCACGCGCGAAACCACTGCAGTTCCGACCATGTCACATACCAGACGTGGATGCCGCCGTTCTCCTCGACGGAGGGCTGGTTCTGGTAGAGGCCGCGCTCGTCGGCGCGGCCGTGGCGCAGCAGCCACGTCCGGAGGCGCAGCATCTCCGCCTCCGTCAGCAGCCCGCTGTCGGCGAAGCGTCCGGGATGCGAGTAGAACATGTATTGCGCCAGCAGCGGGCCGTCGTTCCCGTCCGGCGAAAGCGGGATGCGCAGTTCGTCGGTTCCGGCCGCCTTGGCGCGCCAGACGTCGAGAACCTTGCCAATCTCCGCGCGGCAGTCGGCCTCCGCGGCGGCGACTTCCGCCGCGCGCGGGTCGCCGAACGCGGCCGTCGCCTTCGCGAACGCCCTGAAGGCCTCAAGCGCCTTGAGGTCGTTCGTCCCCCAGTGCCGGAAGACGATGGGGAGGTCGGTCGATTTCATGGCCGGGAAAAGTCCGCCGCCCGCGGCCCGTTTCGCCTGGATCCAGCCGAAGGCGAGAAAAGCCGCGTCCCGCCAGCGCCGCCAGCACCCGGCATCGTCGGTTGCCGTGCAGTGGCGGGCGAATGTCTTCAGCACGGATGCCGTGTCGCCGGCCCAGTTGCAGCCGAACGGCCCGGCCTCGCCGTCGGGCCGCTGGCATCGGCCGTAGTAGAAGTCGATGACACGAGCCACATCGTCGCCATAGCCGAGCGCGTCGAGCGCCTCAAGGAAACAGTCGGCATCGCCGGGCCAGATCCCGCGCTGCAGGCCACCCTGGCGCGGCAGGGCGCAATCGTCGCCGACAGCGACGGAGAGGCACTGTAGCATTTGGACGGCGAGGTTTCGCACGATCCGAGCCGACCGGGCGTCCAGGCCTGTGGGAAGTCGCAGCCGCCCTAGTTCTTCCGCCCATCCAGCGAACATGGCCTCGCGCGCCGCGGCGTAGCCGAGGCCCTGCGGTTCACCCCTGCCTGTTTCCAGTTCGACGGATTGCGCTTCGCCCGGCGCGAGATCGACTGCGAAGCGCACGACGCCCGTCCCGGCGTCCCACGTGAACGGAACGCCGAAAATGGCGACGAACCGCTCGCCGCAGCGCATCGTGTCGCCCTCGCGACGCCAGTCGCCCGGCGGAATGTCCGCCCAATCGGACGTGGAGGGCCGGAACGACGCATAGACGTCCGGGGCGCCGAATAGGAGTTTTTCCTCCGGCCCCTCGCGAAGAAGGAAGGCGAGACGCTCGCGGACCGGGCCGACGCCTGCGTTTCGCACGGTCAGGCGAACGTATGCCGAGGGTCGTCGGCCGCATGGAGCGCATGCCGCCAGCGTGACTTCAAGCGGGCCGGAGCGCCATCGCTGCGCATGGTCTGGTTCGCCGCCTTCGGACTGGAGCATTTCCGCCTCGCGAAAGTCGAACGGCTCGTCGTCATCGCCATGCACCAGCCAGACAACGTGGGCGCGCCCGTGGGTGGAAGATTTTCCTTCACTGCGCTCGACCTCGCCGAAGGCAATCTTCCCCTCGCGCCAGAAAGTCAAGAGCCGCTCGGCGAACGGGCCGTGGAGGTATCGCCTCGTGGTTTTCGGCCGCTCCCAAGTCCGTTTTGCAGTCGTTTTCATGAATGCGCTACCTCTGCTCTGCGCCAGCGCGGCGCGGATACATTTCCGCAGCCGTCGCGCGGCACGCCTCGACGAGTTCGGGATAGGGGGTGTCGCAAACGTCGATGAAGCCGCAGTTGAAATTCTCGCCGTCGAAGCGGCCGGTGATCCCCTGATCGGTGTATTGGAACCAGTGGCAGCCGACATGGCGAGGATCGTCCAGGCAGAAGTTCACGTAATCCCGGAAGCATTGCGCGCGTTCGTTCTGGTCGAAGGTCTGTCCGCCGCCGCAGCCCGTGGCGAGCGACCCGCGGTCGAGCGCCCCGAAGTGAAACTCGCCCACGATGAGCGGCTTGTCGTCCGAACCGGGCGGCAGTTCCTTTTCCGGCCGACGGGCATAATAGTTGTAGCTTACCACGTCGCAGTGGCGCGACGCCGCGCGCCAGGTCTCGTCGCCGCCGACGGCGAAGCGACAGCCGAGGTAGAGGTGGTTCGGGAGCGCCGCCTTGACCTCCGCGGCGACGGTCGAGAAGTATTTCTCCGCCACGGCCGGCACGTCCTCCGGCGACTCCCAGTCGAGCTCGTTGTCGACGAAGACGCCGACGCACCACGGATCGTCTCCGATCTTTTCCGCGAGTGTCTGCGCCTGTTCCCTGACGTCGGCGGCGAACTGCGGGGAGAACACGTCCGGCATTTTGCGGCCGAAGACGGCCTTTTTCACGGCCGCGAGCCGCGTCTTCGAAGAGAAGTCGATGGTCGCGACGTATGGCGTGCGACGGAGCAGGCGAATGCGTTCCGGCGTCCAATTGCCAAGGGTGTTGATTCCCCATGCCCGGAAGCGCCGATGCGCCATGTCGGCGAAGGTCGTGCGATAGTCCGCGCCGTATTTGCGCTCCATGTTGAGCTGCGTGAAGTTTACGTGCCTGAGGGACGGATCGTCCCAACAAGGGGGTAGCGTCTCCCAGGGCGGAAGCCACTCGAAATAATGCCTTCGGTTGTCGGGGACCGTCTCCATGCCGATGTAGACGCAGGTGATGCCGAGCGAAAAGAAGAGATGCCCTTCGGGATCGACGAGCCACCATTTGCCATCGACCTTCTCCGTTCGGAAGAACCCGGTCGCCTTGAGCTGCGGGCCGTCCGCCCAGCCACCGTACTTGTCGGCGCCTGAAATCGGTCCGTCGCCGTGCGCGGCCAGCCATTCCTCCTCACGGCGGCGGGCCTCGGCGAGATCCTCGTCGGAATGGATCTTCCCGGGCCAGTCGAGGTGGCGGAGCTGCCCGTAGCGGTCGCAGAACGGGAAGAAATCCGCAGCAGGGACGATCTTCGGCCTGACGCCCTCGAACGCCGTCCGCACGTCCAGCACGGCGAAGCGGAGCGGATGCGGATTTCCCGGCTGGCACTGGAACACCTCCACGCTCGCCGTCTCGGCCCAGTTGCGGCCGTTGTCGGCGAGACACCCGACCTTGCCGCGCATGCGCTCAAGCTTGACCGGCTCGTCCGTCAGAATGCGGTCGTCGGCGAGCAAGAGGTGGATGGTGCGGCATTCGCCGGGGCGGACGCGCACCGAGCGCGGCTCGACCTTGCCGCGGTCGGCACCCTTGGCGATGACGTGGGCCGAAATGGTTTCGGCTCGGTCGCCCGCGTTGCTGACGACGATTTGCAGCGATCCTGCGCCGGAGAGATCGAACGTCCCTCCATTCGCGGGACGCAGCTCCACCCCCGGCCAGCCGTAGGTCCCGTCGCATGAAACCTCCATCCAGCCTCCGGCGTCGTGGCGGATTGTGGTTCCAGGACGGACGTCGCACCGAGTCGATTCGTTCGGGAAAACCGTCACGCCAAACGCCGTCGTCGCGGCGAAAGCGGCGACGATGACGCCAAAGGGGGTGACACGGTGTTTCATCGGGTGAGCCGCCCTACCTTACGACCAGCACGAACGGCTGCGTCCCGTTCACGTCCGGCAGGAACACCGTGTCGCTCCAGCCGTCTTCGCGGGAGAGGAAGCGGACGTAGCGAACGTCGCGTGAAACGCCGGAGAGGGAGACGGAGAGCGACGACGCCCCAGCGGCGAAGCCAGTGGCAAGTTGCTCGAAATTCTCCCATGCCTGCGGGTCGCCGTCGCCATAGTCGACGCCGTAGGCGACGGACACGGCGGAGGCGTCGGTTCCGGTGCGCGTCAGCGTCGCCGACAGGGTTCTTCCGGCAATGGAGACATCGGCCAGGGCCGGTGCCGGGCGCATCGGGCCGGCCTTGAAGTTGCGGTCCCCGCCGTTCGTGTAGAACTTCATGTCCGTTCTGTCGATCATGCACGGGGCGCGCCCGTACCGGCGCGCAGGAACCATGTCGCGGACAAGCGTTCCGTCGGCCCATAATTTGAAGTACCACATCCTCACGCTGGCGTATTCGGGATAGGTGGAACTGCCGTTGTCGAAATGTCGCCCGAAAAGGATCCACGAAACCGGGCTGCCCTCGGTCCTTCCGCTCATCGCGGCGTTGAGGAGCGTCCCGTCGAGGAACGTGCCGTTCGGGCCGTTGAGCTCCAGTTCGTGCGGCGCGACGAGACTGGCGGCGCCGATGTCGGCGAAGCCGTCGGCGTTGTCCGCGTCGGCGCCGACGCGGTAGCGGAATTGGTTGTGCCCGTCCTTCGCGTAGATGCCGGCCGCGGTGCCGGAGGCCAGCGGGACGCTGTAGGCGCCGAAGGCGAAGCGGCTCGCGGTGTTCACGAGGAACTGGAACTTCGTCTTCACGACCGGAACGCGGCTGCCGAGGGCGAAGTTCAGCCAGATGGCGCTGCCTTGGTTCACGGTCCCGTCCGGGTGCTTGTCGGAGTCGATGTATTCGAGCCAGGCGGAGCCTTCGCGTTCCGAGGCGGTGGAGAAGTCGACGCACGCGCCCGGAGCGGCGCCGGGGACGACGAGCCGCGCAGTGTAGTCGGCCGCGTCGGGGCGGAGGCCGCTCAGCGGGAACGTCGCGACGCCGTCCTGCACGGCCGTCATCGTGCCGTCGGCCAACACAACGGGCCTTGATCCGAGCGGGAGGGTCGTCGCGTCCCCCCAGAAGCGCGCCACGTCGGCGACATGGTTGGCGGCGATCTCGTCCGCCGACAGGACACGGTTGTAGATGCGGACGCAATAGACGTTCATGTCCGAAATTCCGGCGCTTTTCCCTCCTTGGGATATACGCTGGCCGACGGAGAACCACGCCGTCGCGGTGTCGCCGTTCACGCCTTTGCTTTCACCGGCGGCGGCGACTTCCGGCGAGCCGTTCCTGTGGATGCGGCACACGCTGTTGGAGAAGGCGAAGGTGTAGGAGCGGACCGTGCCCAAGTCCTGGTCGTAGTTTTGGTAGGGTTCATAGGCGTAGTCCCCCGCCTTGTATTCCATCGATGCGATCACGCCCTTGGGGGTCCCGGCTCCAGACCTCGCCCAGGCGGTGCGCCGCTTTGGGTTCGAGCCGTCCACGCACGCGAAGAGCGTCCCGTCGTTCACGAGCGAACGCACGTCGCAGACGATTTCGATGGTGCAGGCTTCGGCATTCACGGCGGAGGCGATGTCGGCGGCGGAGGTGATGTAGCCGCCGCCTGCGCTCACGCCGTAGCTGCGGGCGTTCACCGTCGGCGCGGCATCGAAGACCATCGCCGCGTGGTTGCCCGTGAGGTCGACCCAGGTCGTGGCGCCCGCGACGTGCGTGCCGGTCCCCTGGTTGTCCTCGCCGTCCCACATGGCGATCAGGCCGTCCGTCCCGTAGAAGTCCTTCGCGTTCGCGACGGCGGCCTTGACCGTGCCGAGGTAGTTCGTCCGGACGACGGCTCTTCCGGGGTCGTCGAGATCGACGGCGTGATCCGAACCGAAGAAGCGCTTCACGTCCTGCGCGTGGTTGGCGGCGATTTCGTCGGCGGAAAGGACGCGGTCGTAGATGCGGACGCAGTAGACATCCATGTCCGAGATGGCGGCGCTGAAGCCGCCGTTCTGCGAGATTCGCTGACCAACGGAGAAGGCGGCGGTGGCGGTGTTGCCGCTGACGCTCTTGTTCGCGACGGAGGCGCCGACGGTCGAAGACCCGTCCTTGTACACGCGGCAGGCGTCGGCGGAGTAGGTGAACGTGTAGGAGCGCACCGCGTTCACCGCCGTGTCGAACTTAGGATACGGCTCGTAGAAGGTGGTCGATTTGTATTCGGCCACGGCCACGATCCCTTTCATGCCGGACGCCGTGCTCGTCCGCACCCAGGCGATGCGGTTGCCGGAGTCTCCGTCCACGCACGCGAATAGCGAGGCGTTGTCCACCAGCGACTTGACATTGCAGACGATCTCGATTGTCGCGGCATTGGCGTTGAGCGCGGCCGCAATGTCGGGGGCGGACTTGACGCACCCGCCGCCGGCGCCCACGTAGTAGCTGCGGGCATTCACCGTCGGGTCCGCCCGGAAGTCCATCGGGGCGTGGTTGCCGGTGAGATCGACCCAGGTTGTCGCGGCGGGGTCGTGGATGCCGGCGCCCTGGTTGTCCTCGCCGTCCCACATCGCGATCAGGCCGTCCGCGACATAGCGATCCTTCACGGTGTCGTAGGTGTCTCTTGCGTGGGCGTATTCGACGTGGATCGGGCCGGAGGCGGCATTCTCCACGGCGATGGAGACGGCGGTCGGCGCCGTTTGGGAGACGGAACGGAGAACCGGACCGTCTGCACGGGCGGAGGCGGCGAAACAGGTGACCGCGACGGCAACGAACGGAAACGTGGGCTGGGTCATAGGAAGGCTCCTTGTGTGCGGATGAGTGGCGGACGGGAACAATCCTAGCACATGTACTACGGCGGGAAACCCCCTATTGCGGAAGAAAAATAATACCTTTTGCGAACATCACGGCACTGTGGTAGAATGAACGCCGATGCAATCCAACACCGTCCTGTACCTGCATGGCCCCCTCGTGCGCACGTCGCGCCTCCTGCTGGAGGGGCTTTCGGCGTTTGCGGCCCAGCGGGGCTGGAACGTGCAACGGGCCAGCCCCCCGCGCGGGGCCGGCCCCGACTACCTCCGAGATCTCGCCGAGTTCTGGAATCCCGTCGGGTTCGTGGAGGACTGCAGCATCACCCAGAGCATTCCGTTCCCGGACGCCTCCACCGGCCTCCCGGTCGTGTTCGTCGATCTGGACGAGACGAAGCGCGGGGGCGTGGCGGGCTGGCCCTCCCCTCCCGCCAAAACAGGGAGACGCCCCACAACAAAGGCCGCGGGCTCGCCCCTTGTCGGTTTCGTGGACTCCGACTCGGAATCCATGGCGCGCCTGGCCGCCCGCGAGCTTTTGCGACACGACTTCGCCTCCTACGGCTACGTCTCCGCCTACCATCCCTATCATTGGAGCGATGTTCGCCGCCACGCCTTCCGCGAGGAAATCGCACAAGGAGGTGGTGGCACGGTCCGCGAGTTCGACGCGGCGGGCCTTTCCACCGGATCCGCCGCCGGGGTCCGGCGGCTGGGCGCGTGGCTTCGGTCCCTTCCGAAGCCCTGCGGGGTGCTCGCTGCAAACGACCGGACCGCCTCGCTCGTTCTCACAGCCGCCGAGCGTCACGGCGTGACCATTCCGGACGAGGCGGGCATCATCGGAATCGACGACGATGAAATGCTGTGCGAGAACATGTCGCCGCCGCTCACCAGCATTCGCGCGGACTTCGTGCTAGGGGGACGGCTGGCCGGGCGGCTTCTCGCCGATCTGGTGGAGGGCGCGGCCCGCAGCGGCGCGTCGCTCCACTACGGCGAGCAGCGGATCGTGCAGCGCCTTTCGGTGCGCAAGCTTCTGCGGCCGGCGCCGTCCGTCCGCAAGGTCCTGGAGACGATCCGGCGCCGGGCGACCGAAGGGATTTCCGCCTCCGACATCCTGCCGATGCTGGGAGGCTCGCGCAGGTCGGCCGAGAAGCGCTTCCGCGCGGCGACGGGCAAGAGCATCCTGGAGGAGATTCTGGACGTGCGGTTCGAGAAGCTCCTGCCGCTTCTGGAACGGGGGCACCTTCCGCTCGGCACCCTCGCCGGACTGGCGGGTTTTTCCTCCGAAAACCACCTCCAGCGCCAGTTCAAGGCGCGATACGGCATGACCCTCTCCGCCTGGCGGAAGAGTCATCTTGGGTAGTCCTGGCCGCAGAACCAATGGAGTCCGCCGTCGCTACAGCCCGACGACGTGGATCGTCTTGCCGCCGACGATCTCGTCGCGCGTGAAGATCTTCTCGTCCCACGATTTGGCGGGGTCATCGTCGAAGACGGCGAGCCAGCCCTCGTCGAGGCCGAGGTCCGAGAGGTAGCCCGCGAGCTGGGCGAGCGAATCCGGACCGAACTGGCGCTTCAGCTTGAGCTCGACCGCGTAGCGGCCCTTCCCGTACTCGATGCCGATGTCGAGGCGCCTGCGGCCGATCGCCATCTCCCGCGTGATGCGCCCGCCGCCGTTCACCACGCGCTGCAGGAACGCCGCCAGCACCAGGTGCGGCG
>Ga0310691_10006092_pt1 | contig 12962 bp, 9 predicted proteins | sample 176DNAGHGlowgp2_FD_203887 | JGI IMG/M metagenome (GOLD analysis project Ga0310691, IMG submission 203887) | Sheep rumen microbial communities from Palmerston North, Manawatu-Wanganui, New Zealand - 1766 DNA GHGlow gp2 (v2) (version 2) | ecosystem: Host-associated > Mammals > Digestive system >... | reverse complement strand
GTCGTGGCCGTTGGCCTGGCCTTGGCTGATGAACTGGGGCTTCATGTGGTCCAGCTTGTCCTTCAGCTTCTTACCCATGGCCTTGCGCAGGGTGTCGCTCTCGCCTCGGGTGAAGTTGGCCAACTGGCGGCTGAGCAGCATGACCTGCTCCTGATAGACGGTGATGCCGTAGGTGTCCTTGAGGTACTTCTCCATGCAGGGGATGTCGTACTCCACGGGTTTGCGCCCCTGTTTGCGGTCGATGAAGTCGGGGATGTAGTCCATGGGCCCGGGACGGTAGAGGGCGTTCATGGCGATGAGGTCCTCGAAGGTGGAGGGCTGCAGCTCGCGCAGATACTTCTGCATGCCGGCCGACTCGAATTGGAAGGTGCCCACGGTGCGGCCGTCGCAGTAGAGCCGATAGGTGGCAGGGTCGGTGATGTCCAGTTTGTCGACGTCGACCTCAATGCCCAGGCTGTCGCGGATGTTTTGCTGGCATTCCTTGATTTGCGACAGGGTCTTCAGTCCCAGGAAGTCCATCTTGATGAGGCCCGTGTCTTCGATGACGGAGCCTTCGTATTGTGTGCACAGCAGCTTTTCGCCGGTTTCCTTGTCCTCGGCGGTGGAGATGGGCACCCAGTCGCTCACGTCGTCGCGGCAGATGATGACGCCGCAGGCGTGGACGCCGGTGTTGCGCACGTTGCCTTCGAGCTTCTTGGCAAAGCATATGGTGTCGGCCAGCACTCGGTTGTCCGAGTTCTCGGCCTGTTGCAGTTCGGGCACGATGCTGATGACGTTGGGCAGGTTCATCTTCATGGCCTTGCCGTTGGCGTCGGTTGGCATGCGGTCGGGGATGAGTTTGCAGAGGCCGTTGACCACGTCGAGCGGCAGTTGCTCGATGCGTGCCACATCCTTCAGCGCCAGTTTCGTGGCCATGGTGCCGTAGGTGATGATGTGGGCCACCTTCTCCTCGCCGTATTTTTGTGTCACCCAGGAGAGTACCTTGCCTCGGCCGTCGTCGTCGAAGTCTACGTCAATATCGGGCAGCGAGATGCGGTCGGGGTTAAGGAAACGCTCGAACAGGAGGTCGTACTTGATGGGGTCGATTTGGGTGATGCCCAGGCAGTAGGCCACGGCGCTTCCGGCTGCCGAGCCACGTCCGGGGCCCACGCTTACGTCGAGTTCGTGGCGGGCGGCGTTGATGTAGTCCTGCACGATAAGGAAGTAGCCGGGGAAACCCATCGACTTCATCACGTGCAGCTCGAAGTTCAGTCGCTCCATGACATCGTTGGGCACGGGGTCGCCATAGACCCGCTTGGCGCCGATGTATGTGAGGTGTGCCAGGTAGTCGGCCTCCAACTTCAGGCGGTATAGTTTGTCTACGCCCCCCATCTTCTCCACCTTCTTCTTGGCTTCCTCTTCGCTCATGACCACGTTGCCGTGTTCGTCGCGGGTGAATTCGTCGAACAGCTGTTGGTCGGTGAATCGCTTGCGGTATTCCTCCTCGGTGCTGAAGCTTTCGGGGATGCGGAAGTTGGGCATGATGGGGGCATGGTCGATGTCGTAGATTTCCACCTTGTCCAGTATCTCGCACGTGTTTTCCAGGGCCTCGGGCACGTCGGCAAAGATGGCGCCCATTTCGTCCCGGGTCTTGAACCACTCCTGCTTGGAGTAGAGCATGCGGTCGGGGTCGTTCAGGTTATGGTTGGTGGCCAGGCAGATGAGTCGGTCGTGGGCTTCGGCGTCGTCCTCGTCAACGAAGTGCACGTCGTTCGTGCAGATGAGTTTGATGCCGTACTTTTGTGCCATTTCGATGAGCACTTTGTTCACCTGCTGCTGTATGGGGAACGTTTCGCGGTTGGCCCGCTGGTTGGGGTTGCGCACCTCGTGGCGCTGCAGCTCCAGGTAGTAGTCGTCGCCAAACACCCGTTTGTACCATTGTATGGCCTCCTCGGCCCCCTCCATGTCGCCCTTGTAGATTTTGCGGGGCACCTCGCCGGCTATGCAGGCCGAGCACACGATGAGCCCCTCGTGGTACTCTTCCAGGTCGAAGCGGTCGGTTCGGGGGCGGTTGTAGAAGCCGTCGACCCACGAGCGCGACACCAGTTTGATGAGGTTGCGGTAGCCCTTCAGGTTCTTGGCCAGCACGATGAGGTGGTAGCGCACGTTGTCGCCCCGCTCCTTGTCTTTCGATTCCTTGCGGTTGGGCGCCACGTACATCTCGCAGCCCACAATGGGCTTGAAGGGTTCCAGCCCCTGCTCCTTGCGCTCTTTGTTAAGTTTCTTGCAGGCGTTGGTGAACTCCTTGATGCCCATCATGTTACCGTGGTCGGTAACGGCCATGCCGCGCATGCCGTCGGCGGTGGCCTTCTTCAGCAACTTGGGTATGCTGGCCTGCCCGTCGAGCAGCGAGTACTGGGTGTGTACGTGTAGGTGTACGAAATCTGGCATGGTGTGTGGGTGAATTAATCGGAATGTAAAGGTACGTCACTTTGTCGAGAATCGCAACTAAACCCATATAATTTTCATTTTGGCGAAACTTATTTGCTTCTTTTTGCGTGCATATCCTTTGATTATTAAAATAAAAGGGTTAACTTTGTACGATGTAGGAGGCGAATTGCCCTCCTTTAAGTTTGTTTGAATGGGACGAAGACTCAGGAAATTACGTAGGATAAGACTGCACCGCGAGGGCACTCATATACTTGTCATCTCCGCAATAGTGCTGGCCGTTGTGTGCGCCGCCGTGCATTTTTGTTTCGAGTCGAAGGTCCCGTTTATTGTTTTCACCGTCCTTTCCTCTCTCGTTTACCTGCTGATTGTCAACTTCTACCGTTGTCCCATACGTAAGTTCGAGTATGACACGACGGGGGTCGTCGTGGCTCCGGCCGACGGCAAGATTGTGGTCGTTGAGGAGACCGCCGAGGAGGAGTACTTCCACGACCGCCGCCTGATGATTTCCATCTTCATGAGCCCCCTGAATGTTCATGCCAACTGGATACCCGTTGACGGGCGTGTGAAGTATGTGCGCCACTACGACGGCAACCACAGCGCTGCCTGGCTGCCCAAGTCGAGCATCGAGAACGAGCGCAGCACCATCGTCATCGAGACGCCCGACGGACAGGAGGTTCTGGTGCGCCAGGTGGCCGGCGCCATGGCCCGCCGCGTGGTCACCTATCTCGAGGAAGGGGGCGAATATGAAATCGACGACCACCTGGGCTTCATCAAGCTCGGCTCGCGCGTCGATGTCTACCTGCCGCTGTCTGCCACGTCGTGTGTCGGGCTTGGCCAGCGCACCACGGGCAACGAAACCATTATTGCCAGACTTTAATATGATAAAGAAACATATCCCCAATTCGCTTACTTGTTGCAACCTGATGTGTGGTTGCATGGCCACGGGTGCAGCCTTCTACGGCAACTACCGCTGGGCCATCGTGATGATAATCGTCGGCGCCGTGTTCGATTTCTTCGACGGCATGGTGGCGCGCCTGTTGGGCGTGTCGTCGCCCATCGGCAAGGAGCTCGACTCGCTGGCCGACGTGGTAACCTTTGGCGTTGCCCCCTCGGCCATACTGTTCTACCTCTTCCACGAGGTGCAGTATCCGGCCTTCCTCGAGCCCGCCGCAAAGATTCTTCCCTACACGGCCTTCCTCATGGCGGCCTTCTCGGCACTGCGCCTGGCCAAGTTCAACCTCGACACGCGCCAGACCACCTCGTTCATCGGCCTCCCCACGCCTGCCAACGCCCTCTTCTGGGGCTCGCTCGTCGTCGGGCAGCACGCCTTCCTTGTCTCGGCCAAGTTCAATGCCGTCTTCCTCTTCCTGTTCATGTTCCTCTCCTGCCTGTTGCTGGTGGCCGAAGTGCCCCTGTTCTCGCTGAAGTTCAAGGACCTTTCGTGGGAGCACAACCGCGTGCAGTACATCTTCCTCGTGGGCTGTCTGGTCTGCCTGCCCTTGGGCGCCAGTGCGCTGGCAGCCATCGTGGTGTGGTACGTAGCCCTGTCGCTGATTGTGAATAGCCGTCGCGGCCGCTAAACTTCCCTTCCTATGCATCTACTTGGAATCATCATTGCCATCCTGGCCTTTATTTTCTTTTTGGTGCTTGCCTTTGGCATGACGGTCGTGGGCTTTGTCCTGCGCCTGCTGGGCTGGGGCGACCATCAGGGCGTGCAGCGCCGCCGCACCACGGTTCACGCCAATCCCGACGCCGAGGCCCCCAAGGCGAAGCGCTTCTCCGAGGGCGAAGGCGAGTATGTCGACTTCGAGGAAGTCTGACCCCTTTTCTCCCCCTTTTTCCCCTCCTCGTGCATCGGCCGTTTTTCGTCGACGCATTGTCGCGCGTCCATCGATGCATCGACGAGGCTCCATCGATGCATCGACGAGGCTCCGTCCATGCGTCGACGAGACTCCGTCCATGCAACGTGCGCGCGTGCCCGCCCGCACGTATGCGCCCGCCCTCCCGCACGTGTGCACATGCACGCAGTACATTATATAATAATTTGTCCCTTCTCGTCCTTGCTTTTTACCCTCTCGCTCGGAAAAGTTCATCTTTTCTTGTATGATTTGTGAATTATTCATAAATTTGCCATGACTCTAGGAGGCCCGTGAGGGTTTTGAGTCAAATCTTATTGGAAAAAGGACGTTTACGAAACGTTGTCTTCTGTCATGGAATCTCGCAAATTCAAAGTCTCGGAAGAAACGCAACGGAACGTCCGCGTTGGGTGTATTATACCATCATGTATGTGTAATATGCTTCAAGACGTGGACAAACCGGACTGCTTATTTTGAGACAAGGCAAATGCGAGAGCCCCATGACGAGATAAGCGTAGAGTTTAGGCACCCACGTCTTTTCCGTTTACCGCGTCTTGTATTATTAACTGCTGAATCCGGGTGGCTATAGGCTAAAAGGTCATGATATGAAAAAGGCCTGTTGGATTATCTGCGTTGTGCTGACTCTTCTGGTTTTGGGCACGCAGAATATTTGTGCTCAAACAAGGGCCAAGTTGCAGCGCAAGGAGCTGCGCAACATGGGCGGCGGCGGAGCATATCCCCCTCCCTCGAGAAACTATGGCAGTTCTTCGCAGGGCGACGTAGGAGGAAAGGTCGCCGACGTGGTTGGCAACACATTTGACCATTTCGGACAAGGGGCGATGGGCGCCATGTCGGTTGAGACCATCGGTTATCCTTGTGTCCAGATTCAGTGCGGATTTTCCCATATCTACAGAAACTTTCTGCGGGCAAAACTCTGTCTTGGCGGACAGGGAGGATTTGCCTTGTATGGCGGAGTCGGGCGTGACATCGTGATTTTCAAGACCGATAAGGACTGGACTTCGTGGCATGTGGGACTGGGTTACTATTACAACGTGGCAGACAGGCAGGACGTGTCATTTGGCATCAGTTGGGCCAACAGCCCCTTGGCTCGGAAGGATTGGCAGAAGGGGTCCCTGAATCTGGACGCCACCTATTCCTATTTCCTGGGCAAGTCGCAGTATGTAGGCCTTTTTGCCGGCGTCGGATTTGGCATAACTGCCCACGACGTCGATAAGACCAAGGGGAAGATGATTGGAGAATATAAATTCGGCCTTGCCGTGAAACTGTGGCAAAAACGTAGGCGCACGGCGTATTAGTAATCTATTATAATCGTGAAACTATGAGGAAAGTTCTGCTCTTAATGTTCCTATCGGGCATCATCTTCCCCCTTCAGCAACTCCGTGCACAGCAGCGGAAAACAAGTTCGTCGAAAACTGTAAAGCAGCTGACCGCGGAAGAGTTGCACCAAAAGGGCGATGATTGCTTTTTCGGGGAGAACGGTGAATTCATGAACAAGGATAAGGCAAAAGACTATTGGATGCAGGCAGCTGCCAAAGGGCATGCAGGCAGTCAGTATGCTCTTGTCGTAAACCATATGGTGGACGGCGAAGAGGCGATGAGAATGTTGCGGAACTCTGCCGAACAGAAATATCCGCCATCCATGAATCTTATGAGCCGATGCTACCATGAGAAAGGAAATTACGACTGGTTCCCAGATGCGGACGATGAGCAAAGCCTTTACTGGGCGCGCCTGAGCGCTGAGGCAGGCGACCCGGAGGGACAATATCTCTATGGTGGACATTTCTATAATGGTAATGGTGTCCCCAAGAATTACGAGGAGGCTGAGAAATGGCTGTCGGCAGCTGGCGAAAAAGGATATTTGGAAGCAATGAAGAACCTGGCCAAGGCATACCAAATGGGATGGTTCGGATTCACGGATACCGACAAAGCATTTTATTGGTGGCATAAAGCTGCGGAGATGGGCGACCCAGAGTCTCAATACAGGTATGGCGATATCGTGTTCAATAAAGGAGATGGTGTAGAATATGAAAAAGAAGCTTACGTCTGGTTCAAGAAGGCTGCCGAACAGAACTATGTGGAAGCTTTCGCTGACATGGGGATGTATAACGAACTTGGCTGGGGCGGAATGGACGTAAACTTAAAAGAGGCCCTCGCATGGTACAGACGAGGGTTCAGGCAGCAGGACTGTCTGTGCAGCTGGTTGCTCTTTGAAATCGGGGGGAAGATTGAAAAACTTGTAGACAGTAAAGAACAAATAGATGCATTAAAATGTGCTGCAGAAAAGGGATCCCGAGATGCAAGAGCACAATTGGGACTTTATCATTGTGCAGGTCTTCTGGACAAACCAGACTTATCGCAGGGGTTGCCTGTCATCAGGGAACTTGCAATCAATGGTGAGTCCCCTAGGGCAATGGCTATATATGGCAATATGATGATGTATGGTATGTTCGGTGTCAAGAAAGATAAAAAAAGTGGAGCTGAATATATCAGGCGCGCTGCGCAAAAGGGAGATCGCCTTGCTATAAAACTTGTCAAGGATAATAATATTAAATATTAAAGAAAGAGAATGCCGAAAATCTTATAGAGTAGGCTTAACATTAAATCTTTTAAGTTATGGAAAGAACAATGAAATTTGTAGCATTCATGGTAATGATGCTCTTTGCCGTTAATGCTGATGCACAGCAAAGGTGCCGTAGATGTGAAGGGTCTGGCAAAATACAAGAGTATTGTTCCATTTGCAAAGGCTATGGCGAGAAGTATTGCTCGACGTGCGGTGGCTATGGTGTCAGAAACTGTGGCTTCTGCAGTGGCAGTGGCAGGTTGAGATGCACTTACTGTCGGGGCAGAGGGCTGGTAAACAACGACACGCAGTATTGCCCTAAGTGCGACGGCTATAAGGAGGTTAACTGTAGTAACTGCAAAGGTACTGGCCATATTCCATGTCCTAGCCGTTGTGATAACGGAAAGGTAACTTGCAGCAGCTGCCGGGGAACCGGAATACATGAATGGTCGTGTCCCAATTGCCGGGGAACTGGCTGGATTAGATAGATACTTTATAGTTCTCTACAGTTTTGTTGCTAAAACTTAAAGAAAAGAGGCTGGCGAATTTGCCGGCCTCTTTTCTCGTTTATATAATAGCATAACGCAATGCGTGCCCGTGTGCGCACGTACGCGATTCATTATATTATATTGGTTTTCGCTCACTTAATCGTAACTCTAACCTTCGGTTTTAGTTACTTGCGTTCGGAAAAGTTCAAATAAATTTGACTTTTCGCTCACTTAATCGTAACTTTGCAGTCGGTTTGTGTGTTAGGCCCCTGTAGTTCAATGGATAGAACTACGGTTTCCTAAACCGCCAATCCGGGTTCGATTCCCGGCGGGGGTACTGCACGCTGAGGTAAAAAGCAAGTATCTAATAGTAATTATTAAAGCTCTCCAAAGCATGACAAATTCTGTGGAGATAAAGGAACTGGACAGCGTGGTTGTCCGTTTCTCAGGCGATTCCGGCGACGGCATGCAGCTGGCCGGTAATATTTTTTCTACGGTGTCAGCAACCGTCGGAAACAGTATCAGCACCTTCCCCGACTATCCTGCCGACATACGTGCCCCGCAAGGGTCGCTGACGGGCGTGAGTGGCTATCAGGTGCACATCGGTGCCGGCATGGTCTACACGCCTGGAGATAAGTGCGACGTGCTGGTGGCCATGAATGCCGCAGCGCTGAAGACCCAGTATCGCTATGCCAAGCCCACGGCCACCATCATCATCGACACCGACGCCTTCGGCCCGAAGGACCTGGAGAAGGCCGAGTTCAAGACCGACGACCCCATCGCCGAGATGGGCATCGACGCCGACCGCGTTATCGCTTGCCCCCTGACCTCGATGGTGAAGGAATGCCTTTCCGAGTCGGGCATGGACGTGAAGTCGATGCTCAAGTGCCGCAACATGTTTGCCGTCGGTCTGGTGTGCTGGCTGTTCAGTCGCGACCTGGAGGTTGCCTTCAACTTCCTGCGCGAGAAGTTCGCCAAGAAACCAGCCATCGCCGAGGCTAATATCCGCGTCATACAGGCCGGCTACGACTATGGACACAACACCCATTCGTCGGCCGCCAACGTCTACCGCATAGAGACCCGCGAGAAGGTGCCTGGGCGATACATGGACATCACCGGCAACAAGGCCACGGCCTACGGTTTCATCGCTGCTGCCGAGAAGGCCGGCCTCGAGCTCTATCTGGGCAGCTATCCCATCACTCCGGCCACCGACGTGCTCCACGAATTGTCGAAACATAAGTCGCTGGGCGTCACCACCGTGCAGTGCGAAGACGAAATCTCGGGCTGCGCCTCGGCGCTGGGTGCCTCGTTCGGCGGAGCACTGGCCGTGACCAGCACCAGCGGACCCGGCGTCTGCCTGAAGTCGGAGGCCATGAACCTGGCCGTCATCATGGAACTGCCCCTCGTCGTGCTCGACGTGCAGCGTGGTGGCCCTGCCACGGGCCTGCCCACCAAGTCGGAGCAGACCGACCTCCTGCAGGTGCTCTTCGGCCGCAACGGCGAGAGCCCCATGCCCGTGATGGCAGCCCTCTCGCCCGCCGACTGCTTCGATGCCGCCTACGAGGCCTCGAAGATGGCACTCGAGCACATGACCCCCGTCGTGCTGCTCACCGATGCCTACATCGCCAACGGCTCGACAGCCTTCCGCCTGCCCAAACTCGAGGAATATCCCGCCATCCAGCCGCCCTACGTGCCCGAGGAACTGCGCGGGACGTGGACACCCTATCAGCGTAACGCACAGGGTGTGCGCTATTGGGCCGTGCCCGGCCGCGAAGGCTTCACCCACATCCTGGGTGGTCTCGAAAAGGACAACCAGACCGGTGCCATCAGCACCAACCCCGAGAACCACGACCTGATGACGCGCCTGCGCCAGCAGAAGGTGGACAACATCGAGGTGCCCGACCTTGAGGTGCTGGGCGACAAGGACGATGCCGACCTGCTCATCGTGGGCTTCGGCAGCACCTATGGCCACCTGCACACGGCCATGGACGAACTGCGGGCCCAGGGCCACAAGGTGGCAATGGCGCAGTTCCGCTACATCCGCCCCCTGCCCAAGAATACGGCCGAGGTGCTCCTGCGCTACCCCAAGGTGGTCGTGGCCGAGCAGAACATGGGCCAGCTGGCCGCCTACCTGCGCATGAAGGTCGACGGCTTCGTTCCCCAGCAGTTCAACCAGGTCAAGGGCCAGCCCTTCGTCGTCAGTGAGTTGGTGGAGGCCTTCAAAAGTGTAATTAAGAGTTAAGAGTTAAGAATTAAGAAATAATGGCTCTTGCAAATTCAATAGAGGAACGTACATACAAATTCGCCATTCGGATTGTGAAAGCCTATAAGTATCTGAGAACGACGCATAATGAATACGTGCTGTCAAAACAGATGCTTCGTAGCGGAACTTCTATAGGCGCAATGATGCGAGAGGCTAAATTTGCTCAAAGTCGTGCGGACTTTGTAAGTAAAGCTTCCATTGCCTTAAAAGAAGCCAACGAGACCCTCTATTGGATAGAACTCTTACACGACAGCGAATACATAGATGACAGCTCTTTTAATTCGATTCACAATGAGGCTAATGAAATAACATCAATATTGGCTTCTATTGTGAAAACGACTAAAGAGAATTCTGAAAAATATGATAAGACAGAATTGTAATTTTCTTAACTCTTAATTCTTAACTCTTAACTGAACATGTACACGTTTAATGATTATAAGAAAGGTCAGCCACGGTGGTGCCCGGGATGCGGCGACCACTTCTTCCTGGCTTCCTTCCACAAGGCCCTGGCCGAGATAGGGACTGCACCCGAGGATATCGCTGTCATCAGTGGTATCGGCTGCTCAAGTCGTCTGCCCCACTACATGGCAACTTACGGCATGAACACTATCCACGGTCGTGCGGCTGCCATCGCAACCGGCTGCAAGGTGGCGAACTCGAAGCTCGACGTCTGGCAGGTCTCTGGCGACGGCGACGGACTGGCCATCGGCGGCAACCACTTCATCCATGCCAACCGCCGCAATATCGACATTAATATCATTCTCCTCAATAACCGCATCTACGGACTGACCAAGGGACAGTACAGCCCCACCAGTCCGCGAGGCTTCGTCTCCAAGTCCAGCCCCTACGGGACGGTCGAAGACCCCTTCCGCCCGGCTGAACTCTGCTTCGGCGCCCGTGGTCACTTCTTCGCCCGTGCCGTAGCCACCGATGCCCCGGCCACCATTTCGGTGCTGAAGGCTGCACACGCCCACAAGGGTACTGCCGTATGTGAGATTCTGCAGAACTGCGTCATCTTCAACGACGGCACTCACGAAAGCGTCTACAGCAAGGAAGGCCGTCAGAAGAACGCCATCTACGTGGAGCACGGCAAGCCGCTCACCTTCGGGCCCAACAACGAGTTCGGACTGGTGCAGGACGGCTTCGGACTGAAGAAGGTGGAAATCGGCAAGGACGGCTACACCATCGACGACGTCCTCATACACGATGCCCACTGCCAGGACAACACGCTGCAGCTGAAGCTGGCCCTGATGGGCGACGGCGACGGAATGCCCATTGCACTGGGTGTCATTCGTGATGTCGACGCTCCCACCTACAACGAGGCCGTGGAGGCACAAATCGAGGAGGTGAAGGCCAAGAAACCCTACCACACCTTTGCCGAGTTGTTGGAGACCAACGACATCTGGACGGTAAAGTAAATTATTGTATTGGGGGAAACCTGACTTGACAGAAACAGAGTTGGACGAAAGAGTAGCCCGTGCCGTGGATAACTTCATGGCGGGCTATGGCTGCTGCCAGAGCGTGGTGGCAGCCTTTGCCGACCTCTACGGGCTCGACGACGTTATGGCCAAAAAGATTGCCGCCGGCTTTGGCGGTGGAGTGGGGCGGTTACGCATGATGTGCGGAGCCGTGTCTGGCATAGTGATGCTCGTGGGGCTCGACTGCGGACAGACCGAAGGCGCGGACCGCGAGGGCAAGTCGGTCTGCTACAAGGTGGTGCAGGAACTGCTGGCCCAGTCCGAGGCCGAGAACGGCAGTCTCATCTGCGCCGAAATCCTCGGTCTGAAAGGTTTCGAAAAAGTTCACAGCAGTTACATAGCCTCGGCCCGCACGGCCGAATACTACAAACAACGCCCCTGTGCCGCCAAGGTAGAGAGCGCCGCACGCATCTTTGCCAACTACCTCCGCGCCAAGCGCAAGCAATAGGAACTTTGAGCTACTAATTGTTTTGCTACAATATCAACGAAAAAGCGAACTATCTCTTGATAGTCTCGCTTTTTTGTTAGTATTTAGGATTGGCAGAGTGATATAATAATTGTTGTCGTAGCTTAGTTATCACATTCAGTTTTTGTTGCATCTCGGTATTAATTTGTAGTATGGTAGTGACTTCTACTGTTGTGTTTAAATTAGGAATTTAACTGGAATTCCCAATATGAAAATAGTGAGATTGCGACCAAAGTATGGGAATTCAACACGTAAACATGACTTTAACATAATAAAACCAAACTCAGACGACTTTTTATATCAAAAATGACACTCGTTCTCTTGCTATTCGGAAAGTTTTTGTAAATTTGCAGCCAAGTATCGGCTTTAGGCTTATAATAAAGCCTGAGGAAAGTTTCAGCGGAGACTTCGATATATTTTTTTGGTAATTAATAGCATCAGCTATTTATTCAGTGACTCGTGGAACCTCGGAAATTTCATGAATGTAGTGCTCGAATAAGTCAGCCGATGTCCGTGCGATAGCGCGGGCATGACTTATATCTTAGCACTACAGGTACATTCCGAGGACCTCACGAGACAAGAGAAAGCCATGTTTCGCGCTTTTTTGTACTCTGAGGTCCTTTGGTATTACCTGTAAGCAAGCCTGAAGATATAGTCTGTTGCGTAATGGACTATATGAAATGGCAAAAAATGAGATTCATGTTTTGTCCTTATTCTCTGGTTGTGGTGGGCTTGATTTAGGTTTTGAGCAAGTAGGAGACTATAGGACTGTTTGGGCTAATGATTTTAAACATGAGGCATGTGAAACCTTTAGAAATCATTTTGGAAATGTTATTGTAGAGGGTGATATTGAAAAAATTGACCCATATACAAATGACTCTGTGCCCGCATGCGATTTAGTCTTGGGAGGATTTCCCTGCCAGGATTTTTCAATTATTTGGAAACAACCAGGGTTAAATGGTGAGAGGGGAAATCTTTACAAAAGTTTCCTCCGCTTTGTAGATGCAAAGAAACCAAAAGCCTTTGTGGCCGAAAATGTAAAAGGCATTCTGACGGCAAATAAGAAAAAAGCTATACAGCAAATTATTGATGACTTTCAAAATATCGCACCAGGATATTATGTTACTCCGCATCTTTATAATTTTGCAGACTATGGGGTACCAGAGTTTAGAGAACGGGTTCTCATCGTGGGTATAAGAATTGATACAGGATTCTTATTTCGCCATCCTAATCCTACACATGGAAATCGCGAAGGACTTTTACCGTACGTTACGGTAGGTGATGCTTTCAAAGATGTAGAACTAGTTCCCTACAATAATGAACACTTGAAAGTTCAAGAAAGGACTAAGAAAATCATTAGCCTAATTCCAGAAGGTGGGAATTTTACAGATATCCCTAAA
>Ga0310691_10006091_pt1 | contig 12963 bp, 12 predicted proteins | sample 176DNAGHGlowgp2_FD_203887 | JGI IMG/M metagenome (GOLD analysis project Ga0310691, IMG submission 203887) | Sheep rumen microbial communities from Palmerston North, Manawatu-Wanganui, New Zealand - 1766 DNA GHGlow gp2 (v2) (version 2) | ecosystem: Host-associated > Mammals > Digestive system >... | reverse complement strand
TGAGCAAGTTCATGGAGAACGACCCTGATGTTAACCGCGAAACGCTTCTCCCGAATGTTATAGAAGCACTTGAGGACAATGAGGGCAGGATATATGCACTTCCGCTGGAATTCTGCGTCGAGACGCTTCTTGTCAAGAAAAAGTATGGTCAGAGAGAAAACTGGACTATGGACGAGATGATAGAGTTTTTCGATAACGCACCTGCATCAGCCGACCAGCTTTACAATAACAATGAGAGAGTATTCATGCTGAACCGTTTCCTTACGGGCATGGACAGCCTTATCGACTATGATAAAGCCGAATGTCATTTTGACAGCGAAGAATTTATAAAAATGCTGAAATTCGTGGGAAGATTTATTGAAAAGCTTGATTCGCCGGACAAGTTATCAGACCCGGAGGGACATAGTAATTACTATGCTGACAAGGCTACATGGTGGGCGAATGATCGTGCTCTTTTTAAAACGGTCGAATTTGGCTATGACAATGATATAAGATATGTAAGAGATATTGAAGCAGGGGAAGATGTTATGTTTGCAGGCTATCCCTCGGAAAATGGGAGCGGCGGCAAGCTGGACGTCCGCGGATATTTTGCGATACTCAACACCTGTCCCGATAAGGAGGGTGCATGGCAGTTTGTGCGCAGCTTCCTGACTGAAGAATTTCAGGGTGAGCTGCCCGATGAAGACATTGAGGCAAAAATGGGGTATTTAAAAAACATCGTATGCTATTCGCCTCGAAGAGATGTTTTTGAAAAGCAGATGGACAATACCATGTTCATGTACGAATACGATGCTGAGAAAGGCGAAGTGGTTCAGGTCGATTCAAAGCCCGAGTATAGACTTGGAAGATCATATTACCCTTTGACAAAGGAAGAACGCGATGATTATGAGCGCTATATCCTGAGCTGTAAGACTATCGAAGGAAGCTACAGCACCGAAGTAAGGGATATATGCTGGGAGGAGGCTTCCGCGTATTTTGCCGGAGACTGCACCGCGGAGCAAGCGGCTGAAATGATACAAAACCGCTGCTCGATACTTGTGAGCGAGCAGTCATAAGCGGTGAAATCAAGAACAAATAAGGAGGTGCCGGCTTGAAGATAACAGCTGAGAATTTTCTGGCGGAATTGCAGCGTAAGAACGAGAAAGCTCTGGAATATGTCGTCATTGAATATGCCGGCTTGCTGAAAGCGGTCATAAACCGCATACTCTACGGCTATCCGGAGGATGCCGAGGAGTGCCTTTATGATGTTATACTGAGAATATGGGAGCATATCGGGAGCTACAACAGTGAGAAAGGGAGATTTGAGAGCTGGGCGGCAGCGATAGCGAAATACGCTGCCCTTGACAAACTCAGAGTCCTCAAACGGCTTGAGCCTATGGAGGATATTGATGAAATGGACATCGCGGATACATCGAGGCTTACCGGAAACGAGGTATTCGACGGCTTTTTCACGGAGCTGGTCTCATGCCTCAGCGAGGAGGACAGGGCACTTTTCATCCGCATCTTCTGGAAGGGCGAAAGCGTCGGCGAAGCAGCAGAGCAGTTGGGAAAGTCCCCGGACGTTCTGTATAACCACATATCAAGAGGAAAGAAAAAGATTATCAGGCATTTCCCAGGCTATTTCCGGAAGGAGGAAAAGTGATGAAAGATTTACTGTATCAAATCCTTAACAACAATTCGACAGAGCTGCCTCCGTCAGAACGTATAAGTGATAAGGAAGCTGAGGATATAATGAAGCGCTTCCGCAAGGACAAGAATGAACGGACGTCAAGATCATTTCGCAGACCGCGTTTGAGCGTTATACTTATCGCCGCAGTGCTCACTGCCGGGTGTATCGGTACAGCAACCGTAGGCGCTGCAAAATTCGGCGTTTTCCGCGGGCTTAACAGTACACAGAAGCAAACCTTTGAGTGGAACGGAACTACTCTTCCCATTGACAAATACGAGAACCGCTACGACTATGACAGCATAGCCGACAACGCAGAGAATATGCCGGAGCTGCTGAAGGCTGAGGGCGATAATCTCTCAGCGAAGGTCGAGGAGGTCTACTGTGACGGCTGCACCACTATCATCAGTCTTTCCGGAAGCCTTAAGGACGGAAATCCAGACGGGAAGCATCTCCTGAAATTCGTTTACTTCACAATAGATGTCAACGGAGAGACCTATGAGAGCTTTGCCGATCCCAAGAAGCATCCGGCGTGGGTGTACGGCGAGATGAAACTCGAAGAGGGAAATACCAACAAATTCAGCGGAACTATCCAGCTCATCAATTTTGGCGGCAAGGAGATAAAGGAGCCTGCAACCCTTAATATAAAGGTAGCGGCGGTGAGGGAACTCGCACATTACATGGATGACAGTGCAAAGGAAAGCAGCGGTTTCTCACTGTCTGTCCCTGTAGTTCCGAACGCTTCCTTGCGTCACAGGAAGGAGCTTACGGTCGAAGAGGACGGTTTTGCTGTACGGTTCTATGAGGTGTCTCCGGCAATGATGATAGTGGGCTTCCGGTCTGACGAGAAGTTCTCGTGCGGACTTTTCGATGAGAACGGCAGCAGCCTCAAGGAGTTCTTCCTGACCGACCGTCCGGACTATGTGGACGGCTTTGAGATACGCTGTTTCCAACCTGTCGGCGCCGGAAAGGTCACTGCTCGGTTCTGGGACAAGAGCTGCAAGCACGGTATGCCCGATGAAAGCGGCATTTTTCCGCCGGTAAGTGAGATGGAATTAGACATAAACGAAATATATGCAGATGTAGAAATGAGAAGTTAAATAATAAAAATAAACTTGCTCCTGTAACACTTTTTGTATTCAGTAAGAATATATAAGTGAATGCATTCATAACAGAGAGGAGTGAACCGATGACTCACAGCGAGTACCGTATGCTGCTGGAAAAGGACAAGTCAACAGCGCAGCGGAAATTGTTCGACGAGTACCTGAACTACGTCTACGCTGTCGTCTACAACCGCCTGAGAAGCTGCGGCACCCGTGAGGACACAGGCGAGTGTGTCGTTGATGTGTTCATGGACGTTTTCTCCTCGTATGACACTAAAGCAGAGCTGAACGGCGATATCAAGGGCTTTATCGGGACTGTCGCATTCAGGAAAGCGGCAGATTATCACCGCAGACTGTGCAGAAAGAACACAAGCGTTTCCCTTGATGATGAGAGCACAGAGACAATAGCCTCCGGGGAAAATGTGAGCGAAATGACCGAGCAGAATGAAATCCGCGGCATACTTCTTGACCTGATAGAAAGTCTCGGCAAACCGGATTCCGTGATAATCCTCGAGAAGTTCTTCTACGGGAGAAATGCGCTGGAGATATCGAGGCTCGTGCATCTTTCACCGATAACAGTGCGGGTAAGGTGCAGCAGGGCGCTGAAAAAACTGCGGAAGCTTCTTGCGGACAACGATATCACGATATGAACGGAGGTCAGTATGAAAAAGCTTGATCTGAAAATACTTGAAAATGCCGATCTGAAAACTGCCGGACGTATCGCGGAGATGTGTCCGTCTGTGGACGAAACTGAACGCAAAGGTCTCCTGCGGAGGCTCAAAAAGCGCTGCGGAAATGCCGATAACAGGCAGCTCAGCGTGATCCCGGACAGCTCTGACAATGAAGAATACTATGAATACAAATTGACTGGAGCTGGTAATATGAAACGAAAGTGGTTGAAGCCGGTCCGTGCAGCAGTGACGGCGCTTGTCATTGTCGGCGGACTTGCAGGAGGCTTTGCTGTTGTAAAGTCGATGAAGAAGGACAAGTCTACGGAGGCGAGCACCTCAGCCGATGAGAACGTCAATGAATATGTTACAACTGGTGTGACTGAGGAGCCAAGCGATAAAGTAACAATAAAGCTTGCACTTGTCGGTAATCCTGATCTGTGGAGAGGCTGGCAGCACGTCTGGGACAGGATCGAAAAGTATAACGCAGAAAGTGAAAGCTATTACATTGAAGTTGTAAAATATCAGTATGATGAAGATGACAAGTTAGGCGATACATCGGCGAAAAAACTGGCTATGGATATTATTTCAGGTGAGCAGCCGGATATAATTGCAGCTACACCATTTCAGCTTGACAAGTTCAGGAATAACGACTACCTGACTGATCTTTTAGAGTACATCGACAAAAATGACTATCTCGACAGCGTTATCAAGAGCGTTGAAAAGAACGGCGAGATACAGATAATCTATCCGGAATTTGAGGTGTATACCGCCTGTGCTAAAACTCAATTTGTAGGACAGGATATGGAAAACTGGACTATCCAGCAGGCTATCGACGCATACAATTCATTCAGCGGTGATTTCCTTTCAAATATGCACACAGATTATGAACTCCGTCACTATTTCTTCAAGGGCGTGATGAAAAGCTGCATCGACATTAAGAGCCACACCTGTGACCTTAAAACAGGACTTGTCCCGTCGTTGGAATTTCTTACAAGCATTCCTGCTCAGGGAAAACGCCACGGCGAAGCAGTTGGAGAAGTCAGCAATAATACTGCACTTGTAAAGGAAATGTGGATCAATGGCATCAACAACTATTACTCCGGTGAGATGCTCAGAAATTTCGGAAATGAGCCTGTTACCTTTGTAGGATATCCTACTTCCAACGGCAGCGGAACATATGCGGTAGTGAATATTGCTTTTGGGATTATGGATAACTGCTCGCACAAAAAGGAAGCATGGAATGCTATAGAAGATCTGTTTTTTGATGATGAATTCCAAGAATATTTCAGCGTACACGGCTATGGTATTCCCGTAAAAAAGAAAGCTGTTAAAGAACTGTTTGCCCTTGAAGAAGGTGCTCCGGTCAATAAGAAAGACCAGACTTATTCCGATAGTCTGAATCAGTCTTCCGTGAACAGTGAGGTCACACTTCCCGACGGAAGTACGACAAGTCTTTCCAGTGAACAGATAAAACAATTTGTTACTTTGCTGAATGAGTTAGAGATTGATCCGTTTGTCAACATGTTCATAGAATCGGTTATTTTCGAGGAGACCGCTCCGGTATTCGATGGCAACACCAATATTGAACAGTGCGTTGATATACTAAACGACAGATTAAGCCTCTATCTCGCCGAAAACGAATAGGGAAGTGATAGCTTGAAAGCAATCAGAAGCCAGTGCGGAAGGCGCCGTGAGAGGCTGTTCAGCAGCGCTTGTATCATACCGAGCCTTGCAGGAGTTCTTGCATTTTTCATAGTACCTTTCGGGATAGTTGTGTACTATTCCCTGATAAACAATCCGGTGAAAAAGGAATACGTCGGACTTGAAAACTACCGGAAGATAATGCACAATACCGCGTTCCGGAAAGCGGCAGAGAACACCGCATTTTTCTCGGCAGTATCGGTGCCGCTGGTGATAATACTGTCACTCGGACTGGCAATGCTCCTCGAAAAAAAGATACCCGGCAGAAGCATCTTCCGCACATTTTTCCTCTGTCCGCTAATGGTCCCGACAGCATCGGTGGTTCTTGTGTGGCAGGTGCTTTTCCACAGCCACGGAACCGTAAATCAGGTCGCGGAGATGTTCGGCGGCGAACCGGTGGACTGGCTGAAATCTTCGAAGGGACAGCTCGTCATTATCCTGATGTTCCTGTGGAAAAATACCGGCTACAGCATGATACTTTTCATGGCGGCATTAAGCGGTATCCCCCGCGATATGATAGAGGTCGCCGAGCTCGAGGGTGCAGGTGCATGGTATCAGTTCTTTCACATCAAACTGAGGTACCTCTCGCCGACTATACTGTTTGTTTTCATTCTCTCCCTGATAAATTCCTTCAAGATTTTCCGAGAAGTATATCTACTGACTGGAAATTACCCCTACGACAAGCTGTATATGCTCCAGCACTTCATGAACAACACCTTCAATAAGCTGGACTACCAGAAGCTCTCGGCGGCGGCAGTCCTGTTCGCAGCCGTGATGATCGTGATAATGGCAGTGCTGCTCTTACTGGAAAATATCTTCGGAAAGGACGTTGAGAGCTGATGAGATTTCGCAGGAATATCAGGACCGTTTTTGTCACGGTTTTTGTTGCGATCGGAGCAGTTCTTTTCCTCATGCCGACCGTCCTTACCATATCGAATTCGTTCATGGCTTCGAGCGAGATATCCGCGAATTACGGCGCTATGTACAGCAATATGACCAACACCGAAAAGACCTACATAGCCGAGGACGTCAACCTCAAATTCATACCCGATAAGGTCACAGTTGACCAGTACCGAGCGGTGCTGATAACGAGCTCGGACTACCTCGTAAAGTTCTGGAACTCAGTGCGCCTGACCGTCCCGATAACGCTCTTTCAGATGCTCGTTGCGGTGCTCACATCGTATGGCTTTGCACGTTATCCATCGAAGCTGAAAGGCATCATTTTCTTCGCCTACATAATACTCATGATAATGCCGTATCAGGTAACGCTGGTCCCGAATTATCTCGTCGCGAAGAAATTCGGACTGCTGAATACACGGTCAGCGATTATACTTCCTGCAATATTTTCTCCGTTCAGTATATTTCTGCTCACAAAGGTCATGCGGAGGATACCGGTCTCCTACGTTGAGGCGGCAAAGCTCGACGGCGCCGGAGAATTGCAGATATTGACGCGGATATACATTCCCATGTGCCGGAACGCGATAATCTCGATAGGAATGCTGGTTTTCATCGACTACTGGAACATGGTCGAGCAGCCGCTTATTCTCATGGCAAGCGACGAAGCAAAGGCGCTGCACCCGCTGTCGGTCTTCCTCTCGCAGATAAACGCGAATGACGTTGGACTTGCCTTTGCTGTGGGTGTCGTGTACATGATACCTGCGCTTCTGATATTCCTCTACGGCGAGGACTATCTTGTGGAGGGAATCGTCTGCTCAGGCGGAATAAAAGGATAGGAGATGAGACTGTGAATACCGAAACTACACCGGACAAAGCCTCAAAAAAGCGCGAAATAATAAAGACTCTGCTCATTGTTTTTCTTGCGGCACTTTTGCTGCTGACGTTTTTTTCAAACACCATCATGAACTGCGCACTTGCGGAAATCACGACCTCTCAGGTCACTTCCGGCAAGCTCACGGAACGCATTCGTGCCACGGGAATAGTCGAAGCCGAGCAGACATACGAGGTAAAAACTGACGAGAACAGGACGGTTTTCAAGATAAACATTAAGGCAGGTCAGAAGGTCAGCGAGGGGGACGTTCTGTTCACTCTCGGGTCAGCGGAAAGCGCCTCCCTGAGCGCGGCTGAGAATGAGCTTGACGCCCTCGAGCTCGAATACAATAAGCTCCTGCTGACACCTCCGCCTGACTATTCCTCGGAGGATCAGCAGATAAAAAATGCGGCTGAGGACCTCAATCAGGCTATCGTTCGTAGAGACGCTGCACTTGCGGCACAGAAGACTTCCGCACAGGCAAAAGCTCAGTATAACGCAGACCGTAACGAAGCAAAGCGTCTGTCTGCGCTCAGGGACAAGCTCTCCGCGAATATTTCTGCGATAGACGGCGACGACTACACATCGGCTTCTGCGGAGCTTATCGGAGACCTTCCTGCGCTTAAAACCACATGGGAGACCGCAGAGAATGAGTACGCCGCCGCTTATGAGCTGTACACAAAAGCTGTCGAAAACGGTGACGCTGAGACAGCCCTTGCAGACTGCAATGCAAAGGACGAAAAGAGGGCTTCAGCGAAGGCAGAGTACGACAAGACGAAGAGCAGTATCCGTGCCGGACTTGCCGCGCAGCTTACCGATACAGAGGGGAAACTCAGTACTGTCAACGCAAGGATCTCCGTATATGAGGAGAACGTTTCGGCAGGCGGTATGAGCTATGAAGACTGTGTAGCTGACGTTCAGACGAAGCAGCGGACACTTGAAACGCTGAGGATAAATCTCGCAAAAACACAGAATTCTAACAGTGTTGCTCAGCAGCAGTACGCTCTCGACCTTGAAAGCAAGAAGAGAGTCATAGAGAAAAAGCGTCAGGAGATCGAAACGCTCCGCCAGAACAATACAACTGTCGATATCACTTCAAAGTACAGCGGAACGGTCAGAACGGTAAACGTTAAGCCTGATGAAATGACGGCTTCCGGAATACCGCTTGCGGTCATCGACCTTGACGATGCCGGCTTCAAGATGAATGTCAGCGTTGAGACTGAGCTTGCTAAAAAATTATCGGTGGGTGCTACTGCTCAGGTCGTGAACAACTGGAACGGCGAAGCAAAGGCAGTTCTTGAGACTATGATAACCGATGCAGACAGCAACGGCAAGCGAATGAAACTTTCATTCAGAGTTATCGGTTCTGTTACTGTTGGCAGCAATCTTGAAATATCCCTGCCGCTTAGTTCTGGACAGTATCAGTCGATAGTCCCGAAAAGCGCTGTTTATTCAGACCAGAAGGGCGATTTTGTCTACAAGGTGCGCTCAAAGCACACGCCTCTCGGCAACCGCTATTACGCCGAAAGAGTCTCCGTGAACGTTATCGCCTCGGACGATAATTCAAGCGCAGTTTCAGGCGAGCTGACCGGTTCCGACAGCATCATCACGGCATTCAGCAAACCGATAACAGCCGGCGATCAGGTTCGCCTTAAATCATGATATGTGTATGAAAAAGAAGATAAAAATAAAGCACATCGTCCTTGCGGCGGTCAATCTTGCCGCGATAATTGCGATGATAGTCTTAACGTTTGCCGGAAAAAGACTTGCAGGATCGCAGCGTTACAACTACGCTGCCGAACGCTGGACGCAGGGAGAGGGCGGTTACACTCAGGTGAGCTGTTTTTTCTCAGAGGACAGCGGATTTACAAGGGATAGCATTCTTCCGGTGCGTCTATCAGTGAAGAACACGTTGAAAACGGTCGCGGTAACAGACGAGCGCTGTCCGGACGCATACAGTGCGCCTTTGGGGAGGTTCGGAGTTACCTGTGACACAGCCTGTTTTTCACAGGCGGAGGTCACGGCTGCAAGTGGCGAGTTCTTCATGTTCCGTTGCTTTGACCTGCTGAGCGGAAACTATTTCAGCGACCGCGACATAATGCAGGACGGTACTGTTATCGACAGGACGCTTGCGTTCAGCCTTTATGGTTCAGACGATGTTGTTGGCATGAATATCTACATCAACAACGTCAGCTTTAAAATTGCAGGTATTATTGACGACCCGCAGACGAAGTACGAGAGGGAGTGCGCCGGGAATTACCCGAAGGCTTACATTTCCTATTCAAAGGCAGCAGAGCTTGCCGGGACGGAAACGTTCACGAAGGTCACCTGCTATGAGTGCATCGTCCCTGACCCGGTGGATGGCTTTGGATACAGAGCGGTCTCAGACGTTTTTCGGGACAGTTATGAGGGAAAGCTTCTGCTTGTGAACAACACGGAGAGGTTCACTCCGTCCGTGAGAGTGAAGGCATTGAAAAACCTCAGCCGCAGCGGTGTCAGAGACGATTCCGTCCGGCTTCCCTACTGGGAGAACGCCTCGCGCATCGTTGAGCATAAGCTGACGGTGATATACAGTGTCGGGAGAGCTTTGCTTGCAGTACCTGTGCTGACTGCGGTATGGTATGTCATTCAGCTTTTCAGATTGTGGGTACGCAAAAAGCGAGTGCTTGCGTGCTGGATAAGCGACAAGCTGTATAGCTTATGGTGCAGAACATCAAGAAAAGAATCTCATTCAAGATTTAATTAATCATTATTTTAAATACACCATTTTGTTTTTCTTTCTTGATCCAAAGGTTCAGATTATAACGACCGATTATCTTCAAGTTTTTCGCTAATACTCATATTGCATTTCAATGCCATCTGATTTGATACCAAGGTCTCGTTTCTTTCGTTGTATAGCCTGCAACAGCTTCCTAAGGGTGAAGATACTTGATATACCGACAACGCTTACAGACTTTCCGCCGGAGCAGGCAGGGGTACTCGAAATGATAAACGCTATCCTCATCGAAGTCCTCGGTGCTATAGCCGAGAACGAGCGTAACAAGATACGTGCTCGTCAGCGTGAAGGTATAGAAGCTGCCAAGAAGAAAAACGTCCGCTTCGGGCGCCCTTCAACGCCTCTTCCCGATAACTGGCGTGAGGTACTGGTGGAAGTTCGCTGCGGAAATAAAAAGCCTGTAGAAGCTATGAGAGAGCTTGGTATTTCCAAGTCGTGCTACTACAGGCTATATTGTAAGATTTAGCTGTATATGCCTCCATACGGAGGCTCTTTTTTTATTGACAAGGGGCTAGACATCTGTTATGATAAGAATATAGACAAGTTCCAAAATTGGCGATATGTTGAGTGCGTAGTTCTGCTGCTAAAAGCAGAACCCCTAAAATGTCCTATTTACGTGGATAATCAACATTTTGTCTTTCATGTTACAAGAGTTTTAAAGCTCACAATTTCTGTATTCGAAAATACGATCTCACGAACCTTCTGCTCAATGGCTTTTGCCTCATCGTCTTTGGTGTTGATTGAATACACACCGATCGCAGTAAGAATGACCTGATGCTGACTATATACTTTCATTTGTATCTCACGGATCAGGCGGTCTAACTGATCTGCTGAATAGGTATCGGGAACTTCGATATGAACAGAGCCGTTCCACGCATCCGGACCGTAGTTATTCAGCACGAGGTCATATGCACCTTCAACGCCCTCAAACTCAGTAACTGTCTGCTTGATGCTCTTTGCAAGGTCGGGATCACTGCGTTCGCCGAGTATCTGCGAGATCGTATCTTTCAGCATCTCAAAGCCAGATTTGATGATAACAAGAGAGATGATAGCACCAAGCCACGCTTCAAGTGACAGACCGAAGATCATAAATATTACGGCTGCTACAAGCGTAGAAGCAGAGATGATTGAATCAAGCGTAGCATCTTCACCCGAATTTATGAGAGAATCGGAATTGACCTTCGTACCTACGCTTTTCACATATCTGCCAAGCACGATCTTTACCACAACAGCAACGCCGACAATCACAAGCGATGCGATTGGATATTCGGGAATCTGCGGCGAAATGATCTTCTTGACCGATTCAATAAATGAAGTAACACCTGCATATAGTACGATGACAGATATTATCATAGCGCTCAGGTATTCAATACGACCATAACCGAAAGGATGCTTTTTATCCGGTTCACGACCTGCAAGCTTTGTGCCGATGATCGTGATAAGCGAGCTGCCTGCGTCGGAGATGTTGTTAACTGCATCGAGAACAATGGCGATCGAGTGCGTCATCAGACCGATCACAGCTTTGAAAGCCGCAAGGAATACGTTAGCGATGATTCCGATCATACTTGTTTTGACAATGGTTTTTTCTCTGGATGTATCGTTTACAGTTGATACTTCTGATATTTCATTTCTCATAGGCATTCAGCCACCTTTTGCTAAGATTTCTGTGCACGACGGTTAAGCCTTATTGAACTTATCCTTGCCCTGCTTGCATCTCGGACATTTCCAGTCATCAGGCAAGTCCTCAAATGCGACGCCGTCATGTTCAGCAGGATCATACACATATCCGCAGATCGAGCAGACATACTTTCCGCTTGCCTGCTGTGCCGAGAAATCGACCTCTGCAAGCACTGTCGGAACGGGATTATCCAGATCCATAACACGCCTTGCTTCAAGGTTCTCATAGCCCTGCGGCGTATGCGTACCGCAGTAAACGGTCGGATTTTTTCTGACGAACTCACGCACACGGTCAAGTGTCTCACGGGCTGCGGATACATCCTCAAACACAACGGACAGCTTGTTCTCATGGAGTGCTTCGTCCACATAGGTAATATCGCCGTGAAGCATATAGAACAGTCCGCCGCTTTCAACGATAATAATGCTGTTGCCGTTGGTGTGTCCCTTTGCCTTAATGTAATAAACACCCTCTGCGATCTTCTGGCTTTCGGGGAAGTTGTGATATGCACCGTCTGTAAACTGAACAGGCACGATGTTGTCAAGCCCCTGCAATTCAGCAGCGGAGACTTCATCTGCGTTCACATATATCTTCGCATTCGGAAAAGACTTCAGCTCACCTGAATGGTCAGCGTGCTTGTGAGTAAGCAGAATCTTCGTGACCTGTTCAGGCTTGTAGCCGAGTGCTTTGAAAGCATTCATATAGCTGCAAATATCCTTGCCCGTATAGAGGGGAGTGTTCTCGCCGGGGACTTCTTCGGGTGTTCCAGCAGGCAGTCCGGTATCAACAAGGATAACTTCATTGCCCGTGTCAATCAGGTAGTTCTGCAAACTGCCGCGATAGCGGATATTTTTGTCAAACTTTTCTACGCCATCTTCACCGCCCATAACAAATGGCTGTGTATAGAATCCGTCTTTTCTGAATTTTACTGCTTTGATTTCCATAATATAGCTCCTTTCAGATCATCTTTGAAAAGCTGCTATGATATAGTTGGAATAATTCGATAATTGTTCTAAGAGTGCAGAAGTTAAATAGCCATAGATCCTACATATTTGAGGTCACGTTTTCTCATATCCCTCATAATAATATGACTGTTCAATTCCCTTGAAGATGACTTCTCTGTCATTTACTTTGTCTGTAAGGTTAGGTTGTATAAGGAAACGGAGTTCCAGGTCGTTGATTGGACTACGCTCCATAGCCTGCAAATACTGCTCCTTATCAATATTTGCCCACTCAACAACCATACCAAGATTCTTTTTCAGTATCATATCAAGCCAGATTCGGGTGCTTCTGCCGTTACCCTCCATGAATGGGTGAGCTACGTTCATCTCAACATATTTAGCGATAATTTCCTCAAATGTGTTTTCCGGCATTTTTTCAACAGCTGCAAGCACTTCTTTCAAATAAAGCGAGTTAGCAAATCTGAAACCGCCCTTCGCTATATTCTTGGTGCGTATCTCTCCGGCAAATTCATAAAGATCGTCAAACAGAGATCTGTGGATATCCTGTAAGCCTTTTACAGTACCTACTTCTATACAATCTATATCGCCTGATACGAAAAGATGTTTGGCGTTTTCAAGGCTTTTAGCATCTATTTCATTTT